>Ga0307994_1000004_pt1 | contig 362189 bp, 341 predicted proteins | sample EllFjometagen261_FD_203171 | JGI IMG/M metagenome (GOLD analysis project Ga0307994, IMG submission 203171) | Marine microbial communities from Ellis Fjord, Antarctic Ocean - #261 | ecosystem: Environmental > Aquatic > Marine > Unclassified | place: Southern Ocean | collected 2014-11-02
AAGACGTTCAAGATGTTTGCCGATGTCCCGTTCGAGGGCAAATCCGTTGAAGAGCGGCTCAACCTGCTGACGCCTCCCGGTGTGACCAAGGAGATGATCCCGCAGCTGTTCAAGAACCTGTCTGCCGACCAGGTCGAGCAGCTGGCAACCATTCCGCCGCAGGTTGGCGGCATGTTCCCCAACATCTTGCTGGCGTTTATCTTCGCCCCCCGCACCGATGGCGGAGCATCGGGCGCACTGGCGCTGCACACCTATGTGCCCAAGGGCCCCGACAAGGTGGAGTTCGTCAACTTCATCTTCGCCGAGAAGGATGCGCCCGAGCAGATGAAGCGCGATATGCTGCAGAATGCCGTCCAGCAGACCGGCACATCGGGCACGATCGAGCAGGACGATGCGGATGTGTGGCCTGTCATCATGCGCAATGCGCGTGGTGGCGTGAGCAAGCACATGACGCTGAAATACCAGGCCCTGCACGGCCATGAACGCCCCGAGGGCTGGAAGGGCGAAGGCCTGCTCTATCCCGGCTTCACCAAGGACGACACCCAGTGGAACTGGTGGCTGGCCTACCACAAGCTGATGAGCGAAGCCTGAGCATCACGGGGAAACACGATCATGACCACAACCAGATCCACTGCCGCTCCCGATCAGACCACCATCCTGCGTGGGCTGGTGTCCAGGGCCCGGGTTCCGCTCGGCTCGGCGATCTACAATCGGTTGCTCGAGACTTTGTACGATGAAGCCGCCGCCCTCGACGAACGGCGTTTCGACGACTGGGTCGCGATGCTGGAGCATGACCTTGTCTACACCGCACCGATCCGCCTGACCCGTACCGGCCCCAACCGTGACCGCGATGTCATGCGCACCATGTACCATTTCAATGAGGACTACGGATCGATCCTGATGCGGACAGGCCGCCTTCAGAAAAGCGCTTGGGCAGAAGATCCGCCATCGCGTTGCCGCCGGTTCGTCACCAACGTCCGTGTCGGTGAATGCGAGACCGCAGGCGAATACGAGGTTGTTAGCTATCTGTTCCTCGAACGCAGCCGTGGCGACAATCCGGAGAACGAACGGATGACTGCGGAACGTCGGGATGTGTGGCGTGAGGTCGATGGTGCCTACAAGCTCGCCCGGCGCGAGATCATTGTCGACCAGTCGGTGCTGGGCATGTCGAACTTTGCGGTGTTCCTCTAACGATCATGTCCGCAGCAAGCGCCCCTCATGTTGTCGTCGTCGGAAGCGGACTGGCCGGGTTCGGGGTGCTGCGCGAACTGCGCAAGCTCTCGCCTGAAGCCAGGCTGACGATGGTGACGCTGGAGGACGGGCATTTCTATTCCAAGCCGGCCCTGTCGACAGCGCTGGCCAAGGGCAAGACAGCGGAAACGCTGGTGACTTCCCCTGCCGAAAAGATGATCGCGCAACTCAAGCTTGATGGGCGCATCGGACGCGAAGCGGAAGCGATCGACCGGGCCGGCAAGGCGTTGTGCACCACCGGCGGCCCCATTCCCTATGACGCGCTGATCCTGGCGACAGGAGCCGTGCCGATCCGCCCGCAGATTGCAGGCGATGCTGCCCATCGCGCGATCTGCGTCAACCAGCTCGGCCATTACGAGCGGTTCCGCAAGGAATTGCCTGACGGCGGGACCGTTCTGATCATGGGCGCGGGCCTGGTCGGAACAGAGTTCGCCAATGACCTCGCCACCAGTGGCTTCACCCCGGTTGTCGTCGATATGTTGGCAATGCCGCTTGGCAGGCTGGTGCCTCCAGCCGTCGGGCAGAAGGTGCGCGACCGGCTGGTGGCGGCGGGCGTGACCTGGCATCTTGGCCGCAAGGTGGTGGCGATCGATTACCGCCAGCCCGGCCCCGGTTATAGCGTGACGTTGGATGATGGAACGCAGATCGCAGTCGATCTGGTGCTGTCGGCGGTCGGGCTTGCCCCTGACATCGCGCTGGCCCGCGAGGCCGGACTGGACACCGGCGCTGGCATCAAGGTCGATGATTGCGGCCGCACCAGCGATCCGCACATCTTTGCATTGGGCGATTGCGCCCAATACCAGCATGGCCTGTCGGCCTATGTCATGCCGATCATGGCCGCCGCGCGGGCGATTGCCGCGACTGCGCTTGGCACGCCCACCAGCATCCGGTTCCCGCCGCTTTCGGTGCAGGTCAAGACAACGCTGCTGCCGATCAATCTGCTGCCGCCGCCCTCATCCGTCGAGGGGGTCTGGACGCTGCTGGAAGACGACGCGGAAGGCAGTTGCCATGTTTACGTCGACGCGGCGGGAAGAGAGCACGGCTATGTGCTGACAGAGAACAAATGCGGTCAACGCACGCAAATGGACCAAAGGGTGGGAGAGTTCGCATGAGCGGTTTGCTCGAAGGCAAGGTTGCCATCGTTACCGGCGGCGCCAAGGGTCTGGGCCACGGCATCTCGCGCGCCCTCGCCAAGGAGGGTGCATCGCTGCTGATCAGCGGGCGGGATGGCGCTGCAACCGCCAAGGTTGCGGCGGAGATCGAGCGGGACTTTGGCACAAAGGCCATCGGCATCGCTGCGGATTCCGGCGTCAAGGAAGACGTGGTGGGAATGGTGCAGCAGGCGGTCGATACCTTCGGCGGTCTCGACATTCTGGTCAACAACGCCTCGCTGCTCTCGGCAGGCGTGCTGCTGGAGCACAAGACCGATGAGATGCTGCGCCGGACACTGGAGATCGGCATCTGGGGCAACTGGTGGGCGATGCAAGCGGCATTCCCGCACATGAAAGCGCGTGGCGGCGGCTCGGTCATCAATTTCAGTTCGATCGACGCGCAGACCGGAGCCTGGCTGCACAGCGACTACAACATCAACAAGCTGGGCATCGTGGGGCTGACCCGCAGCGCGGCGGTCGAATGGGGCCGGTACAATATCCGGGTCAACGCGATTGCGCCGACTGGCCTGGGGCAAGTGTTTGCCAAGCTGGTTGATGAGGTCCCCGGCTTCATGGAAACTGTCGTCGCGTCCAATCCGCTCAAGCGCGCCGGCGATCCCGAAAAGGATATCGGCCCGGTCGTGGTGTTCCTGGCATCGGACATGGCGCGTTTCGTCACCGGCGAGATGATCAACGTCGATGGCGGACAGAACCTGCCCGGCTATGTCAGCGTCCCGCATAACCTGGAAGAACTCGAAGGAAGCGCAGCATGAGGCTGATCGCCACCGAGATCGAGCCCGAGCCCGCCCCAGAGGTGGAGCTGTCGCCCAGCGTGATCCGCATCATGAGCGGGGCGCTCGATGCGATTGCCAGCCGCGGCGTCAAACGCCTGTCGATGAGCGACATCATCGATGCCAGCGGAGTTTCGCGCGGAACGGTGTATCGCTACTTTTCTAACAAGGACGAGGTCCTTGTCGCGGTGGCGGAATATGTCTGCGTCGGCTTCGAGACCGGCATCCGCGAAGCAGGAGCTGGCATCGAGGACCCGATGGAACGGTTCAAGGCGGTGATGCGGTTCTATGGTCGCTATACCAACGAGAATTCGCCCGACCGGGTGTTCGAGGTCGAGCCTGCCTTCCACCTGTCGTTCTTTCGCAGCCGCTTCACCCGCTACAAGCTGGCAGTGCTCGATGCGCTCGAACCTAGCTTCGACTATCTCGACGGGCTGCTGGACGAAGCGATCAACCGGGATGCCATCGTCGAGATGCTGGTGCGGACCCAATTGAGCACGCTGCTGGTACCGGCCAGTCCGGAATGGAACCGCCTGTGGGATGACACCGCAGAAAACATCGAAAAATGGGCACTCAGGATTGCCGCGACATACGCCCAAAACTCGGCACGGAAAGGAAGCAACAATGGCTAGTCTAGCAATGATCAAGACCGAAGAGTTCTCCACGTTTGCCGATAAGGCTACCGCAGATGCGATGGTGGCCAAGGCCAAGGAACTGCGGCCGCTGCTGATGGAGCAGGCCAAAGACGGCGAGCTGCAGCGTTCTCCCACCAAGCTGGTCGAGAAAGCGCTGTTCGATAACAAGATCCTCTATGCCCTGCTGCCCAAGCGGCTGGGCGGCGTCGGCCTCTCTCTCACCGATTTTTGCCGCATGCAGATCGAGATCGCCAAGGGCGACCCCGCGATCAGCTGGGTGGTGCAGATCATCAACGGAACCAGCTGGGTGACGAGCCTTGCTCCAGACAGCGTGCAGGATATCGTTTTTGCCAACGGCCCGACCACGGTTTGCGGCGCTTACAACCCCCCGGGCAAGGCCCGCAAGGTCGATGGCGGCTGGATCATCAACGGGGCCTGGCCATATACCTCCGGCTCGCGCCAGTCGGTCTGGGCCCAGCAGGGTGTCGTGCTCGAAGGATATGAAGGCCCCGTCGTCCCCGGGATCAGCATGTGCTACATTCCTTTCAAGGACCTCACGATCAAGGACAGCTGGTATGTCACCGGCATGCAGGGCACCGGGTCGGACACCAGCGTTGCCACCGATGTCTTCATCCCCGACGCCCAGATGGTGCTGATGGATGAGCGCGCCGGCCAGATCGATCGCACCAAGCGCAACTTTGGTGCGCCAACCGATCTTCTTCCAGTTGTGCCGGTGGTCCGCACCACTGGCATCGCCCAGTTGATCGGCGCGGTCGAAGCGATGCTCGAGATCGTCACCGGCGAATCGAAAAAGCCCGTGCTGACCACGACGATCGGCCCACGCACTGGTTCTGGCTCGTATATGCGCGATCTCGGTGAAGCGGCTGCCAAGCTGGATACCGCCAAGCTGATCCTGTTCCACCTGGTCGGCGAGCTCGACAATGTAGCACGCGGCGAGATGGAACTGACCCTGGCGGACAAAGCCCGCCACCGCGCGCAGTGTGCACAGATGATCACCTTGGTGCACGGCGCCTCGGAATCGCTGATGTTCCAGGCGGGATCGTCCGCATTCTCGACCGAAAAGCCGATCAGCCGCTACTGGAAGGACGTCTCGATGGGGCTGCGCCACATCCAGAACATCCCGACGATCGGCTATGAAATATACGGACGCAACATTGCCGGCGGCGACATGATCTCGCCACCGGGAGCCTTCTAATCGGGCATCAGCCGGTGCCGGAAAAACGCAAGTATCTCATCCCGTGCCTGAACGGTGGGCTGTCCAGCCTCATCGATCAGGTGCAGGGTGACGACGCTGTGCGGCGTCTTGAGCGGGGCATTGGGGTTGGCCGCTGAATCGGGCAGCACCTTGCCAATGAAGCGATCCCCCAGCGCATTTTCGAACGCGGCAAACCGTTCGGCGCGGCAGAAGCTGTCACCGTCGAAGCGATAGCCGAGCACGGTCAGGTCTTCCGCCTCCATCCGCGCCTTGACCGCCGCGAGATCCGCAGGGTCGATCGCCATACCCGCCGGGTTATTCAGCGGAAGCGACGGCTGCGACATGACCGGCGCAAGCATTGCCTTTTCGAGCATCATCGACAGCGCGAAATTGCCGGTAAAGCACATGCCGATCGCGCCTGCTCCCTTGCCGCCGCATTCGCCGTGCGCCTGCGCCGCCAACGCCCTCAGCCACTGCACGACGGGGCTGGTGGCGTTGCTGGCAAACGCCCTGAACTCGCGGCTGATGCAGACGCGGGCCAATGTGAGCATCGCCTTGCCGCTGCCCGGCAGCACGCCGTCCTCGCCGAACAGCGAGGGCATGTACACGGTAAAGCCGGCATCACGCACCCAGCGGGCAAAGCGCGCCACATACGGGCTGATCCCCGGAATCTCGGTCATCACGATGACCGCAGGACCAGTGCCGGCGACGTAGACCCGCTTGGTCCTGCCTATCAGTGTAATCTGGCGGATTTCGAAATCATCGAGGGGATCGCGCCGGCCCGGGTCCAAACTCGCCATGCAGACACCTCTTCAATCAAACGATGCGGCATGCCTCGTCGAAGGACAGCCGTGGATTGCGCGGATGGACACTGTCTTTACGGCCATAGCCCAAAGTGCAAATGAAATTGGCCTGCCAGAGTCCATCGGGGAAGAATTCTGCGTTGAGCGCAGCGGCATCGAACCCAGACATCGGCCCGCAGTCGATCCCGAGCGCGCGCGCGGCGATGATCATGTAAGCGCCTTGCAACGGCACATTGCGCGCCAGAAGATCGCCGATGACCGCGTCTTTCCCTTCGAAAGCCGACTTGAAATCGCGCGACGGAAAGAGCGTGGGCATCTGGTCGAAAAAGCGGGTGTCGGCGGCAATGATCACGGCAACGGGTGCAGATTGGACCTTGGCAATGTTGCCGGCATTGACGCAGGCGAGAAGCCTCGCCCTTGCCTGCTCCGAGGTCACGAAGACGAAACGCGCCGGGCAGCTGTTGGCAGCAGTGGGCCCCCATTTGAGCTGGTCATACAGCTGGTGCAGCAGTGTCTCGGGCACCGGGCGTTCCTCAAAGGCGTTGAAGGTGCGCGCCGAGCCGAACAACGCCGCCAAGTCCATGCCGTCAATCCCAGGTCAGCGGCAGCGTCTCCGGCTGCAAAATCCCCCCGGTATGCGTCTTGACGGTGCACCCATCCTGGATGCGGAAAGGCGGGATCGTAGCCAGGAACTCCTCCAGCGCGATCCGCATTTCCCGGCGCGCCAGATGCATGCCGACGCACAGGTGCGGCCCATAACCAAAGCTGAGATAGCGAGACTTGCGACCCAGTATGACCTTGTCGGCATCGGGATATTCTTCCGGATCGCGCCCCGCCAGGCTGGTCGGCATCGCGATCTTGTCGCCGGGCTGAAAGGTAACCCCGCCGATCGTCACTTCGCGGCTGCAGGTGCGGAACGTCGTAACCGCCGGATACGCGCGCATCATCTCCTCGATCGCATCGGGGATCATCGCCGGGTTGGCGCGCAGCGTTGCCTGGTCTTCAGGGTGGGTGGCCAGATGACGGAACTGCCACGCCATGTTGGTCGAGACGGTATCCATGCCGCCGATAAACAGGTTGAAGGTGAACCCGACCAGTTCATCATCGGTCAGCGGCCTCCCATCGATCGGCATCGTCACGCCGTAGCTGATCAGGTCGTCCCGCGGATTGGCCTTGCGATCGGCGATCTCGCCCCGCAGATAATCGACCACCTTGCGCGTGCTGGCGGCGATGACCGCCAGGTCGTTGGTGTGGAGCAGCCCCATTTCCCATTCGAGAAACTCCGCCGTCATCTCCTGCGGCAGCCCCATCAGTTCAAGGAACACCTTGATCGGAAACTCGAACGCAAACTCGCCCATGAATTCGCAGCCCCCCCTGGCCTTGATCGCGGTGCAATAGTCGCGCGCATAGTCACGGATCTTGCTGTCCAGCTTGTTCATCTCCTTGGGCGAAAACAGCGGGTTCACCCATTTGCGGTACAACCCGTGCATGGGCGGGTCGGTTTCGGCCGGCAGCGAGCTCCAGCTTTCGCCCACCAGCAGCGCAAAGGGCGCAAAATCCTTGTTGGAGAAGCTTTCGGTGTCGTAATAGATCGCCTGCAGGTCCTTAACCCGTCGCACGATCCAGGCCGGCGTTCCACCCGGATAGGCATCGAGCGCGTAGAAGATCGGCGGCATTGTGCGGTGAATTTCGGGAATCATGCGATCGAAGGGGTTTTCCTCGACCAATCCGCCCATCTTTATCGGATAATCGCGCACCAGATCGGCAGGCACATGCGGCGGAGCCTCGGTTACCTGTACACCCAGCATAAAAACCTCGTCTGTTGTCGATTTGTCCTATTGCCGTCTTGGCAGCTAAGGTGGCGCGCGGACCTGCTAAAGGATAGGTGAGCGACAACAATGTATTGCGGCGCCTACCTCCGGCAACTGTCCATTCGCGTGCCTGCCCGGCCATACCGCACGACAGGTTTTCGGTCGGGCAAAACCGTCTGAAACAGGCTTGCCATCTGTCCCAACCAGAAAGCCACAGCATGACCGTAAAGCTAGACCCGCTCGACCAGATGGTCGCCGATTATTCGCTGGTGACCAACGGCTACGCCGGCAAGGCTCCGAATAACCCCTATCCTATGCTCGCCGAAAAGCGGTCTACCTGCCCGGTGATGCACGGCGATATCCTGCAGCAGCACCAAGTGCCGAGCATGGCCGATTACATGATGACCGGCAGGCCCATCGTCAGCCTGTTCCGCTACAAGGACATTCACGCGGTACTGATGAACCCGTCTGACTGGCTGAGCTACATCGTCGGGGACGGGTTCGGCGCAGCAGTCGACAACATGCTGCTCACCGCGATGGACGGAAGTGAGCATGGCGCATTCCGCTCAACCCTGCAGAAGCCGTTCATGCGCCCGCAGATCCGCAAGCTCATCGATACTTTGATCCGTCCGGTGGTGATGAACGATTTCGTCGACCGATTGCGCCCCAACGGCAAGGCCGATCTGTTGCGCGAATTCGCGCTGCCGTTCCCGATCCGCGCGATCTATGCCTATTTCGGCTTTCCCGATGACAAGGATCTGCTCGCCAACCTGGCCAGCTGGGCAATCCAGGTAGTGGCAGCGCCGCAGTCCGACCCAGAGCTTGCAAAGATCACGGTGCCGCAGTCGATGGTTGCGGGACAGTCCATGTACGACACATTGCTGCCCGTGGTGCAGGCCTATCGCGCCCGCGGCGAGATGCGCGAAGACATATTGGGCTACATGATGCAGGCGCAGCATGAGGGCCAGACGTTCACCGACGAGGAGATCACCGCCTATATCCGCATGCTGCTGCTTGCTGCGGGTGAGACGACGACGCGCAGCTTTGCCAACATGATGGTGCAACTGCTCGAAAATCCGGATGTAATCGAAGAGGTGCGACAGGATCGCACCTTGATCGCAAAGGCTGTGACCGAAACAATGCGCCGTGATCCCACGGCGGGCGCCTTGGGGCGGATTGCCGCGCGGGACATGGAGATTGACGGCATCACTATCCCCAAGGGAACCGCCGTGCTTCTGGCGATCACCGCCGCCAACCGCGATCCGCAAGTGTATGAAGACCCTGACCGACTGTGGCTCAAGCGCCCCATGCGGCCGTTGCTGAGTTTTGGTTTCGGCCCACACATGTGCATGGGAATGCATATGGCACAGGCCGAGATGGAGGTCGCCCTCGATGCGATGCTGGACCTCCCCAATCTGCGATTTGATCCGGGGTTTCCACATCCTGAAATTAGGGGCCTCAACCTCCGAGGGCCAGATGCCATTCATGTCCTTTGGGACGCTTGAGGTCAGGCAAACCGCGATAACGACTTGGGTGCACCACGCAGCCGGGGACATGCGTGCATGACCAGGCCATGATTCCCGCCAAAGAAGGCGGCTAGACCGATCTTATGCCAAAATCGCCAGCTTCATGCGGATAATGGGTGAGCCACTGGCGGAGAGGGTGGGATTCGAACCCACGGTGAGCTCGCGCCCACGCCGCATTTCGAGTGCGGTACATTCGACCACTCTGCCACCTCTCCGGCCTGGCTGGGTCAGGGGACATGCCCTGACGCCCGAACGGGTTCCCGCAGTGCAGAAAGCGATGTGGTCGATCTGCGGGAAGGCGGGCCATTAGCGCAGGCTTTGCAGCTTGCCAAGGGGAAACCTGCTGTGCAGATGCGGAAAGCTTGTATGCTGCGGCGCAACACACTAGATTGAGGATATGAGCAACAATTCCTTCCGATCCGGCAATGACGATGCGTCGGGAGTCACCCAGTCTCCCGGCGGCGTGATCATGCCGCGCATATCCCGCGCGCGCTATGCGATTGGCGATGTGGTGCGGCATCGCATCTTCGATTTCCGCGGAGTGGTGTTTGATATCGACCCCGTGTTCGCCAACAGCGACGACTGGTACGAATCGATTCCCGAAGAGCTGCGCCCTGCCAAGGACCAGCCTTTCTATCACCTGTTCGCCGAGAATGCGGAGAACAGCTATATCGCCTATGTCAGCCAGCAGAACCTGGTGGGTGACGACAGCGGCGAGCCGGTCGATCATCCCGCGGTGCCGCAACTGTTCGGTCCGTTCAGCGAAGGCCGCTACCGCCTGCGCACGATGCACTGATTTTCGGCGGGATCCGGGTTTGAGCCCGGATCAGGAGCGAAGCTTCCATCCCGAGCGCAGCAATGCGTAGCAGGCAAAGCCGAGCGCGATGTTGATCGCCAGCAACAGCCCCGCGCCCAGCAGCAGCGGCGAATCGGCCGAGCCGATAAAGCCATAGCGGAAGCCCGAGATCACATAGAAGAACGGGTTGGCGTGGCTGAGCGTGCGGAACGCTGGCGCCATCGCCTCGACCGAATAGAAGGTCCCCGAAAGCAGCGCCAGCGGGGCGACCACGAAGTTGGTGATCGCAGCGGCGTGATCGAACTTTTCGGCCCATACCGATGTCAGTACGCCCATGAACGCCAGCATCATCGCGCCCATCAGCCCGAACCAGAGGATCGCCAGCGGATGCCGCGGGGTCACGTCGATCCCCGGCCACAGCAGCATCGCCAGCCACACCGCCGCGCCGACCAGAAACGCACGGGTGACCGCGGCGATGACCAGCGACACCAGCACCTCGAGCTCGGACAGCGGCGGCATCAGATAATCGATGATCGTGCCCTGGATCTTGCCGACCAGCAGCGAGAAGCTGGAATTGGCAAAGCTGTTCTGCATCATCGCCATCACGATCAGCCCGGGGGCGAGGAAATCGGCGAAGGGCACGTCCAGCACGGTGCGTCCGCTGCGCCCCAGAGCGACCGTGAAAATCACCAGATACAGCATCGTGGTGATCGCCGGAGCCCAGATGGTTTGCAACTGGACCTTGAAGAACCGGCGCACCTCTTTCATATAGAGGGCTTTCAACCCTCCCCAGTTGATCGTGCCAATCCGGACGGTGCCTGGCTCTGCAAAGGCCGGACCCGTTCCCAATTCGGGCCGATTGCCCGCCGCAGCAGCGGCGGCGGAGGGATTTGGTGCTTGATCGTTCATGGTGGTTGCGCCTATCGGCGGACACCAGACCGGGCAAGCCCCAATTGGTCAAGAAGGAATTGCTGTTCATGTCATGGACCGACGAGCGCATCGATCAGCTCAAAACCATGTGGGAAAAGGGCCTCACCGCCAGCCAGATCGCTGAAGAGCTGGGCGGGGTCAGCCGCAATGCGGTGATCGGCAAGGCGCACCGCCTTGGCCTGAAATCGCGCCCCTCGCCGGTGAAGCCGGGCGAGGCCAAGCCCAAGCCCGCCAAGAAGGCGGAGACACCCAAGCCCGCCAAGAAGGTCGAGGCTGAGGCTGCGAGCGATGCGCCGCCGTTCAAGGTCGACGCGCCTGCGCAGCCCGTGCGCGCCGCGCCCGCACCAGCCCCTGCGCCTGTACCTACGCCGCGCCCTGCCGAAGCTGCCGATGTGGCCGATGACGCGGACGAAGGCGATCTGGACGCCGGAGCCGACGCTGTTGCACCCGCCAAGCCGCAGCCACGCATCGTCTCGGTCGGCCCCGGCGGGTTCCTGCGTCAGGGCCCCGGCGACCAGCAGGCACCGATTCCGCCTGCCCCGCCGCGCCGTCTGGTCCCTGCCCGTCCGAGCGCAGAGATTGCCGACAAGACCACATTGCTCGATCTGACCGACCGCATCTGCCGCTGGCCGATGGGTCACCCGGGCGAGCCGGATTTCCACTTCTGCGGACAGGCGGTCAATCCCGGTTTCCCGTACTGCGTGGAACACTGCGGGCGTGCCTATCAGGCACAGCTGCCGCGCGGCACGCGTCGCCCTCCCCCGCCCATGCCGTTCGGCGGACCACGCGTCCGCTGACCAGCGATCGATAGCAGCGGATAAGTCCGGCAGCGTGCTTGCCGGACCGCCGTATTGCGCCCTATAGCAGGCGGCATGTCAGACGATCTGTTCGCAAAATCGCAAGCCCCTGCCGAAACCTATGATGCCTCTGCGATCGAGGTGCTCGAGGGGCTCGAGCCGGTGCGGCGCAGGCCGGGCATGTATATCGGCGGCACCGACGAGCGCGCGCTGCACCATCTGGCCGCCGAGGTTCTCGACAACTCCATGGACGAGGCGGTGGCAGGCCATGCCAGCCGGATCGAGGTCACGCTGCGCCCGGGCAACCATCTGACGATCAGCGACAACGGCCGCGGCATCCCTGTCGATCCGCACCCCAAATTTCCCGGCAAGTCGGCGCTCGAGGTGATCCTCACCACGCTGCACTCGGGTGGCAAGTTCTCGGACAAGGCCTATGCCACCAGCGGCGGTCTGCACGGCGTCGGCGTGTCGGTGGTCAATGCGCTGTCGACCGAACTGCTGGTCGAGGTCGCGCGCAACAAGGAATTGTACGCGCAGCATTACTCGCGCGGCGCGCCGCTGGGCCCGCTCGAGAAGGTGGGCGCTGCCCCCAACCGCCGGGGTACGACGATCAGCTTCGTGCCCGACGAGGAGATCTTCGGCGCAGGCGCAAAGTTCAAGCCCGCGCGGCTGTTCGCGCTCGTGCGCTCGAAGGCGTATCTGTACGCAGGCGTCGAGATCCGCTGGAAATGCGATGCCGAGCTGTCCGACGACAAGGTGCCGCAGGAGGCGGTGTTCCAGTTCCCCGGTGGCCTCGCCGATCACCTGCGCGAGCAACTGGGCGGGCGCGAATGCGCGACCTCGGATTTCTTCGCCGGGCGGCAGGATTTTCCCGATGGCAAGGGCCGGGTCGAATGGGCGGTCGCCTGGCCGTTGTGGAGCGACGGCAGCTATAGCTATTACTGCAACACCATCCCCACTCCCGATGGCGGAACGCACGAGGCGGGGCTGCGCGCCGCGATCCTGAAAGGGCTGCGCGGCTTTGGCGAGCTGATCGGCAACAAGAAGGCGACGCAGCTCACCGCCGAGGACGTGATGACCGGCAGCGAACTGATGCTCTCGGTGTTCATCCGCGATCCGCAGTTCCAGAGCCAGACCAAGGACCGGCTGACCTCACCCGAGGCGGCGCGTCTGGTCGAGAACGCGGTGCGCGATCATGTCGACCACTTCCTCACCGACAATATGGAGCGCGGCAAGGCGCTGCTCGGGCTGGTGCTCGAGCGGATGGACGAAAGATTGAAGCGCAAGGCCGAACGCGAGGTCAAGCGCAAGACCGCGACCAGCGCGCGCAAGCTGCGCCTTCCCGGCAAGCTCACCGATTGCAGCAACGACGGGACCGGGGTCGAGGGCGCGGAGACCGAGATCTTCATCGTCGAGGGCGACAGCGCGGGCGGCTCTGCCAAGCAGGCGCGCGACCGCAAGACCCAGGCGATCCTGCCGATCCGCGGCAAGATCCTCAATGTCGCATCGGCCAACAGCGCCAAGATCGGCGCCAACCAGGAAATCGCCGATCTGGCGCTTGCGCTGGGCTGCGGGACTGGCAAGAATTGCGACCCGGGCCAGCTGCGCTACGACCGGATCATCATCATGACCGACGCCGATGTCGACGGCGCGCATATCGCGACCTTGCTGATGACCTTTTTCTTCCAGGAGATGCCCGACATCGTCAAGGCAGGCCATCTGTACCTCGCTCAGCCGCCGCTCTACCGGCTCGTTGTCGGTGCCAAGAGCTGGTACGCGCGCGACGATGCGCACCGCGCCGAGCTCGAACGGACGATCCTCAAGGGCAAGAAGGTGGAGGTCAGCCGCTTCAAGGGGCTGGGCGAGATGAACCCCGGGCAGCTCCGCGAGACGACGATGAGCCGCCAGAGCCGATCGTTGCTGCGGGTCACGCTGCCGCCCAATTACGAGCAGTATTCTGCGGTCAAGGAGCTGGTTGGCGAACTGATGGGCAAGAACCCCGAGCACCGCTTCAACTTCATCCAGAACCACGCGGCGCAGGTCGACCGTGAAGCGATCGACGCATAGCCGATCGCACCATCCGTCTGTCGTTCCCCAGCGGTGGGGAGTCCGGGCGCTCGTCATCGCTGCGTGGATGAGCCCCTTCATGGTCGCCGCCCAGACGCCCCCGCCGCCCTCGCCCGCATCGCAAACGCTTTTCGACCAACCCGCTGCCAATGTTCTTGCGCTGATGCAGGGCAAGGCTGCGGCGCCGGACATCTTCGACCCCGCGTTTCTTACCGCGGTCCCTCCCGAGCAATTGGCCTCGGTGATCGCCTCGCTCAAGACGCAGTTCGGCGAGCCGCAGACCCTCGAGGCGGTGCGGCGGATGGACGTACGATCGGCCAGCATCGATATTCGCTTCGACAAGGCGGTGGTCACCTTCACCATCGGCGTGCTCGACGGAAGGCTCTCGGGGCTGTTCATCACGGGATCGCGTACCCAGGGCGACACGATGGAGCAGATCACCGCAGATATTGCAGCGTTGCCCGGTCGCAGCGGCTTTGTCGTGCAACAGCTGACCCCCAGCGGTGCGCAGACCATCGCCAGCCACCGCCCGGATGAGCGCTTTGCCATCGCTTCGGTGTTCAAGCTGTATGTGCTCGCCGAGGTCGACCGGGAGGTGCGCGCGGGCGAGCGCCGATGGGGCGATGTGCTTCCGCTTACGCAGAAATCGCACCCTTCGGGCATCAGCCAGGACTGGCCCGACGCCGCGCCGATGACGCTGCAGACGCTGGCGACGCTGATGGTTTCGGTCAGCGACAATAGCGCCACCGACACGCTGATCGCGGCGATAGGCCAGGACAAACTTGCTGCGATCGTCCGCGCAAGCGGCCATTCCCGGCCGTCGGACATGATCCCGCTGCTCTCGACCCAGGCGGTGACGGGGCTGAAGATGCCCGCCAACGCAGCGCTGCGCGACCGCTTCCTCGCCGCGGACGATGCCGAACAGACACGCTTGGTGGCCGATGCGGGCGACACGTTGCGGCTCAAGAACCTCGATCTTGCGGTCTATACAGGCGGCCCCAACCAGATCGACACGATCGAATGGTTTGCCAGCCCCGCAGATGTGGCGCGGCTGCTGGCGATGCTGGAGCGCGATGGCGACCCGGTGACGCGCGCGATCCTCAAGGTCAATTCCGGCATTCCGCCGGTCAACGCCGGACGCTGGGCGTATCTGGGTTACAAGGGCGGGTCGGAGCCCGGGATCATGGGAATGAGCTTTCTCGACCGCACCGAGCAAGGCGACAGCTACGTGATCACGGCCTTTGCCAACAACCCGGCCGCCGATATCGACCAGCCCGGCTTTATCCAGCTGATGACCCGGCTGCTCGATCGGCTGGTCGCTGGCGATGCGCCAGCCACTCGTCCCTGAGCAGACCGAAGATCAGGCTGTCGCGCACGCCGATATGCGTTTCCCACTCGGCGCGCAGATAGCCTTCGCGGACAAAGCCCATCGACGTCAGCAGGCCGATCGAGTGAATGTTTTCAGGATCGGTATCGGCAAACACGCGGCGCTGGCCTTCGGTCACCAGCAGCTGGTCGAGCACCATGGCCACCGCTTCGCGCGCGATCCCCTGCCCCCAGGCCGGGCGCGCCAGGATATAGCCGATCTCGCTGACGTTCTCGCGCCGGTCATGCGCGGCGACCCAGCCCAGCGCGATGTCTTCGCCGGCCCGCGTGATCGCCCAGCTGCGCCAGTTGCCCACCGCCGCCGGTTCCAGATAGGTACGGGTTTCCTCGACCGACCGGTGCGGGCCCGACGACCACCAGGTCATCAGCGCTTCGTCGGAAAGCACAGGAAACAGCGCTGCAGCATCGTCGCTCCGCACCTGACGCAGCACCAGCCGCGCGCTGGTCAGCACGGGCATCGCCACCGTGGTCATGCCGCTGTCAGCGCGTCGACCAGCGCGCGGACCTTTTTCTGCCGCCATTGCGGTGTGGGCGCGACAACCCAATAGGCACGCCGCGCCGGGCGAGCCTCGCCGAACGCCACCAGCCTGCCTTCGGTCAGATCGCGTTCGGCGAGCAGATAGGGCACAGTCACGCTGCCAAAGCCGGCAATTGCCGCATCCAGCCCCAGTCCTGCATCGGCGACCTGCATTACCGCGCTGACTTCGGGATCTTTGCTGTCTTGTCCGCGCGTGCAGCCGGGCCATTCGATCCCGCGATTGCCATCATATCCGGGCGCAGCCACGGTGACGAACTGCGCCGGGCCGATCTGCGCGCCTTCGAGCTCCGCCGGGCCATCGGCCAGCCGGATCGCGCAATCGAGGTTCGCCTCGGTGAAGTCGATGTCGCTGTCGCCCGAGACCAAAGTGTAGCGGATTTCGGGGTTGGCGGCAGCATAGCCAATCAGCCGGTGGTGCAGCCATTTGGCGGCAAAGTCGCGCGGTACCGCGATGGTCAGGCGAAAGCTCGACTGGCCTTGCTGCATCGCGCGCACGGCTTCCTCGAACTGCAGGAAGCCCCCGCGCAGCGCATCGAGCCCGGCGCCGGCCTCGTCGGTCAGTTCCAGCCCCTTGGGCGTGCGGCGGAACAGCACGACGCCCAGCATGTCCTCCAGCGCGCGGATCTGCTGGCCGACCGCAGCCGGCGTCACCGCGAGCTCGTCTGCCGCGCGGGTGAAGCTGAGATGGCGGGCGGCGGCATCGAGCACACGCAGGCCATTGAGCGGAAGATGGGTACGCTTCATAAGGAGCGCTGATTAATCGGCAACTGCCGGGGCGACCAGCGGAAAACGCGGAATTTCGACCGCGATCAGCTCATCATCGTCGCGCATCATCCGATAGACGCCTTCCATCCGCCCGGTGGGGGTGGTGAGCGGGCAGCCTGAGACATAATCGTGCGACTTGCCCGGAAGGATCACCGGCTGTTCGCCGACCACGCCTTCGCCATCGACCTGGTGCACGCCGCCACGGCCATCGGTGATCACCCAGTGGCGGGTGAGCAGCTGCACGGCGCTGTCGGAATGATTCTCGATGCGGATGTGATACGACCAGAACCAGCGGGCACTGTCCGCGCGCGACCGGTCCGGCAGAAAGCTGACCGCCACCCGCACCGTGATGCCATGCGTGGTGGCAGAGTGGGTGAAGAACCTGTCCATGCTGTCTGAAAATCGGTCCATTGCGATAATATGCCTCTTAATCCGGTGAGGCGAAAGGGGGCACGGGAGAAATTCCTGGAAGCGTGCCCCGCTGAGCCTATTTGCCGCTTTCCTTCTTCAGATACGCGATCACATCGGCGCGGCGCTGGGCATCGGCCAGGCGGAACCCCATCTTTGCGCCCGGGATGAACCCCTGCGGACTGGTGAGCCATTTGTCGAGGCGTACGGCGTCCCAGGCGAATTTCGCCTTTTTGAGGCCCGGCGAATAGGCAAAGCCGGGCGCACTGCCCGCCTTGCGCCCGAAGACACCGCGATGCGCCGGGCCCACACCATTGGCATCGGGCGCATGGCAACCGGTGCAGTTGCTCTCATACACCTTCGCGCCGCGTGCGGCGTCGCCTGCTGCAGGGCCGCTCTGTGCGGCGGCGGGATGCGCGGCGGTGGTCGCGACCAGCACGGCAAGCACGAGCGACTTGGGGACAATCATCAAAATCCAGGCTCCGCAAATGGTTAGCAAGCGCGGGATATAGGCGCGAGCTGGTGCGGTTCCAAGGCGCCGGTCACATCACTCGGCAGGCGCGGGCATGGCCTCGGGCTTGACGCGGCGTCCGGTGATCCAGCCGATCAGCCGCGGCACCGGGCCGTGGCGGTCCATCCAGGCGGCATAAGCGGCATAATCGGGGTCAGCCATCAGGTGCCGCTCCTCGGTGCGCGCGCGCCAGTAATAGACCCCCGACACAGCAGCGAGCAAAGCGGCGTTGCGCACACCATCCTGCCAGGCGCCGCTGGTGACCAGAAACGGCATGGTGGCAAACCACCAATAGGCGTTCTTGGAAAGATACGCCGGGTGCTTGGTCCAGCGATAGGGCCCGTGCGTCAGGATGCCGCGATGGGTAAGGTTGGAAAAACGGATTCCGAAGGCCACCGTCGCCCAGGCATAGATCCCGGTCAGCAGCACCAGCCAGGCGCCCCAGACGATCAGCAGCGGCGTGTTGCCCTCGAACCAATAGGCCCAGTCGGCGGTGTTGACGTGATAGTTGAGCGGGCCGTTGTCCCCCATCATGATGAACGGCGGATAGCAGATCAGCGCTGCTGCCCAGCCCGCCATATAGGGGTTGGCGGTGCGGATGTGCGAATCCAGCGGCTTCAATGTCAGCGCATAGCCCACGGTGGCGAACTGCACATCGACCAGAAACATCGCGATGATCAGCCAGTTGGCGATCCACACCGGATTGGTCACGATCTCGGCGACATTGGCATTGACGATATCGGCATAGCCGCCCGGCACGATCGACAGCATGAAGGCGAGGAAGAAGCCCTTCACCGCCCACGCGCGCAGGTGGTGGAAGATCGCCTCGCGCTCCCAGCCCGGCTGGCCCGAAATCATCGCACCGAAATGCCAGGCGCCGTCGTGCGGGTCCTTCAGATAGCGGTCTATCCAGATGACATAGGGGATCGAGAGGAAGAACAGGAAGGGCGAGGCATAGATGAACACGTTCATCGAGAACTGGTAGTTGCCCATCCAGTACCAGCGCGCCACCGCATAGATCGCGGCGATCCCTGCCCAGGTCATCCACAATCCGGTGAGCTTGATCATGCTGGCATCGATGACATCCTTGACCGCCCGGGGGTGCGCCCAGTCCAGCCCCGTGCTGGGACGCAAGTGCACCTTGTCGACCAGCAGCGACCACAGCACCATCGGCAGCCCGGTGGCGATGCAGCAGACGAGCGCCGCATTGGGACCGTTCCACGCATAGTGCCGCGCCAGCAGCACCCAGCCGATCAGCCCGACAAGCCCGATCAACCCTGCGCCATGGCTGACGGCGCTGGGTGGACATGGATCATGCAGGGGTGCAGCAGAGCTTGGCATGTTGCGGCCTCTTTAACCCATATTGGTAAGCAAGGGATGAAGGAAATTCACGGCCGGCAACCGCTGCCAGTTTGCGACAAAATACATCGCGCGCGCACGAATGCCGCTCGACTTGGCGCAGCGATCATGCACAAGTCGAACCTTCGCGCGGAACAAATGCCCGGCGCACGGGTAAGAATTGAATAAGGTCGCAAAGGGTCGATGAAGATGTATCTGGGGACATCGCGGGTTTGGTTATTGGCTCTGGCCGCGCTGGGGCAGACCGGATTCGCTGCAAGCACGGCCAGGGCCGAGTCCATCCACGGCACCTGGGAAAACCCCACAGGCGACGTCCGCGTCGTCACCCAGCCCTGTGGCACCGAACTGTGTGGCAAGGTGAGCTGGGCCAGCGATCTGGCCAAGAAGGATGCTGCCGCGGGCGGCACGCCGCAGCTGGTCGGCACCAGCCTGTTACGCAACTATCGCGAGACCAAACCCGGCCACTGGAAGGGCAACGTCTTCGTGCCCGATCTTGGCGACACCTATTATTCGACGATCAAGCAGCTCGACGCCAACCGGATCAAGATCAGCGGCTGCATTCTGGGCGGCCTGCTGTGCAAGTCGCAGATTTGGCGCAAGATCTGAGCTGTCAGTCGGGCTGACGCGGGCGCGGGCCATCGACGCTTTCGAACCCGTGCATCCGCCAGTGATATTGCAGCGCGATCACCGCGCCCTTGGCGGGCTGCAGCAGCGCGATCGTGAGCAACAGCGCGCCCAGGATCGCGATGACGGCCAGCACCCCCATCGGCAGCAGCTCGCGGCTTCCCGCAGCGATGAGCACCGGGGCGAGCAGATGCCCGCTGATGAAGATCGCGATATAGGCGGGAAAATCGTCTGCCTGGTGCAGCGTCCAGTCCTGCCCGCAACCGGCGCAGCGCTCCACCGGCTTCAGGTAGCGCCGGAACAGCGGCTTGTGGTCGCAGCGCGGGCAATGGTTGCGCATGCCGCGCAGCGCAAGCTGCAGCGCGCTCTGGGTGTCGCTGTCGGGCGTCACGGAGCCGGGGCGGGCGGAATCGGGCATGGCCTGGTCTTTCAAAGACGCTGGCAAAGGCACCGACGCCGGTTGCTAGATAGGTACTGCGATGGCCGACATCAAAGCCAAATGCCGCCATTGATCGCACAGGATCACTCCCCATCATTAGGCTGAGCACCGCCCAGGACACCATCTGCCGCATGAAAACCCTTATCCCGATCCTGGGCGACCAGCTCAGTCATGATCTGTCCGCAATGGACGGCGCCGACCCCGATCACACCATCCTGCTGATGATGGAGGTGGATGCCGAGACCAAATATGTCCGCCACCACAAGGCCAAGATCGCCTTCATCCTCTCAGCAATGCGCCACCATGCCGAGGATCTGCGCGCGCGCGGCTGGATGGTCGATTATGTGCGGCTCGAGGATCCCGGCAACAGCGGCACCTTCACCGGAGAGGTCGCGCGCGCGATCGAGCGACATGCCCCGGACCGGATCGTAGCGACCGAGCCCGGCGAATGGCGGGTGCTCGCTGCGATGCAGGAATGGGCCGACAGGTTCGACGTGCCCGTCGATCTGCGCGAGGACAGCCGCTTCGTGTGCACGCATGCCGAGTTCGACACCTGGGCCGCGGCGCGCAAGCAGCTGCGCATGGAGTTCTTCTATCGCGACATGCGCCGCAAGACCGGGCTGCTTCTCGACGAGCATGGCAAGCCCGAGGGCGGCGAGTGGAACTACGACAGCGAGAACCGCAAGCCCCCGCCCAACGAGCCGCTGCTGATTCCGCAGCCGCTGCGCTTCAAGCCCGATGCCATCACCCGCGACGTGCTCGACATGGTCGCCAGGCGCTTTGCCGATCACCCCGGCAGCCTCGACCATTTCGTGTTCGCCACCACCCGCGAGGATGCGCTCGCGCAGCAGGCGCATTTCATCAGCCATGCGCTCGCCCGGTTCGGCGACTATCAGGACGCGATGCTCACCGATCAGCCGTTCCTGTGGCACTCGATCCTCTCGCCCTATCTCAACTGCGGGCTGCTCGATCCGCTGGCGCTGTGCGAGGCGGTCGAGGCTGCCTATCGCGACGGCAAGGTCCCGCTGAATGCCACCGAGGGGTTCATCCGCCAGATCATCGGCTGGCGCGAATATGTCCGCGGCATCTATTGGCGCGAGGGGCCCGATTATGCGCAGCGCAATGCGCTTGAAGCGCACCGTCCGCTGCCCGGCTTCTATTACGACGGCAAGACCGACATGCATTGCATGGCGCAGGCAATCGGCCAGACGCTGGACCATGCCTATGCGCACCACATCCAGCGGCTGATGATCACCGGCAACTTCGCGCTGGTCGCCGGGATAGATCCGCACGCGGTGCATACCTGGTATCTGGAGGTCTATGCCGATGCCTATGAATGGGTCGAACTGCCCAACACATTGGGGATGAGCCAGTTCGCAGATGGCGGGCTGCTGGCGAGCAAGCCCTATGCCTCGAGCGGCAACTATATCAACGGCATGTCGGATTATTGCGGCACGTGCCGCTACGACGTGAAAGCCAAGACCGGACCCAAGGCCTGCCCGTTCAACCTGCTTTACTGGGACTTCCTCGATCGCAACGAGGCGGTGCTGGGCAGGAACCAGCGGCTTGCCATGCCCTATCGCAACTGGGCGAAGCGCGACGAGAAGGACAAGGCGGCAATTCGCAAGGATGCCGCGCGCTTCCTCGATACGCTCACCAGATAAACGAGGTGATCGCCACGAAGAACGCCGAGAAGCTCAGCAGAAACAGCCGGACTTCCTCGTTGCGCTGTGCCTTTTTGCGTTTCGCCAGCACCTCGGGCTCATCCACCGGGGTTGCGGCGAGGATTCGCGGGGACAGGCTGCCCCGGAAACTGTTGGGACGAGCGGGCACGGGAAGGAATGTCAAACGCTGCATAATGAGGGTGTTAACGGATTTTTAACCATTGCCCATCGCAATTGATGGTTAATCATCGATTGTGCCAGAAACGGACAGGCGCGCAGCGCCGGCGGTTTACGCGCGCGTCAACTTTCGGAGAGAAATTGAGGTTTAAACCGGGGTGAAGCTGCGCTAGACCCTGACCCCATGAAGCACGACACCATCCGCAAGGCCGAAACCATTCCCTTCACCTGGGACGATCCGTTCCTGATCGACGAGCAGCTGACCGAAGAGGAACGGCTGATCCAGGCAAGCGCGCGCGGATTTGCGCAAGATGTCTTGCAACCGCGGGTGATCGACGCCTTCCGCGAGGAAATCGACGCGCCAGAGCTTTTCCCGATGATGGGCGAGGCCGGGCTGCTCGGCGCGACGCTGCCCGACGAATTTGGCGGGGCGGAAGCAAGCTATGTCGCCTATGGCCTGATCGCGCGCGAGGTCGAGCGGGTCGACAGCGGCTATCGCTCGATGATGTCGGTGCAAAGCTCGCTCGTGATCCACCCGATCAATGCCTATGGCAACGACGAACAGCGCCGCAAGTATCTCCCCGGCCTATGCGCGGGTACGCTGATCGGCTGCTTCGGACTCACCGAACCCGATGCGGGATCCGATCCTGCGGGCATGAAGACTCGCGGGAAAAAGGTCGATGGCGGTTATGTGATCTCGGGCGCCAAAACCTGGATCTCAAACAGCCCGTTTGCCGATGTCTTCGTCATCTGGGCCAAGTCCGACGCGCACAATGGCCAGATCCGCGGGTTCATCCTGGAAAAGGGGATGAAGGGGCTGAACGCACCCAAGATCAAGGGCAAGCTGAGCTTGCGCGCGTCGACCACGGGCATGATCCAGATGGACGAGGTCGAGGTGCCCGAAGAGAACCTGCTGCCCCATGTCGAGGGGCTCAAGGGCCCGTTCGGCTGCCTCAACCGCGCGCGCTACGGCATCTCCTGGGGCGCGATGGGGGCGGCGGAATTCTGCTGGCACGCCGCGCGCCAATACGGGCTCGACCGCGTCCAGTTCGGCAAGCCGCTCGCAGCGACGCAGCTTTTCCAGAAGAAGCTGGCCGACATGCAGACCGAGATCGCGCTGGGGCTCCAGGCATCATTGCGGGTCGGACGGCTGATGGACGAAGGCCGGTTCGCGCCCGAGATGATTTCGATCGTCAAGCGCAACAACTGCGGCAAGGCACTCGATATCGCCCGTCAGGCGCGTGACATGCACGGCGGCAACGGCATCAGCGAGGAATATCAGGTGATGCGTCACATGGTGAATCTGGAGACGGTGAACACCTATGAAGGCGCGCACGATGTCCATGCTTTGATCCTCGGCCGCGCGCAAACGGGGATCCAGGCGTTCTTTTGACACCAAAATGGACAAAAGAAAAAACCTCATCGTAACAAGCCGTTAACTAGCATCTTCTAGCGTCCTCCCAGGCATTTCGGGGAGCTTGCGACAACGGCATGGGCGTAGCTGGGCACAATTTCGGCATCGGCGGGACGGACATCTGCGTCGGCCCGGCGCCCGCGCTTGTCGAGCCGGACAGCCAGTGCATCACCCGGGCCGTCGCGCGCGCCGGGATCGGGGTGTTCGAATGCGACCTGCAATCCGAAACCCTGTGCTGGACCCGCAACATCTACGACCTGTTCGGGATCGACCGCAGCGCACGGCCGCACAGGGCCGAGATCGTCGCGCTTTACGACGAGGCATCGCGCGAGACGCTGGACCGGCTGCGCAGCCGCGCCATCGAGCGCCGGACAGGCTTTACCCTGGATGCGCGGATCACCCGCCCCGATGGCGCCGAGCGCTGGGTGCAGATCATCGCGCAGGTGGAAACCGAGCGTGGCCGCGCCGCCCGGCTGGTGGGCACCAAGCTCGACATCACCCGCCAGCGCACCGAGTTCGAGGCCCTGCAGCAAACCGCCGAACGCGACAGCCTGACCGGGCTGGCCAACCGTGCGGTGTTCCAGCAGCGCTTTCTGGATGCGTCGCGATCGACGCTGGGCCTGCGTCCGCTGGGCGCGCTGGTGCTGCTCGATGTCGACGGATTCAAGCAGATCAACGATCGCTATGGCCATGCCGCGGGTGATGCCTGCCTGGCGCAGTTCGGCCAGCGCATCCAGCAATGCTTTCCCGATGCGCTGATGGTCGCGCGGATCGGTGGCGATGAATTTGCCGTGCTGATGCCCAGCGACCGCAACCTGCAACGGCTGACCGGCCGCATTGCCGCGACCATCGCGCTGCTGCGCATGCCGGTGGCGTGGAACGGCCATCTGCTGGAAGCCGGCGCGAGCCACGGTGTCGCGTTGGCGCAAAACGCGATTTCCTATGATGCCGAGGACATGTTCCTACGCGCGGATCAGGCGCTGTACGTCGCCAAGCGCGCGCGCTGAACCACCCGCCCGATAAGCGCGATCAGGCGCGAAGTCCCGCCAGTTCGTCGAGGCCCGCCATGATGTTGAGGTTCTGCACCGCAGCGCCGCTTGCACCCTTGCCCAGATTGTCGAGCATCGCGATCAGCCGCACCTGCGACCCATCCGCGCTGGGCAGGACATAGAGCGCCAGCCGGTCGGACGGCGCATCGCCTTCCGACAGCAGCAACTCGCCGGGTGCGGTCCCCATCGGGGCGACGCTGACCAGGGCTTCGCCGGCATAATGATCGGCCAGCGCCTCGTGCAGCGTGGTCGCATCGGCAAAGCCGAGTTCGGCATCGAGGAACAGCGGCACATCGACCAGCATGCCGCGAAACGCACGCACCACGGCAGGCGCGAACAAAGGCGACCGGCTCAGCCCGGCGTGCACCTGCATCTCGGGCAGATGCTTGTGCTCCAGATTGAGCCCATAAGCGCGGAAGCCGATGTCGGGCGCATCGACCTGCATTCGTGCGATCAGCTCCTTGCCGCCACCCGAATAGCCGCTCACCGCATTGACGATGAAGCCATGATCGGCGGGCAGCAGCGCTTCGGCCACCAGCGGCGCGACCAGCGCGAGGAAGCCGGTGGGGTAGCAGCCGGGATTGCTCACCGCGCGCGCATCGCGGATCGCGGCGCGCTGGCCTGAACGCAGCTCGGCAAAGCCATAGGTCCAGCCATCGGCGACACGGTGTGCACTGGAGGCATCGATGAACCGGGTCGGCGCGCCCTCGCCCAGCGCCACCGCCTCGCGCGAGGCGGCATCGGGCAGGCACAGAATCACGAAATCGGCATCCTGGATCGCGGCGGCACGCGCCGAGACGCTCTTGCGGTCGGCGTCGCTGAGCGTGATCAGCCGGAACTCGTCGCGTCCTGCCATCCGCTCGGCAATTTCCAGGCCGGTGGTCCCGGCAGCGCCATCGATAAAGAGACTGGGCATCAGGCGATCCGCTTGCGCGCCAGCACCGGCTGGAGCGTGGTTTCGGGGAAACGGGCGATGACATCGGCGAGCGGCTCGGCCACCACCTGCATCCAGTGCGCATTGGCGTGCACCAGCGTGTCTGCATCCATCATGATTCCGACATGGCCGGGGAAGAACACGAGGTCACCGCGCTGCAGCGGTTCATCGTCCGCCAGCGCACGGCCAAGCGCTGCCATCTGCTGGTCGCTGTCGCGCGGCGCGGCAATTCCGGCCAGCCCCAGCACCAGCTGCACCAGCCCCGAACAGTCGAGCGCATCCCCGCCGCGTCCGCCCCACAGATAGGGCGCGCCGACCAGCTGCAGCGCGCGGTCGACCGGATCGCAGCCCTGCTCGGCCAGCGGCACGGCATGGCGCACCGACATCCAGCCGCCCGCAACGGACAGGAACCTGCCGCATTCGCTGGTCGCATCAACTGCGATCCGTGCGCCCATGGGCAAGGCTGCAACCATCGGCGTCTTGATCGAAGGTTCGGCGAACACCAATGCGCTACGGCTGTGGACGACATGGGTGGGATCGGCGCTGCCAAGCGTGATCTGGTCCAGCCGCACATAGCCGCAATAGCCATCGTGCAGGCCATAGCCCCAGCCCCAGTCGCCGGTGCTGTCGAGCAGCGCGAACGCCTCTCCGGGCAGCAGCTGGCTCACCGCCTCGGCATCGCCTGCCCCGGCCTTGCGCAGCATCGCGCCACTCGCGGCGACGCGGTGGATCTGCGGGGCGACATAATGCGGCGCGAAGAAGCGCCCGGCCAGCGCGATATCGGCAAGATCGCCGCGAATGGGTGTCACGCGCGGATCATAGTCGGTCACAGGGCCCGTGAGCACGAACTGCTGCACCGGGTCGGCGCGCGTGTCCGCAGCCTCGCTCGCCGGTCCGCCAGCCAGCGAAGCCGCCTTGGAATGCGGCGCCAATGAGCCCGATGAATGTGTCAAGAAACTCGGTCCCCCGCGCAAATTACCGCCACGACATGATCCTGCGCCCGTCCATGGCTTCGGGCTGGCGGCGCAGATAGACGAGTTGAAGCGATTTGTCCAAGCCGCCGGTTAACACAGCGCCCGACGCCGGAAAATGCCTGCCACACAGCGGCCAATATCAGCCAGCCGCGCCATAGCGGCCGCGCAGATAGTGCCACGAGGCGCGCAGGCCCAGCGCCTCGCCGCCCTTGGGCTGGCCGGGCCGGGGCGTGGGCCGCCACGCATAGGTGTCGAAATGCGCCCAGGGCACGCCCTCGCCGACAAATCGCTGCAGAAACAGCGCTGCGGTGATTGCACCGGCGAACGCCCCACCGCTGTTACCGATGTCCGCGATATCGCTGACATACATGTCCTCGTACCCCGGCCACAGCGGCAGCCGCCAGCACGGATCGCCCACCGCCCTGCCGCTGGCGACCAGACCATCGGCCAGCGGATCGCTGTTGGCGAACAAAGCGGGCAGATCGGGCCCCACCGCAACCCGCGCCGCGCCGGTGAGCGTGGCGAAGTTGATCATCACATCGGGCGGGGTCTCGCTCGCCTTGGCCAGGCAATCGCCGAGCACCAGCCGACCTTCGGCGTCGGTGTTGCCGATCTCGACGGTGATCCCCTTGCGGCTCCTGAGCACGTCGCCGGGGCGGAAGGCGTTCCCCGAGATGGCGTTCTCCACCGCGCCGACCAGCATGTGCAACCGCACCGGCAGGCCTGCGCGCATGATCAGTTGCGCCAGCGCCAAGGCGTGCGCGGCGCCGCCCATGTCCTTCTTCATCAGCAGCATGCCCGCCGCCGATTTGATGTCGAGCCCGCCGCTATCAAAGCACACGCCCTTGCCGATAATGGCGACGCGGGGATGATCCTCGCGTCCCCAGTGCAGCTCGATCAGCCGCGGCGCATGGCTGCGCGCCGCCGCGCGCCCGACCGCGTGGATCATCGGATAGCCGGTGGCAAGCGCGTCGCCGCGGGTCACTTCAAGCGTCGCGCCATAGCGCCTGGCGAGCGCCTCTGCTGCGGATTCGAGATTGCCCGGGCCCATGTCTTCGGCGGGGGTGTTGACCATGTCGCGCACCCAGGCGGTCGCCTCTGCCGCTGCGATGCGATCGGGAAGCCGCGCAGGATCGCCGGTCAGCAGCACGCGCGAGCCTTGTGGATTCTCCTCGGGCTTCTTGTACGTGGCAAGGCGGTGCTGGGCGAGCGCCCAGCCGATCACCGCATCGCCCGGCCTGACATCGCCTGCCAGCCTGAAGGTGCCCGCGGCGAGAATTTCCGGCGCCTTGGCAAGGCACCAGGGCCGCAGATTGGCGACATCGGCCACCCCCAGCACCACCGCCCATTCATCGGCCGTATCGCCCGGAACCACGACCAGCTCATGCGGACGCGCGGTGAAGCGCACCGCGGCGAGGTGGTTGCGCACGCGCGGTGGCGCCGACGCCAGCCAGGCCGCCAGGCCGGCCTTGTCAACGAGGTGAAGCAGGCGTGCGGGCTGGCCAATGTCCGGCTGGACGAGGTGAGACAAATCCATCATTGTCGCAGCATAGAGCATTTTTCAGCCAGCCGAGCGAGACAGAAATATGAACGGTCGAAAACCGGCGCAGATCACTCTGGCCGTGCTGGCGGCTCTGGCACTACCCGGCATCGCCGCGTGCGAGCAGGGAACCCCGGTCGCCCAGAAGACCAAGGCGCCCGTCGCCAGCACGAAAGCCGCGACCGCGGTGAGCTTCGAACGCGAAACCAAGGCCTTTGCCTTCACCTACGAATACCCCGCCCAGGCTGCTGCCCTGCCCAGGCTGGCCGCGATGCTCGATGCCGAGCGCGCCAAGGCGCTGGGCGAACTGGAAGCGCAGACCGCCGAGGCGCAGAAGGAAGCGGCGGACAACGACTATCCGTTCAACCCGCACATGCTGGGCGTCGGCTGGAAGGTTACCGGGGAGAGCCCCGAGATGCTCGCCATGGTGGCGGAGATCAGCAGCTATTCAGGCGGCGCGCACGGCAACACGGGTTATGAAGCGCTGATCTGGAACAAGGCGGCGGACAAACGCATCCAACTGGCTGCGCTTTTCACGGACATGGCCATGGCGCTCGAGCCGTTACGCGAGGGCTATTGCACCGCGCTCAATGTGGAGCGTCGCGAAAAGCGCGGCGAGCAGATCGGCGAGCCCGACGACATGTTCAACACCTGCCCGCCCTTTGCCGAGCTGGTGCTGGTGCCCTATGCCAGCAGCGACAGCGGCTTCGACCGGATGATGTTCATCGCCGCGCCTTATGTCGCAGGCCCCTATGTCGAGGGGGTTTACGAGATCAGCCTGCCGCTGTCCGGTGCGGTGCTGGAAAGGATCAAGCCCGAATACCGCGCAGCCTTTGCCGCGCCTGCGGAGTGACGATCACTCCGCCGCGATGGCGGTCTGCTGCGGCGCGTGCGCATCGGCCTTGCGGAAGGCGAGCACGCCATCGTCCACCGCCTCTTCGCGCAGCACCTTGCGGTCGAACAGATAATCCTGGTTGAGCCGCCACGGCATCCGGTCGCCCTGCTTGGGCAGGATGTGGAGCGCGCGCTGGACATAGCCCGACGAGAAATCGAAGATTTCCTCCTCGTTGACCGGGCCATCGCTGCCCAGCACCGGCACCGCAACATCGGTACCGGTCGCAGCCATGTGGTTGAGCGTGCGGCAGACGAAGTCGGCGACGATATCGACCTTGAGCGTCCACGACGCGTTCAGATAGCCGAAGACGATCGCCATGTTGGGCACATCGCTGAACATGCAGCCCTTGTAGTAATAATGCTGGGTGAAATCGACCGGCTGGCCATCCACCGAGAACGCGACCTTGCCCGCCATCGCAAGCTTGAGGCCGGTGGCGGTGATGATCACATCGGCGTCGAGATGCTTGCCCGATTTAAGGTCGATCCCCGTGGGGGTGAACCTTTCGATATGATCGGTGACGATATCAGCCTTGCCGTCGCGGATCGCCTTGAACATGTCGCCATCGGGGACGAGGCACAGCCTTTGCTCCCAGGGGCCGTAAGGTGGCTGGAAATCGGGATCGTTCATCTTCGAGCCCATGATCTTGCGGATCCGCTTGAGCAGATAGTCGCCGACCTTCTTGGGGTTTTCACGCGCACGCTTGAACGAGATCTGCTGCATCCGCACGTTCTTGAAGCGGATGAAGCGATAGGCCCACTCATCGGGCATGATGGCGCGCAAGCTGTTGGCCAGCCAGTCCTTGGCGGGGCGGCTCCAGTACCAGGTCGGCGTTCGCTGCAGCATGGTGACGTGCTTGGCCTTATCGGTCATCGACGGCACAATCGTCACTGCAGTTGCGCCCGATCCGATCACGACGATGTTCTTGCCTGCATAATCGAAGCCCCGGGGCCAGAATTGCGGGTGGATGATCTCGCCGCCAAAGCTCTCGCGGCCTTCGAACGCGGGGTCATAGCCCTCGTCATAATCGTAATAGCCGGTGCCCATGAACAGATAGTTGGCGGTGAGGTGGCATACGCCCTGCCCTTCGACCTCGGCTGCGATCGTCCAGCGCGCCTCGCTGCTCGACCAGCTGGCAGAGAGCACCTTGTGGCCCAGCCGGATGTGGTCATTGAGCCCGCGTTCATCCTTGATCCGGCGCAGATAGCTCAGGATCGAGGGCCCATCGGCGATCGCCTTCTGCTCACGCCAGGGCTCGAACTCGAACCCCAGGGTGTGCATGTCGCTGTCCGAGCGGATGCCGGGGTACTGGAACAGGTTCCAGGTGCCGCCGATGTCGCTGCGCTGGTCGAGAATCGCAAAGCTGCGTCCGGGGCACTTTTCCTTGAGATGGACCGCCATGCCGAGTCCCGAAATCCCCGCGCCGATGATCAGCACATCGAAATGGGTGGCGGCTTTGAGGTCGGACGGCTTTTCGTGCTTCATGGGTCAGGCTCTCCGGTCGCAGTCCGCTTGCCTGCGGCTCTCTTGCGTCATCCAAAGGCTATACCATGCTTACATCGTTGTAAATTGCAACTGGTTTTGGCCCGATCCGGCCATAAAGCGCGATCAGGCGACGCGCTCGTCCGCGATCCTCTCGAGCAGGCGTTGCGCGACCGAGGCGCGGATGGGTTCGCCGCGCTCGATCTTGCGCAAGGTGTTGTAGCTGATGCCAAAGCGGCTCATCACCGCCTCTTCGGTACGTGCGGGGCAGCTGCGCAGGACATAATCGGCAATATCGTCGGGCAGACGCATCAAAACGTCCACTTTCCGTCGATGCGCGACGGCACGCCTGGCTGGCCTCCATCGCGCAGCTCGGGCGGCAGCAGCGCAGCAGGCAGATCCTGATAGGCGACCGGGCGCAGGAACCGGTCGATGGCGAGCGTGCCCACCGAACTGGTGCGACCGTCCGAGGTGGCAGGATAGGGTCCGCCGTGGTTGACCGCATGGGTGACCTCGACGCCGGTCGGCCAGCCATTGGCGAGGATGCGCCCGACCCGGCGCTCGAGCACGGGCAGCAGCGCGCGCGCATCGTCGATGTCGGCCTCGTCCATGTGCAGCGTTGCGGTCAGCTGGCCTTCGAGCGCGGACAGCACCGCAAGAAGCTCGGCGCGGTCGGCGCAGCGCACGACGATCGACGCGGCCCCGAACACCTCGTGCTGCAGCTCAGCATTGGCAAGCCAGTCGGCACCGGTCACGCTGAACAATGCGGTGCGGCCCTCGTGCGGGCCGGTGGGGTGCACGCCGCGCGCGATCGTCCTGACCTCGGGCGTGGCGGCAAGTGCTGCGCTGCCCTTTTCATAGGCAGCGTGGATGCCCGCAGTGAGCATGGTCTGGGGCGCCTGCGCCTCCACCAGCTGCCCGGCTTCCGCCAGAAACGCGTCCAGCGCAGGCCCTTCGAGCGCCAGCACCAGGCCGGGATTGGTACAGAACTGCCCCGAGCCCAATGTCAGCGAGCCGATATAGCCCGCCGCCAGCGCGCTGCCCCGCGCCGCCAAAGCTGCAGGCAGCAGGATCACCGGATTGATCGCCGACATTTCGGCATAGACCGGGATCGGCTGGGTGCGCGCCGCCGCGATCTTCATCAGGGCCTCACCGCCGCCGCGCGATCCGGTAAAGCCGACCGCCTGGATGCGCGGATCGGCGACCAGCGCCGCACCAAGCGCATTTCCGGTTCCGCTGAGCAGGCTGAACACGCCTGCGGGAACACCGGTGTCAGCCGCAGCCCGAACAATGGCGCCGGCAATCAGCTCGGAGGTTCCAGGGTGGGCAGGGTGCCCCTTGACCACCACTGGACAGCCAGCCGCGAGCGCCGAGGCGGTGTCGCCGCCTGCCGTCGAGAAAGCGAGCGGGAAGTTGGAGGCGCCGAACACCGCGACCGGGCCCAGCGGCACCATGCGCAGCCGCAGCTCGGGCCTGGGCGGGGTACGCGCGGGATCGGCATGGTCGATGCGCAGCTTGAGCCACTGGCCGTCGCGCACTTCGCTGGCGAACAGCCGCAGCTGGCCGCAGGTGCGCCCGCGTTCGCCGGTGATCCGCGCCACCGGAAGTCCGGATTCGCGCGACGCCCGTTCGATCAGCGCATCGCCCCGCGCCTCGATATTGGCGGCGATGGCATCCAGGAACGCAGCGCGGGTTTCGCGCGGAAGATCGGCATAGGGGATCGCGGCAGCCTCGGCAGCAGCGCAGGCATCGGCAAGGTCCTGCTCGCTGGAGCAGAAGAAGCCGATATCGTCGATGCTGGCACCACAAGCAGGGTCATAGGCGTGGAACACCTCGCCGCTGCCGCGCCGCTCGCCTGCGATAAGATATTCGCCCGTAAGGGGCGCGGCGTGGGTCATTGCGTCAAATCTTCCTGTTCGATTGTCATATAGCCCGGCGGCAACCCGCGCTCGGCTTTCGATCGCGCCACGATGGCGCGGATATCTGCTCTCAACGCCTTGCCCTCGTAGAAGATGCCATCCTTCACCGTCCAGGCGATGCCGCCGACCCGCTGCGCCTTGCCGGTGGCATCGTCGAGCTTGAGCGTACCGGTGGCGAACAGCAGTTTGAGATTGGCGACCGGATTGCCCTTCACGATCACCAGATCGGCCTTCTTGCCAGGTTCGATCGTGCCGATATCAGCATCGTGCCCCAGCAGCCGCGCACCCTGCTGTGTGGCCGAGTTGATCACCTCGAGCGGGCTGAACCCGGCCTCGCGCAGCAGCTCCATCTCCTGGATATAGCCGAAACCGTAGGTGTTATAGATATAGCCCGCGTCTGAACCCACGGTGACTCGGCCGCCGCGATTCTTGTATTCGTTGACGAAGCTCATCCACAGCCGGTAGTTTTCCTTCCAGTCCATCTCGCGCTCGGTGGTCCAGTCGAACCAGTAAGAGCCGTGATTGATCCGGCTGGGACGATACCAGTCCCAAAGCGCGGGCATGGTGTATTCGTTGTGCCAGAAAGCGCGGTTCATCCGCATCAGGTCACGACTGGCAAGGTATGCGGTGAAGGTCGGGTCGAGCGTGAAGCCGCGTTCGAGCAGCGTCTCCATCACTTCGTTCCATTTGTCCGACCCGGCCTTTGCGGTCTGCTGCCACAGCCTGCCCGCCTCGCCGAAGCGCATCTGCTCGTCGGTGTTGATGAAGTCGGTCGGCCAGTCCTGCAGTTTCTGGGTGGTGAACATGGCCTCGGGCAGGCCGTACCAGTGCTCCATCGATTCGAGCCCGGCACCGCTGGTGCGCAGCACGTTGGCATAAGCGACGACACCCTGCGCGTGATGCATCGTCGAATGCAGGCCGAGCCTCTTCGCTTCCTCGATGCCCGCGATGAGCGCCGCTTCGCTGCCGCCGATGAACTTGATGCCGTCTGCGCCGCGCCTTTTGGCATCGCGGATCGTGAGACGCCCTTCCTCTGCAGTGCGGATCGGCAGGCCGATCTGCTGGAACATCGGATACACATCGAGCCTTGGCCCGGTAATCTCGTTGCGCGCAAGGCGGCCCTTGATCGCGACCTGCTGCTCGATCGACATCTCGGACGAGCCGACGTTGCGCGCCGTGGTGATGCCGTGCGCGAGCCAGAGCTTGAGCACATAGTCGGAGGGAACCCCCTGTCCGTCGCTCAAGGTGTGCAGATGGACATGCGCATCGACGAAGCCGGGGAGCACGTAGTGCCCGGTGAGATCATACTCCTTGTCGCCGCGCGGGGGACGCCTGGCTTCCTCGATCGCGCCGGGCGAACCGATCGAGACGATCCGCACGATCCGGTCGTTCTCGATGACGATGTCCACCGGGCCCTGCGCGGGCGCGCCGGTGCCATCGACATAGATCGCGTTGCGCAGTACGGTGCGCGGCCAGGGCCCCTCGCCCAATGTGCGCGGCGGAATGGGATCGGCGACCTCGCGCGGCTGCGCCTGCCCGAGCGCCTGACCCTGCAGCGGAGCCGATATGCTCCCCATCAGCGCCAGCGCCGATACAATCGTCAACCCTATGCGCCCGATCCGCATGATACCCGCTCCCCTGCCAAGTGACGTTGCGCTTTTGATGATGTCAGATACCCGTCACCGGAGCATCCTGCCGCGCCTGGCTGCGCGAGCGGCTGTAGAGGAAATAGAAGGCGAGCCCCGCCACATTCCACAGCGCAAAGCGCACCAGCGTCTGCGAAGGCAGGCTGATCATCAGATAGAGGCAGCCCAGGATCGCCAGCGTGCCGACCAGATAGGGCTGCGGGCACTTGAACACGCGCTTGAGTTCGGGCGCGCGCTTGCGCAGCACCATCAGGCATCCGCCCACCGCGATGAACGCCAGCAGCGTGCCCGCATTGGCGAGCTCGGCAATCTCGTCGAGCCGGAAGAAGCCCGCCACTGCAGCGACGAACACTCCGGTGATGCCGGTGACCAGCACCGGGGCACCGGTCTTTGCCGAAACCCGCGACAGCACCGGGGGCAACAGGCCATCGCGCGCCATCACGAAGAAGATGCGGCTCTGGCCGTACATCATCACCAGGATCACCGAGGGCAATGCGATGAGCGCAGCCAGCGCGACCAGATAGGATGCGGTGGGATGACCCAGGGTACGCAGCACCAAGGCCAGCGGCTCGGGCGAATTGCCCAGCGTCACATAGGACATCGCGCCGATCGCCGACAGCGCGACGGCCATGTAGATCAGCGTGCACACCGCCATCGATCCGATGATCCCGATGGTGAGATCGCGGCCCGGGTTGCGCGCCTCTTCGGCCGATGTCGCCACCGCATCGAAGCCGTAGAAGGCGAAGAACACGATCGCAGCCGCCGCCATCACGCCGCGGGTCGATCCGTCCTGCACCGTGCTGCCGAAGCCATAGGGCATGAACGGGGTCAGGTTGTCGGCATCGAACGCGGGTGCGGCCAGCGCGATGAACGCGGTGAGCGCCACGAGCTTGATGATGACGAGAATGATGTTGAGTGTCGCGCTCTCGCGCGTGCCCGCCATCAGCATGCCCGCGATCGCAAGTGAGACCACTACCGCAGGCAGGTTGATGATTCCGCCTGCATGCGGCCCGGCCAGCAGCATCTCGGGGAGCGAAACCCCCGCCGATTGCAGCCAGCCGACCAGATAGCCCGACCATCCGACCGCGACGGTGGAGCAGGCCAGCGAATATTCGAGGATCAGGCTCCACCCGACCACCCAGGCCAGGGTCTCGCCGACCACCGAATAGGTGTAAGTGTAGGCCGACCCCGCGGTCGGGATCATCGTTGCCAGCTCGGCATAGGCCAGAGCCGCGCAGGCGCACACTGCGCCCGCAATCGCGAATGCCAGGATCACCGCAGGCCCGGCGCGCTCGGCACCGACGCCGGTGAGCGTGTAGATGCCGGTGCCGACGATCGCGCCGACGCCCAGTGCGATCAGGTGCGGCCAGGACAGAGTCGGCTTCAGCCGGCTGCCCTGAGGCGCGTCAGCCGCCTGTACGATCGGCTTTATCGGCCCGAAAAACCCCATGATGTGCGTCCCTTGTCGTTTCACCCTGGCGCAGCGCCGGGTGTTTCTGTGTCATTTGCGTTCAATTGCACGCGAAGATCGTCGAGCGTCTTGCCGATATGCGATACCGCCAGCGCCGTCACCCTCGGTTCATCGCGCGCGATCCAAGCCGCCAGCAATTCGCGGTGCTCCTCGTTGGCGCGCTCGTCACGCCCCAGCGGCTCGAGATGCTTGCGGACATAGCGCTCGGACAGCACGTGCAGCCGTTCGAGAATGGTGAAGGTCACCGGCCGCCGCGCGGGCCGCAGCAGCGCCAGGTGAAAGGCGCGGTTGAACGCGCCCACCCCCTCGCCTCGCGAATCGGTGAGAACATCGAGCCTGTCCAGAATATCGGCGGCGGCGCGCTGGTCGACACTGGAAGCCGCGCGCGACGCCAGTGCGGCCAGATCGGGCTCAAGCTTCAGACGCAGCGCAAAGACCTCTTCGGCCTCGGCGGTGTTGAGCGCGCGGACGGTGAAACCGCGATTGGCCTGCGATGCGAGCAAGCCTTCCTCTTCGAGCCGGGCGAGCGCCTCGCGCAGCGGGATCTTGCTGACCCCCAGCTCCGCCGCCAGCGCATCCTGCCGGATCGGACGTCCGGGGGCGACGGCACCGGTGAGGATGCGGTCGCGGACCAGATCGACCAGCTGCTCTGAAAGGTTGCGGACAACGATGCTCATCGGCCCCTCATATCACAGAGAAGCCCTTCCAGAAGGGGTCTTCGTCGTCGATCCAGATCGTGTTGAAGCCGGTGGAAAAGGCCGATCCCTCGATCGAGGGGATGATCGCTGGATGCCCGGCAAGATCGACCCGCGCCTCGACCCGCCCGACAAAGCGGCTGCCGATATAGCTTTCGTGGACGAAGGCGTCGCCCGTCTGCAACCGCCCGGTGTGCGCCAGATGTGCCAGCCGCGCGGAGGTTCCGGTGCCGCAGGGCGAGCGGTCGATGGCGCGCTCGCCATAAAACACCGCGTTGCGCCCGTCGGCGCCCTCGCCCTTGGGAACGTCGGCCCACAGCACATGGCTGACGCCGCGGATGCGGTCGTCGAGCGGGTGCACCGGTTCGATCGTCTCGCGGAGCATCGAGCGGATCGTGCGTGACAGCTCGACCAGCCGCGCCGCACCCAGCGTATCGAGCCCCGGATAGCCGGGCTGCGGTTCGATGATCGCGTAGAAATTGCCGCCATAAGCGATGTCGATGCTAAGCGGACCCAGTCCCGGCACATCGATCTGCACCCCCTGCGCCGCGGCGAACGAGGCGACATTGCGGATGCGCACCGAGGTCACCTTGTCGCCCTCTCGCACATAGTCGATCTCGATATCGCCTGCGGGCACTTCAACCTTGATATGGCCGGGCACGCGCGGCTGGATCAGCCCGTGTTCGAGCCCGAAGGTGATGATGCCGATGGTGCCATGGCCGCACATCGGCAGGCAGCCCGATGTCTCCATGAACAGGATGCCGATATCGTTTTCGGCGCGGGTCGGCGGATAGAGAAACCCGCCCGACATCATGTCATGCCCGCGCGGCTCGAAGCACAGCCCGGTGCGGATCCAGTCGAACCGTTCGATGAAGTCCATCCGCCGCTCGGCCATCGAAGACCCGCGCACAAGCGGCGCGCCGCCGACGACCAGCCGCACCGGATTGCCCGCGGTATGCCCGTCGATGCAGAAGAAGGTGTGCCGCATCAGGCGCTGGGCAGCGGCCGCGTCGCGGCGCACTGTTCGACCCAGGCGATGACATCGGCGCGGCGCTGGCCCGAAAGCGGCATGCGCGGCATCCGTACCCGTTCCGAACCGCGCCCCATGATCTGCTCGGCCAGCTTGATCGACTGGACGAGGTCATGCTCGGCATCGAGATGCAGCAGCGGCATGAACCAGCGATAAATGCGCAGCGCCTCGGCATAATCGCCGCGCCGTTGCGCCGCGACCAGCGCCACCGATTCGCGCGGGAACGCGCTGGTGAGGCCAGAGACCCAACCCGACGCGCCCAGCATCAGGCCTTCGAGCGCGACATCGTCGAGCCCGGCCATCAGCGTATAGCGATCCCCGAACTGGTTATACAGATCGGTGAAGCGGCGCGGATCGGGCGCGCTTTCCTTGATCGCGACGATGTTGGGCACCTCCTCCAGCCGCGCGAGCGTGTCGAAATCGACGTTGACGCGGTAGGCGGGCGGGTTGTTGTAGAGCATGATCGGCAGGCTGGTAGCCTCTGCCACGGTCCGGAAGTGCGTGTACAATTCGTCGAGGTTGGGAACGTAGACCATCGCGGGAAGCAGCATCAGCGCATCGATGCCGATCGCCTCCGCGGCCTGCGCATATCTGACCGCGCGATCGGTGGTAAACTCTGAGACGCCTGCAACCAGCGGCACCCGGTTGCCCACTGCCTCGACCGCGCCCTTGAGAACCGCGAGCTTCTCGTCTGCCTCCAGCGAATTGTTCTCGCCGCAGGTGCCGAGCACGATCAGGCCATCGACGCCATCAACCACCAGCGCGGTCTGCACCCGCTGGGTGGCATCGTGATCGATCGCCAGGCTTTCGGTAAACTGGGTGGTGGCGGCGGGATAGACACCCTGCCACAGTGTCTTGGATGGTGTGGTCGTCACGCAGAAACTCCGGTTGCGGTCAATATCGTATACCGTATATGATTTGGCTCACAAATGAAAAGCGGCTCTTATTCTTTGGTTGCGACCGGACTGGTGATCGGCGGAGGCCTTGTCGGCCTCTGCACCGCGTTGCAGCTGCAACGCTGCGGGCTATCTGTGACAGTGTTGGAGCCGCAGGAAAAGCCGCAAGGTGCATCCTGGGGCAATGCCGGGCATATTGCGGTGGAGCAGGTCCAGCCGCTGGCCTCGCCCGCGATGGTCACGGGCGCGCTGGCGCGGTTGTATCCGCGCGGCGCTCTGGGGCTACCGGTTCGCCAGATCGGCAGCTGGGGTCCGTTTGCGCTGAAACTGCTGCGCGCGAGCACCCCTGCGCGCTTTGCCGCCGGGACCGCCGCGCTGTCCGCGCTGCTCGCCCAGGCGATGCCCGCCTGGCAGCGGATGTGCGCGCTGACCGGCACCGCGCATCTGCTGCGGCAGGACGGACATTTCGTCGCCTGGGAAAGCGAGGCCAGCGCCGCAGGGGGTCGTGCGCACTGGCTGTCCACCGATATCGGCACCGCCAGCGTCCGCGATGCGACGCCCGATGAGCTATCCGCGATCCGCGGGCTGGCGCCCAAAGGCACGATCGCAGGCGCGGTGCGGTTTGCGGGATCGGGCCAGATGACCGATCTCGGCGCGCTGGCCGATGCGCTGCGCGAGGCGCTGGTGGCGACAGGCGGCACGATCCGCCATGCGAAGGTCGATGGCATCGAGATCGATGGCGGCAGGGCCCATGCGAGGGTCGACAGCGAAAGGTTGAGCGCGGACCATGTCGTGCTGAGCGCAGGCGCGGCTTCTGCCGAGCTGCTCCGCCCGATGGGGCTGCGCATCCCGCTGATTGCTGAGCGCGGCTATCACATCCAGTCGTCCCAAAGCCGCTGGCCAACCGATATGCCCCCGGTGGCGTTCGAGGACCGATCGATGATTGTCACCCGCTTTGCAGGCGGGCTGCGCGCGGCAAGCTTCATCGAGTTTTCCGCGCGCACCGCTCCTCCCGATCCGGGCAAATGGCGCAAGCTGCGCGACCATGTTGCCGCGCTCGGCCTGCCCTTCGACGGACCGGACCACGAATGGATCGGCGCGCGGCCCACGCTGCCCGATTATCTTCCCGCAATCGGCCGCAGCACCCGTGCGCCCAACCTGCTATATGCCTTTGGACATCAGCACCTGGGGATGACATTGGCCGCCGCGACGGGCGAGGCAATCGCCGCGCTGGCCGTCGGCCAGCCCCCGGCAATCGACCTTGCGCCCTTCGACCCGGCGCGATTTGGAGACACGACATGACAGGCATTGGCGGATCACACGCGGCCGAGCAGCTGGCGACGATCACCCCCTGGGCCACCCCTGCGGCCCCAATCACCCAGGACGAACGGCTGGCGCGGATCGAAAAGGCACGGCGGCTGACCCGCGACAGCGGCGCCGATGCGCTGCTCGTCGCAGCGGGCACTTCGCTACGCTATTTCGCGGGCGTCCCCTGGGGCGGAACCGAGCGGTTGGTGGCGATGCTGATCCCCGCGACCGGCGACCCGGTAATGATCGCGCCGCATTTCGAGCTCGGCTCGCTGCAGGCCGAGATGCAGATCAGCGCCGATTACCGGCTGTGGCAGGAGGACCAGTCGCCCACCGCGCTGGTTGCGGATACGTGCCGCAGCTGGGGCGCGACCACGCTCGCGATCGATCCGGCGCTGCCATTTCTGTTCGTCGACCGCATCGCGCGCGACGCGCCAGCCCTCACACTGGTCAGCGGCGCTCCGGCGATCGATGGCTGCCGGATGCACAAATCGCCCGCCGAGATCGCGCTGATGCAGCAGGCCAAATCGATGACGCTGGAAATCCACCGCCGCGCCGCGCTGACCTTGCGCGAGGGCATCCGCGCCAGCGAGGTGATCCGCTTCATCGACGAGGGACACCGGAAGATCGGCGGGGCACCGAGCACCTTCTGCATGGTCCAGTTCGGCCACGGCACCGCCTTTCCGCACGGCGTGCCTGGCGATCCCCAGCTGCGCGAGGGCGACATGGTGCTGATCGACACCGGCACCACCGTGCAGGGTTATCATTCGGACATCGCCCGCAGCTATGTCTTCGGCACCCCCGATGACGAGCAGCGCCGCATCTGGGACCTGGAACACGCTGCCCAGGCCGCCGCCTTCGCCGCCGCGCAGCCCGGCCATGCTTGCGAAAGCGTGGATCAGGCCGCGCGCGACGTGCTCGAGGCAGGTGGCCTCGGCCCGGACTACAACCTCCCCGGCCTGCCCCACCGCACCGGGCACGGCATCGGCCTTTCGATCCACGAACCCGCCTATCTGGTGCGCGGCGATAAAACCCCGCTTGGCCCTGGCATGTGCTTTTCCAACGAACCGATGATCGTCATCCCCGACCGCTTCGGCATCCGGCTGGAGGACCATTTCTACATGGCCGATGATGGCCCGCGCTGGTTCACCCAGCCGCAGTTAGCGATCAACGCGCCGTTCGGTTGAGAAGTGCCTCGGCTGTCTCCTATAGTTGACAGAACGCGAAATCTGTGCCAGACTACTCAGAGATGGACGTTCGCCAAACACGCCATTTCAGGGACTGGTTCGAAGCACTCCGGGACATCCGCGCAAAGGCGCAGATAGCCAGGCGGATTGAACGCGCCCAGGCCGGCAATCTTGGCGATGTCACTCCTGTGGGTGATGGCGTCAGCGAGATGCGGGTGCATTACGGCCCCGGATACCGGGTCTATTTCGTCAGGCGCCGCGCTGAAATCATTATCCTGCTGTGTGGCGGCAACAAGGGGTCGCAGGCCCGCGATATCGAAACCGCCAAGAAGATGGCAAAGGAAGTCGACTGATGGCTATCGAAACCACCCGTTGGGACATCGCCGACTTTCTGGTCGATGACTCGGCAATCGCTGCATATCTTGATGCGGTTTTCGCGGATGGCGACGTGGATGAAATGCGCGATGCATTGGCGCATGTCGCCCGGGCAAAGGGAATGACCGATCTTGCGCAAGCTGCCGGAATCACCCGCGGCGGGCTCTACAAGGCGCTGGGCGAGAACGGCAATCCCTCTTTTGCCACGGTTGCCGCCCTGCTGAATGCCATGGGCGTCCGGCTCTCTGTCACATCCAAGGTGGCTTGAAGCGCGGCATCGCAGATCTACGATACTCTTTCCTTGCAGGCACCAACTGATCCTGTTCGGACCCAGGGTTACCGGGCGCCCCGCCAGGGGCTCAGAGCTGACCCTCGGGACGTCCCCGCAGCGTCATCGCCAAGGCGATCGCCAGCAGCAGCGTGGCGGCGGTGCCGGTGGCGCCTGCCGGGAAGATCCAGGCCATTCCACTCGCCATTCCCAGCAGATTGACCGCCATCGCGGCAAGTCCCGACAAGATCGCCAGCACGCCTGCGGCCTTCGCCAGCCCGGTTCCACGCAGCATCGCGGCGCCGACGAGGATCGCAGCGAGGCCGAAGAGCCATTTGCCCGCGAAATAGAGGAAGAACGCGCCGGCGACGACAGCCTCATAGGCCGGCGCCATCGCCTCTCCGGCGTCTTTGAGCGGGCCGAACATCGCAAGGCCCATGCCCACCTGCACGACATTGAGCACGCCGCTGACAGCCATCGCCGCCCAGGCAGGCGCAAGCTTTGAGTTCTGCGCAAGCGCCACCAGTGCCAGCACCGTGATCCCCAGAAACGCGACCGCCTCGGTTGTCCAGATCACCCTGCGGTGCATCTCGAAGCCGCTGTTCGACAGCACGACATAGGAAAGCTGGGTGACGACGAGCACGATCATGGCCAGCGGTACGGCGTGCAGATATCTGGTCATGACGTGCGATTCCCCCGAAGCTTGCATCTGCCGATGTTGCAGATGGCTGTGTTGCCGCAGGTGCGCTGGCCAGGCCCGAAAGGTTACAGCGCTCAGCGCGGTTGGCCCCGCCCCGCGTCGGTGATAGGCCCATGCGATGATCACCGATGCTTCATCCGCCGCCGCACTGGCCCGGCCCCCGCGCAAACGCTGGTATGCGCAGCTGTATCTGCAGGTGCTGGTCGCGATCGTCGCGGGCGTGACGCTCGGGCATTTCGCACCCGAAACGGGCGCCGCGATGAAGCCGCTGGGCGATGTGTTCATCAAGCTGGTCAAGATGGTGATCGCGCCGGTCATCTTCCTCACCATCGTCACCGGGATCGCCGGGATGCGCGATCTGGCGAGCGTGGGGCGAGTCGCGGGCAAGGCCTTTGCTTATTTCCTGTTCTTCTCCACGCTGGCGCTGATCATCGGAATGATCGTCGCCAATGTCGTGCGCCCGGGCGACGGGCTCAACATCGATCCGGCGACGCTCGACACGGCCAAGGTCAGCGAATTCGCCGCCAAGGCCGAAGACAGCTCGATCACCGGGTTCCTCACCGCGATCGTTCCCGATACCTTCCTGTCCTCGCTCAGCGACGGCAATCTGCTGCAGGTGCTGTTCGTCTCGATCCTGTTCGGCATTGCGCTGGCGATGATCGGCGACAGGGGCGCGCGGCTGCTCGATCTGCTCGAGGATGCCTCGATCGCATTCTTCAAGCTGGTCGGCATCGTGATGAAGGCCGCCCCCGTCGGCGCCTTCGGCGCGATGGCGTTCACCATCGGCGAATACGGCATCGGCACGCTCGCCAATCTCGCCGCGCTGGTCGCGACCTTCTATCTTACCTCGCTGCTGTTCGTGCTGGTGGTGCTGGGGCTGGTCGCGCGCGCGTGCGGCTTTTCGATTCTCAAGCTGATCGCCTATCTCAAGGCAGAACTGCTGCTGGTGCTGGGCACGTCATCGTCGGAGAGCGCACTGCCCTCGCTGATCGAGAAGATGGAGCGCGCAGGCTGCCCCAAGACCGTCGTCGGCCTGGTCGTGCCCACCGGTTACAGCTTCAATCTGGATGGCACCAACATCTACATGACGCTCGCCGCCCTGTTCATCGCGCAGGCGTGCAATGTCGATCTGTCGATCGGCGAGCAACTGCTGTTGCTGGGGGTGGCGATGATCTCGTCCAAGGGCGCCGCGGGCGTGACCGGCGCAGGCTTCATCACGCTGGCGGCGACGCTGTCGATCGTTCCTTCGGTGCCGGTCGCGGGGCTGGCGCTGATCCTGGGGATCGACCGCTTCATGTCGGAATGCCGCAGCCTCACCAACTTCATCGGCAATGCGGTGGCGACCGTGGTGGTGTCGAAATGGGAAGGCAGGCTCGACAAGGCGCAGTTCGATGCCGCGCTGGCGGGACGCTTGCCGCCGGTGGAAGAGCTGCCCGAAGGCGCCATCGGCGCCTGAAGCCCAGGGATAACGCTCAGGCCTTTTCGTCGGCCAGCAGGATATTGGGGGAAAGCCCGATGCGCTGCATCTGGCGCAGCACCGGCGGCCAGATATGCTTGAGGAAATCCTCGCGTTCCATGTCGCGCAGCTTTTCGGTGGCGCCGGGAGCGACATACATGCCCACCCCGCGCTGCACTTCGACCAGACCCTGATCCTGGAACATCTGGTATGCCTTGGCGACGGTCAGCGGATTGGCCTGTTGCTCGGCGGCAAAGGCGCGGACCGAAGGGAGCATGTCGCCTTCGGCATAAATGCCGTCGAGGATCGACGCTGCGATGATATCGCGCAGCTTGAGATAAACGGGTTTGCTGTTGTCTGCCATCACTGCCTCACTGCCATAATACAGCGTGTCAGGTCAAGCGCATTCGCCTGCCGCCCATGTTGCGCACAAAAAGGCGGGTGAAGGACCTGCAGGAACCGGCTCAGACGCCGGTGACCGCGTCGCCGACGTTGATGCGCTCGCCATTGGTGATGATGACGATGTCGCCCAGTTTCACCTGATCGAACAGCTTCTTGGCGAAGGCGGTAGGAACCCCGATGCAGCCGCGCGTGCCATAGCCCCATTCGACATCGCTGCCGTGCACCGCAACACCATCGTTGGTCAGCCGCAGCATATAGGGCATCGGCGCATCATAGATGTTGGACACATGGTCGGCGTCCTTCTGGGTGATCGGGAAGGCGCCGAGCGGGGTGGGCTTTTCGGGCGTGCCGTACAGGATCACCGCAACCCCGATCTCGTGCCCGTCGCGGAATACCGAAAGCGTCTGCGCTTCCAGATCGACGGTGATCAGCATCGGGCCGGTGGCGGGCGCGCGGCTTTCGTCCCAGTAATAATTGCCATGGCCCAGCGGACCCTCGATGGTCATCACGCTCTTGATCGCATAGCCGATCTGCTCGGGCGTGGTCGCCGCAGCCTCTGCCTTGGTGAGTGCGCGGGTCTCGGGGCGTTCGCCTGCATCCGCGCCCGGAAGCGGTGCGACGGCGGCAGACTTGATCGCGGCATCGCCCGGAGCGCTGGTGACCACCGCGGTGACCAGCAGCGCTGCTGCTGCCAGCATGCCGACGCCTGCCAATTGCCGCGCCTTGGGCCTGAAGGTTGCCGCCATGATATCTGCTCCGTCGATCCCGCCTTGCCGCATCATCGCGACCGTTGGACAGCATGCTAGCCCGCTCCGCGCCGAATCGCCAGCATGCGATCGGCTGCGTCCCCCTGCGGGACGGTGCCAGGGGTGCAGGTTAACGCCCCGCCAGGACCCAGGCCTGCGCGCCATAGGCGCGCTGCGGCCCGACATAATTCTTGCCATTGCCCGGGCACGCGCCTATATGGCGATCCATCCCGACATGGTTGTTGAAGCTTGACGGGCTGGCGCCACTGGGGGCCGGCACCATACCGCTTTTGCCGCCATATCCACATTCAAGCCTGTGAGAGCCCGTTCTTGACCGACCTTTCTGCCGTCTCTGCCCTGATCGAGCCTGAAGCCAATGCGCTGGGATTCGATCTCGTGCGCGTGCACCTTTTCGGTGCGGGCGACGAGCGGACGCTGCAGATCATGGCCGAACGCCCCGACACCGGCCAGCTCAATATCGATGATTGCGCCTCGCTGTCGCGACGGATCTCTGACGTATTCGATGCGCTGGAAGAAGCGGGCAAGGACCCGGTCCCCGGATCCTACCGGCTCGAGGTCAGCTCGCCGGGCATTGATCGCCCGCTGACCCGGCTCAAGGATTTCGGTAACTGGCTGGGGCATGAAGCCCGGCTGGTGCTGCACGAACCCGCACAGGGCCGCAAGCAGCTGACCGGCGATCTGCTGAGCCTGGAAGGCGATCTGATCACCGTGCAGGACAAGAAGACCGGCGCGGTCACCGTGCCGCATTCGAACGTGATCAGCGCCAAATTGATGCTGACCAACAAGCTGATCGCCGCTACCCGCCCGCTCGACACCAGCGGCGCGGATGACATCGAAGAAATCGACGACACCGCAGACCTCGAAGAACAGGAAGACTGATCATGGCCAGCGCCATTTCCGCCAACAAGGCTGAACTTCTCGCCATCGCCAATTCGGTGGCAACCGAAAAGATGATCGACAAATCCATCGTGCTCGAAGCGATGGAAGAGGCGATCCAGCGCGCTGCCCGGGCCCGTTACGGCGCCGAGAACGACATCCGTGCGAAGCTCGACGGCAACACCGGCGACCTTCGCCTGTGGCGCGTCGTCGAGGTGGTCGAGACCGTCGAGGATTATTTCAAGCAGGTCGACGTCAAGGCCGCGCAGAAGCTGCAGGCAGGTGCCGTGGTCGGCGACTTCATCGTCGATCCGCTTCCCGCCGTGGACCTGGGCCGCATCGATGCGCAGGCCGCCAAGCAGGTGATCTTCCAGAAGGTCCGCGATGCCGAGCGCGAGCGCCAGCATGAAGAGTTCAAGGACCGCGTCGGCGAGATCATCACCGGCGTCGTCAAGTCGGTCGAGTTCGGCCATGTCATCGTCAACCTTGGCCGCGCCGAAGGCGTCATCCGCCGCGAACAGCAGATCCCGCGCGAAGTCGCCCGTGTCGGCGACCGCATCCGCGCGATCATCCTCAACGTCCGCCGCGAGAACCGCGGGCCGCAGATCTTCCTCAGCCGTGCGCACCCCGATTTCATGCGCAAGCTGTTCGAGCTCGAAGTGCCCGAAATCTACGACGGCATCATCCAGATCAAGGCCGCTGCGCGCGATCCCGGCAGCCGCGCCAAGATCGGCGTGATCAGCTATGACAGCTCGATCGATCCCGTCGGCGCCTGCGTCGGCATGAAGGGCAGCCGCGTTCAGGCGGTCGTGCAGGAAATGCAGGGCGAAAAGATCGACATCATCCCCTGGTCGGAAGACACCGCGACCTTCGTGGTCAACGCGCTGCAGCCCGCCACCGTCAGCCGCGTGGTGATCGACGAGGAAGAAAGCCGCATCGAAGTCGTCGTCCCCGACGATCAGCTGTCGCTGGCCATCGGCCGTCGCGGCCAGAACGTGCGTCTTGCCAGCCAGCTCACCGGTTCGGCGATCGACATCATGACCGAGGCCGAATCGAGCGAGAAGCGCCAGAAGGAATTCACCGAGCGCTCCGAGCTGTTCCAGAACGAGCTCGACGTCGACGAAACGCTCTCGCAGCTGCTGGTCGCCGAAGGCTTCAGCGAGCTTGAAGAAGTGGCGTATGTTTCGCCCGACGAGCTTTCGAGCATCGAAGGCTTTGACGACGAGCTCGCCGCCGAGCTTCAGAACCGTGCGCAGGAAGCGCTCGAGCGCCGCGAGGAAGCCTCGCGCGCCGAACGCCGCGCCCTGGGCGTCGAGGATGCGCTGGCCGAGCTGCCGCACCTCACCGAAGCAATGCTGGTGACCCTGGGCAAGGCAGGCATCAAGACGCTCGACGATCTGGCGGATCTCGCCACCGACGAGCTGATCGCCAAGAAGCGCGTCGAGCAGCGTCGCCGTGACAATTCGGCTCCGTCGAACAAGCGTCCCGAAGACAAGGGCGGCGTGCTGGCAACTTATGGCCTGAACGAAGAGCAGGGCAACGAGATCATCATGGCGGCCCGCGCGCACTGGTTCGAAGACGAAGACACAGTTGGGGAGGACGCGAATGCGGAAACTTCCCAATGACACGGTTGCTGATCTAGCAGCCGACGCGCCTACCCCCTCTGCCGACACCGCAGAAGGTCCTATTCGCCGCTGTATTCTCAGCGGTGAGCGGGACGAGCGCGCGCATCTGATCCGGCTTGCCATCAGCCCTGACGGCGTCGTGGCGCCGGATGTGCGTGCAAAAGCGCCCGGACGCGGCGCGTGGATCGGGGTGGACCGCGCAGGCCTTGAAGAGGCGATCGCCAAGGGCAAGCTCAAGGGCGCGCTCGCCCGTGCGTTCAAGACCGGCCCGATCACCATTCCGGAAGACCTGCCGCAAGCCATCGAGGAAGCGCTGACCCGCGCCCTGCTCGACCGGCTGGGGCTTGAGGCGCGATCGGGCACCCTGCTCACCGGTTCTGACCGGATTGCCGAGACCGCACGGCGCGGAAAAGTCACCATGTTGCTGCACGCCAGCGATGCCGCCGCCGATGGTAATGGCAAGCTCGACCAGGCCTGGCGCGTGGGCAGCGAGACCGAGGGCAGCGGCGATCGGGGCATTGTATTGCCTGTAGACCGCACCCGCCTGTCTGTGGCATTGGGGCGCGACAACGCGGTTCATGTTGCGCTGACCGATCATCGCGCCGCCGCGCGCATTGACCAGTTTCTTGGCCGATTGCTGCATTTCAAAGGGGAGGGGGCTGAACCTGCCCCCGACATGACGATCTAGCGCGCATTGGCGTGCGTGGATCGCCCCACGCGAACCGGCGATGCTGAACCCATCGCCCGACGTGACGTATTTATTGAGGATTGAGTCTGTTCGATGAGTGAAGATACCGAAAACAAGCCGACACTGGGTCGCAAGCCTCTGGGGCTGAAGCGTTCTGTCGAAGCTGGCGAAGTCAAGCAGACGTTCAGCCATGGCCGCACCAACAAGGTCGTGGTCGAAGTCAAGCGCCGCAAGCTGGTCGGCAAGCCCGGCGAAGCACCCGTTGCTGCGCCAGTGGCAGCGCCTGCCCCCGCCCCTGCGCCCACCCCGGCGCCGGTGGCAGCCCCGCCCCCGCCGCCGCGCCCGACCCAGTCGTCGATGCTGAGCCGCCGCGAGATCCAGGAAAAGCTGCTGCGCGAAGCAGAAGAAGCACGCCTGGCATCGCTGGAAGAAGCACGCCGCCGCGAGACCGACGAAAAGCAGCGCGCTGCCGAGGAAGCGCGTCGCCGCACCGAGGAAGCCAAGAAGGCCGAAAGCGAGCCTGCTGCTGCGCCCGCGCCTGCAGAGGCCGCCCCTGCCCCCGCCCCGACCAGCGAAGCCCCGCAGGCCGCGCCGGTTGAAGCCAAGGCAGAGCCCGCTGCTGCCGAAGCCCCCGCGACCGAAGACGCGAAGCCCGCAGCGGCCCCGCCGCCGCGTCGCTTCACCCCGGTGGCATCGCCGCCGCGGCCCGAGATCAAGCCCAAAAAGGCTACCGGCGCCAAGGTTGTCGACAACCGCCGCCAGTCGGGCAAGCTCACCGTCAGCAAGGCGCTGAACGAAGGTGACGGCGGTGCGCGTGCGCGCAGCCTCGCCGCGCTCAAGCGCGCCCGCGACAAGGAACGCCGCCTGCACATGTCGGGTCAGAGCCGCGATGCTCAGCCCAAGCAGGTCCGCGACGTCGTCGTGCCCGAAGTGATCACCATCCAGGAACTGGCCAACCGCATGGCCGAAAAGGGTTCCGATCTGGTCAAGTCGCTGTTCAAGCTCGGCATGATGGTCACCATTAACGAGGCGATCGATCAGGATACCGCCGAACTGCTGGTCGAGGAATTCGGCCACAAGATCACCCGCGTGTCCGATTCCGATGTCGAAATCGACCACGACGCCGATGTCGATGCCGATGAAACCATGTCGCCGCGTGCGCCTGTGGTCACCATCATGGGCCATGTCGACCACGGCAAGACCAGCCTGCTCGATGCCTTGCGCGGCACCGATGTGGTCGCTGGCGAAGCGGGCGGCATCACCCAGCACATCGGCGCCTATCAGGTGCAGGTGCCCTCGGGCGACAAGATCACCTTCCTCGATACCCCGGGCCACTCGGCCTTTACCGAGATGCGTGCGCGCGGTGCCAACGTCACCGACATCGTCATCCTGGTGGTGGCGGCCGACGATGGCCTGATGCCGCAGACGATCGAGGCGATCAACCACACCAAGGCCGCTGGCGTGCCGATGATCGTGGCGATCAACAAGGTCGACAAGGAAGGCGCCAATCCGCAGAAGATCCGCGAGCGCCTGCTCGAGCACGAGGTCATCGTGGAAGCGATGTCGGGTGAAGTGCAGGACGTGGAAGTCTCCGCGCTCAAGAAGATCAACCTTGAAGGCCTGGTCGACAAGATCCTGCTCCAGGCCGAATTGCTCGAGCTCAAGGCCAACCCCGATCGCGCAGCCGAGGCAGTCGTGATCGAGGCCAAGCTGGACAAGGGCCGCGGCCCCGTTGCCACCGTTCTGGTGCAGCGCGGCACGCTCAAGCGCGGCGATATCTTCGTCGTCGGCGAGCAGTCGGGCAAGGTCCGTGCGCTGATCAACGACAAGGGCAAGCAGGTTCCTTCTGCAGGGCCTTCCGAACCCGTGGAGGTTCTCGGACTCACCGGCGTGCCGTCTGCGGGCGACAAGCTGACCGTGGTCGAGAACGAACAGCGGGCGCGTGAAGTCGCCGATTATCGCCGCCAGAAGGCGCTCGAAAAGCGCACGACGATGGCGCCGACCAACATCGACACGATGTTCTCGTCTCTCGCCGCCAACCGCGCCAAGGAATATCCGGTGCTGGTCAAGGGCGATGTGCAGGGATCGGTCGAAGCGATCGTCACCGCGCTCAACAAGATCTCGACCGATGACATCAAGGCCCGCGTGCTGCACGCTGGCGTGGGTGCCATCACCGAGTCCGACGTGACTTTGGCCAAGGCCTCGAACGCGCCGATCATCGGCTTCAATGTCCGCGCGAATGCACAGGCAAGGGCACTGGCGACGCGTGATGGCGTGCGGTTCAAGTATTTTGACATCATCTACGACCTGCTCGACGATATCCGCGGCGAAATGGCAGGGGTTCTTGGCCCCGAGCGCATCGAAACCGTGGTCGGCCGCGCAGAGATCAAGGAGATCTTTCCGGCAGGCAAGAAGGACAAGGCGGCGGGTCTGCTCGTCACCGACGGCTTCATCCGCAAGGGCCTGCACGCGCGCATCACCCGCGACGATGTCATCGTCTCCAAGACGGTCATCTCCTCGCTGCGCCGTTTCAAGGACGATGTCGCCGAGGTCCGCACGGGCCTGGAATGCGGCGTCGTGCTGCAGGATACGAACGACATCAAGCCGGGCGATATCCTCGAAACGTTCGACGTCGAAATGCGCGACCGGACCTTGTAATTCGTGACCCCCGCCGCCTTTTCGGAAGGCGGCGGGGCGTCGTGAAAGGACATTATGGCCAAGCATAACGATACCGGCCCCGAAGGGCGCTCCGTCCGCGTGCTGCGCGTGGGCGAACAGGTGCGTCACGTTCTGTCGGAACTGCTCGCGCGCGGCGAGGTGCACGACAAGGTGCTGACCGCGACCACCATCTCGATCACCGAGGTCCGCATGTCGCCCGACCTGCGTCACGCCACGGTGTTCGTGAAGCCGTTGCTGGGCAAGGACGAAGAGGTGGTGCTCAAAGCACTTCGCACCAACACTGCCTTCTTCCAGAAGGAAGTCGCCTCGCGCATCCGCACCAAATATGCAGCGAAACTCAAGTTCCTCGCCGATGACAGCTTCGACACCGGCAGCCATATCGACAAGCTGCTCAGCGCGCCCAAGGTGGCGCAGGATCTGGGCAAGGACGATTGAGTCAGCTATTTTGGTGACCGTTGCGGGCTATTTGGCGGGGGGTTGCGATGACGGACAAGGTTTACCAGATCAGGATGTCGACGCGGGGCCGGATCACCATTCCCGCCGCCATACGCAAAAGCCTTGGTATCCGTGGCGGTGAGGGCGCAAGGCTTGAGCCACAGCCCGATGGCTCTCTCGCCATTATTGTTGATGAGCGTGCCAAACCCTGATGGCCAAGCTTTATTTCTACTACGCCTCGATGAACGCAGGCAAATCGTCGACACTGCTGCAGGCGGCGTTCAACTACGCAGAGCGGGGGATGCGGGCGATGCTGTGGACCGCGGCGCATGATGATCGCTTCGGCACCGGGCAGATCACTTCACGCATCGGACTCCACGCGCCTGCGCATCTGTTCGAAGCGGACACCGACATCTTCGCTGCGGTCGCGCTCGACCTCGCCTCTGCGCCGCTCGATTGCGTGCTGGTCGACGAGGCGCAGTTCCTTACCAAGGCGCAGGTATTCCAGTGCGCGCGGATCTGCGACGAGCTCAAGATTCCCGTGCTGTGCTATGGCCTGCGCACCGATTTCCAGGCGGAGCTCTTCCCCGGCAGCGCGCAATTGCTCGCCATCGCCGATCATCTGGTCGAGCTCAAGGCCGTGTGCGAATGCGGGGCGAAGGCAACGATGAACCTGCGTGTCGATGAGACCGGCCAGGCGGTGAAGACTGGAGCGCAGACCGAGATCGGCGGCAACGACCGCTATATCGCGCTGTGCCGCAAGCACTTCATGGCGAAAATGGCATGAGCGACCTGGAGACTGTTCTGGTCGAGGACGATGTCCGCCTCGAGCCGCTGGCCGCGCACCACATCGAGCCGCTGCGCGCGGCGTGTGCGCGCGATCCCGATATCTGGGAGATCTATCCGGTCTCGATGCTGGGCGAGCATTTCGACCGCGCGATGGAAGACTTCCACGCCACCACCAACTGGGTGCGCTTTGCGGTGCTGCATCGCGGCGTTCTGGTCGGGATGTCCTGCTATATCGCGCCCGACGAGAGCAACCATGTCGTGGAGATCGGCGGCACCTATATCGAGCCTGCTGCACGCGGCAGCGCCGGGGTCAATTCCGCGATCAAACGGCTGATGATCGACCACGCCTTTGCCTGCGGCTTCACCCGGATCGAATTTCGAGTCGATACCCGCAACCTGCGCAGCCAGGCGGCGGTGCGCAAATTGGGCGCGATGCACGAGGGTACGCTGCGCCGAAACCGCATCACCTGGACCGGCTATGTGCGCGACACCTGCATGTTCGGCCTGTTGAAGACGGAATGGTCCGGCGGCCGCACGTGAGCGTTTGGTGAAGCTGTCCAACGCTGCTAACGGCCTCGACTATGCACGGATGGATCATTCTCGACAAACCTTATGGCATGGGCTCGACCGACGCGGTGACCGCGGTGAAGCGCGCGTTTCGCGCCGGGGGGCATGGCAAGGTCAAGGTCGGCCATGGCGGCACGCTCGACCCGCTGGCGACCGGCGTGCTGCCGATTGCATTGGGCGAGGCGACCAAGCTCACCGGCCAGATGCTCAACGGCGACAAGACCTATGATTTCACGACAGCCTTCGGCGTGCAGACCGACACGCTCGATGTCGAGGGTGTTGCCGTGGCGCACAGCGACGTGCGGCCAACGCTGGAAGCGATCGAAGCGGTGCTGCCGAGCTTTACCGGGCCGATCGACCAGGTGCCGCCGGCGTATTCGGCGCTCAAGGTCGATGGCAAGCGCGCGTACGATCTGGCGCGGGCGGGTGAACAGGTGGAACTGGCGTCGAGGGCGGTGACGGTGCATCGCCTCACCATCTACGCACCTTCGTTGTTCCTCCGCAGGGGACCAGGTGAAGCGAGGATTGATGAGCTCACCCTCACCGCACATGTCTCAAAAGGCACCTATATCCGCAGCCTCGCCCGAGACATCGCGCAGGCGCTCGGCACGGTCGGCCACGTCACCATGCTGCGCCGCACGCAGGCGGGGCCGTTCACCTTGTCGGGGGCGATTTCGCTGGACAATCTGGACCAAATCCGCCATGGCGCGGCCCCAGAAGACGTAATCTTGCCATTCGAGGCAGGGCTGGACGACATCCCGGCTCTAGACCTCACACCCGATCAGGCAAGGCGGCTCCATATGGGGCAGGTCGTGACCGGGATAGCCGCACACGATGGGCGATATTGGGCGCGGGGGAGTGATGGTACTCCACTCGCTCTCGTTTCGCTTTCGGACCATGAGGTCCGGGTGGTGCGCGGCTTCAACCTTGGATAGATGTTCGAAGGACGAAGAAACATGACGATCAGTGCAGTACGCAAAGAAGAAGTTATCAAGGAACATGCCCGCGAAGCCGGTGATACCGGTTCGCCCGAGGTCCAGGTCGCGATCCTGACCGAGCGCATCAATAACCTGACCGACCACTTCAAGGCGCACCACAAGGACAACCACTCGCGTCGCGGCCTGCTGATGATGGTGAACAAGCGGCGCTCGCTGCTCGACTATCTGAAGAAGAAGGACGCCACCCGCTATAGCGACCTGATCGCCAAGCTGGGTCTTCGCAAGTAAGCATTCTCGGACGGCCCCCCAGCGGGGCCGTTCGTTTATCCGCGCCCCTGAAAAGACCGGGCGCGGGACTCAACGGACCTTTTCCGCAATGAGGCGGACAAAGGCCAGCCGGGGCAGCAGAACAGCCCCGAACCGCGCCAGGCCGGTCAGCCTGGCACCAGAAGAGGCCCCGGTCCGCAATAGGGCGCATCGGGTTCGATAAGGAAAATCCATGTTTGACGTAAAGACTGTAGAAATCGAGTTGGGCGGAAAGACCCTCAAGCTCGAAACGGGCCGCATTGCCCGTCAGGCGGACGGCGCTGTGCTGGCCACCTATGGCGAAACCGTGGTGCTGTGCGCCGTGACCGCCGCAAAGTCCGTGAAGGAAGGCCAGGATTTCTTCCCGCTGACCGTTCACTATCAGGAAAAATTCTCCGCAGCAGGCCGCATCCCCGGTGGCTTCTTCAAGCGTGAGCGCGGCGCGACCGAAAAGGAAACGCTGACCAGCCGCCTGATCGATCGCCCCGTTCGCCCGCTGTTCCCCGAAGGTTTCTATAACGAAATCAACGTGATCGCACAGGTTCTGTCGTTCGACGGCGAATCTGAGCCCGATATGGTGGCGATGATCGCAGCTTCGGCTGCGCTGACGCTCTCGGGCGTGCCCTTCATGGGCCCGATCGGCGCGTGCCGCGTCGGCTATCAGGATGGCGAATATCAGCTCAACCCGTCGATGGACCAGGTCAAGGAAGGCGAACTCGATCTCGTCGTCGCCGCGACCCAGGACGCCGTGATGATGGTCGAATCGGAAGCCAAGGAGCTTTCCGAGGAAATCATGCTCGGCGCTGTCGAGTTCGCCCATGATGCCTGCCGCCAGGTTGTCGGCGCCATCATCAAGCTGGCCGAACAGGCTGCCAAGGAACCCTGGGAAATGGCCGCTCAGGCTGATCTCTCGGCTGCCAAGCAGAAGCTGCGCGACCTGATCGGTTCGGACATTGCCGCCGCCTACAAGCTGACCGACAAGTCGGCCCGCTCGAACGCGCTCAACGAAGCTCGCGCCAAGGCCAAGGCAGCATTTGCCGACGCCACCCCGCAGGACCAGATGGCCGCCAATAAGCTGATGAAGAAGCTGGAAGCGGAAATCGTCCGCGGTGCCATCCTCAAGGACGGCAGCCGCATCGATGGTCGCACCACCACGCAGATCCGTCCGATCGAAGCGATGGTCGGCTTCCTGCCCCGCACCCATGGTTCGGCGCTGTTCACCCGCGGTGAAACGCAGTCGATCTGCACCACGACGCTGGGCACCAAGGACAGCGAGCAGATGATCGACGGCCTGACCGGTCTGAGTTACGAAAACTTCATGCTGCACTACAACTTCCCGCCCTATTCGGTCGGTGAAGTCGGCCGCTTCGGCGCGCCGGGCCGTCGTGAAGTGGGCCATGGCAAGCTGGCATGGCGTGCGCTGCACCCCGTGCTGCCGACCAAGGACGAGTTCCCCTACACGATCCGCGTTCTGTCCGACATTACCGAATCCAACGGCTCTTCGTCGATGGCAACGGTGTGCGGCGGTTCGCTCTCGATGATGGACGCCGGCGTTCCGCTCAAGCGTCCGGTATCGGGCATCGCGATGGGCCTGATCCTCGAAGGCAGCGAATTTGCTGTTCTGTCGGACATCCTGGGTGATGAAGATCACCTCGGCGACATGGACTTCAAGGTGGCTGGCACGTCCGAAGGCATCACCACGATGCAGATGGACATCAAGATCGCCGGCATCACCCGCGAGATCATGGCGCAGGCACTGGCGCAGGCCAAGGAAGGCCGTGCGCACATCCTGGGCGAAATGGCCAAGGCGCTCGACAGCACCCGCACCGAGCTTTCGGCGCATGCTCCGCGTATCGAGACTCTGCAGATCGACAAGTCGAAGATCCGTGAAGTCATCGGCACCGGCGGCAAGGTAATCCGCGAGATCGTCGCTGAAACCGGCGCCAAGGTCGACATCGACGACGAGGGCCTGATCAAGATCAGCTCGTCCGACGTCAATCAGATCGAAGCCGCTCGCAAGTGGATCCTGGGCATTGTGGAAGAAGCCGAAGTCGGCAAGGTCTACAATGGCAAGGTCGTGAACATGGTCGATTTCGGCGCGTTCGTGAACTTCATGGGCGGCAAGGACGGCCTGGTCCACGTGTCTGAAATCCGCAACGAGCGGGTCGAGAAGGTGACCGACGTCCTGACCGAAGGCCAGGAAGTGAAGGTCAAGGTTCTCGAGATCGATCCGCGCGGCAAGGTTCGCCTGTCGATGCGCGTCGTCGATCAGGAAACCGGCGAAGAGCTGGAAGACACCCGCCCTGCCCGCGAACCGCGCGAGCGCGGTGAACGTGGCGACCGTGGTGATCGCGGCGATCGTCGCCCCCGTCGTGATGGCGATGGCGGACGTGGCCGTGAAGGTGGCCGTGGTGGCGAGCGTTCGGGCGGCGGTGACCGTGGCGGCGAACGTTCCGGCGGTGGCCGTGGTCGCGGCCGTGCAGAAGGCAGCTCGGCCCCCGATGCGGGACTGCCCGACTTCATCACCGGCGACAACTGAGCTTAGCAGTTTGCTGCTAGTATCGCGGGCTTGCCCGTGATGCGAAAACACCGGCTGGAAGCTTCGCGCTTCCGGCCGGTTTTTTGTTGGGTGCGGCGGTAAGCCTCAGAGGGTCGGGCTACGGACGCTCCCCTCCCTTCAAGGGAGGGGCTGGGGGGGGGTAGGCGTCCAGATGAAACATCCGTAACATCCGGCTTCATGGCCCAACGCGTCCCGCCAGCAATGACTCGCAACGCTCGCGAACTGCGCAACAATGCGACACTGCCCGAGCACAAGCTTTGGAGGCAGCTATCAGCCTATCGTCCAAGGTTCACACGGCAGCTCGTCATCGGACCCTATATCGCAGACCTCGCGAACCGCCGCGCCAGGCTGATCATTGAAATTGATGGCGAGCAGCATCTCGACAGTCCGAACGATGTCGTCCGAACAACCTTTCTTGAGGCACGCGGATGGACGGTCATCAGGTTCTGGAACCATGAGGTGATGGAGAGCCCCGAAGCTGTCGCAGAGCAAGTGCTAGCGCGGACCGCCGAGTGCCTCGGCGGGACCCACCCCCAACCCCTCCCTTCCAGGGAGGGGCGCACAAGAGTGCCACGATCGCGCACAGTAAAGTGATGGCCCCATACCGATCGGGGCGGGATCATGCCTCATCAGCATCATCCCGCCCCGATTGTGAAACCATCGCCAGAAGGCAAATCTATCCGATCAATACACCCGCTTCTTGGGCTTGATGTACTCGATCTCGTCGCTCAGCGTGTATTCGTGCACCGGGCGGAAATCCAGGGTGACCTTGCCGCCCTTGCCGCCCCAGCCTTCGAACCAGCTGACGGTGTGCTTCATGAAGTTGGCATCGTCGCGCTCGGGATAATCCTCGTGCATGTGCGCGCCGCGGCTTTCCTTGCGGCTGTGCGCGCTTTCGATGGTGCACACCGCCTGGCTGAGCAGGTTATCGAGTTCCAGCGTCTCGATCAGGTCAGTGTTCCAGATCAGCGAGCGATCGGAAACGTGGACGTCTTCCATCCGCTTGTTGACCTGCTGCATCAGCGCGGTGCCTTCGGACAGCAACTGCGTGTCGCGGAACACCGCAGCATGCTTCTGCATCGTCTTCTGCATCTCCATACGGATCTGCGCGGTCGGCGATCCGCCCTTGGCGTTGCGGAAGTGGTCGAGCCGTGCGAGCGACATGTCCGCCGAGTCCTTCGGCAGCGCCTTGTGCGAGCTGCCCGGCTTGATGGTGTCACGCAGGTGGTGACCGGTCGCGCGGCCGAACACGACCAGATCGATCAGCGAGTTGGAGCCGAGGCGGTTGGCGCCGTGCACCGAAACGCAGGCGGCTTCGCCCACGGCATAGAGCCCGGGGACCACGGTATCGGGGTCGCCATCCTTGATGGTGACAACCTGGCCGTGATAATTGCAGGGAATTCCGCCCATGTTGTAGTGGACGGTCGGCACCACCGGCAAAGGCTGGCGGGTCAGGTCGACATTGGCGAAGATCTTGCCGGTCTCGGTGATACCCGGCAGTCGCTCGGCCAGCACCTTCTCGTCGATATGATCGAGGTGCAGGTAGATATGGTCGTTTTCCTTGCCGACGCCGCGACCTTCACGGATTTCGGCAGCCATCGAGCGGCTGACGACGTCACGGCTGGCCAGATCCTTGGCCGACGGAGCATAGCGCTCCATGAAGCGCTCGCCTTCGGAGTTGGTGAGGTAACCGCCCTCGCCGCGCGCGCCTTCGGTGATCAGCACACCCGCGCCGTAGATGCCGGTCGGGTGGAACTGGACAAATTCCATGTCCTGCAGCGGCAGGCCCGCACGCAGCACCATCGCCCCGCCGTCGCCGGTGCAGGTGTGTGCCGAAGTGGCCGAGAAGTAGCAGCGGCCCGAACCGCCCGTTGCCAGTACCACGGCGTGGCTGCGGAAGCGGTGGATCGATCCGTCTTCCATGCACAAAGCGATCACGCCCCGGCACACGCCGTCTTCCATGATCAGGTCGATCGCGAAATATTCAATGAAGAAGTCGGAATCGTACTTCAACGACTGCTGGTACAACGCGTGCAGCATGGCATGGCCGGTACGGTCGGCCGCGGCGCAGGTGCGCTGCACCGGCGGGCCTTCGCCCATGTTCTGCATGTGGCCGCCGAACGGACGCTGGTAGATGGTGCCATTGTCGTTGCGGCTGAACGGCACGCCGGCATGCTCGAGCTCATAGACCGCAGCTGGTGCTTCGCGCACCATGTATTCGATCGCGTCCTGGTCACCCAGCCAGTCCGATCCCTTGACGGTATCGTACATGTGCCAAGACCAGTGATCGGGCGAGTTGTTGCCCAGGCTCGCCGCGATGCCGCCCTGCGCCGCCACGGTGTGGCTGCGGGTGGGGAACACCTTGGTGATGCACGCGGTCTTCAGGCCCGCTTCAGCGCTGCCCATGGTGGCGCGCAGGCCCGATCCGCCTGCCCCGACGACAACCGTGTCGTATACATGGTCGATGATCTTGTAGGCTTCAGACATCAGCTTGCGGCTCCGGCAAAGGCAATGCGTGCGACGGAAAAGATGCCGAGGGCAGCCCCGGCGATGGCATAGAAATTGAGCAGCAGGATCACGCCGAATTTGGTGCCGTGATCATGCACATAATCCTCGACGATCACCTGCAGGCCCAGCCGCAGGTGATAGAACACGGTGATCAGCAGCAGGATCATCGCGGTGGCGGCCAGCGGCGAGGACAGCCAGGCGGTGACCGTGGCGTGATCGAGCGCGGGCAGGCTGACCAGAGACGCGATGAACCAGATCATCAGGATCAGGTTGCTGACCGCGGTGACGCGCGCCATGACCCAGTGATGGGTCCCGGTTTTGGCGGAGCCCAGCCCGCGTACTTTGCCAATTCTGGTGCCACTACCCATGGTCGCCTCCTCGCGCGGACATCAATGGTCCTGCGCAGCGTAAAAATTCAAAAAGACTCAGACGAAAAAGATGATCGCCCACAAGATCGCGGTCAGCGCGATGGCCAGCACCGGCAGCAGGGCCGACCAGCGGTTGTTGCCGTCGACCTCGTACCCCGCGCCGATATCCAGCACGAAATGCCGCAGACCCGAGCACATGTGCTGGAAGAAGGCCCAGCTCAGCCCGATCATCAGCAGATAGCCGATCGGGCTGGTGGCCCAGCCGACATACCAGGCATAGCCCTCTGGTCCGCTGGCAAGCGCCATCAGCCAGCCGACCAGCAGAACGCCGCCGATCACTGCCATGCCATCGCCGGTTGCGCGATGCAGGATGGAAACGAGCATGGCCGGTCCCCAGCGCCAGATTGACAGGTGCGGCGAGAGCGGCCTGCCCGATGGTTTGCCCATGGTATCCCCCGTAAAATCGATCATAATAACGACTGAAATGCGTCCCGCGCCTGTTTAACCGATTGCCCACATGATGCAATTGCTGATTGTGGCGGCGCAGTTTCGAAAGGCGCATGCGAGGTGCTCCATCCGTCCCGCTTCGCGCAGCATCCTAACTCCGCATTAACCATGTCGGCCTAATGTCACTGGCATATCACCGCTTATGTGAGGACGGCATGGCAGAGTTCAACCGCGATTCCGGCAGCCCGACCGATGCCCGGTCGCTGTACGCATTGGTCATGCACGACCTGTCGATCAGCGACCGCCTGACCGCGTTCGATCCCGATGGGAAGCTGCCCGGGCTTGCCCGCCAGGCGCGCGAGCATATGGAAGGCGACGAAGACCTGATCGCCAACGCGTTCTGGGACTATTATGTCGCTGCCAGCAACATCGCGTCGCGGGTCCGCGATCTGGACAAGGTCCGCGAAACCACCGTGCGTTCGGTGCGCGAATACACGCTTGAGAAATTCGTGCGGTTCGATCAACAGGGCTGGGTCGAGCAGGCATTTGCCAACACGCTCAACGCCCGCGCAATGGGCATTCCGCTGTGGCAGGTGCTTGCCGCGCAGACGCAGACCTATGATTTTGCCCTCAAGCGCATGCACACCAAGCTGAGCGATCAGCCGCTGCTGTATTTCAGCCTCGCAGGGGCCATGGCCAAGATGATGATGATCGAGGCCGAAATCATGTCGTTCGCGGTCAATGCGGTCAGCAGCCTCGAGGCGCAGCACACGCGCATGCAGCAGACCTCCAGTTTCAAGCAGACGGTTGATGGCGAGCTGCAGCAGGCATCGCATCTGGGAACCGGGCTGCAGGGCCAGGTGGTCGCCGCCTCCGAGGCCGCGCGCCAGATGCTGGGCCGATCGTCCGAGGTCGCCGCCGCCGCCGAACAGTCCGCCATCGCCATGCGCGAGGCGGCACAGACGGCAGCCGGCCTGATCCGCGCGATCGAGGATGCCCGCTGCGAAGTGGAGGTTGCCGCCGACGTCGCCGAACGCGCCTCGCGCGAAGCGGGGCATGCGGTTGCCAGCACACAGACGCTGTCGACCCACGCCGAGTCGATCGAATCGATCCTCAGCCTGATCCGCGATATCGCAGGCCAGACCAACCTGCTCGCGCTCAACGCCACGATCGAGGCCGCGCGCGCAGGCGATGCCGGACGCGGCTTTGCGGTGGTGGCGCAGGAGGTCAAGAGCCTTGCCAACCAGACCGCGCGCGCCACCGACGATATTGCCCACAAGATCACCGCCATCCAGCAGGCGACGCGCGACACCGTCGCCTCCAACGATTCGGTCCGCGCCACGGTCAGCGAAGTGCAGACTTCGGCCGACCGGATTCGCCAGGCGATGGAAATCCAGGCCCAGACCGTGACGATCATCACCGCCGCTGTCGACGAGACCGCACTCGCCGCCGATTCGATGTCGAACACCATCGGCACCATCCGCATGGATACCGAGGGGCTTGCCAGCGAGATGGACAAGGTGGGCGCGGGCTTCAGCCATCTGCAGTCGCAGCTGACCCAGCTCAAGCAGCGCTCCAACAGCTTTGCCGACGAAATCGGGCTCGCCAAGATCGCCTGACCGACCGATCGATTTTGCCGCCCGCACCGATGGACCGCACCGCACGCGCGGGCTATGCTGGGACGCATGATCCATGTCGAACAGAACATCCTCGTCACCGGCTCCAGCCGCGGCATAGGCCGGGCCATCGCCGACACCCTGCATGAAGCCGGACACCGGGTGGTCGGCCATGCCAGCCGCCCCTTTCCCGACGACAGCCCCGATGCCCCGGCCTGGGATCTGGTCGATGCCGATTTCGGCGATTTTCGCGGTCCCGGCAGCCTGTGGGCAGAAGCGCTTGACCTTCTCGACGGGCGGATCGACGTCCTGATCAACAACGCCGGCATCTTCGCTGCCAACCCGATCGATTCAGGCGATGCCGAATGGCTTGCCGCCTGGGACGAGACGATGACGATCAACCTCACCGCCAGCGCGCAATTGTGCCGGCTTGCGGTGCTTCATTTCCAGGCAGGCGGGCAGGAAGGGCGGATCGTCAACATCGCCAGCCGTGCCGCCTATCGCGGTGACAGCCCCGCGCACTGGCATTATGCGGCCTCCAAGGGCGGCATGGTGGCGATGACGAAGTCGATCGCGCGCGCCTATGCGTCGCAGGGCATCTATGCCTTTGCGATCTGTCCGGGGTTCACGATGACCGGCATGGCGGAGGATTACCTTTCCAGTCGCGGCGGCGACAAATTGCTCGCTGACATCCCGCTGGGCCGCGTCGCCATGCCCGACGAGGTTGCGACCATGGCCGCCTTCTGCGCCCTCGACGCTCCGCCGTCGATGACTGGCGCGGTGCTCGACGTGAACGGCGCAAGCTTTGTGCGGTAGCGAGGCGACCGTTGGCGCGAGGCCTTCGACAGGCTCAGGCTGAGCGGGCTTGGGCTTGGCGATGCTGCTTTTTTCTTGGCACCAACCTCCGCTCAGCCTGAGCTTGTCGAAGGCCTCGCGAACACGCTGGCGGCAATAGCCTGGCCCACGCACCAAACTGGCCGGGAATAGCGACATTGGCAATTACAGGTCTGCCGCACTAAGGAAGCAAAGAGCGGCCGAAGCACGACCAAGAGGAACCAACATTGGACAACTGGAAAGTCACCATCCCCTGCACGCTGGCCGAAGCGCAGGCGGTTACCGAAGCTGAGGATATCGAGGAGGCCGCGTTCGGCAGCCCCAGCCTGGTGGCGAGCGAGGTCGATGCCTATGCCGACCCCCAGATGCCCGGAAGCTGGGCGATCCATGGCTATTTCACGCAGAAGCCCGACGCCCGCTGGATCCGCCGGCTGCGCGATCTGGTGCCCAGCGCCGATGGCCTGAGGCTGAAGCCCGAGCGGCTTCCCGAGGACGACTGGGTGACGATGAGCCAGTCCGGGCTCGAACCGATCCGCGCCGGCCGCTTCTGCGTCCACACGCCCGAGATGCCCGCATCGACCGAAGCCGGCATCACTAATTTCTGCATTCCGGCGAGCCTGGCGTTTGGCACCGGACACCACAACACCACGCGCGGCTGTCTTATGATGCTCGATGCGATGAAGCGCCGCGGCCATGTCGTGCGCAGCCATATCGATATCGGCACGGGCACGGGCCTGCTCGCTTTTGCCGCGATGCACCTGTGGCCGCGCAGCTTTGCCACCGCGAGCGACATCGATCCGGTCTGCGGCCCGGCGGTCGTCGATAATGCCGAGGCCAACGGCGTTGCGCTGGGCCAGCGCCCCGGCGCGCTTGCGATGTTCATCGCCGAAGGGCTGGACGATGCCGATCTGCAGCGCCGCGCGCCCTATGACCTTGTCATCGCCAACATCCTGGCCGGGCCGCTGATCGAACTGGCGGGCGATATCGCAGCGGTGACCGCGCCGCAGGGACAGGCGGTGCTCTCCGGCCTGCTGGGCACGCAGGCGGACGCGGTGTCGCGCGCTTACCGGATGGTCGGCTTTCGCCTTGCCGAGCGGCTGGACCTGGGCGACTGGACCGTGCTGCGCTTGCGTAAGCGGGGAGCGAAATGGTCCGGCAAGGCGTAATTTCGCACCCGAGACGTTTCCCCCGCACCCCCGCGCATGCGGGGGTGCCGCTTCTGCCACGGCTGGCACTAAAAAAGCGGCATTCCCGCGTTCGCGGGAATGACGGGTCACGCGCAGCCGTTCGTCGGAAAACGGCAACGTGAAGCGCCGAGCCCGCTCCATCCTCGGCTGGCTGCTGCTGATCGCGGGGCTTTCCTTTCTGGCTGGCGAAGCCGGCGGGCTGATCGGCACCAACCGCGACTGGCGCGAACCCGATGACGGCATCACCATCTATGTCGAAACCAACGGCTTCCACACCGGGTTTATCCTGCCCGCCCAGGCAGAAGGCATCGACTGGCACGCGCTGTTCCCGCCGACCGATCTTGGCGACATGCGCTACCACGCCACCGGCGCCACCGATCATGTCGCGATCAGCTGGGGCGAACGCGATTTCTATCTCGCCACCCCGCGCTGGCAGGACCTGGACCCTGCCACCATGGCGCGCGCCGCGATCGGCAGCGACGCGACGCTGGTCCACATCTACCACATGACCCGCCCGCTCGAAGGGCGCTACGCCAGGCGGCTGGTGATCAGCCATGCGGCTTACCGCACGCTGGCCACGCGGCTGATGCAGGATATCGCGCTGCCCGAAACAGGACCGCTCGAGCCTATCCCAGGCTATGGCGGCGACGATGTGTTCTATCAGGCGCGAGGCCGCTATTCGCTGGTCAACAGCTGCAACGTGTGGACCGGCGACCATCTGCGCGCCATCGGCGTACGCGTCGGCGCGTGGACCCCGGCGGAGCACCACGTCATGCGCTGGTTCCCGCAAGCCGCGCCTCGAGGTACAGCCGTTCGGCCCGCGGGGGATTGAGCGCGAGCGCTGCGCGATAGCTCGCCTGCGCCGCCTCCACATCGCCGGTCGCCACCTGAAGATGCGCGCGCGCCGCGTGCCAGGGGCGAAAGGCGGCGAGCGACGCGGCATCGATGGCATCGAGATCGGCAAGCGCCGCCAGCGGGCCTTCCACTCGGGCGCGCGCCAGCGCCCGGTTGATCGCCACCACCGCACCCGGGCGCAGCGACACCAGCACATCGTACAGCCGCACGATCGCCTGCCAGTCGGTCGCGCCTTCTTCGCGGCGACGGGCGTGCGTCAGATGGATCGCGGCCATGATCTGATAGGGGCCGCTGCGCCCCAGCATTGCTGCCCGATGCATCATCCTGGCGGCAGATGCGATCAGCCCGGCATTCCAGCGCGCGGTGTCCTGCTCGCTGAGCGGCACCATGCACCCGGTCGTATCGACCCGTGCGCCACGGCGCGATTCGGCGAGTTGCACCAGCGCGGCAAGCCCCAGCACTTCGGGATCATCCGGCAATAGCTCGGCCAGCATCGCTGCCAGCCGCAACACCTCGGGGCCCAGATCGGCGGTGGGCTCGCTGCCGGCGGCGTCCTGATAGGCCAGCGCATAGCCGATCTCCAGCGTCGCCAGCACCGCAGCCAGACGCTCGCCCCACAGGTGCTGCGGCGGCACCTCGAACGGAACCCGCGCCTCGCGGATCTTCGCCTTGGCGCGGGTCAGCCGCTGGAACATCGCTGGCACCGCCATCAGGAAGGCGGCGGCAATCCGCTCGGTGGACACGCCGCACACGATCCGCAGTGTCAGCGCCGCGCGCGCATCGGGCGCGATAGCCGGGTGGCAGCAGATGAAGATCAGCCGCAGCCGCTCGTCGGGAATCGGCTGGTCGAACAGCGCACCGACATCCGTGTCATCGCACGCCGACCCGGGCACGATCTGTTCCAAGATCCGTGCCAGCCGCGCATCGCGCCGCAGCCGGTCGATGATCCGCCGCCGTGCCGCGACATGCAGCCAGCCTGCAAGATTGGCGGGCGGCGGAGCGTGCAAGAGCGACCGTGTTGCCTGTTCGGCCGCATCGGCAAAGCCCTCTTCGGCCAGATCGAGATCGCGGAAGCGTGCCGCCAGCGCGGCTACCACAGCAGGCCGGGCCGCGATGATCGCTGCGCCCAGCCTGCTGCCGCCGTTCATGCCTCGGGGCCGCCCATCGGCCAGACCGGCCGGACCTCCACCGCGCCCTTGCCGGGGATGGCGATTTGCCTGGCCCATTCCAGCGCCTGATCGAGATCGGCGACATCGATGATGTAGAACCCGCCGAGCTCCTCGTGGCTTTCGGAAAACGCGCCGTCATGCATCTGGTGGGTACCGAAATTCCAGCGGATGGTGGTCGCGGTGGCGGCAGGCTTCAGCCGCTCGCCCGAAAACGGCACGCCCGCCAAAACCAGCGCCTCGGCCAGCGCCATATGCTTGGCCAGCGTGTCGGCAAGGATCGCCTCGCCGTCCGGCCCGGCATAGACGCTTTCGTCCTCGTGGATCATCAGCATGTATTGCATCGTCATGTCTCCTTGGATCGAACGCCCCGACACCGGGATGTTCCAATCCCATGACGAACGGGCGCGCGCGGATTCGACACGCGGATCAGGCGTTGCGCATGATTTCCGCCCATTCGGCCTCGTCGACCACCCGCACGCCAAGCTCTGCCGCCTTTTTGAGCTTTGATCCCGCACCCGGCCCTGCAACGACCAGATCGGTCTTGGCCGAGACCGAACCGGCCGATTTCGCCCCCAGCCTTTCGGCCTGCGCCTTGGCTTCGTCGCGGCTCATCGTCTCCAGCTTGCCGGTGAACACGATGGTCTTGCCGCTCCACTCGGTTTCGCGCGCGGTCGAGACGAAGGCGGCGGGCTGCACTTCTGCGATCAGGTCGTCGAACACGCTGACATTGTGCTGCTCGTGGAAGAAATCGCCCAGGGCTTCGGCGACCGCAGGGCCGATGCCGTCGATTCCGGTGACTTCGGCGACGGCTTCGGCATCGCCCGATGCCAGCCGGTTGCCGATGGTGCCCACCGCCTCGACGCTGCCGAACGCCTTGACCAGATCCTTCGCGGTGACCGATCCAACATGACGGATGCCCAGAGCGAACAGGAATCTCCCCGGGTCTGCCCCCCGCCGCGCCTCGATGCTGGCGAGCAGGTTGTCGACCGACTTTTCCTGCCAGCCCTCGCGCGCGAGGATGGCGGAGCGGTGCTGCTTAAGCCGAAAGATGTCGCCCGGCTTGGCAATGAAGCCCGCGTCCAGGAACTCGGCGATCGTGCGTTCACCCAGCCCATCGATGTCGAGCGCGGCGCGGCTGACAAAGTGCTTGAGGCGTTCGCGCTGCTGCGCGGGGCAGATCAGCCCGCCGGTGCAGCGGACATCGACCTCGCCCTCCTCGGCCACCGCTTCGCTGTCGCACACCGGGCAGCGTTCGGGGAAGGCATAGGGATCGCGGGGTTCTTTGCGGGTCAGGTTCTCGACCACCTGCGGGATGACATCGCCCGCGCGCTGGACGACCACCCGGTCGCCGGGGCGCACGCCCAGCCGCGCGATCTCGTCGCGGTTGTGCAAAGTCACGTTGGAGACCACCACGCCCCCGACGGTCACCGGGGTGAGCCTGCCCACCGGGGTCAGCTTGCCGGTGCGCCCGACCTGGATATCGATCGCCTGCAGCGTGGTTTCGGCGCGCTCGGCCGGGAACTTGTGCGCCAGCGCCCAGCGCGGCGCCTTTGCAACAAAGCCCAGCCGCGCCTGCCAGTCGAGCCGGTCGACCTTGTAGACGACGCCGTCGATATCATAAGGCAGGTCCGCGCGCTGCGCCTCGATGCTGCGGTAATGCGCGAGCAGGTCTCCGAGCGATTCGACGCGTTGCAACAGCGGCGAGACGGGCACGCCCATCGCGGCAATCGCCTGCATCACTTCGTGCTGCGTATCGCCCGGAACCTCGCTCGCCACGCCCCAGCCATGCGCGAGGAATCGCAGCGGACGCGCGGCGGTTACCCTGGCGTCCTTCTGCCGCAGCGATCCGGCGGCGGCATTGCGCGGATTGGCGAACAGTTTCTCGTCCCGCTCGGCCTGCGCAGCGTTGAGCGCGGCAAAGTCCGCCTTGGACATGTAGACCTCACCGCGGATCTCGAGAATCGCGGGCATAAAGAGCCCCTCCCCTTCGGGGGTGGGTTTGGGGGGGGGGGAGTCACTAACGACCTTAAGTCCATTCCCCACCCCAACCCCTCCCCTGAAGGGGAGGGGCTTCAGTTGCTCCGGAATATCGCCGATCATCCGCACATTGGCGGTGACGTCCTCACCGACCTCGCCATCGCCGCGCGTCGCGGCGCGGACCAGCACGCCGTCCTCATAGCGCAGCGACAGCGACAGCCCGTCGATCTTGTCCTCGGCAGTCAGCGCGAGCATCTCGTCCTCGGGCAGCGCCAGATAGCGCCGTACCTTTGCCACGAACTCGGCGATATCCTCGTCCGAAAAGCCGTTGTCGAGGCTCATCATCCGCTGCTCGTGGCGTATCTTGGTCAGGGGAGAAGCCTCGACCGCCGCCCCCACCATCCGGCTGGGGCTGTCGGCGCGGATCAGATGCGGAAAAGCCGCTTCCAGCTCATTGTTCCGCCGCACCAGCGCGTCATAATCCGCGTCGGAAATCTCCGGCGAATCCTCGGCATGATAAAGCCGGTTATGATGCGCGATCTTCTTGGCGAGCCGCTGCAACTCGATCGCGGCCTCGGCTTCGGTCAAAGCTGCCATATATCACCCTGAAGACAGTTGATCACACAATCCAACGCAAATCGCTTGATATAACCTTCCAATCCTCGCCCGATCTAACGCAATTATATCGGACCCCAGATCCAAATTGATCTATATCCACAGAACATTTTTGAGCCACAGAACATTCAATTTTAGCAATTTTCAGATGAGATGACTGAATGCCATTTTCATTGTAAAAATAGATCATAGAGACAAACATACCGAAATCGCCTTCTACGACTTTCTTTCTACACCTACTTTCCGGCACAATCCTAAGAAAGGTCGTTTCAAGTTTGCGAGCTACATCTTGAACTTGAACTTGACCATTTGCATTGAGGCACAATGTCTCCGAGCCAATTTCTGAGCGCCCAGCCCCTGTCAGCGGTTCAACCTTAACGAATTCGCCGATGTTTTCGGCAATGGCTGCTGCCACGGCTCCGGCCGCGTCTCGCTCCAGTCGGGGGCTAGATAACGCCACCGTCATGCCGATGACCATCGCACAAAATGGGACCGCCACAACAATGTCTCTGCCGCGCATCACACCCTCTCCAGTAACCGATCCGCCTGCGCGCGCGCCTCGGGCGTGATTTCCGCGCCCGAGAGCATTCGCGCGATCTCCTCCTTGCGGTCGGCGTCATCGAGCAGGCGCACGCCGGTGCGCGCGACGGTGCCGTCCGAGGTCTTGGCGATCAGCAGATGGTGCGCGCCGCGCGCGGCGACCTGGGGCGAGTGGGTGACGACCAGCAATTGCGTGGTGCGCGCCAGCCTTGCCAGCCGCTCGCCGATGGCAGAGGCCACCGCGCCGCCGACGCCGCGGTCGATCTCGTCGAAGATCATCGTCTCCGCGCCGCCTTGCTCGGCGAGCGCGACCTTCAAGGCGAGGATGAAGCGCGAGAGTTCGCCTCCGGAAGCGATCTTCATCAGCGGCGCGAAATCGCTGCCGGGGTTGGTCGAGATCAGGAACTCGACATGGTCCATGCCAGATGGCCCCCAACGCGTTTCATCCAAAGGATCGACGAGCGTGCGGAAGCGCGCGGCATCGAGCTTGAGCGGGATCAGTTCGCCCTGCACCGCCGCATCGAGCGCCTTGCCCGCCTTGGCGCGCGCCGCGCTCAGCGCCTCGGCGGCAACGACATACGCGGCCTTGGCAGCATGGCGGGCCTTGTCGAGCGCAGTGAGATTCGCCCCGCCCGATTCGAGCGCATCCCAGTCCGCCTGCATCCGGGCAAGCAGATCGGGCAGCGCATCGCCTGCGACATTGTGCTTGCGGGCGAGTGCGCGCAGATCGAACAGCCGCCGCTCCATCTCGTCGAGCCGCACCGAATCATAGGTCAGCGCCTCGGCTGCCGCGCGCAGCTTCGCTTCGGCGTCATCGGCCTCGATGACCGAGCGGTCGAGCGCTTCGAGTGCTTCGTTGAGCAAGGGATGCTCTTCGGCGATCCGGTCGAGCTTGCGCGCCGCACCGCGCAATTGCGCCAGCGCGCCCTTCGATCCTTCAAAGGTGGCGAACAGATCGGCGATATCGCCCGACAGCCGCTCGCCCTTCTGCATCGCGGCGCGATCGCCCGCGAGCTCGGCCTCTTCGCCCGGCTGCGGCATGAACGCGGTGAGTTCGGCAAGGTTGTGCTCGAGCAGGTCGCGGTCGCGCAAAGCGGTGTCGATCGCGGCATTGGCATCGGCGTACGCGCGCTCTGCTGCCTGCCAGCCGCGCCAGGCCGCGCCGACGCCCGCGACATCGCAGCGCCCGAAACTGTCGAGCAGATCGCGATGCCCCTTGGGGTTGATGAGTCCGCGATCGTCATGCTGGCCGTGAATTTCGACCAGCAGCACGCCGAGGTCACGCAGCAGCCCGGCCGAGACCGGCTGGTCGTTGACGAAGGCGCGGCTGCCGCCATCGGCGCGCACCTGCCGCCGGATAAGCAGCGGCTCGCCCGGCTCCTGCGCGATGTCGTTCTCGCCCAGCAACGCCGCGACGGCAGCATGGCCTGCGACATCGAACCCGGCGATCACCAGCGCGCGCTCGGCGCCCTGCCGCACCAGCCCGCTATCGGCGCGCGCGCCCATCGCGAGGCCCAGCGCATCGAGCAGGATGGACTTGCCCGCGCCGGTCTCCCCGGTGAGCACGCCCAGACCGCGATGGAAATCCAGGTCGAGCGCCTCGATCAGCACCAGGTCACGAATGGCAAGCGACAGCAGCATGGGACGTGCTTTAGAACATACAGTGGACAGGTGGGAACAGCTTTTTGGAGCACGGCACCGCAGGGATCGGCTGCATGGCGCAGCAGATTTGACGCGACGGTGATTGACTTGTCCTCGATCCGCCCATAGCTCCCGAAAAACAGGGGCGGCACGTGCAAAGAAAGACAGCGCGAACATGATGACGTACCCGGACCGCGCATCCAGCGGATTCCTGAAATGAGCCTTGCAGGCCTTTCGCTGGCGTTCGTGCTCATCGGCACCCCGCTGGCTCCCGGTAGCGCGGACCTGCCCCAGATCGTCGCCATGGAACAGGCCAGCACCGCTGCGCCGCAGCGCCAGGTGCCTGCGCCTGCCCCGACCACGCTTCCGCCCTGCCCGCAGGGCGCCGCTGTGCCATCTGCCCCGCCCGCACCCGGGGAACAGACGCCCGTGCCGGCCGAACAGGGCGCAATCGTTGTCACCGCACGCCCCGATTCGGAGCCGGGCGACCCGATGGTGCAGCTCAACGCGCAGTCCTATGAGGTGGTGCAAGAGGTCGACGAGGCGCTGGTCGGGCCGGTCGCGATGGCGTACAAGGACGCGATCCCCAAGCCGATCCGGCACGGCCTGCGCAATTTCCTGCGCAATCTCACCGAGCCGATCGTGGCGCTCAACTTCATGCTCCAGCTCAAGCCCGGCAAGGCGGCAGAAACCGTCGGACGGTTCGCGCTGAATACCACGCTGGGCATCGGCGGGCTGTTCGATGTCGCCAAGCGCGATCCCTTCAAGCTGCCCTACCGCCGCAACGGCTTTGCCAACACGCTTGGCTATTACGGCGTCAAGCCGGGTGCCTATCTGTTCCTTCCGTTGATCGGCCCGACCACGGTGCGCGATCTGGTGGGCGGCGCGATCGACGGGATGTTGCTGCCCTCGGTGGCGGGCGCACCGTTCAACGATCCCTATTTCACCCTTCCCGCTGCCACGCTGAGCGCGCTGCAGGGCCGGATCCAGATCGACGAACAACTGAACGCGCTGCGCACCTACAGCAACGATCCCTATGTCGACGCGCGCGATTTCTATCTGAAGCGGCGCCAGGCCGAAATCGACGCGCTGCGCGGACGGACGCAATATCCGGATGGCGAACTGCCGTTCGTCAATCCGGGCACCGGCGGTCCGGTGCCGATGACGCCGATCGTGCCGGTGACGCCGGGCGTGAATTGCTTGCCGGTGGGTGGGTACTGAGCGGCTTTCTGCGCGAACGCCTCGACAGCCCCCTGCTCGGCCTGAGCCTGTGGAAGGCCTGGCGCTGATATCCCGGCCCATGTGCACGTCACCCCCGCGGACGCGGGGGTCCCGCTTCCTTCCTGCGCTTCAGCAATAAGCGGGATTCCCGCGTGCGCGGGAATGACGGGGAACAATCACGCAAACCGCGCGCGGGGCCTTCGACAGGCTCAGGCTGAGCGGAGGTGGGGCGTCACTCGCGATTGCGCGATCTTCACCCCCGCCGCTCTCACGCCCCCTGCAACAGCCCTTCCTTCGCGATCCGCTCTTTCCACACGAGCGGCGCGAGCTGGTGGACATTGTTGCCTTCGCTATCCACCGCGACCGTCACCGGGAAATCGCTGACCTCGAACTCGTAGATCGCTTCCATCCCCAGGTCATGGAAACCAACGACCTCCGAGCCCTTGATCGCGCGCGCGACCAGATACGCCGCGCCGCCGACCGCCATCAGGTACGCCGACTTGTGATCGCGGATCGCCTCGACCGCAGCGGGTCCGCGTTCGGCCTTGCCAACCATCGCGAGCAGGCCCTGTTCGAGCATCATCCGGGTGAACTTGTCCATCCGCGTGGCGGTGGTAGGCCCTGCGGGGCCGACGATTTCCTCGCCCACCGGATCGACCGGGCCGACATAATAGATCACGCGGCCACGGAACTCGACCGGCAGCTGCTCGCCCTTGCTGAGCATGTCCTGGATGCGCTTGTGCGCAGCATCGCGCCCAGTGAGCATCTTGCCGTTGAGCAGCAACCGGTCGCCCTGCTTCCAGCTCTGCACCACGTCCGGCGTCAGGTTATCGAGATCGACGCGGATCGCAGCCTTGTCGGGCGTCCAGTTGACGTCGGGCCATTCGGCAAGCTTGGGCGCTTCGAGATAGGCAGGCCCCGAGCCGTCCAGCGAGAAGTGCGCGTGACGAGTCGCGGCGCAGTTGGGGATCATCGCCACCGGCTTGCCAGCGGCATGGCACGGCGCATCCATGATCTTGACGTCGAGGATGGTGGAAAGCCCGCCCAGCCCCTGCGCGCCGATGCCCAATGCGTTGACCTTGTCGAAGATCTCGATGCGCATCGCCTCGACGTCGGTTTTCGCCCCGCGCGCCTTCAACGGGCCCATGTCGATCGGGTCCATCAGCGCCTTCTTGGCGAGCAGCACCGCGTGCTCCGCAGTGCCGCCGATGCCGATTCCCAGCATCCCCGGCGGGCACCAGCCGGCGCCCATCTGCGGGATCATCTCGAGCACCCAGTCGACGATGTTGTCGCTGGGGTTCATCATCTTGAACTTCGACTTGTTCTCGCTGCCGCCGCCCTTGGCCGCGACATCGACATGGACATGGTGCCCCGGGACCATCTCGACGTGCAGCACGCAGGGAGTATTGTCCTTGGTGTTGCGGCGGGTGAAGGCGGGATCAGCCAATACCGACGCGCGCAGTTTGTTTTCGGGGTGCAGATAGGCGCGGCGCACGCCCTCGTCGACGATCTCCTGCAGCGATTTCGACGTTTCATCCATGCGGCAGTCCATGCCCCATTTGACGAACACGTTGACGATGCCGGTGTCCTGGCAGATCGGGCGATGCCCCTCGGCGCACATCCGGCTGTTGGTGAGGATCTGCGCGATCGCATCCTTGGCCGCGGGCGACTGCTCGGCCTCATATGCCTCGCCCAGCGCGCGGATGTAATCCATCGGGTGGTAATAGCTGATGAACTGCAGCGCGTCGGCAACGCTCTCGATCAGATCGGCTGCGCGGATGGTAACGGTCATTTGCATTCCCCCGGATACTGGCGGCGCGGCTGTGGCGCTGTCGGATGAAGTGCGACCGTCTCTATTGTGCAGACGATGCTATCGCAAGGTGGCCCCCAAGGGAATGTGCGATGGCGATCGCCGGGCGATTCTTCCGTTGCGGTTTTCCACCGCCCGAAATTTGGCGTGCACAAGCCTGTGGAGAGGAAATTGTGGGGAAGCCGCAATTGCCCCCTTGCACTTTTTTGGCGCGGCTTTGGAGCGCGCGTCGCACTGTCCGCAGCCCGTCCCGCCATCGACGAAACGAATCCCAGATACGACGAACCGTTATGTAAATTAACCATTTACCCTCTTGCGCGGGATTCAGGATGAGGCACTATAGGTAGTGGGGTACGCGGCTGGGGCATACCAATAGCAGTGGACAAAGAAGCATCGCGGGGGCAGACAAGCGCCTTCGCGTCAAGGGTTTTTGACCCGGTTTCGACCTTCTGTTGGGGATAAGTTTTCCCCCGCTGATCCCGACAAGATGCTATACGGGACGCTTGCGCCCCGAGTCGAACATTAGCGGAACAAAGTGCCGCACAACAGATTATGGGGGCGTCATGGATTTCAGAGATACGGGCAAAGGCAACGCAGGCGATATGGGTGAATCAGATGTACTGGAAGCAGCCGAAAAGGCAGGAACCGCAACCGCTGCAGCAGCGCCGACCGGCGCGCTGGCGGCAGGCGAATCCAGCGCTGCCGAAATGGCGTTGATCGCGATGGCCGCGACTCAGGCTGCCGCAGCGCAGCCCGCCGACGTGCGCGACAGCAAGACCGTCGAAGCGCGCCGGTTTACCATTGTCACCGATACCAGCCGCGATGCGCTGCTCACCGATTTCGGCAAGGAAACGCTGGAAGACCGCTATCTGCTTCCCGGCGAGAACTATCAGGACCTGTTCGCGCGCGTGGCCGATGCCTATGCCGACGATCAGCAACACGCGCAGCGGCTGTACGATTATATCTCCAAGCTGTGGTTCATGCCCGCAACCCCGGTGCTGTCGAACGGCGGCACGGGTCGCGGCCTGCCGATCAGCTGCTATCTCAACAGCGTCGACGACAGCCTTGAAGGCATCGTCAACACCTGGAACGAGAACGTCTGGCTCGCCTCGCGCGGCGGCGGCATCGGCACCTATTGGGGCAATGTCCGCGGCATCGGTGAGCCGGTTGGCCTCAACGGCAAGACGAGCGGAATCATTCCATTCGTCCGCGTGATGGATTCGCTGACGCTGGCGATCAGCCAGGGCTCGCTGCGGCGTGGGTCTGCGGCGTGCTATCTCGACGTCTCGCACCCCGAGATCGAGGAGTTCCTCGAAATCCGCAAGGCGTCCGGAGACTTCAACCGCAAGGCATTGAACCTCCACCACGGCGTGCTCTTGACCGACAAGTTCATGGAAGCGGTGCGCGATGGCGCGGACTTCGACCTTGTCAGCCCCAAGGACGGCAGCGTCCGCAACACGGTGAACGCCCGCGCTCTGTTCCAGAAGCTGGTCGAAACGCGCCTTGCCACCGGTGAGCCGTACATCGTGTTCAACGATACCGTGAACCGGATGATGCCCGCGCACCACCGCGAACTCGGCCTCAAGGTGTCGACCTCGAACCTGTGCAGCGAGATCACCTTGCCCACCGGCCGCGATCACCTAGGCAACGACCGCACCGCCGTGTGCTGCCTGTCGTCGCTCAACATCGAGACCTGGGACCAATGGCACGACGACAAGCTGTTCATCGAGGACGTGATGCGCTTCCTCGACAACGTGCTGCAGGACTATATCGATCGTGCTCCGCCCGAAATGGCGCGCGCCCGCTACAGCGCGATGCGCGAGCGTTCGGTCGGCATGGGCGTGATGGGCTTCCACTCGTTCCTGCAGGCACGCGGCCTCGGCTTTGAATCCGCGCTCGCCAAATCGTGGAACATGAAGATCTTCAAGCACATCGCGGCCAAGGCTTCGGAAGCTTCGATGATGCTGGCGCACGAACGTGGCCCCTGCCCCGATGCTGCCGACCAGGGCGTGATGGAGCGGTTCAGCTGCAAGATGGCGATCGCGCCGACCGCGTCGATCTCGATCATCTGCGGCGGCACCTCGGCGTGCATCGAGCCGATCCCCGCGAACATCTACACCCACAAGACGCTCTCGGGCAGCTTCGTGGTCAAGAACCCGTATCTGGAAAAGCTGCTCAAGGAAAAGTCGAAGGATTCGACCAATGTGTGGAACACGATTCTGGAAAAGGGCGGCTCGGTCCAGCATCTCGACTTCCTGAGCGCGGAAGAAAAGGACGCGTTCAAGACCAGCTTCGAGATCGACCAGCGCTGGCTGCTCGAACTGGCCGCCGACCGCACGCCGTATATCGACCAGGCGCAGTCGCTGAACCTGTTCATCCCCGCCGACGTCGACAAATGGGACCTCTTGATGCTGCACTTCCGCGCTTGGGAACTGGGCATCAAGTCGCTCTATTACCTGCGCTCGAAGTCGGTTCAGCGCGCAGGCTTTGCCGGCGGCGTCGAGGCCGACAACACCATCGAAGCGCCCAAGTTCGAACTGGGCGAGACGACGGACTACGACGAATGCCTGGCGTGTCAGTGAGCGGTGGATATCGGTGCTGTCATCGTTGTCTTTGGCGTTCTGCTGATCGGTCGCGGTGCGGTTGATGTCTATCGCAACCGGCAGATTGCGGATGACAACCGCCACCGCAATCACCGCATCCGCACCGGGACGTTGAATCAGCCAGTGCCGTTTGTCGAGCTGCGCGATCCTCGCCCGGAAAAGCCATGGGCGGTAGGCACCCAGGGACATCGCGTCCTTGCCTTCGGCATGGTGGTGATGGCCGCCGGCTTGATTGTATCGCGTTATTCATGATTTCTATTTGCAAGAGGTAACCGCATGTCCCTTCTCGAAGCCCGCACCCAGTACAAGCCCTTCGAATACCCCTGGGCCTATGATTTCTGGAAGCGCCAGCAGCAGATCCACTGGATGCCCGAGGAAGTGCCTCTGGGTGAGGATTGCCGCGACTGGGCGCAGAAGCTGACCGAGCATGAGCGCACTTTGCTCACGCAGATCTTCCGCTTCTTCACCCAGGCCGATGTCGAGGTGCAAAACTGCTATCACGACAAATACGGCCGCGTGTTCAAGCCGACCGAGGTCAAGATGATGCTGACCGCGTTCAGCAACATGGAAACCGTGCACATCGCCGCTTACAGCCATCTGCTTGACACCATCGGCATGCCCGAAAGCGAGTACGGCATGTTCCTAGAGTACGAAGAAATGAAGGCTAAGCACGATTACCTCGCCGAGTTCGGCGTCGATAACGACGAGGACATCGCGCGCACGCTCGCCATGTTCGGCGGCTTCACCGAAGGGCTGCAGCTGTTCGCGTCGTTCGCGATGCTGATGAACTTCCCGCGCTTCAACAAGATGAAGGGCATGGGGCAGATCGTCAGCTGGTCGGTGCGCGACGAAAGCCTGCACTGCGAAGGCATCACCAAGCTGTTCCACGCCTTCTGCGCCGAGCGCGGCTGCCTGACCAAGGCGGTGAAGGAGGACATCATTGACTGCTGCCAGAAGACCGTGCGGCTCGAAGATGCGTTCATCGATCTGGCGTTCCAGGACGGTCCGGTCCACGGCATGACCGCCAAGGAAATCAAGCGCTACATCCGATACATCGCCGACTGGCGTCTGGGCCAATTGGGCTTTGCCCCGGTGTACATGATCGAGGACCACCCGCTCCCCTGGTTGGCGCCTCTGCTCAACGGTGTCGAACACGCCAACTTCTTCGAAACCCGCTCCACCGAATATTCGAAGGGCGCCACCCGCGGCAACTGGAACGACGTCTGGAGCGCCTTCGACAAGCGCCAGAAAAAGGGCGCGGCGAACGAGGCCGCGGTCATCGACGACGGCGAGGACATGTTCAAGCAGGCGGGGATCGCTGCGGAGTAAAGGAAAGCGCAGCCGAACATTTCAGCCTACCGCCTCCACGACAAACCGGGTGTACGCATACGCGCCATTACGGTCGGCAGATAGACCTACTTCCTGCGTGTCGTGGCGCAGGGTGCCCATATGGTCGGCTAAGAAGGGATACCTGTCAATAACACCCCCGTTCTTCGATACTCTGGACGCCCAGAGATTGAATTTAGCGGTTGCCAGATCGGGGTATTGATTTAGAACATAGTAAGAACTTCTTTCAACCCTTGAGGGCAACATGCATTCGATTGAATTCTGCGCAGGCGCTGGAGGTCAGGCACTCGGCCTAGAGCAAGCCGGGTTTCGTCACGCTGCCCTCGTTGAAATCGAGCCTGACTTTGCAGCAACGCTAAAGCTGAACCGACCTCAGTGGGACGTACGCTGTGCGGACATGAATGGATTCGACGGACGGCCGTTCAAGGGCACAGACCTGTTTGCTGGAGGGCTTCCTTGCCCGCCGTTTTCGCTTGCCGGCAAGCAGCTTGGCGAGCGTGACGAACGGAACTTGTTTCCAGCTGCACTGCGGTTGATCGACGAAATCCGTCCGCAGGCCGTCATGATCGAGAATGTGCGCGGCTTTTTATCCGCCGTGTTCGAGGATTACCGCATCAGCCTGAAGGCGCAGTTGCACAAATTAGGTTACCGCACCGAATGGCGGTTGCTCAACGCCTCGGACTTCGGCGTTCCCCAGCTGCGCCCTCGGGTAATCATCGTGGCGCTACGCAAAGAACTTGTCGATGCGTTCGATTGGCCTGACGTATCGCCACACAACCCGCCGACGGTCGGCGAGACACTGGTTGACCTGATGGGTGCGAATGGATGGTTGGGCGCAAAGGCTTGGGCAGCAGGAGCAAACGACATTGCGCCAACGATTGTTGGCGGTTCAAAAAAGCATGGCGGCCCGGACCTCGGTCCTACCCGCGCGCGGCGCGCCTGGGCTACCCTCGGCGTTGAAGGGAAAAGCCTCTTCAACGAAGCACCAGGTCCTGATTTCGTGGGTGTCCCGCGCCTGACCGTCCGCATGGTTGCTCGGTTGCAAGGTTTTCCTGACGCCTGGCAGTTTCATGGTGGTAAGACGGTCAGCTATCGGCAGGTCGGTAACGCCTTTCCTCCGCCTGTTGCTCGTGCGGTGGCACAGAACCTCAAGGTCGCTTTGGCAGTGCAGAAGCATTTTCTGGTTCGGGCGGTGGCGTGATGCTGTTTGACGACAGCGGATATCGCCCCCTTTCATCCGAGCACGCCGACCATAGCGATCTTGCTGCGCTTGAAGCAGACCTGCTGTCTGCTGTTGGCGGGCACGATCCATTTCGCGCAAAGCTGCGCAGCTTCTTTCGATCCGCGATTGACGAGGTCATCGATACAGCCCGCACCGGCAGGAAATTTTTCCGTGATCTTGAGAAGACTGAAAAGACCTATCTTGGTACCAAATTTGAAATCCTGCTGCGCGACTGGCTGCAGGTGCCCAGAGGTGTGTTTCTCGACCTGCTGATTGGAGATCGCGAAGTCGATGTGAAATCCACGACTGGTGGTGGTTCGGGGTGGATGATCCCACCGGAAGCCATCGACCAGTTTTGTGTCCTGCTTCGCGTGAATGAGATAAAGGCAACATGTGCTGTCGGGCTGGTTCGGGCGCGGCCAGAGTATTTGCGAGGCGGCCAGAACCGGGACGCAAAAACGAGCCTTTCTGCAGCCGGAACACATAACATCTGGTGGCTGGTATCCGATTTTCCGTACACTCCGAACTTCTGGACCCTAATCGATGATGATTTAGCCAAGCAAATCATGAGCAGCGGCAAGGGGAAAAAGCGCCTCGCAGCCTTGTTTGAATCTTGCATTGGACTTCCAATTTCCCGCGTCCAAGTCGCGGCAATTGCTGCACAGGACGATTTCATGAAGCGTATCCGCCGCAATGGCGGGGCACGCGACATACTGGCCCCCAAAGGCATCGCTATCCTGTATTCCGAAAATGACCAAAAGCTCATCAAGGCCTTGGGAATAAAGGTCGGCTATCGCGAATTTATATCTTTCAAGGCAACAAACCCGGCTGAGGAGCAAATGCTTCGTGACGCCGGAAAGATTGATTGAGCCCTCCCGCCCCCTCCCCTAACCTCCCGGCACGGCGCTCGCGCCTTTGGGGGATGGACACACCAGCATGAGCCTGCCGTCGGCGGCATTGTTCGGGCTTGCGATGATCGCGCTGCTTTTTGCGGTGGCGGCGGTGGTGGAGGGGCGTGCGGGGTTGGCGGTGCGCAGGCCCTGGCTGCGGCATGGCGCGTACACGCTGGCGCTCGGCGTCTATTGCTCGAGCTGGACCTTCTATGGCGCGGTGGGCAGCATCGTGCGCGATGGCTGGCAGTATCTGCCGATCTATCTCGCCCCGATCTGCCTGTTGCTGTTTGCGCCGCGCTTTCTGCGGCGGCTCGCCCAGGCCGTGGCCGAGGAGCAGGCGACCACGGTGTCCGATTTCATCGCCGCGCGCTTTGGCCATGATGGCGGCGTCGCGCGGCTGGTGACACTGATCGCGCTGGTCGGCACCATCCCCTATGTCGCGCTGCAGTTCCGCTCGATCGGCGGCGCGCTCGCCTTTGCCTCGGGCCAGTCGATCTCCGATGCGACGATGATCGGTGCGGCAGCGCTGCTGGCCCTGTTCGCGATCCTGTTCGGCGCGCGGCGCTATGAGCTGGCCGGGCGCAGCGAGGGGCTGGTCTATGCGATCGGGCTGGAATCGGTGATCAAGATCGTCGCGCTCACCGCAGTTGCGGGCGTCGCGGTGATGCTGCTGATCAACGCCGATAGCGCATCAGTCGACAGCGGCATTGCGCTGCTCGCCGCCAACTTCCGCCCAGAGCGGCTGTCGGTCGACTTCGGCGTGATCTTCCTCATCTCGATCATGGCGATCATCGCGCTGCCGCGGCAATTCTATATGGGACTGGTCGAGGCGCAGGATCCCGGATCGCTCGACCGCGCGCGCTTTGGCCTCGCCGCCTATCTCGCGGTGATGGCGCTGATGGCACTGCCGATCGCGCTTGCCGGGGCCAGCCTGATGCAGCCGGGTGCGGGATCGGACCTGTATGTGCTCCAGGTTCCAGCCTTGGGCGACAACGGCGCGGTGCTGGTGCTCGCGCTGATCGGCGGGATCAGTGCGGCGGCATCGATGGTGATCGTCGATTCGACTGCGCTCGCCACCATGGTCTCCAACGACCTCATCTTCCCCGCGCTGCTGCGATCCCGTCAGTCTGATGCAGCGGAAGGCGCGCTGGGCAAAAGGATGCTGCAGGTGCGGCGGCTGTCGATCCTGGGGATCGTGGTCGCCGCGCTCGCCTGGGCGCTGCTGATCCCGGCACAGAACACGCTGGCGTCGATCGGACTGGTCGCCTTTGCCGCAATGGCGCAGTTCACCCCGCACCTGATCCTGGCGACGCAGGCGAGCGGGCGCGATGCGCTGGCAGCGCGCGTGAGCCTGAGCGTCGGCTTTGCATTGTGGCTCTACACGCTGGCGCTGCCGCCGATCCTGCCCGATATGGTGGCGCAGGTGCTGAGCGGCAGCCTGTTCGATCCACTGCGGCTGTTCGGCATCGGCAATGCATCGCCGCTAGTGCACGGCGTCGCGTGGAGCCTGGGGTGCAACCTGCTAGCCTATAGCGTGGTCGCCGCGCGCAAGGTGCAGACGCCGCCGCTGCCGTGGCAACTGCGCGGACAGCAGAAGATCAGCGATCTGGATGACCTCGCCCGGCTGACCGCGAGCTTCGTCGGCCAGGAACGCGCACGCACCGAGTTTCCCGATGCCGCGCCCGGCGTGCCGATCACCCGCGCCGCCGCGCAGCGCGCGCGCGACCTGATCGCGCGCGTGGTCGGAGCATCCTCGGCGCGCGCACTGGTCGCCTCGGCGCTGGCGGGGAGCCAGATGAGCCTCGCCGATGTGACGCGGCTGCTCGGCGAGCGCGGCCAATCGCTACGCTTCTCGCGCGAACTGCTCGCGGCGACCTTCGAGCATGTCGATGCCGGGATCAGCGTGGTCGATTCCGAGATGAACCTGGTCGCGTGGAACAGCCAGTATCTCGACATCTTCGGCTATCCGCCGGGGCTGGTCCGGGTCGGTACGCCGATCGCCGACCTCATCCGCTACAACGCGCGGCTGGGCGATTTCGGATCGGAGGACATCGAGCACCATGTCCGCAAGCGCCTGAACCACATGCGCCGCGGGCAGCCGCACAGCTTCGAGCGGCAGCGCAAGGATGGCCGGGTGATCAAGACAGTGGGCGGCCCGATGCCAGGCGGCGGCTATGTCACCAGCTTCACCGATATCAGCGACGAGGCGCTGGTGCGCGACGAGCTGGAGCGGACGCTGGCGCAGCTCGAGCAGCGTGTCGCCGAACGCACCGGCGAATTGAGCGCCGCCAACCGCCAGCTCGCCGAGGCGACCCGCGACAAGACACGCTTCCTCGCCGCCGCCAGCCATGACCTGCTGCAACCGCTGCACGCCGCGCGGCTCTTCACCGCCGCGCTGGCGCGCGATGCCGCGCCCAATACGCAAATGCTGGCGGGCCGGGTGGACAGCGCGATCAGCGCCGCCGATGGCCTGATCCGCGCGCTGCTCGACATCAGCCGGCTGGATGCAGGCGGGGTCGAACCGAGCCCCGAGCCGGTCACGCTGGCACCGTTCCTCACCGACCTGGCGCAGAGCTTCCTGCCGATGGCGGAGAGCAAGCGGCTGGCGCTGCGCATCGGCGCGCTGCCCGGAGACGTCCATACCGATCCGGGGCTGCTGCGCTCTGTCGTGCAGAACTTCCTCTCCAATGCGCTGCGATACTCGCAGGAAGGCGGTGTGCTGATCGGCAGCCGGCGCCGCGGGGACCGGGTGCGGATCGATGTCTACGACACCGGCGTCGGCATCGCGCCCGAGCAGATCCAGAGCATCTTTACCGAGTTCACCCGGCTGGGTGAGGTCGAGGCCGACGGACTGGGGCTGGGCCTCGCTTTGGCCGAACGGATCGCGCGGCTGCTGGGCGGCGAGATTTCGGTGCGGTCTTTGCCCGGCAGGGGGAGCCGGTTCAGCCTGTCGCTGCCGCTGAGCGCGCCGCAGGTACAGACGGCAGCGCCCGCACGCATCACCCCCCCGCTGGCCCCAACGCGCACGCTGCATGTGCTGGTGATCGATAACGATCCGATGATCGTCGAGGGCACGCTGTCGATGCTGGCGAGCCTGGGCCACCGCGCGACAGGCGCAGCCGATCCGGTGCAGGCGCTGGCGGCTCCTGGGCCGTTCGATGCGGCCTTGGTCGATTACCATCTCGGCACCGCGACCGACGGACTGGCGCTGATCGCCGCGCTGCGGCTGCAGCACCCCGGCCTGCCTGCAGCACTGGTCACCGCGCAAGGCTCGCCCGATCTGGTGCGGCGCGCCGTTGTCCTGAGTGTTCCGGTCATCGCCAAACCCGCGGCAGCCGCAGAAATCACCGGCTTTCTGGCAGAGGCAGCGGGCACGCCCTGAATGCGCTCTAATGCCTGAGGTTCAACCCCAGCGAGCGCGCGACCAAAGCCGCCTGGGTGCGGTTCTGCACGCCCAGCTTGCGCATGATCACGGTCATGTGCGCCTTCACCGTCGCCTCGCTCATCGCAAGATCGTGCGCGATCTGCTTGTTGAGCTTGCCGTCGAGCACCTCGAGCAACACCTTGAGCTGGGTCGGGGTGAGCGAGGCAATCTCCTGCTGCACCTCTTCGTGCGCGCCTGACGGCGTGGGCTTGGCCGTACGTCCCCCAAGCGCCCGCGCGATGGCCTGTTCGATCGTGTAGAGGTCGCTGTCCTTCGAGAGGAACCCGACTGCACCGAGCTGCCGCGCCTCGTCGGCGACGCCCGCCCCTTCGGCGCTCGAGACGACCAGGATCGGGACCTCGGGGCGTTCGGCATGCAGCAGCGCAATGCCGGAATAGCCCACCGCGCCGGGCATCTTGAGATCGAGCAGGATCAGCCGCAACCCCTCGGCAGTGCCCGCGGCGCGCGCGGCGGCGGCGAGCGTGCCGCATTCCAGAATCTGTGCCTGCGGAGCCACCCTGCCGACCGCCAAGATCAGCGCCTGGCGGAACAGCGGGTGGTCATCCGCGATCAGGATCGTCTCTATGTCGCGTCTGCCGGTTGCGGTCTTTCAGCGAGAAGATGGTCGACAACCGAAGGATCGGCAAGCGTCGATGTATCGCCGAGGTTGGTGAGGTCGTTCTCGCCGATCTTGCGCAGGATGCGGCGCATGATCTTGCCCGAGCGGGTCTTGGGCAGAGCGGGCGTGAACTGGATGATGTCGGGCGTGGCGATCGGGCCGATTTCGCGGCGCACCCATTGCACCAGTTCGCGGCGCAGCGCCTCGTCGGGCTCGACCTCGACATTGGTGGTGACGAAGGCATAGATGCCCTGCCCCTTCACGTCGTGCGGCATCCCGACCACGGCGGCCTCGGCCACCTTGGGGTGCGCGACCAGTGCGCTTTCGATCTCGGCTGTGCCCATCCGGTGGCCCGAGACGTTGATGACATCGTCGATCCGCCCGGTGATCCAGTAATAGCCGTCCGCATCACGCCTGCAGCCGTCACCGGTGAAGTACAGGCCCTTGAAGGTGGTGAAATAGGTCTGGAAGAAGCGGTCATGATCGCCCCACACGGTGCGCATCTGGCCGGGCCAGCTGTCGGCGATGGCCAGGCACCCCTCGCCCGCGCCTTCGATCACTTCGCCTTCGGGGGTCAGCAGCAGCGGCTTGACCCCGAACATCGGCATCGCGGCAGAGCCAGGCTTGAGCGCGTGTGCGCCGGGCAGCGGGGTCATCATGCATGCGCCGGTCTCGGTCTGCCACCAGGTGTCGACGATCGGGCAGCGGCCCTCGCCGACCACGCGGTGGTACCATTCCCAGGCTTCGGGATTGATCGGCTCGCCCACCGAACCCAGCAAGCGCAGCGACTTGCGGCTGGTTCTTGTCACCCAGTCATCGCCTTCGCGCATGAGCGCGCGCAGCGCGGTGGGTGCGCCGTAGAAGATCTCGACGCCGAACTTGTCGACGATCTGCCAGAAGCGCGAGGCATCGGGCCAGGTCGGCACGCCTTCGAACATCACCGTCGTCGCGCCCATCATCAGAGGGGCATAGACGACATAGCTGTGCCCGGTGACCCAGCCGACATCGGCGGCACACCAGTAGATCTGGCCGGGGCGGTAATCGAAGACATATTGGAAGGTCATCGCCGCCCAGACCGCATAGCCGCCGGTGGTGTGCAGCACGCCCTTGGGCTTGCCGGTCGAGCCCGAGGTATAAAGGATGAACAGCGGGTCTTCGGCGTTCATTTCCTCTGCCGGGCAGTCCGCGGATTGCGCGGCGACTCCGTCAGTCCAGTCGATATCGCGACCCTCGACCATCGCCACATCGGCGCCGGTGCGCTGGAGCACGATGACGGTGTCCACGCCGCTTTCGTGCAGGCTGAGCGCCGCATCGACATTGGCCTTGAGCGGCACATGCTTGCCCGCGCGCAGGCCCTCGTCGGCGGTGACGACGATGCGGCTGTCGCAATCCTGGATGCGGCCTGCCAGCGCCTCGGGCGAGAAGCCTGCGAACACCACCGAATGGATCGCCCCGATCCGCGCGCAGGCAAGCATCGCGATGGCAGCTTCGGGCACCATCGGCAGATAGAGCGTCACCCGCTCGCCCTTGCGCACGCCGTGCGCCTTGAGCAGGTTGGCGAAGCGGCAGACCTGTTCGTGCAACTCGCGATAGGTGATCGAGCGGGTCGCCTCATCGGGGCTGTCGGGCTCCCACAGGATCGCGACGGTGTCGCCGCGTTCGGCAAGATGCCGGTCGAGGCAGTTGGCCGCGAGGTTGAGCGTGCCATCAGCAAACCACTGGATACCAAAATCGGCCTCGTTGAAGCTCGTATCCTTGACGGTCGTGAACGGTTTGATCCAGTTGAGCCGCGCCGCCTCCTCGCGCCAGAAGCGGTCGGGATCGTCGAGCGACAGGCGGTAGCGCTCGTCATAGACCGCTGCGGTGACAAGCGCGTTGTCCGCCCAGTCCGCGGGTACGGGATAGATGCTCTCGGCCATGATTGTCTCTCTCCTCGTCTGGATGCGTCTGCGGCGCATTGCTGGCAGCACGATAGCCCTGCGCGGCCGCCACCGGACCTTAGACAAAGGTCGTAGGCCTACGACCAAGGTCGGGCTGGCGACCCAGCGGCATTGAGCGAACACTGCGTCCACTACCGGGAACAAGCCGGAGCGGGATATCAGGAGAGGTGAGATGCCAAAGGCCAGGTGCCGTTCATGGCTGATATTGCTGGGAGCAAGCGCGCTGGTCGCGCCGAACCTGGCGCATGCCCAGAACGCCAAGACCGCCACTGCCCGCGAACAGGCGCTCGAGGAGCGGCTGCTCAGGCTCGAAGCCGAGATGGCCGCACTGCGCGCCGATCTGGGCGCCGCGCGCAGCGAGCAGGCGCAGACGGCTGCCGCCGCCAGCCAGGCCGCCGCGCGCAGCGAGGAAACCGCCACCAAGCTCGCCACGCTGGAAAGCAGACCCACAGCCCCGGCAGAGGGCTTCCGTGTCGGTGGCACCAGCTTCAAACTCGGCGGCTTCGTCAAGGCGGTGGCCAGCGCGACCCGGTTCGACGACGGCATGCTCGCGGGCGGATCATTGGGCAAGGAATTCTACCTGCCGCAGCAGATCCCGGTCGGCGGCTCTGCGACGCGTGATTTCATGGCCAATGCCCGCCAGACGCGGCTGTTCTTCACGAGCTCCACCCCCTTGGGCGGCAAGGAGCTCAAGAGCCATATCGAGTTCGACTTTGCGCTGGCGACCGCGCCTGCGGGCGCGCAGCGCGCCACCAACGCCTATACGCCCACGCTGCGCCGCGCCTTCCTGACCTATGACCGGTTCCTGGTCGGGCAGGAATGGACCACGTTCCAGAACCCTGCGCTGCTCCCCGAAAGCACCGATTTCGTCGGCCCGCTCGAAGGCACCGTGTTCGTTCGCCAGATGATCGTGCAGTACCGCCAGCCGCTGGGCCAGGGGCTCGATCTGCTGCTCGCGCTGGAAAACCCGCAGACCGAGACGGTCACCACGATCAATCCGGTGCTGAGCGACAACGACCAGGACCGCGTGCCCGATCTGGTCGCCAAGCTGGTCTACAAGAAGCCCAACCTCGACCTGCATCTGGCCGGGCTGGTGCGCCAGCTCTCGGTGCACGATGGCGGCGCGGGCGACGACTCGCTTGGCTGGGGCCTATCTGCCGGCGGCAAGTTCGCCTTCGGCCCCGATGGCCGCCACGATATCCGGCTGAGCGCCACTTATGGCAACGGCATCGGCCGCTATCTGGGCCTGGGCTACGCGCCCGATGCGGTGTTCGACCGCACCGCGCTGGGCAACCGGCTGCTCAACGTCGACAACATCGCAGGGTTCGCTTCGCTCAAGCTGGGCTGGACCGCCAATCTGCGCTCGACCTTCGCGGCGGGCTATCAGCACGCCGACTATCCCGATGGCATCGCGATCCCGGGGCTGGCCAATGTTTCGGCCTATTCGGTTGCCGCCAATCTGTTCTGGTCTCCGGTCAAAAATCTCGACATCGGCATTGAGGTCCGCCACGCCGGACGCGAGGTGGCGAGTGGATTGAAGGGCCAGATGGACCGGTTCGAGATGGCAGCGAAATACACGTTCTGAAGACACCAAAAAGGAGTGGGGATGATGGCTACGGTTCCACAGGATGCGCTACCAAAGCATCACAAGGCGACACAGGGGGAGAAGATGGTCATCGCCGCTTCGTCCCTGGGCACGGTTTTCGAATGGTATGATTTCTACCTCTACGGCCTGCTGGCGACCTATATTTCGGTGCAGTTCTTCTCCGGTGTCAACGAGACCACCGGGTTCATCTTCGCACTCGCCGCCTTTGCCGCGGGCTTTGCGGTCCGCCCCTTCGGCGCGCTTGTCTTCGGACGGATCGGCGATCTGGTCGGGCGCAAGAACACCTTTCTGGTGACCATGGGGATCATGGGGCTGTCGACCTTCGCGGTCGGCCTGCTGCCGAGCTATGCCTCGATCGGCGTGGCCGCGCCGATCATCCTCGTCGCGCTCAGACTTGCCCAGGGACTGGCGCTGGGCGGCGAATATGGCGGCGCTGCCACCTATGTCGCCGAGCATGCGCCCGAGGGCAAGCGCGGGCTCTACACCAGCTGGATCCAGACCACGGCGACCTTCGGGCTGTTCGCAGCGCTGCTGGTGGTCATCGGCTTCCGCTTCGCGCTGGGTGAAGAGGCGTTCGCCGCCTGGGGATGGCGCCTGCCGTTCCTGATCTCGATCGTGCTGCTCGGCATCTCGATGTGGATCCGCATGCAGCTCAACGAAAGCCCGGTTTTCCAGAAGATGAAGGACGAGGGCACGACCTCCAAGGCGCCGCTCACCGAAGCCTTCGCCAAATGGGGCAATCTTCGCTGGGTGATCATCGCGCTGCTGGGTGCGGTGATGGGCCAGGCGGTGGTCTGGTATGCCGGGCAGTTCTACGCATTGTTCTTCCTCGAAAAGACCCTGCGCGTCGATGGCGCGACCGCCAATATCCTGATCGCCATCGCGCTTGCCCTCGCCACGCCGTTCTTCGTGTTCTTCGGCTGGCTGTCCGACAAGATCGGCCGCAAGCCGATCATCCTGGGCGGCTGCGCGCTGGCGGCGATGACCTACTTCCCGCTGTTCGGTGCGCTGACCCAGGCTGCCAACCCGGCGCTCGCCGAAGCCCAGGCCGCTGCCCCGGTCACCATCGCCGCCCATCAGGAGGAGTGCTCGTTCCAGTTCGACCCCATCGGCAAGAACACCTTCGATACCTCCAGCTGCGATATCGCCAAGACCTATCTCGCCAAGGCCGGGGTCAGCTATGCCAATGTCGAGGCGACCCCGGGCAAGCCGGCCACGGTCAGCATCGGCCGTGCGGTGTTCACCGCGCCTGCCCCTGCCGGGATGACCCCCGAGGCAAAGAAGGCCGCGATCAAGACGTTCCAGGACGATCTCAAGGCGGAGCTGATCGCGGCGGGCTATCCCGAAAAGGCCGACAATGCTCGGATCGACAAGGTGGCGGTCGTCGCCATCCTGTGGGCGCTGGCGATGCTGGTGACCATGGTCTACGGGCCGATCGCCGCGATGCTGGTGGAACTCTTCCCCAGCCGCATCCGCTACACCTCGATGTCGCTGCCCTATCACATCGGCAACGGCTGGTTCGGCGGCTTCCTGCCCACCACCGCGTTCGCGATGGTCGCTGCCACCGGCAACATCTATTACGGCCTGTGGTACCCGGTGGTGATCGCCGCAGCGACGGTGGTCATCGGGCTGCTGTTCCTGCCCGAGACCTTCCGCCGCAACATCGACGACTGATCAAACAGCGCGCATCGCCCTGCCTCATCAGCGCCCCGCCCTCACCGGCGGGGCGCTTTCGCGTTTTGCACCGGCTCAGGGCAGCAGCAGCGAGGAATCGCCATAGGAATAGAAGCGATAGTCATGCGCGATGGCATACGCATAGGCCGCACGCATAACATCCAGCCCCATCAGCGCCGAGACCAGCATGAACAGCGTCGAGCGCGGCAGGTGGAAGTTGGTCATCAGCCCGTCGATTCCCCTGAAGCGGTAGCCGGGGGTGATGAAGATCGCGGTGTCGCCCTCGAACGGGGCGATCACGCCATCCTCGCGCGCGGCGCTTTCGATCAGCCGCAGCACCGTGGTGCCCACCGCGATCACCCGGTTGCCGCGCGCGCGTACCGCGTTCAGACGGTCGGCCGTAGCGGCATCGATGCGGCCCCATTCGGCGTGCATCTGGTGGTCGTTGGTGTCGTCGGCCTTGACCGGAAGAAAGGTGCCCGCACCGACATGCAGCGTCAGCATGGCATGTTCGATCCCCGCCGCGGCCAGCGCAGCCATCAGCTCGTCGGTGAAATGCAGCGAGGCCGTGGGCGCAGCGACAGCGCCGTCTTCCCTGGCAAAGCGGGTCTGATAGTCCTCGCGGTCGGCCTCGTCGATGTCGCGCTTGGCAGCGATATAGGGCGGCAGCGGCATGGTGCCGGCGCGTTCGAGCAGCAGCTCGACCGGCTCTGTCCCCTGAAACGCCAGCGTGATCGACCCGTCTGCGCCGCGCGCCTCGACCGTGGCGAAGACATCCGCGCCGAAATCGATGACGTCGCCGAGCCGCAGCCGCCGCGAGTTGCGGACAAAGGCTTGCCAGCGCCGCAGATCGATCCGCTTGTGCAGCGTCGCGCCGATCCGCGCCTGCCCGCCCAGCTTCACGCCTTGCAGCTGCGCCGGGATGACACGGGTGTCGTTGAACACCAGGCAATCGCCGGGGTTCAGCAGCCCAGGCAGGTCGCGGACCTGCGCATCGCGCATCGCGCTGCCGTGCACGCACAGCATCTTTGCCGCATCGCGCGGGCGCACGGGGCGCAGCGCTATGCGTTCGGGGGGAAGTTCGAAATCGAAATCGTCAACGCGCATGGTGCCCTGTGCCTAGCCTGATCGTCACCCCGCTTTCGCGGGAATGACGATCGATTGCAATGGGGCCCGGTCGGATCAGTTGGTGATCGGCGCGTTCAGGTCGTCGACCGAGATCGCACGATCGGCAGGCTGGCCGGCAGCGGCATAATTGGGCTCTGGCAGGTTCTGCGACTTGAGCGAGGCCTGCAGGATGCGCGCCGGTGTCGCGGGCGGCTCGCCACGCGGGATGGAATCGACATGCTCCATGCCTGCGATCACCCGGCCGAAATTGGTGTAGCTGTTGTCGAGCGAGAAGCGCGGATAGAAGACGATGAAGAACTGGCTGTTGGCGCTGTTCGGGTCCTGCGCGCGCGCCATCGAGACGCTGCCGCGAAGATGCGGGAACTTGTTGAACTCGGCTGTGACATCGGGAAGATCCGATCCGCCGGTGCCGGTGCCTGTCGGGTCGCCGGTCTGCGCCATGAAGCCATCGATCACGCGGTGGAACACGATGCCGTTGTAGAAGCCCTGACGGGTCAGCGTCTTGATTCGCTCGACATGGTTGGGCGCGATTTCGGGATACAGCTGGATCGTCACCCGGCCGCCGGTCGAAACGTCGAGATACAGGATGTTGTCGGGGTCGGCCTTGTCGGGCGCGGGGACCAGCGGCGCTGCGAGCACCGAGGCATCGGCGGCGTTATTGTCGCGCTTATCCTGCGCGTCCTTTTCGGCATTGCGCGCGGCTTTGCGCGCTTGCTTGTCCTTGTCTTCGGACGCCTCGGCTTCGGCCTTCGCGGCCTTGCGAGCTTCCTTTTCAGCAGCCTTGGCCGCCTTGTCCTCTTCCTTCTGCGCTTCCTTGGCTGCCTTCTCGGCCTCCTCCTCCTGTTGCTTGCGAACCTTCGCCGCTTCCTTTTCGCCTTCGCGAGCGGCGAGGCCAGCTGCCCTGTCAGCCTCAAGCTGGGACTGGCTGGTCGGCGTGGAGTCCTGCGCCTGGGCAGTGATGGGGGCGAGCAGCATCGGGATGAACGCCAGGGCAGCAAGCGATTTCAAGATATTGGGCATATAACCGGACATTCCTGTTCCATTCAGGCGGGACGGCAGGCTTTGCCCCGTCCCGTTTCGGGCATGGCTATAGCCAAAGCATCTGAGCGTGTCATGAATGAACTTGGGCGACGCGCAGCGCTGTGCGGTCAGTCACCCTTGAGGCCGATTTCGCGCACCCGCTTTTCGACATCGACCCGCACCGCGTCGGTGACGAAGCGGTTGATCTGCCCGCCATAGCTGGCGATTTCCTTGACCAGCCGCGAGGCGATGGGCTGGAGCGAAACGTCCGCCATCAGGAACACGGTCTCGATGCGGTGGTTGAGTTGCTGGTTCATCCCCGCCATCTGGTATTCATATTCGAAATCAGCAACCGCGCGCAGCCCGCGCACGATCATGCTCGCGCCTTCGCGTTCGGCAAAGTCCATCAGCAGCGAGTTGAACGAGACGACATGGATGGCATCGCCCATATCGGCAGTTTCACGGCGGACCATCGCCATGCGCTCTTCGACGCTGAACATCGGGTTCTTCGACGGGTTGGTGGTGACCCCCACCACCAGCCGGTCGACCAATTTGGCTCCGCGCCGCAGGATATCCATGTGTCCCAAAGTGATGGGATCGAAGGTCCCCGGATAAACGCCTACGCGCATGATGCTGCTTCCCCTTTTCGCGCCGCTTGTGCGGTCAATTGTCGCGTTCGACGATATAGCGCGCCAGCGCGCGCAGAAGATCGGCCTCGCGGCCATGGCTGGCGAGATGGCCGATCGCCTGATCGACCAGGAAGAAGGCCTGCTCGCGCGCACGCTCCAGACCCAAAAGCGACAGGAAGGTTTCCTTGCCCGCGGCGGCATCCTTGTGCAGCGCCTTGCCCGCCAGCGCCTCGTCGCCGACTTCGTCCATGATGTCGTCGGCGATCTGGAAGGCAAGGCCGATGTCGCGGGCATAGGCGCGCAGGGCCGTGCGCCCCTCGGCGGGCACATTGGCCAATATCGCGCCCATCTCGACCGACGCCGCGATCAGCGCGCCTGTCTTCAGCCGCTGCAGCTTGGTGACGGTCGGCAGGTCGAACTTGGCCTTTTCCGCCTCGAGATCCATCATCTGGCCGCCCGCCATGCCGTTGGGGCCGCTCGCCTCGGCCAAAGTCATGATGAGTTCTGCACGGATGAACGGGTCGGGATGCGACTGGCTGCCGGCGAGAATCTCGAACGCCAGCGCGTGCAGCGAATCGCCCGCCAGCACCGCCACCGCATCGTTGAAGGCCTTGTGCACCGTCGGCTTGCCGCGGCGCATGTCGTCGTCGTCCATGCAGGGCAGATCGTCATGGATCAGCGAATAGACATGGATCGCCTCCACCGCGCAGGCGACCCGCACCGACAGCGAACGATCAACATTGAACATGCCCGCAGTTGCGGTCAGCAGCAACGGGCGCACCCGCTTGCCCCCGCCGATCGCCGCATGACGCATTGCTTCGTACAGAACCGCGCGCGGATCATCGGGCACCACCAGCAGCGCATCGAAGCACGCATCGACATCGTTCGATATCTGGCGGAAGGCATCGGCAAGCGCAGCATCGCCTATCGCGGTGGTCATCGTCGTCAATCCCCTGCCCCGGTCATGTCGCCGGTTTGACCCTCAATCATTGTCGTTGCGCCATCAGTCCGCATCGAACGGAACGGTCCCTGCCGCCTGGCCATCGGACCCGACGCGGATCTTCTCGATCCGCGCCTGCGCCACGTCGAGCCGCTTCTGGCAATGGCTGCGAAGCTGATCGCCGCGCTCGTAAAGGCTGATCGATGCATCAAGCGGGACATCACCCGATTCGAGCTGGCGGACGATCACCTCCAGCTCCTTGAGGGCTTCTTCGAAAGACAGATCGGCGGAAATGGCTGCAGTTTCACTCATCGGCACAGCTTTGACCTGTGGCCCGCGCCCGGTCAAGGCGGTTGCTGCCCACAGGGCGTTCTGGTAATTTGAAAGAACCGCAAGCCAAGGAGTTTCCGATGGACGGCTTCAACCTGACCGATGCCGAAAAGAGCTTGAGCGAGCTGGTCGACCGGGCAGAGGCTGGCGAAACGATCGATATCCTGCGTGACGGAAAGCTGGTCGCGAAATTGGTGCCGGCAGAGCAGCCGGTTTATACACCCAAGCGGCGCGTGGATATCGAGGCGCTGAGGCGGCATCTGGCGCAAATGCCCATGCAGCAGCAGGATGCTGGCGAGTTCATCCGGCATATGCGCGACACAGACCGCTATTGATGCAGTATCTCGACACGTCCGTGCTGGTTGCGCTGCTGTGTCGCGAACCCCGAAGCGAGGATGTCCTGACTTGGTTTTACAGGCCTGAGACTGGTCCAGTTGCCATCAGCAAGTGGACCTTGGTGGAATTTGCCAGCGCGTTGTCGTTGAAGCTCAGAACGCATTCGCTTGCCGAAACGGACGCGGACAGGGCCAGAGCCATGCTCGGAGACATGCTGCAGAACACGCTCACCGTACTGCCGCTTACAGACCGGGACTTTCACGATGCTGCAGAGTTCTGCGCTTTTTGGCATTTGAATTTGCGTGGTCCGGATGCGCTCCATCTCGCGATCGCTTCACGACTAAATCTTTCCCTCGCGACTTTTGACCGTGTTCAATTCGCCGCAGCCCAGCACTTCGACATCCCCGCCACAATCCCCTGATTTGCCCCCTTCCCCGATCGCGCTGAGCCGCGTAAAGCGCGGGGCCATGAGCGAGACCCAGACAGCACCCGTGGCAACCATCACCCCTCAGATCGTCGCCGAACATGGCCTCAAGCCGGATGAATACGAGCGGATTCTTGCCGCTCTAGGGCGCGAGCCCAATCTGGTCGAGCTGGGCATCTTCTCGGTGATGTGGTCCGAGCATTGCAGCTACAAAAGCTCGCGCGTGCACCTTAAGACCCTGCCCACCACCGGCCCGCAGGTGATCTGCGGCCCCGGCGAGAATGCGGGCGTGGTCGATATCGGCCCCGGCGCGGACGGCAAGCCACTCGCGGCGATCTTCAAGATGGAGAGCCACAACCACCCCAGCTATATCGAGCCCTATCAGGGTGCGGCGACCGGGGTGGGCGGAATCCTGCGCGACGTGTTCACCATGGGTGCGCGCCCTGTGGCGCTGATGAACGCGCTGCGCTTCGGGCGGCCCGACCACCCCAAGATGAAGCATCTGGTGCAGGGCGTGGTCGCAGGCATCGGCGGCTACGGCAACTGCGTCGGCGTTCCCACCGTGGGCGGCGAAACCAATTTCGATCCGGCCTATGACGGCAACATCCTGGTCAACGCGATGGCCGTGGGCATCGCCGAGCAGGACAAGATCTTCTACTCGGCAGCCTCGGGCGCGGGCAATTCGATCGTCTATGTCGGCTCCAAGACCGGCCGCGACGGCATCCATGGCGCGACCATGGCCTCGGCAGAGTTCGGCGAGGACAGCGAAGAAAAGCGCCCCACCGTGCAGGTCGGCGATCCGTTCACCGAAAAGCTGCTGATCGAGGCCTGCCTCGAGCTGATGGCATCGGACGCGATCGTTGCGATCCAGGACATGGGCGCAGCGGGCCTCACCTCCTCCAGCGTCGAGATGGCGAGCAAGGGCGGCGTGGGCATCGAGCTGATCCTCGACAACGTGCCGCAGCGCGAAACCAACATGACCGCCTACGAGATGATGCTGTCGGAATCGCAGGAGCGCATGCTGATGGTGCTCAAGCCCGGCCGCGAGGATTTTGCGCAGGCGATCTTCCGCAAATGGGAGCTCGACTTCGCGGTGATCGGCCATGTCACCGAGACCGGACACATGGTGCTCAAGCACAAGGGCGAAACCGTGTGCGACATTCCGCTCGGCCCGCTCGCCGACGATGCGCCCGCCTACAATCGTCCTTACGTCACGACCGCGCCGCCCAAGGCGCTCATCAACGTGCCTGAAAGCACCGATCTGGCCGCGGACCTGACCGCGCTGATGGCGTCTCCTGCGCTCGCCAGCCGCAGCTGGATCTGGCAGCAGTACGATCACATGGTGATGGCCGACACGGTGCAGATCCCCGGCGGAGACGCCGGTGTCGTCCGCATCCACGGCACCAACCGCGGGCTTGCAATCACCACCGATTGCACCCCGCGCTATTGCTTTGCCGATCCGTTCGAGGGCGGCAAGCAGGCGATCGCCGAATGCTATCGCAACCTGGTCAGCACCGGCGCGCGTCCGCTGGCGACCACCGACTGCATGAACTTCGGCAACCCCGAACGGCCCGAGATCATGGGCCAGTTCGTCGGCTGCATCGAAGGGATGGGCAAGGCCTGCCAGGCGCTCGACATGCCCATCGTCAGCGGCAATGTCAGCCTCTACAACGAGACCACCGGCCCCGACGGCATCGCCCGCGCCATCCTGCCGACACCCGCCATCGGCGCGATCGGCCTGATCGACGATCTGGCGACGATGACCACGTTGGCGTTCAAGGCAGCGGATGAGGCGATCATTCTGATCGGCGGCGGCGAAACGCACGAGCTTGGCCAGTCGCTGTGGCTCGACGTGCTGCACGGCCGCCGCGAAGGCGCGCCGCCGCAGGTCGATCTGACGGCGGAACTGGCGGCAGGCGGTGTCATCGCCGGGTTGATTGCCAGCGGTACGGTCAGCGCGGTGCACGACTGCTCCGACGGCGGCCTGGGCGTCGCGGTGGCCGAAATGGCGCTGGCATCGGATATCGGCGCGATGCTCAGCGCCGAAGGCGGCGCAGGCTTCTGGTTCGGCGAAGGCCAGGCGCGCTATGTCGTCACCGCAGGCAATGCCGACGCGGTGCTGGCGGCGGCGAAGGCTGCAGGCGTGAACGCGGCTGTGATCGGCACGACCGGCGGCGACGCAATCGCGTTCAGCAAGAGCATTACGGTCAGCATCAGCGATCTGCGCGATCGCAATTGCGCATTCTTCCGCGATTGGATGGAAGGCTGATTTTGGCCAATGGGCGCAAGCCCGGGAGAAGCGGTCGATCATGAATGCTGGCATCAATGCAGGCTATTCGGGAACGCCACTTGCCAAGAAGCTCGGGTTCAAGCGCGGCATGCGGGTTCTGCTGACGGACATGCCGCAGGCCGTTCGCGATGACATTGCGCGAGATTGCGCAGATCTGATCGAGGTCTCCGCACCGCCCGAGCCGTTCTTTGCCGCGCACCTTTTCACCACCGAGCGCGCGGTACTGGAGCGCGAGCTGCCAATCCTGATGGCCGCGATGGATCGCGATGGCTTCATCTGGGTCAGCTGGCCCAAAAAGGCATCCAAGGTGCCCACCGACATTACAGAGGACACCATTCGCGAGATCGCGCTGCCGATCGGTCTGGTCGATGTGAAGGTGTGTGCGGTCGACACAATCTGGTCCGGCCTCAAGCTGATGATCCGCAAGGAATTGAGATGACGATGCGTGTTTTTGCGGCATGGCTGGCGCTGCTGCTCGCCATGCCCACCCCCGCTCTGGCCTGGGGCGACTATGGCCACCGCACGATCGCCCAGATCGCCGAGGCCAATATCTCGCCGCGCGCCAGGGCCCGGATGAACGCGCTGTTCCGTGCCGAAAAGCTGCTGGCGACGCCGGATTGCCCGCTGCGCAACATCGGCGATGCCAGCGTCTGGGCCGACTGCGTCCGGCGCGACGATCTGCGCTGGGGCTACACCGCGCCGTGGCACTATATCAACATGGACATCTGCAAGCCGTTCGACATCAAGGCGAATTGCGCCAACGGCAACTGCGTCGGGGCGCAGGTGGCGCGCAACGAAAAGCTGCTTGCCGACAAGCGCCTGCCCGCGCATGTCCGGCTCGAGGCACTGGCGTGGCTGGTCCACATGATGGGCGACATGCACCAGCCGATGCACGGCGGCGACCGCGGTGACCTTGGCGGCAACCGGGTGAGCGCGGCCTACGGAATCGTCGAGGGGCGGATGAACCTGCACCGGCTGTGGGACACGCCGGTTGCCGAACGCGCGATCACCCAAGGCGAACCGATGGTGAGGCGCTATGCCGCCGCCGAACGCAGCCCCTATCTCACCGGGACGGTCGAGGACTGGGCGCTCGAAAGCTGGAGCATCGCACGCGATATCGCCTATCCCACCGCGCAGCACGGCCCGGCCTGCGGCCCGGCGCTCAGGCGCGATGAACGGGCGCGGCATGACGACGGCGACATCGAAACGCTCATTCCCATCGTGCGTCAGCAGGTGCTGCGCGCCGGGCTACGACTGGCCGATGCGCTGGAGCGCGCGCTGGGCTGAAGCGATGATTTTGCACCCGAAACCCTAGCGGCAGCCGCCCGAGGACAAGCCTTGCAATCGTTTGCATTGGATTGCATAGCTATACATCCGCAACAGCGGTGGACAGGCAGGCGGGCCATCCTTAACACGGGCCCGCAAGGCAGCCGCCAAGACTGATGGATAGGGAAAACTGATGGCCAATGCGCAATCCCGGACGTTGCTGCTCTTCGGCGCGACGGGCGATCTGTCCAAGCGGATGCTGCTGCCCTCGCTGTTCGTGCTCCACGCCGACGGCCTGATTGCACCCGATCTCAAGATCATGGGTACCGCGCGCAGCGCGCTCGATGACGCCGCCTTCCGCGCCATGGTCGGCGAAGCTTTAAGCGAATTTCTGCCCGAGCCGCGCAAGGACGATGCGCTGATTGCCAGCTTTCTCGAGCGGATCAGCTATCAGCCGCTCGACGCCTCGACGATTGAAGGCTTTGCCGCACTCGCAGAGCGCCTCGGAGACATTTCGGGCGGCATGTCGATCTTCCTCTCGACCGCGCCGTTCCTGTTCAAGCCGACGATCCAGGGGCTGAAATCCGCGGGGCTGGCGGGCGAGATGGTGCGTATCGGGCTCGAAAAGCCTTTGGGCAACGATCTGGCCTCATCGTGCGCGATCAACGATGCGGTCGCCGACGCTTTCCCCGAAAGCCGCACCTTCCGCATCGACCATTATCTGGGCAAGGAAACCGTGCAGAACCTGATGGCGCTGCGCTTTGCCAACATGATGTTCGAGCCGCTGTGGAACGCCAACGGCATCGAGCACATCCAGATCACCGTCTCGGAAACCGTGGGGCTTGAGGGCCGTCACGGCTTCTACGACGACACCGGCGCACTGCGCGACATGGTCCAGAACCATATGCTGCAATTGCTCGCGCTGATCGCGATGGAGCCCCCTGCCGAGTTCGACGCGACCTCGATCCGCGACGAGAAGGTCAAGGTTCTGCGCTCGTTGCGCCCGGTGGCGCCCAACGAGACGGTACGCGGACAATATGGCGAAGGCGCAGTCGGCGGCAAATCGGTGCATTCCTATGCCGACGATCTGGGCAAGCCCTCGGGCACCGAAACGTTCGTGGCGATCAAGGCGCATGTCGACAACTGGCGCTGGCAGGGCGTGCCGTTCTATCTGCGTACCGGCAAAAGGCTGTCCGAACGCCGCAGCGAGATCGTGATCCAGTTCAAGCCGGTGCCGCACAACATCTTCGCCCAGCGCGGGGGCAAGCTGTCGGCCAACCGGCTGGTCATCCGGCTACAGCCCGAGGAATATGTCCGCCTGCTGGTGATGGCCAAGGAGCCGGGACTTGACCGGGGCGGCCTCACCTTGCGCGAGGTGCCGCTCGACCTGTCGCTGACCGATGCCTTCTCCAAGTCGCAACGCCGGATCGCCTATGAACGTTTGTTGCTTGACCTGATCGACGGCGAACCGACGCTGTTTGTCCGCCGCGACGAGGTGGAGGCGCAGTGGCGCTGGGTGGATGCCATCCGCAAGACCTGGGCGGACAACGCCATCGAACCGAAAAATTATGGTTCGGGCAGCTGGGGGCCGAGTGCGGCCATCGCGCTGACCGAACGCGACGGAGTAAGCTGGAATGACTGAGATTGAGTGGTGGGAATATGACGATGCCGCCGAAATGGCGGGCGCGCTGGCTGGCGACATCGGCTTCATCATCGAGAGCGCGATCGACGCGCGCGGCAGCGCGGTGATCGCGCTCGCCGGCGGCAGCACGCCATTGGCCGCTTATGCCAAGCTTGCCGAGGCCAAGCTCAATTGGAAGAAGGTCACCATCATCCCCACCGATGACCGCATCGTGCCGATGGGCGATGCGCTGTCCAACGTGACGATGCTCGCCAAGACCTTCCTGCCCAAGGGCGCGCGCGTGATCCCGATCATCAGCGAAGCCGCCAGCGACTACAAGGCGTGCGGCAACGCCGCCAATGCGCGGCTCGCCGATTTCCACTGGCCGCTCGATCTGTGCCTGCTGGGCATGGGTGCGGACGGCCACACCGCCTCGATCTTTCCCGGCCCCGATCTGGAAGACGCATTGAATGCGCCTGCCGATCGGCGCGCATTGGGCGTGATGCCTGATCCGCTGCCCAGCGACGCTCCGATCGCTCGAGTCACGCTGTCGCTTCCCGCGATCGCCTCTGCGCGCGCGCTGATGGTCGCGGTCACCGGCAAGGACAAGAAGAAGGTGCTCGAAACCGCGATCAAGCAGGGCGAGGCTTCAGCCTATCCGATCGGCAAGGTGCTCGCCGCGGTCGAGCTGCCGGTCGACATCCACTGGGCCGGCTGAGCCCCCCGCCCCGACTTCCATTGAAACGAGAATGCCATGACCACCCTTCATCCCGAGCTTGAACGGATCACCCAGCGGATCATCGAACGCTCGAGGCCCAGGCGTCAGGCGTATCTCGATTTCATCGCGCGCGAACGCGACAAGGGCGTGCACCGGCCGACCCTGTCGTGCGGCAACCTGGCGCACGGCTTTGCCGCATCGGGCGAGGACAAGCCCGCGATCCGATCGGGCAAGGCGATGAACATCGGCATCGTCACCGCCTATAACGACATGCTCTCGGCACATCAGCCCTATGGCCGCTACCCCGAGCAGATCAAGATTTTCGCGCGCGAGGTGGGTGCAACGGCGCAGGTCGCTGGCGGCGTTCCGGCGATGTGCGACGGCGTGACCCAGGGCCAGCTCGGCATGGAGCTGTCGCTGTTCAGCCGCGACAATATCGCCATGGGCAGCGCGATCGCGATGAGCCATGGCATGTTCGAAGGCGCGCTGCTGCTGGGCATCTGCGACAAGATCGTCCCCGGCCTGTTCATCGCAGCGGCGCGCTTTGGCCATATCCCGACGATCCTGGTGCCCGCAGGCCCCATGCCCTCGGGCCTCGCCAACAAGGAAAAGCAGCGCGTCCGCCAGCTCTATGCCGAGGGCAAGGTCGGGCGCGAGGAACTGCTCGAGGCCGAGGCCGCAAGCTATCACGGCGCAGGCACCTGCACCTTCTATGGCACCGCCAATTCCAACCAGATGATGATGGAAATGATGGGGCTGCATATCCCCGCATCCGCCTTCATCAACCCCGGCACCAAGCTGCGGCAGGAACTGACCCGCGCCGCGACCCACCGGGTGGCCGAGATCGGCTGGAATGGCGAGGATTACCGCCCGTTCGGCCACTGCGTCGACGAGAAGGCGATCATCAACGCCTGCATCGGGCTGCTCGCCACCGGCGGATCGACCAACCATGCGATCCACCTGCCCGCGATGGCGCGCGCCGCAGGCATCCATATCGACTGGCATGATCTGAGCGAGCTGTCGGCGATCATCCCCTTGCTTTCGCGGGTCTATCCCAATGGATCGGGCGACGTGAACCATTTCCATGCCGCCGGCGGCATCGGCTTCATCATCCGCGAGCTGGCGGCCAACGGGCTGCTGCACACCGACATCATGACCGTCGCTGGCGGCACCCTGCTCGATTATGCGGTGGAGCCGGTGCTCGACGATGCCGGCACGCTGGCGTTCGCCCCCGCGCCCGAAGTGTCGCGCGACGACAGCATGCTGCGCCCGGTCGCAACCGCGTTCCAGGCCGATGGCGGGATGCGGCTGGTCGAGGGCAATCTGGGGCGTGGCATCGTCAAGACCAGCGCGGTGGACCCGGCGCGCTGGGTGATCGAGGCGCCAGCACGGGTCTTCGACGACCAGGATGCGGTGATCACGGCATTCAAGGCGGGCGAGCTCGACCACGACGTGGTGGTGGTCGTCCGTTTCCAGGGACCGCGCGCCAACGGAATGCCCGAATTGCACAAGCTCACCCCGTCGCTGGGCGTGCTGCAGGACCGCGGCTACAAGGTCGCTTTGGTCACCGACGGCCGGATGTCGGGCGCATCGGGCAAGGTGCCTGCAGCAATCCATCTGTGGCCCGAGGCCTGCGACGGCGGCCCGCTGGCGCGGATCAGGAATGGCGATGTGGTGCGGCTGGATGCGGTCGCGGGCACGATCAGCGTGATGGTCGACAACTCCGACTGGGAATCCCGCCCCACCGCCACCCAGCCCGACCAGCCCATGGGCACGGGCCGCGAGCTGTTCGCGATGATGCGTGCCACCAGCGACAATGCCGAAGCCGGCGCGTCCGCGATGCTGGCGATGGCGGGATTGTGATGACGCCCCCTCCTGCACACCCGTCATATTCGCGAACGCGGCAATCCCGCTCTGGCGCACCGATGGCGCAGGAAAGCGGGATCCCCGCATTCGCGGGGATGACGAACAGGTTCGGGTCGGAAAGTTAATCCATGCAGATCGTTACAGCCGATATCGGCGGCACCCATGCACGCTTTGCGCTGGCGACTATCGAGGATGGCCGCGTCACCCATCTGGGCGAGCCTGTAACGCTCAAATGCGCCGAGTACGCCAGCCTGCAGACCGCCTGGGAGGCGTTCGGCGAAGCGATCGGACAGCCGCTGCCGCGCGCCGCAGCGATTGCGCTCGCCACCCCGATCCGCGGCGACGTGCTCAAGATGACCAACAACCCTTGGGTCATCCGTCCGGCGCTGATCTGCGAGAAACTGCACGTCGATTCCTATACTCTGGTCAATGATTTCGGCGCTGTCGCGCACGCCGTGCAGCACTGCGATGCCGCCAGTTTCTCGCACCTGTGCGGACCGCAAGGTGACTTGCCCGAAACCGGCGTCATCACCGTCATCGGCCCCGGCACCGGGCTGGGCGTGGCCTATGTCGTGCGCGGACCCGAAGGCTATCGCGCGATCGAGACCGAGGGCGGGCATATCGATTATTCCCCGCTCGACACCACCGAAGACGCGATCCTCACCCGCCTGCGCCGCCAGCACCGCCGCGTCTCGGTGGAACGCGTATGCTCGGGGCCCGGCCTGGCCGCGATCTACGAGACATTGGCCAGCATCGAGGGCCGCGCGGTGGTCAGCATGGAAGACAAGGTGCTGTGGCAGATCGCGCTCTCGGGCGAGGACAGCCTGGCGGCGGCCGCATTCGACCGCTTCTGCCTCAGCCTTGGTGCTGCGGCGGGTGATTTTGCGCTGGCGCAGGGCGCGGGCGCGGTGGTAATCGCCGGCGGGCTTGGTCAACGGATCGCGTCGCGCCTGCCGCAATCGGGGTTCGAGGAGCGTTTTCTCGCCAAAGGCCGCTTCCAGCGGCTGATGGAGACGATCCCGGTCAAGCTGATCGACCATCCCCAGCCCGGCCTGTTCGGCGCCGCCGCTGCCTTTACCCAGGAGAACACCGCATGACCGCAGACCGCACTATCGAGACCATCATGCGGACTGCGCCGGTCATCCCGGTGATCGTGATCAACGACGTCGCCGATGCCGTGCCGATGGCGCAGGCTCTGGTCGCAGGCGGGCTCAAGGTGCTCGAAGTCACGCTGCGCACGCCTGCCGCGCTCGAGGCGATCAGCCTGATGAAACAGGTCGAGGGCGCAATCGTCGGCGCGGGCACGGTCATCGATCCCGCCACGCTCGACGCCGCGCTCAAGGCTGGATCGGAGTTCATCGTCTCGCCGGGCCTCACCGAGAACCTCGGCAAGGCGGCGATCGCAAGCGGCATCCCGTTCCTTCCCGGCACCGCCAACGCGGGCGATATCATGCGCGGGCTGGACATGGGGCTCACCCATTTCAAGTTCTTCCCGGCGATGGCGGCAGGCGGCATTCCAGCGTTGAAGGCGCTGAGCGCACCCTTTGGCCAGTGCAAGTTCTGCCCCACCGGCGGCGTCACGCTGGAAACCGCAGGCAACTGGCTGGCGCTCGATCCGGTGCTGTGTGTCGGCGGCAGCTGGATGATCCCGGCAGGGCCGCTGGATGCCTCGGCGATCCAGCGCAATGCCTCTGCCGCGCACGCGCTGGCGTGATCTAGACCAGGATCTCCGGGGCCTTGCCATGGCCCAGGAAATCCGCCGGACTCGCTGTCGCACCATAGGCTCCGGCACAGAACACCGCGACCAGATCGCCGACCTGCGCCTCTGGCAGCAGCGCCTTGTCCGCCAGCCGGTCGAGCGGGGTACACAGGCAGCCCACGACATTGGCCTCTTCCGAGGCTTGTGCATCGAAGCGGCTGGCGATCGCCACCGGATAGTTGCGCCGCACCACGGTGCCGAAATTGCCGCTGGCGGCGAGCTGGTGGTGCAATCCGCCATCGGTGACCAGATACAGCTCGCCATGGCTAGTCTTCTTGTCGACGATGCGAGTCAGGTACACGCCCGCCTCACCCACCAGCCAGCGGCCAAGCTCCATCGCGAAATGGGTGTCGGCCAGCACCGGGGGCAGATCGGCGAACCGCTCGGCCAGCGCCGCGCCGACCTTGACGATATCGACCGGCACATCGCCCGGGAAATAGGGAATGCCCATGCCGCCGCCGAGGTTGAGATGCTCAGGGCTGTGCCCAACCGCGTCGGACAGCTGGGCTGCCAGATCGAGCGTCTTGCCCTGGGTCTCTTGAATCGCATCTGCATCGAGCGCCTGCGATCCGGCGAAGATGTGGAAGCCGCGCCAGTGCGCGCCAGCGGCGATAATATGCCGCACCAGAGCTGGCACCCGCTCGGCATCGATCCCGAACGGCTTGGCGCCGCCGCCCATCCGCATCCCCGATCCGCGCAGATCGAAGTCGGGGTTCACCCGCACCGCCAGCCGTGGCTGCACCCCGATACGTTCGCCAATCGCCAGCGCGCGATCCGCTTCGCCTTCGGACTCGAGGTTGAGCGTGACACCGGCGGCGATCGCCGCTTCCAGATCGCGGTCGCGCTTGCCGGGTCCGGCAAAGCTGATCCTGGCGGGGTCCATGCCCGCTGCGGTGGCGAGCTTAAGCTCACCTGCAGACGCGATGTCGATGCCATCCACCAGAGAGGCCATCAGCGCCAGCACCGGCGCAAACGGGTTGGCCTTCATCGCGTAATGGATCGAAAGCCGATCGGGCATCACGGCGCGCAGCGAGGCGACCCGCGCACGCAGCATGTCCGACGAATACACGAAGCACGGCGTATCGCCCGCACGGTCGACCAGCTCGCTCGCCGCGATGCCCTGCACCGCCAGTTCGCCATCGACGCTCGCAAAGCCAGCGGGGATCGGGCCCAAAGGCTTCATGAAAAACGCTCCTCGATCTCTGCGACGAGCAGCGCCCGGTCGATCTTGCCATTGGGGTTCTTGGGGAAGGTCTCGCGAAGTTCGACGATCTTGGGCAGCATGAACGCGGGCAGTTCCTTTTTCAGCGCGATCAGCAGATCATCGACCAGCGCCTCCGGGCGAGGCACCAGCGCCGGGCGCGCCAGCAGCAGGATCGCCTGCCCCAGCTGCGCATCGGGGATACCCAGCGCCACCGCTTCTGCCACCAGCCCGGTCGATGTCGCCGCATCCTCGATTTCCGCCGGGCTGATGCGGTTGCCCGAGGACTTGATCATCGCATCGCGGCGACCGACGAAGTACAGCAAACCTTCGGCATCGCGCCGAACCCGGTCGCCCGACCACACCGCCATCCCGCCATAATGAGAGAACGCAGGCGCGCGCTTGAACCGCTCGCGGGTGCGCGCCTCGTCCTGCCAATAGCCCTGAGCAACCAGCGGCCCTGCATGCACCAGCTCGCCTTCCTCGCCCTCGGCCGCATCCTCGCCTGCATCGTTGACCACCAGGATCTCGGCAAACGGGATCGCCTTCCCGATCGAGGTCGGGTTGTCGTCGATCAGATCGGGATCGAGATAGGTCGAGCGGAACGCCTCGGTCAGGCCATACATCGCGTATATGTCGGTGGAGGGGAAAATGCCGCGCAGCCGCTTGACCAGCGCCGGGCTGAGCGCCCCGCCGCTGTTGGTCAGCCGCCGCATGCTGGCGACGGCCTCTTCGGGCCAGGTGTAGTCGATCAGTTGCGTCCACAGCGGCGGAACTGCCGCCAGCGTGGTGATGGCGTGCCGCGCGCACGACTTGATCACGTCGCGTGCCATCAGATAGTCGAGCGGCACCGCAGCGCCGCCCGCAGCCCATGTCGAAAGCAGCTGGTTCTGCCCGTAATCGAAGCTGAGCGGCAGCACGCACAAGGTGCGGTCGGAGAATTTGAGCTTGAGATAATGCGCGACGCTCAGCGCCCCCAGCCACATGTTGGCGTGGGTCAGCATCACCCCCTTGGGCTTGCCCGTGGAGCCCGAAGTATAGAGAATCGCGGCGAGATCGGAGGGATCGCGGTGCGAGGGGTGCGCGCTCATCTCCCCCTCCTTCCACTTTTCCATCGCCTCCTCGTCTTCCATGACCAGGCAATCCTCGGGCACGTCGCCGGGCAGCAGCGAGTTCATGCGGGTGCGGTTGGTGATCAGCATCCGCGCGCCGCTGTCGCCCAGGATATGCGCGACCTGCGCGCGCTTGAGCACCGGGTTGATCGGCACATGGACCACACCCGCCCTTGCCGCCGCCAGCGGCATCAGGCAGGTGGTCTCATTCTTGGGCAGCCACGTGGCGATCCGGTCACCATGCGCCAGCCGAAAAGCGGTTAACCAATGGGCAAGCAAACCGATACGCAAATTTAGGATGTCGTAGCTAAGTGTCTCCTCGCGCAGCACCAGGGCATCGGCCCGGCCGACGCCGCGCAGGACGAGATGATCAAGCGGTTGCGGAGTGGGATCGAGAGAAATCACGAACGGCCTGGTTCAAGAGAGAGATGCAATATCATGGGGTTCATGACTTTGAATGATGAATATCATGATAACCCGAAGCCTAGCATAGCGCACCGGGTTTCTGGCGGCTGTGATGCGGATCGCACCGGCCAGCGCACGGCCCAGCGCACCGGGCTGTTCGACCGCGCCTTGTGGTTCGACGGATTGCACCGCCACTGCCTTGCCGCGCAGGCTCCGCACATCGCCTATGCCGCCGAGGATGGCGATGCGGTAAAGCTCTACCTCATCGACAACGGGCGCGCCGGCATGCTGGCCATGTCCAACTGGTACAGCTTCATCTGGCGACCGGTGTTCGGCGGCAACCCCGATGCGTCGCGCCGCCGCGCTTTGCTCGAGCGGACCGCGCGCCGCCTGCCACGCGGAACGCATCGCATCGTCCTTTCCCCCGTACCCGACGAGGACGGCTCTGCCAGCCTGATCGCCGAGACCTTTGCCGCCGCCGGATGGCTGGTGAGCCAGACCCCGTGTGACGAGAACCATGTGCTGCATGTGAACGGCCGCAGCTTCGACGAATACTGGGCGACCCGCCCCGGGCAATTGCGCTCCACCGTCAAGCGCAAGGGCAACAAGGGCGTGGTCGATCTGCGCATCGAGACCGTGTTCAACGCGGGCAGCTGGCTCGACTACGAGACGATCTATGCGCGCAGCTGGAAGCCCGAAGAGGGCAACCCCGATTTCCTGCGCTGGCTGGCGGCGCGCGAAGCGGAGGCGGGGCGGTTGCGTATGGGGATCGCCAGCATCGACGGGCAGGCGGTGGCGGCGCAATTCTGGACGGTAGAGAACGGCACCGCCTATATCCACAAGCTGGCGCATGACGAACGGCACATCCAGGCCTCGCCCGGCACGCTGCTCACCCATGCGCTGTTTAGCCATGTGATCGACACCGATCATGTCGATCTGGTCGATTTCGGCACCGGCAGCGACCCTTACAAGCGCGACTGGATGGAGGATGTCCGCCCGCGTTATCGCCTTGAAATGCTGTGGCCCAAGGCGCCTCTGGCCTGGCCCTATATGGCGCGGCATCGCATGGCGGGACTTGCCGCCCGTTTTGGGAAGGACTAAGGCCGCACACCAGCGGCCGGGGGAGCCGTGGGTTGCACGGCCAGCGAGGGACATGTGAGCGATATCCAGACCAACGGTCAGAACGACGCCGTCGAGCGCGTGGTACGCAATGTGCTGCGCGACATTTTGGGCCTGTCCGAAGACCAGGTGAGCGGGTTCGACCGCGATACCGAGCTTTTCGGCGCGCTGCCCGAGCTGGATTCGATGGCGGTGGCGGGGCTGCTCACCGAAATGGAAGACCGGCTCGACATCCTGATCGAGGATGACGAGGTCGACGGCGAGCTGTTCGAGAATTTCGGCAATCTGGTCGATTTCGCGCGGGCGAAGATCACCGCGTGAACGCGAGCTATCGGTTCGACGGCAACGACGAACTGTGCCTGCGCTTCGGGCCGGATGACGCGCCGAGGCTGCTGATCCTGCCGCCGTTGTTCGACGAGGCCAACCGCGTGCGCCATCTGATGGTGGAATTCGCGCGGTTGCTCGGCGACCTTGGCATTGCCAGCCTGCTGCCCGACCTGCCCGGCTGCAACGAAAGCCTGGTTCCGCTTGCGACCGCCAGCATCAGCCTATGGCAGGCGGCGCTGATCAATTGTGCCGAGCAGCTTGGCCCCGTCACCCACGTCGCGTCGTTGCGCGGCGGCGCTTTGATTGACGGTGCTCTGGGCGATCTGCCCCGCTGGCGGCTGGCCCCGGTCAAGGGCGGGCAGCTGCTGCGCACGATGCTGCGCACGCGCATTGCCTCCGACCGCGAGGCGGGAATCAACAGCAGCAGCGAGGCGCTGATGGAAACCGCGCGCACATCGGGGATCGAACTGGCAGGCAACAGCCTGTCGCCCTGCATGGTCCGCGAACTCGACAGCGCCGCGCCTTCGCAGAGCAGCGCGATCCGGCTGGTGCGCTTTGCCGATGATCCGCTCGATGCAGATGGCCGCATAACAGGCGCGCCGCTGTGGCTTCGCGCCGAACCCGCGCATGATCCCGCGATGGCGGCGGCGATGGCGCAGGATATCGCAGCGTGGATGCGCGGATGAGGCGGCATTTCACCTTCGATTGCGCTGGCGACACTCTTACCGCGACGCTCGACGAAGCCGACGGCAGCACCGGGCTGCTGATCGTCAGCGGCGGCAACGAAATCCGCTCGGGTGCGCATGCCGGGATGGCGGCGCTGTCAGCAGCCGTCGCGGCTGCGGGCCACCCGGTGATGCGCTACGACCGGCGCGGGATCGGCGACAGCACCGGCGAGAACGCCGGTTTTGAATCCAGCGCCGACGACATCGCCGCCGCCGTGCAGGCGATGCGGGCGCGCGTCCCAGCGCTCGCCCGGCTGGTGGCATTCGGCAATTGCGATGCTGCGAGCGCGCTGGCGCTCTACGGTCCGGCGGCGGGGATCGACGCGCTGGTGCTCGCCAACATGTGGACGCTCGAGACTGAGAGCGACGAGCCGGACGAGGCCGAAGCGGCCGCCACGATGACCGCAGGCGCAATCCGCAGCCGCTACCTCGCCAAGCTGAAAGACCCGCGCGAACTGTGGCGGCTGGCAAGCGGCGGGGTCGACATCGGCAAGCTGGTGCGCGGGCTGCGTCAGGCCGCGGCGAAGACCGAAGTCACCGGGCTGGCTGCAAAGCTGGGACAGGCGCTGGCGGAGATGCCGATGACGGCAAAGCTGCTCGTCGCCGAACATGACCGCACCGCGATGTGGTTCCTCGAGCACTGGAACAGTGCCCCCTTCGCCGCCGCGCGCGCCAATGCCGGCATCACGATGGCGCGCCTCGACAGCGGCTCGCACAGCTTCGCGTCCGCCGGCGACAAGGCGTGGCTGCGCGAGAGGATCCTCGAAGCGTTGGCCTAGAAAACGCCGTTCATCCGGGTGCGCGATGCTCAGCCGCAGGCATAGCCCATGCCAGTCAATCCGCCTATGCGCTCAGGCGGTGTTCCACCCTTTGGGACGGCGCCGGGAGCGGCGCAGAATCGAGCAGATCGCCAAAACTCAGGGGCCGATCGGTCAGGCTGGGGTGCGGCGAATACCCGTCGTGCCAGTATTTGGGGTCTATGATGTCCCGCGCGATGCTCATGCCGAAGATCCGCCGCGCGTGCGGCGACCGGTTGTCGGGCCCGGCATGGAGCAGATCGCTGCGATAGAGAATGACCGTCCCCTTGCGCGGTGCGGTCTGCACCAGCGAGAACAGGTCATCGAGCGCCTGACGGTTGCGATACAGCTTCCACAATCTGCGCGGACCGAGATTGCGAAGACTGAACTGGGAATTCTTCCCCAAGACGAAGCGCAACAGATTTGGCTGGTGCTGATCCCATTTGGTCGAGAACACCCGGTCGCGAAATTCGCCGGGGGCCAGAGCGGCTCGATCGGCCTTGCGCATGCCCCACAGTTTTTTCAGATTGTGCAACAGGATCCGGTAATTGCATTGCGTCCGGAACAGCTCCATCCACTCATAGGCCCTGCCATCATGGTTGTTGTCGGCACCGCCGTACATATGGGTGCCGGGCACGAACACCGTTCCGCCCTGCTGCTCGGAGACATCTTCCACGGCAGCAAAAAGGCTGATCACGCCAGCCGGGTCGCGGTGGATATACTGATGCGATGAGCCCAGATAGCTGGTGAACGTCGCGATTTCGAGGACCGGACGCGAGCGACCGCAATATTCCGAGACAACGCCCTCGACACGCTGGCACACTGTGGCGGCAAAGCTCGTGACACGCGGGGTCGAGGGTAGCGAGCAGAAGTCGCGGCGCAGATACCGGTTGTCCGTCTCGCTGGCGAAGGAGCACTGGCTGCGATCGGGATCCTCGATGGTCTGAGTGATCAGCTCGAGGCCGACGTCCGCTTCGTCATCCGAAAGCAGGCCGGTCAGGATGACCAGACCATGCGTGTCCATGATCGTCACGGCCTGGCGGACGCAATGATCCGCGAGCCTGCCATTTTCATCGAGAACCGCAGGGACTTCGAACGCGGACGTATCGTTGGAAACGCTGAATTCTTTCATGCGAGCCTGCCTTGCCTTGATCCCTTGTTCCCCGGATGGCCTGCCGATCACATGCATGCTTGGCCGTGTTGGGGGATTTGGAGCCAGGCCATTCTATGGGCGCACAAGCTTCTACATCTGGTTAAACGGGTATGATCAGGCTGAATTTCCAACAGCGATGGATGCCATCCCGTTCCCGCCAGCAGCCAATGTCGCCACCCTCGCGAAAGCGGGGGGTGACGCTGCTAGGCAAAGGTATTGCACAAGCGGGATTCGGACGGCCGCAGGCAGAGCAGCTTACTCCGCCGCAATCGCCTCGAAGTCCGCTTCGGCCAGGAACCGTTCGACATCCAGCGCGGCCATGCAGCCGGTGCCGGCCGCGGTGACCGCCTGGCGGTAGACCTTGTCCATCACGTCGCCGCACGCGAACACGCCGGGGACGCTGGTGAACGGCGTGCCCGGGGTCACTTCGATATAGCCGTCGCGGTCGAGCGGGAGATGGCCCTTGAACAGTTCGGTCGCAGGCGCATGGCCGATTGCGACGAACCCGCCGTCGACCGCGAGGTGCGAGGTCTCGCCGGTCACGGTGTCCTTCAGGTCAATGCCGACCAGCCCGTGCGGCTGGCCGCCGCCGACGAAGCGTTCGACGCCCTTGTTCCACAGCACATTGATCTTGGGGTTGGCGAACAACCGCTCCTGCAGGATCTTTTCCGCGCGCAGCGAATCGCGGCGGTGGATCAAAATCACGTTGTCCGAATGGTTGGTGAGATACAGCGCCTCCTCGACCGCGGTGTTGCCGCCGCCGATCACAGCGACTTTCTTGCCGCGATAGAAAAAGCCATCGCACGTAGCACACGCCGAAACGCCCTTGCCGCCCAGCTCCTGCTCGCCCGGGACGCCCAGCCACTTGGCCTGCGCGCCGGTGGCGATCACCAAAGTTTCCGCCTCGTACACGGTGCCGCCATCGCCGATCAGCCGGAACGGGCGGCGCGACAGGTCGACGGACACGACGGTGTCGTAGATCATCTGGGTGCCGACATGCTCGGCCTGCGCCTGCATCTCCTGCATCAGCCACGGCCCCTGCACGACGTCGCGGAAGCCGGGATAGTTCTCGACATCGGTGGTGATGGTGAGCTGCCCGCCCGGCTGCAGCCCCTGCACGACGATGGGCTTGAGCCCTGCGCGCGCGCCATAGATCGCGGCGGAGAGGCCGGCGGGGCCGGAGCCGAGGATCAGCATGCGGGTCTGGACGGTATTGGTCATGGCAAGAGCCTTCTGATGAATTGCGAGCCCGGCATGTGGCCTGCGGCTGCACCGGCCGCAAGAGGCACGGCGCCGGGCTGCCGCACAAGAATATGTTGGACCGAGGCTAAAGCAATTTGCAGCGGCGATGCCAAGCATGATTCCGGTGCTGCCCATCAATTCGCTTGCCAAGGTGGCAGGCCGTGGCCACCTAGGCGCGATGCTTCCCCGCATTCAGTCCATCGCCACGGGCGTCCCGTCCTTTGCCATCACCCAGCACCAGGTGCGCGATTTCGTCGCCAGCGCGCTGCCGCAAGGGCTGCCGCCGCGGATTGCGGCCATTTATGACAGCACCGGCGTCAACAGCCGCGCGATCGTGCAAGCGCCCGAAGAGTATCTCGGCCCACCCGATTTCGGGGCGCGCAACGCGCTGTATCTCGCCGCCGGGCAGCGGTTGCTCGAAGAGGTAGCAAACGCCGCTCTGGCAAGGGCCGGGCTGGCCCCCGACCAGATCGATGCCATCGTCTGCGTCTCGTCCACCGGCATTGCGACACCTTCGATGGCGAGCCAGATGCTGAACCCGATGGGGTTTCGCGCCGATGTGATGTGCCTGCCGCTGTTCGGCTATGGCTGCGCGGGCGGTGTGCTGGGGCTGCAGGTCGCAGGCGATCTGGTGCGTGCGAACCCCAGGCGGCGCGTGCTTCTGCTGACGCTCGAACTGTGCTCGCTCGCCTTCCGCTTTGGTGACCTCACCAAGAAGGCGATCATCGCCTCGACCCTGTTCGCCGATGGCGCCAGCGCGATCGTGCTTACCGCCGATGGCGATGGCCCTGCGCTGGGGCATTTCGCCCAGCACACCTGGCCCGACAGCCGCGCGATGATGGGCTGGGATGTCGACACTCTGGGGCTGGGGCTGATCCTGTCGCGCGACCTGCCCGCGTTCGTCGCCAGCGAATTCGCGCCGGTGGTCGATGGCTTTCTCGCGCAAGCCGGGCTGGAGAAGGCGGCATTGACAGAACCGGCGTGCCATCCCGGCGGACGCAAGGTGATCGATGCGCTCGAGGCCTATTTCGATGACCTGCCGGGCGGGCTTGTCCAGACCCGCGCGGTTCTCGCCGATCATGGCAACATGTCCTCGCCCACGGTCCACTTCGTGCTCGAGCGCATCCTCGCCAAGGACGAGTCCGGCCCGCTGCTGCTCACCGCGCTGGGACCGGGCTTTACCGGCGCGATGGGAGTGCTGCACCGATGATGCAGATGAGCGAGCTTGCACCCTATATGTGGCAGCCCGGCTGGGCGGCGGCCTGGGTCGTGCTCGCGCTGCTCACCGCGCAGCGCCTGCTCGAGCTCGTCTACGCGCAGCACAACACCAAAAGGCTGCTCGCGCGTGGGGCGACGGAGCATGGCCGGTCGCATTATCCGCTGATGGTGGGCATCCACGCAAGCTTCCTGCTTGCTTTGTGGCTGAGCACCCCGCCGGATGCGCCGATGCTGTGGCCGCTGCTGATCGTGTTTGCGCTGCTGCAGATCGCCCGGCTGTGGGTGCTGGCGACTCTCGGCCCCTATTGGACCACGCGGATCATCTCCTCGCCCGATTTCCCGCGCATTTCCGGCGGTCCCTATCGCCTTGTCCGGCACCCCAATTACTGGGTGGTGACGCTCGAGATCCTCACCATTCCGCTGATCTTCGGCCATGTCCAGATCGCCGCGCTGTGGACCGTGCTCAACTTCGGCATCCTGTTCATCCGCATTCGCACCGAGAACGTCGCGCTGGCCCGCCGGAAGCCCCAAAAACCTGTCGCCTGATCGCGGCGATGCGCTTAGGATCGGGCGCTGGACGGATCGCGATGAGAGGGTTTTGATGCGCCATATCACCGGCCTGCTGGCCAGTTGCGCCCTGCTGCTGAGCGCGTGCGGCGGTGGTGGTGGTGGGGGCGGTTCACCAGCGCCCAGCCCGACCCCGGTCGCATCGGCCCCCGCTCCCACGCCCAGCCCCACCTGTTCGCTGGAAAACCGCCAGGCCTTCGCGCGCGACGTGCTCAACGAATGGTATCTGTTCCCCGAGCTGCTGGTGACCAGCGCCAACCCGGCCAGCTTCACCACGGTGCAGGGCTATATCGACGCGCTCACCGCCACCGCGCGCGCGCAGGGCAAGGACCGATTCTTCACCTTCGTCACCTCGATCGCCGAGGAAAACGCCTTCAACACCACCGGCGCGACCGCCGGGATCGGCATCCGCCTTTCGATCGACACCCCCGGGCGCCGCGTGCTGATCAGCGAAAGCTTCGAAGGTGCGCCGGGGCTGACCGCCGGAATCGATCGCGGCGACGAGATTCTCGCGATCGGCACGGCCAGCAGCAACCTGCGCAGCGTCAGCGACATCCTCGCGGCGGAAGGGTCCGGCGGAATCACCACCGCGCTGGGTCCCAGCACCGCAGGCACCACCCGGCTGTTGCGCGTGGCGCGCGGCGGGGTATCGCGCGAGGTCAGCGTCACCAAGGCCGATTTCGATCTGCCCGCAGTCTCCAGCCGCTATGGCGCGCGCATCATCCAGGACGGCGGACGCCAGATCGGCTATCTCAACCTGCGCACCTTCATCTCGGCAGCGGACACGCCGCTGCGCGACGCATTCCGCAGCTTCCGCGCGGCGGGTGTCACAGAGTTTATCGTCGATTTCCGCTACAATGGCGGCGGGCTGATCTCGACCGCGGAGCTGCTGGGCGATCTGCTGGGCGGCAACCGCACCAGCGCCGAATTGTTCTCGGGCGTGCGTTATCGCGCCTCCAAATCCTCGCGCAATGAAAACACCTTCTTCAATCCGCGCGCGGAATCGGTGAGCCCGGTCAAGATCGCGTTTATCGGCACCAGCGCCAGCGCGTCCGCCAGCGAACTGGTGATCAACAGCCTTGCGCCCTATTACAACCGCAACCTGGCGCTGATCGGCAGCAACACCTTCGGCAAACCGGTCGGCCAGATCGCGCTGGACCGGAGCGCCTGTGACGACCGGGTCCGCGTCGTGGCGTTCACCTCGGTCAATGTGCGCGGCGCAGGCGATTACTTCAACGGCCTGGCCAGCACGCTCGATGTCACCTGCCAGGCGGCGGACGACCTGACGCGGCCGCTGGGCGATCCGCAGGAAGCCTCGATCCGCGGCGCGCTCGATTTCCTCGCCGGGCGCAGCTGCACCGCGATCGGGCAGAACAGCGCTGCCGGTGGACTGACCGGCCAATCGCAAGGCGGCCAGATCACGTTCGAGCGCGAGCTGCTGGTCCCCGCCGCCCCGACACCTGCGCAGCGCGAGGTTCCAGGGCTGTTCTGACGCCCCTCTCCCCTGACGCCCCCCCCTGTTGGCTCCCCTGCGAAGGCAGGGGGCCATCTCCTGAAGGCGCGTCTGATGCGCCGTGTGCTTGGCAGGGCAACTGTCCGGAGATGGGCCCCTGCCTTCGCAGGGGACCAGGGAGGGCTGCAGGGAAAGGGTCGGCCCCCACACCCGTCATAAAACTGCCACCCGACCACAATCACTGGTGGCATCGTGCCGCACGCTCGCCTAGATAGCGGCCATCACGGGAATCGCCCCCATCACGCCTTGATCCGGATCGCACCTGAAGATGACGCAAACGCCCCGCACTATCGCCCTCGCCTCCGATCATGCCGCCGTCGGCCTGAAGGCAGAGCTGGCCGCATGGCTCACCGAGCAGGGGCACAGCGTCACCGATCTGGGGCCGGACACCGCCGACAGCGTCGACTATCCCGATTACGGCTTCAAGCTGGCCGATCATGTTGCCACAGGCGGCTCCGAATTCGGCGTCGCCTTGTGCGGATCGGGCATCGGCATCTCGATCGCGGTCAATCGCAACCCCGGCTGCCGCTGCGCGCTGGTTTCCGATCATCTTTCGGCCAGCCTGTCGCGCCAGCACAACAACGCCAATGTCATCGCGATGGGCGCGCGGCTGATCGGGATCGATACCGCCAAGGATTGTCTCGCCACCTTTCTTGCCACCCCGTTCGAAGGTGGCCGTCACGAACGCCGCGTCGCCAAGCTGACCCCGGCCTGATATACCCTCAATTCAAGTCCCCGATGGAGCCTGTCATGTCCACCACCACTGCGATCAACGAAATCCGATCCTCCGGCTTTTTCAGCGAAGGCCTTGCGCTCACCGATCCTGCCGTGGCCGCTGCCATCGCCAAGGAAGTGCGCCGCGAGAAGAAACAGATCGAGCTGATCGCATCGGAAAACATCGTCTCCAAGGCGGTGCTCGAGGCGCAGGGTTCGGTGTTCACCAACAAGTATGCGGAAGGCTATCCAGGCAAGCGTTACTATCAGGGCTGCGAGCCTTCGGACGACGTCGAGCGCCTGGCGATCGAGCGCGCCTGCAAATTGTTCGATTGCGCTTATGCCAACGTCCAGCCGCATTCGGGCGCGCAGGCCAATGGCGCGGTGCTGCTGGCGCTGATCAAGCCGGGTGACACCATCCTTGGAATGTCGCTCGACGCCGGCGGCCATCTGACGCACGGCGCGCGCGCCGCGATGTCGGGCAAGTGGTTCAACGCCGTCCAGTATGGCGTGACCCCCGACACGCACCTCATCGATTATGACGAAGTCCGCCGCCTGGCGCTGGAACACAAGCCCAAGCTGATATTCGCCGGCGGCTCGGCCTATCCGCGGCACATCGATTTCGCCAAGTTCCGCGCGATCGCCGACGAAGTGGGCGCGTTCTTCCAGGTCGATATGGCGCACTTTGCCGGCCTCGTCGCAGCAGGCGTGCACCCCTCGCCCTTCCCGCATGCGCATGTCGCCACCACGACGACTCACAAGACGCTGCGCGGCCCGCGCGGCGGCATGATCCTGACCAATGACGAGGCGCTCGCCAAGAAGCTCAACTCGGCGGTGTTCCCAGGCCTGCAGGGCGGCCCGCTGATGCACGTGATCGCCGCCAAGGCGGTCGCGTTCGGCGAAGCGCTGACCCCTGAGTTCAAGAGCTATTCGCGCGCGGTGATCGATAACGCCAAGGCGCTGGCGAGCCGCCTCAAGGAACGCGGCGCCGATCTCGTCGCTGGCGGCACCGACACGCATCTGGCACTCGTCGATCTGCGTCCGCTGGGCGTTACCGGCAAGGACGCCGACGAGGCGCTCGAGCGCGCAGGCATCACCTGCAACAAGAACGGCATCCCGTTCGATCCGCTGCCGCCGACCAAGACCAGCGGCATCCGCGTCGGCAGCCCTGCAGGCACCACGCGCGGCTTTGGCGTCGCCGAATTCCGCGAGATCGGGGACATGATCGCCGACGTGCTCGACGGCCTGCGCCAGAAGGGTGAACATGGCGATCCAGAGGTCGAAGCGGCGGTGCGCATCCGCGTTGAAGCGCTGTGCGACCGTTTCCCCATCTATCCGGAGCTTTGAACCATGCAGAACCCTGACGATCCCAACAATGGTGGCGACCTGATCGCCGATGCCCGCGAGGAAATCGTCGGCATGGCCAAGCAGGGCATGGCGCACCCCTCGACCAAGCCGGTGCTGACCGCGGGCGCTATCGGCGCGGTGGCGGGTGCCGTGCTTCCGGTCGTGAGCTGGCCGATCGGCCTGGTCGCCGGGGCAGGCTATATGCTCTACAAGCGCCTGCGTCCCTGAAGAGCATCTGCTGACCGATGAGATGCCCCTTTTGCGCGCACGAAAACAGCCAGGTCAAGGATAGCCGCCCCACCGAAGATGGGGCGGCTATCCGCCGTCGGCGGCAGTGCGAAAGCTGCGGCGCGCGTTTCACGACGTTCGAACGCATCCAGTTGCGCGACATCATGGTGGTCAAGAGCGAGAACCGCCGCGAGCCTTTCAACCGCGCCAAGATCGAGAAATCGGTCGCGGTCGCCTGCCGCAAGCGCGGGATCGACCAGGAGCGCATCGACCAGCTCGTCTCGGGCATCCAGCGCCAGATCGAGACATCGGGCGAGAACGAGGTGCATTCGCGCGACATCGGCGGGATGGTGATGGATGGGCTGCGCATGCTCGACAGCGTCGCCTATATCCGCTTCGCCTCGGTCTATCGCGATTTCAGCGAAGCCAAGGACTTTGAGGAATTCGCCAGCACCGTGAAGGATGTCGGCGGGGGTGGGGGCGCCGTCTGATGCCCTATTTCACCTATATGCTGCGCTGCGGCGATGGATCGTATTTCGTCGGCCATGGCGAGAATCTGGACGCCGATGTCGCCGCACATCAGGCAGGTGCCGTCCCCGGCTATACCAAGGCGCGCCAGCCGGTCGAATTGGTGTGGAGCGAGGATTTTGCCACCGCCGACAATGCGCAGGCGGTCGACCGGCAGATCAAGGGCTGGAGCCGCGCGAAGAAGGAGGCGCTGATCCGGCAGGACTATGGCGCGCTGTCCGAACGCGCGCGCAAGATGCTGCTCGGCAAGGCGAAGGCGGCACGCAACCTGCAGTCTGCAAGGGACGCGGCGCCGGGCGACCTGCGCAAGCCCATCGTCATTCTGGTGCGACCGCAACTGGGCGAGAACATCGGCAAAGCCGCGCGCGCGATGCTCAATTTCGGGCTCACCGAAATGCGGCTGGTCGCCCCGCGCGATGGCTGGCCTAATCCCAGCGCGGGCCCGGCGGCTTCTGGCGCGGACATCGTGCTCGAACAGGCGCAGGTGTTCGAAACGGTGGCCGACGCGGTCGCCGACTGCAACCATGTCTATGCGACCACCGTGCGCAAACGCGGCGTGACCAAGCCGGTGGCGACGCCCGCGGTCGCCGCCGAACAGATCGTCAGCGCCCCGGGACGCAGCGCGATTCTGTTCGGGCCCGAACGCTCGGGGCTGGAGACCGAGGACGTCGCCATCGCCCACGCCATCCTCACCGTGCCGATCAATCCGCAGTTCGGATCGCTGAACCTTGCGCAGGCAGTGATCCTGGTCGCGTACGAATGGTCCAAGACCGGCGGCGGCGATGCGGTGTCATCGCCGACCGAGGTCGAACTCGACCCGCCCGCGCCGATGGAAGAGCTCGACGGCATGTTCGAGCAACTTTGCACCATGCTCGAGGCGAAGAACTACTTCTTCCCCGAAGGCCGCGCCTCGATGACGCGGCGGACGCTGCGCAACCTGCTGACCAAGCCGCAATGGAACAGCAACGAGGTGCGCACCTTCCGGGGCGTGCTGAGCACGCTTGCCAAGGACAAGCGCAAGCCGGTCTAGGGGTTGGCCTCCAAAGGATGTAGCGGCTCGCTCAAGGCCTTGGCAGGGCGTAGACGTTACGGGTCAGCCCATCGGGAAACCGTTCGCGGCCGATAACGGTGCCGCCCAGCTTTTCGGCAAGCTTGCGCGCTGCGACGTTATCGTCGTTCATATGGGTTTCCACCAACGGCCAACCCAATGCCTCATAGCCGAAGCCCACCGCTACCTTCGATGCCTCGAGAGCATAACCGTGCCGCCGCGCCTCGGGAATGATCCACCACGTCAGCTCGGACCGGGGATAGCCCTCTGGCCACCACAGCCCGCAGCCGCCAATCATCGTGCCGCTCGCCCTTTCCACCACCGACCATCGTCCATAGCCCCTGAGCAGCCAGTGGCCGAGATCGGTCGCCAACACTCTCCAGGCACGGTCCGCCTCCAGCGGGCCGCCATAGGCTGCCGAAGCTTCGGCATCCGCGAAAAAGTCGCGATAGACGCAAAAGTCCGATGCCTGCGGTGCTCGCAGGATCAGGCGTTCGGTTTCCAGTGTGGGAACAGTCGACATCATCCCGTCATCCTCCCTTCTGGTTCTGGCCCCCTACCGCCGCAGCAGCTCCCAGTGCTCGCCCTCATACGCGATCGAGGCTTCGACCAGCCGCTCCCAGAAATCGGCGACCAGCCCCACGGGCACGCCCGCGTCGAACGCGGCGGCCTTGGCTTGGGCGATGACCTGCGCCTTGCGCGCTTCGTCGCGTACCATGCCGCGTTCGGGCTTGATCCGGGCAGCGGCGCGCATATACCCGAATCGGGTGGCGAGCAGCGCGATCAGCTCCCGGTCGAGCGCATCGACGCCCGCGCGGACATCGATCATGGTCATGCAGTCTTCGGGCGATGTGATGGTGTCTGACATGCCCCCCGCATAATGGCCCGCCCGGTCCCTGTCGAGGCGGTCGCGGCGGGTTGACTCTTTGCACCCATGTCGCCATAGGCCGCGCTTCGCAATTGGCCCTGCACCCCCGGTGAAGCAGCGGCCGCATGGAGCATGTTCGGCTCCATGGCGCGAATCCGGGACAAACCTGGCCGCATAGCTGGCCGGACCCGCCTGATTTATCAGGCAGCAAATTGGAGAAACACACGTGTCGAAGCGTAACAGTTCGAAGTACAAAATTGACCGCCGCATGGGCGAGAACATCTGGGGTCGCCCCAAGTCTCCCGTCAACAAGCGCGAATATGGTCCCGGCCAGCACGGCCAGCGTCGCAAGGGCAAGGTTTCGGACTTCGGTCTGCAGCTGCGCGCCAAGCAGAAGCTCAAGGGCTATTACGGTGAAATCACCGAAAAGCAGTTCAAGAAGAACTACACCGAAGCCAGCCGCATGAAGGGCGATACCAGCCAGAACCTCATCGGTCTGCTAGAACAGCGCCTCGACATGGTCGTCTATCGCGCCAAGTTCGCGCCGACCATCTTCTCGGCTCGCCAGATCGTCAGCCACGGCCACATCCGCGTCAACGGCATCAAGTGCAACATCGCATCGCGCAAGGTGAAGCCGGGCGACGTCGTGTCGCTGGGCAAGAAGGCGCAGGAAATGGCTCTGGTCATCGAAGCGCAGGGCCTGGCCGAGCGTGACATCCCCGATTACGTCGCACCCGACGGCACCGACAAGATCACCTTCACCCGCGTTCCGACGCTGGACGAAGTGCCATATCCGGTGAAGATGGAACCCAATCTGGTCGTCGAATTCTATTCGCGCTGATCGGTTTCAACCGACCGAAACACGAAAAGGCGGGCCGCAGCGGCCCGCCTTTTTTGTTTGCCGTCGGGCCGTTCGTGCTCAGGGCAGCGCCAGGCTCTTTTCCAGGAACCCTGCGCTGGTGCTGAGCATCTTCGAACGGATGACGCTGTCTTCCAGATAGTGGTCGCGATCCTCGAAGATATGGAGCTCGGACGACTTTCCCGCGCTGCGCAACCGCGAATCCATCAGCCGCGCGTGGCCCACATCGACATTTCGGTCGATGTCCCCGTGGAACATCAGCACCGGCGCCTTGAACGCTTCGGCATTGCGCGCGGGCGAACCATCCTTGATGTGCGGGCCCGACCCGACATAGCGGCTGACCTGGACAAAGTCCGACCAGCCCTGCCGGTCCGCTTTCAGCTTTTCCAGATCGGTCACCGGGGCGACCGCCACAACTGCCTTGAACAGCTCGGGCTCCATCACGTTGGACTGGAGCGCGGCATAACCGCCATAGGACCAGCCGAAAATCGCCAACCGCCTGGCGTCAGCCCCGTTGCTGACAAGCCAGTGCCCGGCATCGTTGATGTCGCCGACCGCTGTCTGCCAGCTCTGGAACCCGTTGCGCTGGAACCAGTCGCTGCCATAGCCCGCCGATCCGCGGAAATTGGGCTGCAGCACGGCATAGCCACGCAGCGCGAAGAACTGCACCAGCCAGTCGAACCCCCATTCGTCGCGTGCACTGGGCCCGCCATGCGGCATCACGATGGCGGGAAGCCCCGCAGCGCTGGCCTTGCCCGGCGGCAAGGTGAGATATCCGGGGATCTCGACGCCGTCGCGCGCGCGGTAGCGCACCGGCTCCATCTTCGCGAGCGGGATGGTGTCGAGCGCGCTGCGCGCCGCGAGCAGATTGCCCAGCGTCCGCGCATCGCGATCGAACAGGAAATAGGCGCCGGGGTTAGTGTCGCTGCCCGCCCAGATCAGCATCTTGCGCTCGTCCTCTGAGGTATCGACCACGCGGATCAGCGGCAGATCGGGCACCGCGCCGGACAACGCCTTGGTCATCGCGGCGATATCCGGATCGATATAATGCACCTGCGCAACATCGGTGACATAGCGCACGCCGATGACACGGTTGCGCCGCCCGACACGGATGAAGCCCGAGACATCGACCTGCGGATGAGCAAAGACGAGCGTTTCCTTGCCCGAACCATCGAGCGCCATGCTATAGGCGGCCATCCGGCCATCGAGCCGCTTGAGGCCATAGGCCAGGTTGGCAGTGGCATCGACCGCATGCGGGTCGAAGCCTTCGCGGCTTGCATCCACCACGCTCATCGCGACCCAGGCCTTGCTATCCGGGGTGCGATAGAAATAGCGCCTGCCCTCCATCACATAGCCATCGCGAACGGACCGCGAGCCCTTGATCCGGACCTTGCCATAACCGTCAGAGATGAACTCGATAGCCCCCAGATCGGGCTGCTCCACCGTCCTTGCAGCCAGCGTGCGGGTGTTGACAAGATCGACCCCCAGCCCTTCCTTCTCCTGCGCCAGCCGGGTGCCGATGCTGGTTTCGGGCACATAATCGCGGACCATGAGAACATGACCTTCGTCCGAAGGATTCCAGTCGATGACATCGCCGCCATAGAGGGCCAGCCCCAGCCTCTCGCCCCCACCCCGGCGGACGTCGATCACCTTCGCGTCTCCGCCGATCGCATCCACCGCGACCATGCGGGTGGCATAGGTCGCGCGGTTGTCGACCATCACCGATGCGATGATGCTGCACAGCAGCCGGGTATTGCCCGTCCAGTTGCACGACGTCATCCGGTTGGGCTCGCCATCCGCCTTGAACACCGCGCGCTGCGGGCGATCCTCGCGGGACAGGTCGACCACCATCAGCACCGAGCCCTGGCCGTTGACCGGCGCGAGATAGGCAAGCTTGGTCCCATCGGGCGACAGGCTGGCATCCTCGACCTCGGGGCGCGACCCCATGATTCGCGCAAGATCCGGGGCAGCGCCCTGCGCCTGGGCCATCGCCGGCACAGCGAGCCAGGCCAACGCCGCTCCCATGGCAACGCCAGTCAAGGATCTGCGGTTCGCAGTCAACATATCCACCCCCTTTTATTCCCACTTTGCGTGGTGATCGCAGCAGACAAGAAGATGTCCCGATTTGTCGGCGCAGGGCAATAAAAAAGGCGGGCCGAAGCCCGCCTTTTCGATGAGTTGAAAATAAATCCCCTACTTTTGGGGGATGAATATTACACCGTCTCCGCATCAAAGAAGAACAGTGCCTGGCTGATCGCCGCGCGCACTGTGTTGCGGTGGAAAGGCTTGGTGATGAGGAACGCCGGTTCGGGACGTTCGCCGGTGAGCAGGCGCTCGGGGAACGCGGTGATGAAGATCACCGGAACCTCGATCTCGCGCAGGATGTCAGCGACCGCATCGATGCCCGAGCTGTCGTCGGCCAGCTGGATGTCGGCAAGCACCAGCCCGGGCTTGTGCAGCCGCGCCTGTTCGACCGCCTCGTCGCGGGTGACCGCGATGCCGGTGACATCATGGCCCAGATCGCGCACGATCGTCTCGATATCCATCGCGATGATCGGCTCGTCCTCGATGATCAGCACCTTGGCCTTGATCTGGCTGTCGATCTCGCTGAGCGCCTCGTTGACCAGCCCGGAGACGGTGCGGTCATCGAGGCCCATCAGATAGGCGGTGTCGGCGTTGGAGAAGCCTTCCATCGCGGTGAGCAGCAGCGCCTGACGCGACAGCGGCGGAATCCGACCCAACCGCTGCTCGGCGAGCAGGCGGCGGGCATCGTCGTCGGCATCGGGATAGGCATCGAAGCTATCCGATTCGAGCCGATCGTCATGGGTCGAGCTCCAGATCACCTGGAACACGCGATACAGGCCCAGCCGCGCATCGACGTCGCTGGGGAACTGGTCCGGCGCGGCGATAATCGCCTGCAGGGTTGCCTTCACATAGGCATCCCCATGGTGCTGATCGCCAGCCAGAGCCCGGCTGTAGCGCCGCAGGAGGGGAAGGTGGGGAGCGAGCGTCTGGCCCAGGGACATGTATTGAAACTCCTTCATCGGATGGCGCTCGTATCTATTGCCTTTGGCACCCGGTGTCAAAATTGGGTCGACGCGATGACAGCGGTGAGGGAAAGGCGATAAACAGAACCTCAGGCAAGGAACAATCCTCGCCGCAGTTTGTTTCCTCCTCTGAGACGTTTATGCGTGATCCCGCAGAATTTTGCGGGCTTGGCAGGGGTTGGACGGCTTGCTAAGCCCCATTTCGGGACGATATTCAACAGGCGGGATGGGATGCTCGTGCATCGTGACAATGACGATCAGTCCGGCGACGAACAGCCCGGCAAAGGTGGCAGGCCAAATGTGGTCGAGCCGCGCGCTGCCGATGGCGTGTCGGACGGCGAAGACAGCCCCCCCGCTCCCGAGGACGGCAAATCGCACGTCATCGGTGACGCACTCAAGTCGGTGTACCAGCGCACGCTGGAAGAGGACATTCCGGACGATTTTCTGGATCTGCTCAAGCAGCTGAAGTAATGGCCAGCACCCCAAGGGCTAGCTTCCCGATTTTTGCTCCACTGGCGCGGTTGTCGATCGGCACCCGGCTTTTCCTGATCATGGCGGTGGCGCTGCTGCCGCTGGCGCTTGGCGCGGTCGTGGCCAACCGCAGCCTTGCCGACACCGCGACCGAAGAACGCAACCGGCTGCTCCAGAAGAATGTCGACGATGCCGCGTTGCGGCTGGGTGCGGCCATCCAGAACGACCTGACGATCCTGAGCGCGGCGGCGTCGCAGATCGCGCTGGGCGAAGACCCCGCCAAGATCTGCCTCAACCTGCGCGAACAGCTGGGTCCGCAACAGACCCGATTTGCAGCCCTGCTCTATTCCAGCACCACCAGCCCGCCTGCATGCCAGGTCGGCGCGATCCCCCAGGCGTTGCGCCAGGCGGGCGGCGATGCCTCGACCCCCGGCGCGCTTGTGGTGCCGCAGGCCAACGGCGCGATCTTCGCGACGCGGGGCCGGGTTTCGGTCGCGCGGGCGCTGGCCTTCTATCCTGCCGAAAGCATGCTGCAGCTGGCCGACCCGGTCGATGATGTGCCGCTGTCGCAGTTCGATCTTCGCAGCCCCCAGCAGGTGCTTCCGCTCACCCGCATCCCCACCAACTGGGAGCGCAGGCTCAACGCGGTAATGACCGCGCAGGGCAATGTCGCGGGTCTGAACCTCGACCTCAGGTTCGTGCGCCCCAAGCAGACCCCGCCGGAATTTCTCGCGCAGATCATTCCGTTCATCACCGTGCTGGCGGCCGCAGGCATCGGCTGGCTGGTGGTGAACTTCATGCTCATCGCGCCGCTGACCCAGCTGCAACGCAAGCTTCGCCAGTATGAAACCGGCGAACGGCTGGTGCCGATGGCGCGCACCGCGTTCAACGCCAGCGAGATCCAGGATCTGGACCAAGGCTTCGTGACGCTTGCGCACAAGGTCTCGGTTGATCGCGAAGCGCTCGATGAGGGGCTCAAGCAGCAGATCATGCTGACCCGCGAGGTCCACCACCGGGTCAAGAACAACCTGCAGATCATCGCCAGCCTCATCAACCTGCACGCGCGCACCGCCGATTCGGATCAGGCCAAGCTGGCCTATGGCAAGATCCAGCGCCGCGTCGACGCGCTCGCGGTTGTGCATCGCAACCATTTTGCGGGCACCGAGCGCAACGAGGGGATCAATCTGCGCGCGCTTGTGGGCGAGCTTGCGGGCAGTTTCGAACATGCGGGCAACGCTGCTGCAGCCGATGGTCCCGATATCGTGGTCGATATCGACAACATGCATGTCAGCCAGGATGTCGGTGTTCCGATCGCCTTCCTGCTGACCGAGATCCTCGAGCTGATCCACCTCACCCGCCCCGAGGCTCCGGTGCGGATTTCCGCCAAGCCGCTGCCCGACGACCCGACGCGGATCAAGCTGCGCATCGCCTCGCCCGCGCTTGGTCCCAACCCGCTGCTCGAAGAGATGCTCGCCGATGGCATCGACCGGGTGATGACAGGTCTTGCCCGCCAGCTGCGCGCACCGCTGGAGCGCGACACCGCGTTCGAAAGCATCGCGATCGCCGTCCCGGTGTTCGTTCCGGCCAAGTCGTAAGCTGCGGGACCGGCGGTTAAGTGCCCTTGGCGTAATAGCGCGCGCGGAACGCCTCGCCGAACGCCGCCATGCGGCCTTCGCTGATCGCGAGCCGCATCCCGGCCATCAGATCCTGATAGAAGCGCAGATTGTGCTCGGTCATCAGCATCGCACCCAGCATCTCGCCCGATTTCACCAGATGGTGAAGATAGGCGCGGCTGAAGCGCGTGCACGCGGTGCAGCCGCACGCCTCGTCGAGCGGCGCCTGGTCCTCCGCATGCCGCGCGTTGCGGATATTGACCGGCCCGTCCCAGGTGAACGCCTGGCCGTTGCGGCCCGATCGCGTCGGCAGCACGCAATCGAACATGTCGACCCCGCGTTCGACCGCGCCGACCAGATCATCGGGCTTGCCCACGCCCATCAGATAGCGGGGACGATCATCGGGCAGCTGGCCGGGTGCGTAATCGAGCACGCCGAACATCGCTTCCTGCCCCTCGCCCACCGCAAGTCCGCCGATTGCATAGCCGTCGAACCCGATATCGCGCAGCGCGTCGGCCGATTGCCGGCGCAGGCCCTCATCGAGCGAGCCCTGCTGGATGCCGAACAATGCAGCACGGCTCGCATGCTCGGTGCCGCTGTCGAAGCCCTCGCGCGAGCGGCGCGCCCAGCGCATCGAGCGCTCCATCGCAGCGGCCTGGACCTCGCGCGTCGCGGTGGTGGGGACAAGCTCATCGAATGCCATCACGATGTCCGATCCCAGCAACCGCTGGATCTCCATCGAGCGTTCGGGGCTGAGCATATGGCGCGAGCCATCGAGATGGCTCCGGAAGGCGACGCCCTCTTCAGTAGTCTTGGTGAGCGCGGACAGGCTCATCACCTGATAACCGCCGGAATCGGTGAGGATCGGGTGCGGCCAGTCCATGAAACGGTGCAGCCCGCCCAGCCGCGCCACGCGCTCGGCGCCCGGACGCAGCATGAGGTGATAGGTGTTGCCCAGGATGATGTCCGCACCCAGCGCGCGCACCTCGGCGGGCTTCATCCCCTTTACCGTAGCAGCGGTACCAACGGGCATGAAGGCAGGCGTGCGGATGGTGCCGCGCTGCATGGCAAGCTCGCCCGTCCGCGCCCTGCCGTCGCGGGCGGAAATCGAAAAGGCGAATCTGGGGGCGGTTTGCGTCATGGCCGCGCGCTCTAGCCGGTTTGATATGCATCGGCAAAGGTTTGACGATTCGCGGCGGTTATGCGAGCGATGGCAATGCTATCCGGCCAGCAGGAGCCCTGTCTTCATGTCCCAGAATTTCCCGCTCACCGCGCTTGCATCGGCGCTGATCGCCGCCGCCTCGCTTTCCGCATGCTCGGCTGACAAGCCGGCAACACCTGAAGAAACCAGCGCCAAGGCGATCGACAAGGCCGCGACCGAACTGGCCGCGCAGGAGAAATGCTATGGCATCGCGCTTGCCAAGCAGAATGATTGCGCGGCGGGCCCCGGCACCAATTGTGCGGGCACCTCGTCGGTCGATTATCAGGGCAATGCCTGGAAGTTCACCGAAGCGGGCGAATGCGAAAAGATGGGCGGATCGCTCACCGAGGTCGCGGACAACGACCCGCCGGTGCCGGTGAAAGGCTGAACTTTCTCCTATATCCCATCGTCGCCCCCACGAACGCGGGGGTCCCGCTTTAACGGTAGCGACAGCACTTTAGCGGGATTCCCGCGTTCGCCTGAATTACGAGAGTGGAGACTACTCGGCTGGCTCCGACTGCGCTTCGGGCAGGGCATCCTCCGCCTCTTCCGGTGCGGCCTTCGCGGCCTTGCGGTCGGTGAACCAGATTGCAACGATACTAATCTCGTAGAGTAGCACCAAGGGTATCGCGAGCATCAGCTGCGAGACCACATCGGGCGGGGTCAGCACCGCAGCGACGATGAACGCGGCGACGATCATATAGCGCCGCATGCTCACCAACTGCGCACGCGAGACGATCCCGGCGCGGTTGAGCAGCATCAGCAGCACCGGCAGCAGGAAGCTGATCCCGAAGGCGAGGATGAACTGCATCACCAGCGAAAGATACGCATCGGTGCTGGGCAGCGCCTCGACCGCGAGACCGCCTGATTCCCCCTGAAACTGCAGGAAGAAATGGAAGGCTGTCGGCATCACGATGTAATAAGCGAGCGCGGCCCCCGTGGTGAACAGCAAAGGCGTTGCCAGGATGAACGGCAGCAGCGCGCGCTTTTCCTGCCGGTACAATCCCGGCGCGACGAACGCCCACATCTGGTTGGCGATGATCGGGAAGGACACGCAGAAGGCGGCGAAGATCGACACCTTCACCTGGACGAAGAATGCCTCGTACAACTTGGTGTACACCAGCCGTCCGTTGCCGTCGCCGAACGCTTCCTTGAGCGGAACGACCAGGAACGCAAAAATGTGTTCGGAAAAATAGAAGCAAACGCCGAAGGCGACAAGCAGCGCCACGACGCAACGCACCAGCCGCTGGCGAAGCTCGATCAGGTGATCGAGCAAGGGCGCGCGCGAGGCGTCGATCTCGTTTTCGGGCTCGCTCATCGCTCACCTTCCGTCACGGGCACGCCCGGCGCGGTCGCTGGGGTATCTGCGCTGGCCACCGGCGCATCGGATGCAGCTGTCACCGCAGGCACTTGCGGAGCCGCCAGCGGCTGCATCACCGCAGCGGGGTCGGCAGGCTCGGCTGCAGGCGTGGTCGAAGCGGGTTGCGGCGCGGCATGCTCGCGCATGATCCGCTCATTGTCCGCCTTCCACTTCTTCTCCATTTCCTCGAGTTCGACCTCGCGGACCATGGCATCGATCCCGGTGCGGAAATGGCGCGCGACGCCCTTGGCCTTGCCGATGACCTGACCGACCTTGTACAGCGCGCGCGGCAGATCCTTCGGGCCGATCACGACGATCGCCACGATGATGATCATCAGCAATTCGGTCGATCCGATGTCTAACATGACATGGTCACGCCTTTACGCTGTCTGCCATCGGCACGTGCTGAACCCGATCGGGACAACAGGCCATGATCAGCCCGGCTTGCGCTCTTCGCTGGGGGTCGTGGTGGCAGTTCCGTCGATCGTGCGCGCGGGCGGAGCTTCGATCTGCGCGACGGGGCGCTTGGGCTGCACCGGCTCTTCATCTTCGGCCATGCCCTTTTTGAAGCTCTTGATGCCCTTGGCGACATCGCCCATGATCGACGAAATCCGTCCGCCGCCAAACAGCAGGACGATGATGATCAGCACAATAACCCAGTGCATCAGGGAGAAGGATCCCATGGCAAATCTCCTGAAGGCCTGCGGGCTATCTAGGCCTGATCCTCGTGGTTTTCCAGCAATGAATCCGATTCATCCGACGAGTGGTCGGTGTCATCCGTCGCCAGCGCGCCTTCCAGCGCCAGATCGACCGGGTCGAGCAGGCCCGCTGCGCGCAGATCCTCCAGCCCCGGCAGATCGCGCCGGCTGGTGAGCCCGAAATGGGTGAGGAAGCCCGGGGTGGTGGCATAGATCAGCGGCCGTCCGGGGACTTCACGGCGCCCCGCTGGCGTGATCCAGCCCTCTTCCATCAGCACGTCGATGGTGCCCTTGCTGACCTGAACCCCGCGGATCGCCTCGATCTCGGCGCGGCTGACCGGCTCGTGATAGGCAATGATTGCCAGCGTCTCGGTCGCCGCGCGCGAAAGCTTGCGGGTCTGCTCGATCTCGCGGCGCAGCAGCCAGGCAAGATCGGGAGCGGTCTGGAAATGCCAGCGCCCGCCGCGCTCGACCAGTTCGATCCCCCGCCCGGCATAGTCCGCCTGCAACGCTTGGAGCGCGCCTGCGATGTCGGCGTCGCTGCCGATATGCGCAGCCAGATCCTCGGCGCTTTGCGGCTCCTGCGCTGCAAACAGCGCTGCCTCGACCGCGCGCACGACAGGGTCGACCTCGCTCACGGCGCCCTGCGAACCTTCAGCGGCGCGAACGCCTCTTCCTGCGCGAGCTCGACCCGGCCTTGCCGCGCCAGCTCGAGCAGCGCCAGAAAGGTCGATGCGGTCGCCGAGCGGGTGAGGTCGGCAGGCGCGCCTTCGGGCAGAAAGCTGCGCAGATCGGTCCACTCGAGCGCAGTCCCCAGCATGTACGACAGCCGCGCCAGCGCGTCTTCCAGCGTCATCACCCGGCGTGACTTGACCATGTGCACAACCGGCTCGCTGCGCTGCTTCACCCGGCCATAAGCGGTGAGCAGATCGAACAGCGAGCAGTCGTGCCGCGTTTTGGTGAGCAGCCGCAGCCCCTCGCCCTGCCCGTGCGCGAAGACATCGCGGCCCAGCCGGTCGCGCCCCAGCAGGCGCGCTGCCGCCTCGCGCATCGCCGCCAGCCGCTGCAGCCGCAATTGCAGCCGCAGAGCAAGTTCCTCGGGCGAAGGCTCGACCTCGGGATCGCCGGGCAGCAACAGCGCGGATTTGAGATAGGCGAGCCATGCCGCCATCACGAGATAGTCCGCCGCCAGCTCGAGCTTCAGGCTGGTCGCGCTCTCGATGAAGCCCAGATACTGGTTGGTGAGATCGAGGATCGAGATCTGCCTCAAGTCGACCTTCTGCCGCCGCGCCAGATCGAGCAGCAGATCGAGCGGTCCCTCCCAGCCATCGACATCGATCAGCAGCGCCTCGGCTGCGGCGGTCGCGGCGGGAACGGGTTCGCTGAAGAACAGGTAATCGCCGTCCGGCGGGGCGATCGTGGTGTCCGCTGCGCTCACGCCCCCGTCACACCAGCGCCAGCAGCGCATCGCGCCGGGCGAGCAGCTCCGCCTGGTGCGACCAGTCCTTGGCCGGATTGATCGCGGCCCGCGCACGGTCCAGCCGGGCGCGCGAGGCGTCCGAGATATCGGGAAGCGCATCGGCGATGCCGATCATCTCGTCCATCCGCGCCCAGCAGTTGAGCGCGATGTCGCACCCCGCTGCAACCGCACGCGCAGCGCGGTCGGGAACCTCACCCGCCAGCGCCTTCATGTCGAGGTCGTCGCTCAGCAGCAGGCCGTCAAAACCGATGCGCTGGCGGATGACGGTCTCGATGATCGTCGGTGACAGCGTGGCGCAACGCTCGGCATCCCAGGCTTCGAACAATATGTGCCCGGTCATGCCGATCTCGGCGGTCCTGAGCGCGCGGAACGGAGCGATGTCCTGCTCGAGCTCTTCGTCGCTGGCGATGACGCGGGGCAGTTCCATATGGCTGTCGACCATCGCGCGGCCGTGGCCGGGCATGTGCTTGATCGTCCCCAGCACGCCGCCGCGCTTCAACCCGTCGAGCACTGCACGCCCCAAGGCTGCGACGCGCATCGGTTCCTGGCCAAGCGCCCGGTCACCGATCGCAGGCGTGCCGCCGGGGATCGCGACATCGAGCAAAGGCAGGCAATCGACGGTGATTCCGACCTCGGCCAGATCCAGCGCCAGCGCCTCGGCGTTGATCCGTGCGGCCTCGATCGCGCTTGCGGGCGCGATGTCGTACAGCCGGTCGAACGCGGCGCCGGGCGGGAAGGAGAGCCAGTGCGGCGGCTTCATGCGGCTGACCCGTCCGCCTTCCTGATCGATCAGGATCGGCAGCCGGTCATCGCCGTGCAGCGCGCGCAGATCGTCGGTCAGCGCGCGCAGTTGCTCGCGATTGTCTATGTTGCGGCCGAACAGGATATAGCCTGCAGGAACGCTCTCGGCAAAAAAGGCGCGTTCATCGGGCGCGATCGTCAGACCGGCCAAGCCGAAAATTACGGGTTTCATGGAAACAGTGTCGCCAAAAGCGGCGGTGAAATCAACGCACCACCAGGCAGTTTTGCCCAGCTTTCTTGAGCTGGTCGCACACCGAGGCCGCACTGCCGGGGCTGTCGAGCACCGCGCTCAGACGGAACACCGTGCCGCCATCCACCGTGGCCTGGACGATCCGGCGGTTGAGACCGCTCAATACCTCGTGCCGCTGGCTGAGCGTTGCCCATCCCGCGATCGCGCTAGCCTCGTCGGTATAGGCGCCCAGTTGCACCAGCGCGCTGCCCGGAGGCGGCGGTGCGCCTGCCGCATCGGCCAGCTGGCCCTGCGGCTGTTCGCCCTGGCTGACCGCGAAGCTCGCATCGCCAGTGCCTTCGACCTGCTGCTCCTGCTTGTCCTTGGGGCGGACCTTGTAGTCGCCCTGCGGCGCGGCGATCAGGCTGCCGTCGCCCTCGGGCGCGCCACCATCGCCGCCGATCCAGTAGATCGCCGCCAGCACGATCGACAGACCCACCAGCCCGAGCAGCACGAAGCCGATGATCTTGCCCGCCGAGCCATCGCCGGACGGTGCGTCATCGGCGGATTCGAGCCAGGGCAGCCGGTCGTCATCGGCATCCAGCCCCAAAGGCTGATCCCTCAGAGTGTCGTCCATGCCATCATCCAGCCGATTGCTCATTCTAGTCGCCCCATCAGACACGCCAGTTCGGTAAGGTCTGCCCTGGCATCCCCGGCAGGCTACATCTGCGTAGCCGCCTCCACCGCCATCAGCGCCAGACCGTTGGCAATGACTTGCCCGATATTGCTGGCCATGAAAAGCCTTGCAGAACTGGTGGCGGCGTCATGCGTCATAACGATACGCTTGTCTGGCCGGTCGTTGCCCAGGTTGAAGAAGGCGTGGAAAGCCGCGGCCAGATCGCCGAGATAAAAGGCGATGCGGTGCGGTTCGCGGTTCGACGCCGCCGATTCGACGATGCGCGGGAACTGCGCCGCCAGTGCGATCAGCGCATGCTCTTCTGCGCCCAGCAGTTCGAGATGCTCTGCCGACGCACTGAGCCCTTCGGCCTGCGCCTTGCGCATGATCGAGTGGATGCGGGCATGCGCATATTGCACATAGAACACCGGATTGTCCTTCGACGCCTCGACCACCTTGGCGAAATCGAAGTCCATCTGCGCGTCTGCCTTGCGCGTCAACATGGTGAAGCGAACGGCATCCTTGCCGACCTCTTCGACCATATCGGCGATCGTGACAAAGCTGCCCGACCGCTTCGACATCTTGACCGGCTCGCCATCGCGCAAAAGCTTGACCATCTGCACCAGCTTGACGTCGAAAGTGCCGGTGCCGTTGGTCAGCGCCGCGACTGCCGCCTTGATCCGCTTGACGGTCCCTGCATGGTCCGCGCCCCAGATATCGATCAGCTCATCGGCGCTTTGCAGCTTCTGGAAGTGATAGGCGAGATCGATGCCGAAATAGGTCCAGCTGCCGTCCGACTTGCGGATCGGCCGGTCCTGGTCGTCACCGAACCGGGTCGAACGAAACAGCGGCAGCGTCACCGGCTCCCAGTCCTCGATCACCTTGCCCTTGGGCGCTTCAAGCACCCCGTCATAGACCAGATCGCGCGCGCGCAGTTCGGCTTCAGCCGCTTCGGGCTTGCCGGCAGCGAGCACCGCAGCCTCCGAAGAGAACAGGTCATGATGGATGCCGAGCAGCGCCAGGTCGGCGCGGATCATGTCCATCATGTCGGCAACCGCGCGGGTGCGGAACAGCACCAGCCAGTCAGCCTCGGGTGCGGCGGCGTAACGGCCTTCGAATTCCGCTGCCAGCTTCTGGCCAAGCGGGATCAGATAATCACCTGGATACAGCCCCTCGGGAATCTCGACGGTCTCGCCGAGCGCCTCGCGATAGCGCAGGTGCACCGACCGGGCCAAGGTATCGACCTGGCCACCGGCATCGTTGACATAATATTCGCGGATGACCTTGTGGCCCGAATATTCGAGCAAGGTCGCCAGCGCATCGCCCACGACCGCGCCGCGGCAATGGCCCATATGCATGGGACCCGTAGGGTTGGCAGAGACATATTCGATGTTGACCGTGATGCCCTTGCCCTGCTCCGAGCGGCCGTAATCGGCGCCCGCTGCGGCGATGGCGTGCAGTTCCTCGATCCAGGCCGAGGGCGCGAGCCGCAGGTTGAGGAACCCGGGCCCTGCGATCTCGACCGCGGTGACCTCGTCCACCTTGCCCAGCTCGGCGCTGATCGCTTCAGCGAGCGCGCGCGGATTGGTGCCTGCAGGCTTGGCGAGCACCATCGCGGCGTTGGTGGCAAGATCGCCATGCGCAGGATCGCGCGGCGGCTCGACGGTCAGCGCGCCGCGGTTCAGCCCTGCAGGCAGGACGCCGCTGGCTTCCAGCGCGTCCAGCGCGGTGTGCAGATGCTGGGTGAAACGGGTGTAGAGTGTCATGATTTTTGGCCCTGATCGCATCACTCCTCTCCCTTCAGGGGAGAGGATACGAAGCCTTGGCAGCCTGCTGCCTAGGCGGAGTTGGAGAGGGGAAGCCAGACACCGGTCGTGCTCCCAGCCCTCTGCCTGCTTCACTGCGTGAAGCTGTCCCTCTCCCCTGACGGGAGAGGGGTCAATGCAGCTTCATCGCGTCGCGTTGTACTGCAGCTGGTCCTGCGTCAGCTGGAAACCGATCAGCAGTTCGAAGCTGGTCCGCTGGAGCGCGCTGCGCACTTCGGGAACCGACAGCGGATCGATCGCGGCATCGGGATCGCCCGACTTGCGCTTGCGGGTGATGCGCTCGCGGATGTCCTCGGGCAGCGTCGCTGCAGCCTTGTTGATGTAACCCGCGCCCGATGCCTTGGCTTCGGCACGATAGGAGCCATCGGCAAAGTTCAGCGTCACCGAACCCAGCCGCTTGGCGACCACGGTGTTGCCGCCGCGCATGACGGTGGAGAAATAGGGCAGCGTCACGGTGCGCTGGCCGCGGTTGTCGCTGCGCCGCGCCTGAACGTCGAAGCTGGCGGTCGCATAGATTTCCGCGCCGGTTTCGTCGCATGCGGGGCGGACATTGGTGATCGTCGCCACCACGTCGATCGCGCTCGCATCGCGGCTGCTGGCGGGGTTGAAGATGGTGACATCGCCGGTGTGCTCGGGGATGGCGGTGTTGGGGCAGGCGCTCAGCGTCGATGCCACGCCGACGCCGGAATCCACCACCAGCTGGTTCTTCTCCGCACAGGCCGAAAGGCTGAGCAGCGCAAGCCCGGTTCCCATAACGGCAGCCAGGGATGCCTTGGGGGACGATTTCTTGGGCAGAATGGGCATGTTCAAACAAAAATCCTTCGAGGCCACAGTGCATCGCTCCTTATCTGCCGTTGGGTTTCAGCGCAACGACCAGATTCTTCGCCTGCCGATCGCACGGGATATGCTTCACACCGCGCCCTGCATCCCCTAAGACGGATGCGGAATTACGAAAGCCAATCTGAACATGACCGAAACCGCCCCCACCCCGGCCAATGCTTCTCCCGCGGTCAAGCCGCCGCTGCTGATCAAGATCGCCTCGCCCCGCGGATTTTGCGCCGGGGTCGACCGCGCGATCGAGATCGTCGAGCTGTCGCTGCACAAATATGGCGCACCGGTCTATGTCCGGCACGAGATCGTCCACAACAAGTTCGTGGTCGACAGCCTCAAGGCCAAGGGCGCGGTGTTCGTCGAGGAACTCGACGAGGTGCCCGATGGCGTACCGGTGGTGTTTTCCGCGCATGGCGTGCCCAAGGCGGTCCCCCACAAGGCCGCCGAGCGCGGGCTCAATTATCTCGATGCCACCTGCCCTCTGGTCTCCAAGGTCCACCGCCAGGCCGAACGCCAGGTCGAGGCAGGACGCCACATCATCTTTGTCGGCCACAAGGGCCATCCCGAGGTGATCGGCACCTTCGGGCAGGTAGAGCCCGGCAACATGACGCTGGTCGAGACGGTCGAGGATGTCGCCAATTTGCAGGTGGCCGACGAGACCAAGCTGGCGTTCCTCACCCAGACCACGCTGTCGGTCGATGACACCGCAGAGATCGTCGCCGCATTGCACCAGCGCTTCCCCGCGATCGTCGGGCCCAAGGGCGAGGACATCTGTTATGCCACCTCCAACCGCCAGGCTGCGGTCAAGGTGATGACCGATGATTGCGATCTGGTGCTGGTCATCGGCGCGCCCAACAGCTCGAACTCGCTGCGGCTGGTCGAGGTTGCCGAGCGCGAGGGCACCCGCGCGATGCTGATCCAGCGCGCGCAGGAAATCGAGCTGCGCTGGTTCGACGGGGTGAACACCCTGGGTCTCACCGCAGGTGCCTCTGCCCCGGAAATCCTGGTGCGCGAGGTCGTCGACCTGCTCGGGCGGCATTTCGATGTCAAAGAGGAGCGGGTGAAGACCGTGGACGAACGCATCACCTTCAAGCTGCCCCGCGCGCTTGCGGCTGAGGCCGATGCTGCCTGATGGCTGTCTATACCCATGTCAGCGCCGAGATGATGGCGCGGTTTCTGGACGACTATGACACCGGCGAACTGATCAGTTTCAAGGGCATTGCCGAGGGCGTCGAGAACAGCAACTTTCTGGTCGAGACCCGCGGCGGCGGCGACGGCCATCGCTTCATCCTGACGCTGTACGAAAAGCGCGTCGATCCCGGCGATCTGCCGTTCTTCATGGCGCTGCTCGATCATCTGGCGATGCGCGGCTGCCGCGTGCCGCGCGCGATTGCCGACTGGCAGGGCGTGCAGATCAGGGAGCTTGCCGGACGCCCGGCCTGCCTGATCGAGTTTCTCGAAGGCATCTCGCTCAGCACGCCGACGCCTGCGCAGGCGAGCGCTGCCGGCATCGCGCTGGCTGACCTGCATCTGGCGGTCGCGGATTTTTCCGGCACCCGCCCCAACAGCATGGGGCTTGCCGCCTGGCGCGACCTGGCCGAGCGCTGCGCCGGCCAGTGGCAGCAGATCGACCCAGCACTCGAACAGCTGGTGAGCATCGAGCTGAGCGATCTGGAAGCGCACTGGCCCAGCGATCTGCCGCAATCGGTGATCCATGCCGATCTGTTCCCCGACAATGTGCTGATGCTGGGCGACCGGGTCAGCGGGCTGATCGACTTTTATTTCTCGTGCACCGATGCGCGCGCCTATGATCTGGCGATCACGCACAGCGCGTGGTGTTTCAGCAATGACGGGCGCAATTTCGACGCCAGCTTGTCGGACGCATTACTGCAGGGATATCGCAGCCGACTTGCGCTCAACGATGCTGAAACTGCGGCGCTTCCCATTCTGGCACGCGGCGCGGCGTTGCGTTTTACATTGAGCCGCGCGTATGACTGGATCAACACCCCGGTCGACGCCTTGGTCACCCGCAAGGACCCCATGGCGTTCGCCCGGCGGCTGGCATTCTATTCGGACCCGGCCAACGCCAGGCTGTTTGCCTGATCGCCGCCGGGTGGGATGGAACGGGTCCGGAGCAGATCGAGACGATGGTTGAATGGACATGAAAACGGTCGAAATCTTTACCGACGGCGCGTGCAAGGGTAATCCCGGCCCCGGCGGCTGGGGGGCGATCATCCGCTATGGCAAGCACGAAAAGGAGCTTTCGGGCGGCGAGCCGGACACCACCAACAACCGCATGGAAATGACCGCCGCGATCCGCGCGCTCGAACTGCTGATCGAGCCCTGCAAGGTCGTCCTCTATACCGACAGCACCTATGTGAAGGACGGCATCACCAAATGGGTCGATGGCTGGCAGCGCAACGGCTGGAAGACCGCCTCGAAAAAGCCCGTACGCAACGCGGACCTGTGGCACGAGCTGATCGCCGCGGCGTCGCGTCACCAGATCGACTGGCGCTGGGTCAAGGGCCATGCCGGCCACCCCGAAAACGAGCGCGCCGACCAATTGGCGAGCGCTGCAGCTCTGGCGGTGGGACGCTGACCGGTCAGATCTGGTCCATAGCTGAACTCGCCGTCACCCCAACGCACGCGGGGCGCCCGTTTTTGCACCACAGCCGATCAAAGCGGGATTCCCGCGTTCGCGGCAATGACGAGAACTGGGAAGCCGCGCTGGCTGTCAGCTGTTGTCTTCGACCGGCGCTTCGGGGCCGTTCTTCTTGATCGATTCGATCGCGTTCTTGGCGGATGCCTTGCTGGCATAGCCTTCGGTCGAGAACATCACTTCCGAATTGTACTTGAACCGCACCCGGAATTCCCCGCCCTTGTCCTTGTAGATCTCGAAACTGTGCGCCATCGACTCGACTCCCTCAAACTGAGTGAGAGATTATAACCTAAGTTAACGCGATACCAGTGGGCTCACCGCAGCCGGGCGGGATTATACAATTGCGCATCGACCGCGCGCAGCATCGCATCAGGGGTGATGCCCAGCAGGATGGCGGCGGCCAGCCTGGCGGCGGCAGGCGCGGTCTGGATGCCGAAGCCGCCCTGGCCTGCAAACCAGAAGAATTCAGGATTGTCCGCGGCAAAGCCGATCAGCGGCAGCCTGTCTGGCGCGAAGCTGCGTTGGCCTGCCCAGCGATGCTCCACCGCCTCTATCCGCCAGTCCACCACCTGGCCGAAACGATCGATGGCGAGCGCCATGTCCAGCTCGTCGGGCGCAGTGTCGCCGGGCTCTTCGGGGGTTTCGTCATGCGGGCTGAGCCACAGGCGTCCGGCCTCGGGCTTGAAGTAATAATCGCCGCGGACGCCCAGCGTCAGAGGCAGGTCGGCAGGCGCAGCAGGCGCGGTGCGCAGCTGGACCACGGTCCGACGATAGGGCTGGACGCCCAGCGGCCGCACGCCTGCGCGTTCCGCCACCGGATCGGCCCATGCCCCGGCGGCATTGACCAGCTTTGCCGCCGTCACCTGCTGCTCGCCCAGCGTCAGCGTCCAGTTGCCCGACGCGTGCACCGCGCCGACGAGCGGCGCGCGCAACGCGATCGCCGCCCCCGCGCGGCGCGCAACCGCCAGATAGGCCTGATGCAGCCCCCCGACATCGATGTCCTGGCAATCGGGCTCATAGGTACCCGCGACGATATCGGCGGCCAGCCCGGGCAGCATCGCATCGAGCGCTGCCCGGTCGCGGCGCTCCATCCGCACGCCCGAGCCTGCAAACTCGGCCTCGAAGGCATCGAGCAGCGACAGCTCGTCGCGGCGCGCCAATGTCAGCGATCCGCGCGGCGCCAGAAAGCTGCGATCGCCAAAGCCCGGCGGCGGCGAATGCAGCCAGGGGCCAGACGCCGTGGTCAGCGGCTGCACCTGCGGCCCGCCATAGCTTTCCGCCCAGAAGGCTGCCGAGCGGCCGGTGGAATGATAACCCGGACGATCCTCTGCCTCGGCGATCAGCACCCGGCAGTGCGGTGCGATTTCCGCAGCAAGGCTGGCCCCGGCGATCCCGGCGCCGATGATGACGACATCATAATCCGGCATCAGGCGGCTGCTCCGACCCTTTCTGTCGCGGTCCCGGCCACCTTGCGCTCCAGGAAGTCGTCAATCGTCTGCAGCACCTGATCGCGGATGGGGTCCACCTCGCGCAGCACCTCGTGCCTGGACTCGCGCCCGAAGGCGAGCAACTCGGCGCCGGGAATGCGCGCCGCGGCGGCCAGCGTCGCCTTGTTGTCGACCAGCTGGTCCGCGCTGGTTCCGATCAGCAGCATCGGGATGCGCAGCTTCTCCCACTGGCCGGGCGCGTTAAGGCGGATGTTCGATTCATACGCGCGCTCGACCCAGTGCCAGCTCGCCGGTCCCATCACCAGCTCGGGGCGCTCGCCCCACCACCACAGCTCGTCGGCATAGCGGTCATTGTCGTGGGTGAGCAGCGTCTGGCGGATCGCGAGCGGCGAGGCGGGCTTTTCGCTCACCTTCCAGGCGGGGCGCTCGGGACGTCCCATCCGGCGCATCATCCGGGTGACGAGGTGCCCGAAGGACATCGGCAGGCCCAGCCCCTTCAGTCCCAGCATCGGCGCGCTCAGCACCGCGGCCACCGGATCGATCCGCTTTTCCTGGATCGCGCGCGCGATCAGATGCCCACCCATCGAATGGCCGACAACGACGTGCGGGCCGGGGCGGGAGGCCGACCATTCGGCCCAGAAGCCCGAAATGTCATCGATCCATTGGGCAAAATCCTCGATATGCCCGACATATTGGTGATCGGACATGCGGCCGCTACCGCCCTGCCCGCGCCAGTCGGCAGAGGTGACGTTCCACCCCTGCGCCTGCCAGTGCGCCAGCGTCTCGATGTATTTTTCGTAGATATCGCCGCGGCCCGGCATGAACAGGATCGACCCGCGCGCAGGGCCGTGCGCCATCATGTCGATCCGGCGCAGCTTCCAGCCGTCCGCCGCGGTCCAGTGGCTTTCGACCGCATCGTCAGGAATGGCGCGCCGATCAATGGTTACTTTTTGGTAAGTCATCGCCGCTATACGCCAGTTCCCATGGAAAACATGCCTTTCGTCTACGGTCTGCTGGCCATGTTGGCAATCGCGCTGTTGCACGCGGCGTATACCGACATTGTGCGGCGCGAGATCGAGGACTGGCTCAATGCCGCCATCGCGCTGGGCGCGCCGCTGTTCTGGTGGGCCTGCGGTCTTTCGCTGTGGCCCGATGTGGCGATGCAGCTGGCACTGGCCGCGGGCGTGTTCATCTTCTTTGCCCTGATGTTCGCGCTGGGCGCGATGGGCGGCGGCGATGTCAAGCTGCTGGGCGCGATCGCGCTGTGGTTCCCCTGGGGTGTCATGGCGAAGGTGGCGATCGCAATGTCGCTGATCGGCGCGGTGCTCACCGTCATCATTCTGGTCGAACACAAAATGCACCGAAAGCTGGGTCAGCCCGAAGTGCCTTATGGCGTTGCCATCGCAATTGCGGCGCTTTGGCCGGTTGGCGAACGCTTTTTTAACCATTTTGCATGAAAAGATCAGCATTCTGAAGGACTTTGGGGGCCATCAACGTCATGGATAAACGGAAAGTCATCCTGCTGGCAGGCGCGCTACTGGTCGCGCTTTGCACCGCATTTCTGGCCCGAAGCCTCTTCACCGGCTCGGCCGCGCCGGAGGTTACGGCCGCCGTGCAGGTGGCAGAGCCCAACGGCCCCCGCGTCCTGGTGGCGAATCGCTCGCTGCCCGTCGGTACCATCATCACGCCCGACAGCGTCGCCTTCCAGCCCTGGCCCGCCAAGCTGGTGAGCAACGCCTATTTCCTGGAAGACGGCGCCAAGGTAGAAACGCTGCTCGGCACCGTGGTACGCAACGCGATCACCGCCGGACAGCCGGTCACGCAAGGATCGCTGGTCAAGCCGGGCGATCGCGGCTTCCTGGCCGCAGCGCTCGGCCCCGGCATGCGCGCTGTCACCGTGCCCGTATCGGCCCGCACCGGCGTTGCCGGCTTCGTGTTTCCCGGTGACCGCGTCGACCTCGTCCTGACCCAGTCGGTCGAGGGCGAAGGCGGCCCGGCGCTGAAGGCGTCCGAAACCATCATCCGCAACCTGCGCGTCCTCGCCACCGACCAGCGCGTCAACGCCGAGAACGCCGAGGGCAACACCGAAGTGATCGCCTTCTCCACCGTCACCGTCGAAGCAACGCCCAAGCTGGCCGAGAAGATCGCGGTGGCACAGACCATCGGCACGCTCAGCCTTTCGCTGCGCTCGATCGCGGATAACGAGGCCGAGCTCGAACGCTCGATGGCGGCCGGCGATGTCTCGGTGCCCGAAGGCGCCGATCGCAAGACCGAAAACAAGTTCCTCAAGGCGCTCGCCACCCGCCCGGTCGATACCGACGTGACCTATGTCACCGGCGGCGATGTCTCGCGCTTCCAGCGTCGCAGCGTTCCGCCGATGTCGAGCGGTCGCCGTCAATCCGAATATGCCGGCCCCATACCCGCCGGTGCACCTGCTGCCAGCGCCCCTGCCCCGTCCGTGCCCATGGGCCCGGTCGTGCGGGTCGCGCGTGGAAATGATGTGACCGTTGTTCCGGTCGGAGGGAAATGACCATGCGTTTTTCCAATATCCTCAAGGGTGCACTGCTGTGCGGCGTGGTCGCGGTGGCGGGTTCGCTCACCGGCCTGGCGCCGATGACCGGCAGCCCCGCCAACGCCCAGTCGGCGATGCAGCGCCCTGCTGAAACGCTGGTGCTCTCGATCGGGCGCGGCCAGCTGATCCAGCTTCCCGGAACGATGACCGATCTGTTCGTCGCCGATACCGGCGTCGCGGATGTGCAGGTGAAGTCTTCCCGCCAGCTGTATGTGTTCGGCAAGGCGGGCGGTGAAACGACGCTGTATGCCAGCAACGCGGCAGGCCAGGTGGTCTATTCCGCCACGGTGCGGGTCGGATCGAACCTCGACTCGATCGACCAGATGCTGACGCTTGCCATGCCCGACGCCAAGGTGCGCGTGAGCACGCTGAACGGCGTGGTGCTGCTCACCGGCACTGTCGGTGCTCCCGTCGACAGCGCCGAGGCCGAACGGCTTGTCCAGGCGTTTGTCGGAGACAACGTCAAGGTCATCAGCCGCTTGCAGACCGCCACGCCGATGCAGGTCAACCTGCAGGTGCGCATCGCCGAGGTCAGCCGCTCGCTGGTCAAGGAAATCGGTGCCAATCTGCTGACCCGCGACCTCACCGGCGGCTTCCAGTTCGGCGTTTCGCGCGCAAGCCGCAACTTTGCCAGCATCCGCGACACGCTGGATGTGACGACGCTGCCGCGGATCGACGCGTCCGGCCAGTTCGGCCTGCCCGCGGGCACGCTGTCGCTGCCGTTCAACCCTGCCACCGGCCAGTTCGTCACCGGGGGCAGCACCACCGGCTTCCTCAACGGCATCGACGGCAAGACCGCGATCCAGGCAGCAGGCCGGCTGTTCGGTGTCGATATCGCCAGCGCATTCGATCTGGCCGAACAGGTCGGTCTGATCACCACGCTGTCGCAGCCGAACCTCACCGCGCTTTCGGGCGAAACCGCAGACTTCCTGGCGGGTGGCGAATTCCCCATCCCGATCAACCAGGGCCTGGGCACCACCACGATCGAGTACAAGAACTTCGGTGTCAGCCTGGCCTATACGCCCACGGTGCTGGCCAACGGTCGAATCTCGATGCGTGTGCGGCCCGAAGTGTCCGAACTGTCTTCGGCAGGCTCGGTCACGCTCAATGGCTTCCAGGTGCCTGCATTGACCATCCGCCGCGCGGAAACGACGGTCGAACTGGGATCGGGCGAAAGCTTCATGATCGCAGGGCTGCTGAGCAACAACTCGCAGAACCTCGTCGACAAGGCTCCGGGCCTGGGCGACGTTCCGGTGCTGGGCAACCTGTTCAAGTCCACCAACTTCCGCAAGGGCGAGACCGAGCTGGTCATCGTGGTGACGCCGTATCTGGTCAAGCCCGTCAACGCCAACGACATCAAGCTGCCCACCGATGCCTTCCGCACGCCGGATGATCTGCAGCGGTTGATCAACAGCCAGCAGTCGGACGGCATTACGGGTGGCGACCGGCCCAAGCCGAGCGTGGCGCCTGCCGAAGGCGGCAGCGGCGCGCCGGAATTCGGCGCCCTGCCCAGCCAGCCGCGTGCTCTGCCTTCATCGGCAGCCAAGCCCCAGCGCGATGCCAAATCGGGCAAGGCTTCACCCCGCAACGGTGGCAAGCCCGGCGATCTCGCCTCCGCCACCCCCGGATTTTCGTTCGACTAAGGCCAGCGACCGCCCTTGAGGAGACTATCAATGCGCGCTTATCATGCAGCCATCGCAGCAGCGGCCGTCCTGACCTTGTCCGGCTGTGGCAATATGGCCAGCAACCGTTCGCTGGAAAGCGTCCACCAGCCGATCGTTTCGCGAGCTAACTACACGCTCGATCTCAACGCGCAGGGCGGCTCGCTGCCCACGCAGGAACAGAGGCGCCTCGCCGAATGGTTCCAGGCGATGGACCTGGGCTATGGCGATCGCGTCGCGGTTGACGATCCGGCGGGCCGCAACGTCGTGGTCAAGTCGGCGGTCGAGGCTGCCGCCTCGCGCCACGGCCTGCTGGTCAACGATGTCGCCCCGGTCACCACCGGCGAGATCGCACCCGGCACCATCCGCGTCGTCGTGACCCGCAGCACCGCCAGCGTCCCCGGCTGCCCCGACTGGCAGACCAAGCTCGAGATGAACTATCGCAACGCGACCAGCAGCAACTACGGCTGTTCGGTCAATGCCAACATGGCATCGATGGTCGCCAACAAGGAAGATCTGGTGCGCGGCGAGCCGGGCAGCGGCACGGTCGCCACGCAGCGCTCCGACGCTGCGATCAAGCAGTATCGCGAGGCTCCGCCGACCGGCGCGCAGGGATTGAAACAGGGCTCTACCCAGCAGGGAGGATCGCAGTGAACGCACCGTGGAAGCCTGGCATGGCCGCGACCCGCGACCAGTTTGCCGCCTATATCTGCGACGAGCCTACGCTGGACATAGTCCGCGCGATGGCCATCAACATGGGCTGGCCGCCTGAGAAGTGCAACAAGGGCGGCCTGCGCAACGCGGTGCAGTCGCTCTCGATCACCGCGAGCCCCAACATCCTGCTGGTCGACCTGTCCGAATCGGGCGACCCGCTGAACGACATCAACGCGCTGGCGGAAGTCTGCGAGCCCGGCACCGTGGTGATCGCCATGGGCCAGGTCAACGACGTGCGCCTGTACCGCGATCTCATTGCCAGCGGCCTGCACGATTATCTGCTCAAGCCCGTGGGCCCCGACCATATCCGCGACACCATCCTGCAGGCGCAGGCCATGCTCAACGCGCCCAAGGCCGGTGAAGCCACCGCCGAGCGCGCGCATGTCGGCATCATGGTCATCGGCACCCGCGGCGGCGTGGGGGCATCGACTGTCGCAACCTCGCTCGCCTGGCAGCTCAGCAAGAATGCCGGGCACACCACCGCGCTGCTCGATCTCGACCTGCACTTCGGCACCGGCGCGCTGACGATGGATCTGGAACCGGGCCGCGGCCTGACCGACGCCATCGACAATCCCAGCCGCATCGACGGGCTGTTCATCGAACGCGCAATGATCAAGGCGAACGACAAACTGTCGATCCTCTCGGCCGAAGCGCCGATCAGCTCGCCGCTGATCACCGATGGCACCGCCTTCTTCCAGCTGCAGGAAGAGTTCCGCCACGCCTTCGAAAACACCGTGGTCGATCTGCCGCGCCAGATGCTGATCGATTATCCGCATCTGGTGTCCGAAACCAACATCGCGGTGCTGGTCACCGAGTTGACGCTGGCATCGGCACGCGATGCGATCCGCCTGCTCGCCTGGCTCAAGAGCAACGCGCCGGCCGCGCGGGTGCCGGTGGTTGCCAACAAGGTGCAGCCGGCCGCGCTGGAGATCGGCCGCGCCGATTTCGAGACCACGATCGAACGCAAGATCGACTTCCTGATCCCCGCCGACCCCAAGACCGCGGCACAGGCTGCCAAGCTGGGCCAGCCTTTCTGCGAGGCGGGCAAGTCGACCAAGGCGGGCGCGGTGATGAAGTCGCTGACCGACCGCTGCCTGGGCATGGCCGAGGAAGAGGTCGCTGCCGAGAAGGATACCAGCGGAGCGAAGAAATCGCTGCTCGGCAAGTTCGGCGACTTCAAGTCGCTGCTGCCGAGCAAGCCCGGCAAGAAGTAACCGGGCCCGCGGCCTCCTCCGGGAACGCTGCGGCCCCACAATGCGGATGGAATGCGCATGAACATGGTGCAGACATTGCTGTTGGCCGGCGGCCTGCTGAGCGTTATCGCGCTGATAGCGATGGCGTTTGGCGGACCCAACGCCCGCAAGGAACTGCAGCGTCGCATTCTGGCCGTGCGCGAACGCTATAGCGAGAATGCCAGCGCCAAGGTCGAGGCGCAGATGCGCAAGGCGATCGCCAACCGCAAGCCGCGGTTCAACCAGGCCGGCGAGGATCTGACCAAGGTCCAGATGCTGGCTCGCAGGCTAGCGATGACCGGCAAGAGCTGGACCGTCGTCCAGTTCGGTCAGGTCGTGATCGGCCTCGGGCTGATCGTGGCGCTGCTTATCTATATGCGGTCGGGTCAATTGATGATGAGCCTGTTCATCGGCTCGGCATTGGGCTTCGGCCTGCCGCACATGGTCGTCGGCCATTTCATCAAGCGCCGTCTCAACAAGTTCACCCAGCACTTTCCCGATGCCATCGATCTGCTGGTGCGCGGTCTGCGCTCGGGCCTGCCCGTCACAGAGACGCTGCAGGTCGTCGCCAAGGAAATTCCCGGCCCGGTGGGCGAGGAATTCAAGCTGGTGACCGAGCGGATCAAGATCGGCCGCTCGATGGAAGATGCGCTGCAGGAAAGCGCCAACCGCCTGCAGACGCCCGAATTCAACTTCTTCTGCATCACGCTCGCCATCCAGCGCGAGACCGGCGGCAACCTCGCCGAGACGCTGTCCAACCTCGGCGCGGTGCTGCGCTCGCGTGCGCAGATGAAGCTCAAGATCCGCGCACTGTCGTCCGAATCCAAGGCATCGGCCTATATCGTGGGATCGCTGCCGTTCCTGGTGTTCATCATGATCTGGTGGGTGAACCCCGAATATCTGGCTGGCTTCTTCAGTGAAGAGCGGCTGATGATCGCCGGGCTCGGCGGGCTGCTCTGGATGAGCATCGGCGTCTTCATCATGGCCAAGATGGTCAGTTTCGAAATCTGATCGGGGGAAGAGGGAACCGTGCCTGACGCAGCCAATCCTACCCTGATGGGGGTCGACGTGATCTTTGTCGCCACGCTGCTTGCAGCGGTTGCGACGCTCGCGGTGATGATTGCCATCTATGCCGCCACTACCGTGCGCGATCCCATGGCCAAGCGGGTCAAGGCGCTGAGCGAGCGGCGCGAGCAGCTGAAGGCAGGGATCACCGCATCCACCGCCAAGAAGCGCACGCGCATCGTCCACAAGAGCGACACCACCGACAAGATGCGCAGCACGCTGCAATCGCTGCGCGTGCTGCAGGACGAGCAGCTCAAATCGGCGCAGCAGAAGCTCGCGCAGGCGGGCATCCGCTCCAAGGATGTCGCGGTTGCGATCATCTTTGGCCGCATGGTGTTGCCGATTGCGCTGGGCGGGCTTGCCGCGCTGCTGATCTATGGCCTGGGCGTGCTGGTCCCCGACTGGACGCCGATGAAGAAGTTCGGCCTGTTCGCGACGATCCTGCTGCTGAGCTATAAGGCGCCCGACCTGTTCGTGCAGAACATCATCTCCAAGCGCACCGATGCCATCCGCAAGGGTCTGCCCGACGCGCTCGATCTGCTGGTGATCTGCGCCGAGGCCGGTCTCACCGTCGATGCCGCGTTCAACCGCGTCGCCAAGGAACTGGGCCGCGCCTATCCCGAGCTCGGCGACGAGTTCGCGCTGACCGCGATCGAGCTCGCCTTCCTCACCGAACGGCGCCAGGCGTTCGAGAACCTCGCCTATCGCGTGGCACTGGACTCGGTGCGCGGGGTGGTCACCACCATGATCCAGACCGAAAAGTACGGCACTCCGCTGGCGTCCGCGCTGCGCGTGCTGTCGGCCGAGTTCCGCAACGAACGCATGATGCGCGCTGAGGAAAAGGCCGCCCGCCTGCCCGCGATCATGACAGTACCGCTGATCCTGTTCATCCTGCCGACGCTGTTCGTCGTCATCCTGGGTCCGGCGGCCTGCTCGATCGCCGACGCCTTCGCCAAGCAGTGACGCGCCCGATCGCGTGACATAAAAAAGGGGCGATCCCGCATAACGGAATCGCCCCAGGTCACTGATGTACACCGGCTGAAATCTTGCCCTTGCGGGGCTCCCCTTCAGCCAGTGTCCCCCATCAATCTCTCAAATCAATACTTCGCCCGCAGCGTGATGCCGTACATCCGCGGCTCCTCGACAAAACCGATGCGCGAGCGGGTGCCTGCACCACCGCGCAGCGGGGTGTTGGCGGTGATGCCGCGCGTGATCTCGTTGTTGAGGTTGGTGCCCCACAGTTCGAACGAGAAGCGGTCATCGGGCGTGGTGAAACCAAGCCGCGCGTTCATCTTGAAATAGCTCTCCTGGATGTCGAGCGGGATCGGAAGGCCGTTGGTATCCAGCGGCGACGTGCTGGTGCGGCGGTCGTCCGAATAGTTGATGTTGAAGTTGGCGAGCATCTTCCAGCCGGAGTCGGTGATCTGGTTGTCATAGGTGATGCCGGCCACGCCCGTGAACTTGGGCGCGTTGGTGAGATCCGCACCGCACAGGCTGCGCACCGTCTGCAGCGTTGCGGCGTTGCCCACCACGCCATTGGCGCAGTTGCGGGGATAGCGCGCATCGGCATAGGTGACCGCCAGATTGACCGAGATGCCCGAGTCGAACTGACCGAACATTTCCAGTTCCGCACCGGTCGACTTGGCCGCTGCCACGTTGAACGTCTGGAACTGCACGCCGGTAAATTCGAGCACCTGGAAGTCGCTCATGTCCATGTGGAACAGCGCCAGGTTGGCACGGATGCGGCCATTGGCGAACTCGGTCTTGATCCCCGCCTCATAGGCATCGACCTTTTCCGAGTTGAACGTCGGGTTGGCTCCGTTGGCGGCAGCTGCCGGGTCGAGGTTGAAACCGCCCGACTTGAAGCCGTGGCTGAAGCCGGCATACGCCAGGAAGCCGTTGTTGGTGTTGTACGCGATCTGCGCGGTGTAGGTCAGCTCGTCATCCTTGAAGACCTGGTTGAATTCGCGCGGCAGCGGCAGGCCCGGGATGGTGCTGGCCAGCACGGTGCCGCCGGTTCCGGGGACAGTCAGCCCCACCGAGGTGGCGAACGGGAAGCAGGTCGCGCCCAGCGCGCCGCCGCGCAAGGCGGCGGGCACGGCACCGGTGATCACGCCGTTGACGATCGCCTGACAGGCCGGCGAATTGGCCGCCAGCTGGTCGAAGCTGCCCTGCTTCTTTTCATCGACATAGCGTGCACCCAAAGTGAGGCTGAGATTGTCGGTGATGTTGAACACGTTGTGGGTGAAGATCGAAAAGCTCTCGGCATCCTGACGGAAGCGGTTGACCGCGAAGTTGCCCGCCGCATTGACCGGAACGCCGCCGTTGCCCAGCGCGGTGAGCGCGAACAGCGGATTGACGCCTGCCAGATTGCCGAAATTGCCGGCGCTGACCGCACGCTGATAGTCGGTGCCCAGCGTCATCGACTGGACCTCGTCGATCTTTTCGTCCGAATAATAGGCACCGATCAGGAAATCGAGCGCATCATTGAAGGCGCTGCCCTGGAAGCGCAGTTCATGCGTCATGGTCTTGATCGGGCCACCGGTCCGGGGGAAGCCCGCAGCTGCGGTCGAGCCACGGCCGGTGCTGAACAGGTTGAGGCTGACAAAGTCGGATTCCTGCGCGGATTCCGCCTCGAAGTGGCGATACGACCCGATATAGGTCATCTGCGCCGGCCCAAGATCCCATTTCAGCTCGCCCGAAAAACCGTACTGCTCGGTGTTGTTGAGGAACTGCTGGCTGTTGGTCTGCAGGTTGTTGAGCGCCGACTGGCCGAACACCGCGACGCCGTCATTGGGCAGGCCGTGGAACGCGAAGAAGGGCTGCAGCTCGGTCTCGCGGACGATCACCGCGTCGCAGCAATTCTCGGTCGCCTTGGCATAGTCACCGATCAGGCGGATGCTGATATCGGATGAAGGCTCCCACAGCAGCTGGCCGCGAATGACATAGCGGTCGCGGTTGCTGCTTTCGGCGCCCGGTACACCGACGCTGTTCAGGAAGCCGTCGCGCTTGCGATAGGCCCCCGAGACGCGCAGGCCGAGCTGATCGTTCACCAGCGGGACGCTGACCCCGGCCTGCACGTTGAAGAAGTCATAGTTGCCGTAAGTGAAGTTGCCGAATGCTTCCACCTTGGTCAGGTTGGGACGCTTGGTGGTCAGGTTGAGTGCACCTGCCGAAGTATTGCGGCCGAACAGCGTTCCCTGCGGCCCGCGCAGGATTTCGAGCCGCTCCAGATCGAGCAGATCGCCCAGCGCGATGCCGGGGCGCGACTGGTACACGCCATCAATGAACACGCCGACCGAGCTTTCAAGGCCCGTGTTGTTGCCAGTGGTGCCGACGCCGCGAATGCGGATCGAGGTGCCCTGGCTTTCGGTCTGCGAAGACTGGACGTTGAAGCTCGGCGAGATCGAGGTCAGCGACTTGATGTCCTGAACGTTCTGCCGGTCGAGCTGTTCCGGGCTGACCGCGGTCACCGCGATCGGAATGTCCTGAACATCGGCCGCGCGCAGCGTGGCGGTGACAATAATGACTTCCCGCTCAGGCGCATCGGAATCCTGCGCGTCCTGCGCCTGAGCCATCGATGTCATTGAGACAGTGCAAAGCAAGCCCATCACGGGCTTCCACAAAGTGCGCATCCTCTTCTCCCACAAGCAAAGTGTATATCTTGCTCTTTTGCCCCCACCACTCTTCAGGCGATGCAAGGTGCAGTCAGAAAATTGTCACAACGCGTGCCGGATTGCAATTTTTTAATGCTATCTGCAGCTTTTTGCATGTTTGTGGGATGCCCGGAAAACTGCGATTTCTTGCTATGCCGCAGCGCAGCACGCGTTTTACGTTACGGTAAGTTGCGCTCGCGCCACATATGGATGTATTTGCTACGGCGGTGCAACACCACGCTGCGGCAGATCGGGGTTGCAATGCCGACAACGGGCGCTAGCGTGCGGTGTTTTAATCGATTAATTAAATGGGTGAGTGACATGGGCGGAGCGCTTTCGGGAATTACCATCATCGAGCTCGCGGGCATCGGGCCGGGACCGTTCGCCGCGATGATGCTTGCCGATCATGGTGCCCGAGTCGTTCGCGTCGAGCGCGCGTCGAGCCGCTCCACAGTGGGCGATGCGGGCAACCGCGATATCCTAAACCGCAATCGCGAGGTGATCGCAGCCGATCTCAAGAGCCCCGAAGGAATTGCGCAGGTGCGCGAGCTTGTCCGCAGCGCCGACGGCTTGATCGAGGGTTTCCGTCCCGGGGTGATGGAACGGCTGGGGCTTGGCCCCGACGTGCTGCTCGCCGACAATCCCGCGCTTGTCTATGGCCGGATGACTGGCTGGGGCCAGACCGGGCCCTATGCCCCGCTGGCCGGGCACGACATCAACTATATCGCGCTGTCGGGCGCGCTGCACAGCTATGGCCGCGCAGGCGAGAAGCCGACGCCGCCGGTCAACGCGGTCGGCGATTTCGGCGGCGGCGGCATGATGATGGCGTTCGGCATGCTTGCAGGCATCCTCTCGGCGCGCAGCACCGGCAAGGGCCAGGTGATCGATTGCGCGATGACCGATGGCGCTGCGGTGCTCTCCGCGATGACCTACACCTTCCTTGCCAACGGACAGTGGCGCGACGAGCGCGGCGTCAACCTGCTCGATACCGGCGCGCATTTCTATGACACTTATGCCTGCGCCGATGGCAAGTACATCTCGATCGGCTCGATCGAACCGCAATTCTATGCGCTGCTGCGCGAGAAGGCGGGGCTGACCGATCCGGCATTCGACGCCCAGATGGACGCGCGCCAATGGGTCTCGCTCAAGGACAAGCTCACCGCGCTGTTCCTCACCAAGACCCGCGACGAATGGTGCGCGATCATGGAATACACTGACATCTGCTTCGCCCCGGTGCTGAGCCTGACCGAAGCGCCCGAGCATCCGCACAACAAGCAGCGCGGCACCTTCGTGGAAGTGGCAGGCATGCTGCAACCAGCCCCTGCCCCGCGGTTCAGCGAGACCCCGGCACCACCGGTGCGGATGGGGTGATCCTTTTCGATAGGCCCAAATTTTTTCGAAGCTGCGCTAGCTGACTTACAGCCCTTGCAGAGGACGACTTTACGTCTTTGAGCGCCTGGCGAACATTGGCCTGTGAGAGCAGAATTTCTTTCGTTTCGACGCCGCCCTTGACCACTGTAAGCATTTCAAGCTGGACGATCCAACGGCCCTTGTCGTCGAAATACATCGTCGCCCGCCCGTGGCAGAGCATGTTACGCAAACCGATGTTTTGACTTACATCCTGCAGGGGTTCGACTATTGCTTTGCCCTCGGATGTGAAAGCACCTGCAGGAGCAAGAAGTTTGATCAACTGGGTGAACCTGCCTTGAAGATTGGGATTGATTTTGATTCCATCGCCTCTGCCCTCAATAGAAGCAAGGAGCTGGAGCGTCTCTGTCACAGCGAATTCAGCAACAGTGAAGGCATCAATCAATTGGCCTCGCTGCTGATTCCACAAAAGCTTGGCTGCAGCCTTTGCCGGGGTTTCGCAGGCAGGAATGATCGGGGTGATTGCATTCATGTCACGAGAAACACCACAGAAAGCTTAAATTGGTGTTTACCTTGGCCACGCTTGCTGTAGATACATAAGTTGACACCTCAGTCTCATCGGGATAATCTACGACCCGTGATTGGAGTTTCGCACATGCGCAGCCAAGTGAAGAAATGGGGTAACAGCGCGTCTGTCAGAATACCCGCACGGGTGCTTGCAGCGGCTTCAATGCATATAGATCAGGAAGTCGAGATGCGCGAGGAGGACGGGCGGATCATCATCGAGCCGGTGACCGTCCCCACTTACGATCTGGATGATCTGCTGGCCGCGATGAAGCCAGAAACCTTTCCCGACGACATCGATTTCGGACCCCCGGTCGGCGAGGAAATCTGGTAGTGGCTGCCTATGTCCCGGACACCGGTGACATCGTCTGGCTTCAGTTCGATCCGCAAGCAGGGCATGAACAGGCGGGGCACCGACCGGCTCTGGTCCTTTCGCCCGCGAGCTATAACGGCAAACGCGGTATGATGATCTGCTGCCCGATGACATCGCGCAGCAAGGGCTATGCGTTCGAAGTGGCTGTCGGCGACGCAACTGGCAGCGTGATCCTGGCGGACCAGATCAAGAGCGTCGACTGGCGGGCACGCAAGGCCACCCGCAAGGGCAAGGCACCGGTCGCGACCCTCCTGGACGTTCGCGCCAAGCTGAAGGCCCTGCTCAGCCTTTGATGCCCTTCACCCGAAAACGCTCCACCCCGTCGCTTCCACCAGCTCCTCCAGCGCAATCGCGCCGACCATCGATGTGCCCGAGGCGTTGAGTCCCGGTGACCAGACCGCGATCGCGCCATGGCCCGGCGCGATGCACAGGATGCCGCCGCCGACGCCGCTCTTGCCCGGCAGGCCTATACGATAGGCGAAATCGCCGCTGTTGTCGTAATGGCCGCAGGTCATCATCACCGCATTGATCCGGCGGCAGTTCTCGCGGGTGACAAGCTGTTCGCGGTTGATCGGATCGCAGCCGTCATAGGCCAGGAACAGCGCCGCGCGCGCCAGCTGGCGGCAGCTCATGCGCACCGCGCATTGACGGAAGTAGGCGTGCAGCGCGTCTTCCACGGGATTGGCCATGTTGCCGAACGCGGCCATGAAGTGCGCCAGCGCGCGGTTGCGCGATCCGGTCGCCGATTCCGATTCCGCCACCTCCTCGTCGATGCCGATGGTGTCATCGCCCGACAGCCGGTGAAACCGCGCCAGCAATTCCTGCACCATCGCATCGCGGTTGCTGGCGGCGACCAGCATGTCGGTGACGACGATCGCGCCCGCATTGATCAGCGGATTGCGCGGTATCCCCTTCTCGTTTTCCAGCTGCACGATGGAATTGAACGCGCTGCCGGTCGGTTCGCGTCCCACCCGGTTCCACACGTCCTCGCCATAGTGCCTGAGCGCCATCGACAGCGTGAACACCTTGGAGATCGACTGGATCGAGAACGGTTCGTGGCTGTCGCCCAATGTGATCATCTCGCCATTGCCCTGGACGATCGCCATGCCGAACCTGGCGGGGTCCACCCGGGCGAGCGCGGGGATATAGTCCGCCACCTTGCCGGTGCCGATGTGCGGCGCGACCGCTGCCTCGATCCGTGCCGTGATCGCCTGCCAGTCCATCCATCCGCCCCCATGCTGCCTGTCTGCCGACTGTGTCGCACCCGATAGCCTGCCAAGCAAGTCGTTGCGCGGGGGGCAGAAAAATAGCAGGGGGTCTGCATGTCGATTATCGCGCGCCTCATTCCAGACCGTTTCGTGCTGTTGCTGATGGCGACCATTCTGGCGGCCGCCTTGCTGCCGGTCACCGGTCAGGCCGCAGTGTATGCCGGCCACGCGGTCTCGGTGGCGATCTTTCTGCTGTTCTTCCTGCACGGCCTGCGCCTGCCGCGGGCAGAGGTTGTCATCGCGATGCGCAACTGGCGGCTTCAGGGCGTGATGTTCGGCTTCGTGTTCGTGTTCATGCCGATCCTTGGCCTTGCCGCCGCCAGCGCGCAGGGCGGGTTGCTGCCCGAGGGGCTGGTGGTCGGGCTGCTGTTCCTCGGCATCCTGCCATCGACTGTCCAGTCGGCGATCAGCTACTCGTCGCTGGCAGGCGGCAATGTCGCGGCATCGGTGATGGCATCGGCGCTGCTCAATCTCGCCGGGATTTTCATGACCCCGCTGCTGGTCGCGCTGCTGATCGGTGCAGGCGGCGGCGCGGCGATCGGCAGCGATACCGTGCTGCGGATCCTGGCCATCCTGCTGCTGCCCTTCGCGCTGGGCCAGCTGGCGCAAGGCTGGCTGGGAGCCTGGGCAGGCCGCAACAAGGCGCTGCTTTCGGCGCTCGATCGGATCGCGATCGTGCTTGCGGTGTATGTCGCGTTCAGCTCGGCGGTCGCAGGCGGCCAGATGCAGGCGCTGGACTGGGGCGTGCTGGGCACGCTCACCGCGATCATCTGCGTGATGATGGCCATCGCGATCGCCGCTGCCTGGGCGTTGGGCGGGGTCATCGCCCTGCCCCGCGCGGACCGGATCAGCCTGTTGTTCGCAGGGTCGCAGAAAAGCATCGCCACCGGTGCGCCTCTCGCCGCGATCCTTTTCGCAGGGCCGCAGGCGGGCCTCGCGATCCTGCCTGCGCTGATCTATCACCAGATTCAGCTGATCATTGCCGCACCGATCGCATCACGGCTGGCAAAAACCCGCGACGCCTGAAGCTTTTTTGCTTTTCCTGCGGCAAGAGCGAAGCGATAGATAGGCGATGGATCCCACCAGCCCCTTTGCCATCGCCGACGCTCCGCCGCTGGACCCGGCAAAGTTCCGCGATCCGCTGATCACCGCCAAGGGCGAGCCGCGCGCCAGCGTGGCGATGACCGGGCTGGAGACGTTGTGGTTCAACACCGGCACATTGTGCAACCTCGCGTGCAAGAGCTGCTACATCGAAAGCTCGCCGCGCAACGATGCGCTGGTCTATCTCAGCCTTGCCGAGGTCACCGCCTATCTCGACGAGATCGCCGCATCGGGACTCCCCACCCGCGAGATCGCCTTTACCGGCGGCGAGCCGTTCATGAACCCGGACATGATCGCGATCCTCGAACTGTGCCTGTCGCGCGGATTTGCCACTTTGGTGCTGTCCAACGCGATGCGCCCGTTGCGGCGGCACGAGGATGCGCTGCTGGCGCTGAATGCGCATTATGGCCGCCAGCTGACCATCCGGGTGAGCCTCGACCATTACACCCAGGCCGTGCACGAAGCCGAGCGCGGCGGCAACAGCTGGGACAAGGCGATCGACGGCTTGCAATGGCTGGCGACGAACGGCTTTGCCATTGCGGTCGCGGGACGGCATCTGGCGCATGAGAGCGATGCCCAGGCGCGCGCGGGCTTTGCCGCACTGTTCGCGCAGCACGGCCTGCCGGTCGATGTCGGCAATCCGCTGAGCTTCGTGATGTTCCCCGAGATGGACGCATCCGCCGATATCGCCGAGATCAGCACCGGATGCTGGGACATTCTGGGCAAGAGCCCCGATGCGATGATGTGCGCGACCAGCCGGATGGTGGTGAAGCACAGGGGTGCAGAGCGCCCAACTGTGGCGGCCTGTACATTGCTGCCCTATGATCCGGGCTTCGACATGGGGGCGACATTGGCCGAGGCATCGCGCAGCGTTTCGCTCAACCATCCGCACTGCGCGCGCTTCTGTGTTCTGGGCGGAGCGAGTTGCAGCTAGGCGGGCGCCCACCTACATAGCAGCGAGGCGACGCCTCTATCCCGATGCCGTCGCGCGCACAGGTCAACACCCCGCATGCTTCCCCCCAAATCGCGTTCCGTCGCCTCATCTTCCGGACAGGCCGTCCCCAGCGGACGCATCGCCCGGTTCGCCGGTTTCAGCAGCATGGCTGGCGGCATTGCGGGTACGATGCTGGTCGATGGCGCCAAGCAATGGGCGCAGGGCAAGCGTCCCAGCGTCGGCGACCTGCTGCTGACTCCCGCCAATGCGCGCAAGATCGCCGACAAGCTCGCCACGATGCGCGGCGCGGCGATGAAGCTGGGCCAATTGATGTCGATGGACACCGGCGATTTCCTGCCGCCCGAGCTCGCCGACATCCTGGGCCGCCTGCGCGCCGATGCGCAACACATGCCGCAGGGGCAGTTGCGCAACGTGCTCAACCAGAACTGGGGCCGCGGCTGGGAAAAGCGCTTCAAGAGCTTCGATTTCAAGCCGATCGCCGCCGCCTCGATCGGCCAGGTGCACCGCGCGCGTACGCTCGACGGCCGCGATCTGGCGATCAAGGTGCAATATCCCGGCGTGCGCCAGAGCATCGACAGCGATGTCGACAATGTCGCCTCGCTGATCAAGCTCACCGGGCTGCTGCCTCCGGGGATCGACATCGACCCGATGCTGGCCGATGCCAAGGCACAGCTGCACGAAGAGGCAGACTATGCGCACGAAGCCGCGCATCTTGCCCGCTTCGGCGAACTGCTCGCCGGCAGCGCCGATTTCCACGTGCCCGCGCTGCATGCGGACCTCACCACGCCCGACATCCTGGCGATGGACTATATCGAGAGCATCGCGATCGAGGACACCGCCGAAATGGATGCCCCAGTGCGCGATCGCATCGTGCGGCTGGCGGTCGAGCTGCTGCTGCGCGAGCTGTTCGATTTCCGGCTGATGCAGACCGACCCCAATTTCGCCAACTATCGCTTCGATCCGGCCACCGGACGGCTGGTACTGCTAGATTTCGGCGCGACGCGGGTGGTGACTGACAGGGTATCGGACAGCTACCGCACTCTGTTGCGCGGCGGGCTGGGCCGCGACCTAGCCCAGATGCGCGAGGGAGGGCTGGCGCTGGGGATGCTGCATCCCGATGCACCGGAGAACCACAAGGTCGCGGTGCTGGGCATGTTCGATACCGCCTTCGAACCGCTTCGCCTCGACGCGCCGTTCGACTTCACCTCCAACGAGATGACGATGGAATTGCGCGACGAGGGCATGGCCTTCGCCAAGGAACGGACCTTCTGGCAGATCCCGCCGGTCGATACGCTGTTCATCCAGCGCAAGATCGGCGGGGTATTCCTGCTGGGCAGCCGCCTGAAGGCCAACCTCAACGTCCACCGGCTGATCCGCGACGCGCTCTAGAGCGCTGCAGCGGTCAGCCGCCCAGCTTGGTGACTTCCTGGCCTTCGGGGCTGGTGAAGCTGAAGCCCGAGAGCTTGTTCTTGGCCAGCGTATTGACGAAGGACTGCGCCTCGTTGGGGCCTGAGAACGGCCCGGTCAGCAGTCGGTTGGTGGCGTTGAGCGGCGTCCACCAGCCCTGCTTGCCCTTGAACAGCGCAGGCGCCTCGCCGGTCAGCCGCTTCCATTCCTTCGAGAGGTCCGCGCGGTTGGCGCCACCTGCCACCTGCACCCAGTAGCGCTTGGGATGCTTTGGCGGCGCGGGCTTGGCGGCAGCCTTTTTCGCCGCAGCCTTCTTTTCCTCGACCTTCTTGTCCGCCAGCTTCTTGGCCTCGGCGATCTTGGGGTCGACCTTGGGCGGGAGCGGCTTGATCTTGGTGATATCGACCGCGTTCTCGTCCGGGGCCAGTTCTTCGGGCGGCACCGAGATGCTTGCGATCACCGACGAAAGGCTGACCCGCGCGGGAGCGGGCGCTGGAGCGGCAGGGGTCGCTGGCTGCGACCCGGCGCCTTGCGGCAGGCTCGCCGCCGCGAGCGCGACCGGATTGGCAGCAGGCGGTGCTGACTGGGCCGGGGCCGGCGTTGGCGCAGGGGTGGGCGCAGCGGCACGCGGCTGCTGGCCGATCTGCGCGAGATCAAATCCCCCCTGTCCGCTGCCTGCTGATGCAAGCGCAGTGGGTTGGGTTGCTTGCACGGTCTGGACCGCGGGCGGTAAAGGCTCGGCTGCTCGTGGCTGAAGCTGGGGCTGCGCGGCGACGCTGGCCTGCGCCGCCGCCGAACCTGAGGTGCCGACCGGCGGGACCGAGTTGAACCCCGGCTTGGGCAGTTCGGTCATCCCCGCCATCAGCACTGGCCGCGTGTCGGATGCGACCGGCGGCGGGGTGACGGGCGACGGCGTGACGAGCGACGGCGTCACGCTGGCCTGCGCGCTGGCCGTAGCCTGCTGCCGGACAGCCGGATCGGCCGCCGTCGGCGCCGGGGGGGTCTGAGCTGCCACGTTGGTCTGCCCGCCGCTGGTGCGCGGAGCCCGCGCCACGCGGACCGGTGCCTGGGTGGCGACCGAAGGCTGGACCGGATCGGACGACGCGCGCGAGGAATCGGGCAGCGGCTGGACCGTTGCTGACGCCGATGCCGATCGCGTCTGGCCGGGCAAGGGCTGCACCGTGCCCGGCGCCGGGCGCGACTGGCTTTGGCGCGATTGGCCGGGAAGCGGCTGGACGGTGCCCGGTGCGGGCTGCTGGGACGCGATCTGCGCCGGGCTGCCGCGCCCGGGAATCAGCAGATCGGGCGGCGGAACCGGGCCCGGCGCACGCGCCTGGACGGCGACGGGCCGGGCTGCGGCCTCAGCCTGCGCCAGCGCGATCGCCTCGCGCTCCTTCTTCGAAAGCTTGCCGGGCCTGCGCCGCTGAGACTTGTCGACCTTGGCGACCTTGCGTGACTTGCTGTCCGCCCCCGGCCCCAAAGGTTCGCCTGCGGGGATCAAGCCTGCATCGGCGCGGCCCGAGCGGACCCGCGGGGTCCCGGCGGAGGCATATTGGCGGTTGCGCGGATCGTCCTTGCCGATGGCCGCTGCCTGCGGGAACTGGCCGAAATGCGCGGCGGCTGCCTGCTGCGCCGGGGTCAGCCGTCCCATGAAGCGGAAGAACGGCTCAATCGATGCGGCCATCCGCTTGGGCATGGTCGCATCGGCGATCTCGATTGCACCCTGCGCATCGCCGGTCACCGCGAGCACGAACGCGCGGGTACGCCACGCGGCGGCATCGCGCTTGCGCAGCAGCGGATCGAGCTGTGCCTCGGCCGCGGCTCGGTCGCCCGAAATGCCCAGCGAGAGGGCGTAGCGGCGGATCGTCTCGTCATCACCGCCGCGCCGCAACGCCAGCTCGTAATCGGCCTGCGCCGCGTCGGAATTGCCGACCAGATCATAGGCCAGCCCCCGGTCCGACGCGAACACCGATTCCGGCACGCCCAGCTTCTTCGCCTCGTCGAACAGGCGCAGCGCCTCATAGGGGTTTTCGTTGAGCAGCAGGCCCGAACCCAGTCCTGCCTTCACCCGGCCATTGCCCGGCGCCATCTCGTCGGCGCGCGCGAAAAAGCCGATCGCCGCCTGCGGATCGCCCAGCAGCAAGGCCGCATTGCCGCCGTCGATCAGCGCATCGATATCGGCAGGGTTGAGCGCGAGCCGCTGCAGCGCGTTCTGCAGTTCGCGCGTGCCCTTGGGCTGCGCGACATTGAGCGAGGAATAGCCGGCCTCACCGGCATCGGGCGTATCGGGGCCTTCTTCCTGCGCGTGGAGGGGCAAAGGTGCCAGGGCAACCATCGCTGCCAGCAGGGTCGCGGCCGAGCCGAGGAAGCGCCAGTGGGAAAATCGGGTCAAAGCCATGTTGATCCCGTCAGTCGTCGCTTGACCAGGTGATTGCAAGCGCATCCCGCATCACCACACGGCAGAGCGTGGCGCGTATTCGACAGCTTGCGGGAACCCTGGGCCCGCCGCCCGAAAACGGGCGGCGGGCCGACAGGCTTACTGGTTGTTCTGGCGGCCCAGAAAGCGCGGGATGTTGAGCGGCGGCGCATCGGTGCCGTCGTCGCCATCCTCGTCATCGCTGCGGGCGCCGCCACGCGACAGGCTCGACATGCGCTCGAACAGCGTGCCGCCGCCGGTTGCCACGCGCGGAGCCTTGGCGGCAGGCGCAGCGGCTTCTGCAGCAGGAGCAGCAGCCACGGGCGCAGGTTCGTCCACCGGATCCATGCTGGCGGTATCGAGCAGCAGTTCGTCACCCGCCGATGCGGCATCGGCATCATCCAGCGACTGCGCGGCCACGCCCAGATCCAGCGTTTCGGCGGTATCGGCCGCTACGGGCGCAGGCGTTGCCGCATAGGACGGCGCGGGTGCTGGAGCGGGCGCTGGCGCAGGCGCCGCGACCGGTGCGGTGAAGCTGCGCGTGCCACCCTGGGCGAGCGAGAACGGACGCGAATCCTCAGTGTTGTGCAGGGCTTCGCCATCGATTCCGGTGGCAACCACCGACACGCGGATCTTGCCTTCCAGATCGGGGTTGAACGCGCTGCCCCAGATGATGTTGGCGTCCGGATCGACCAGTTCCTTGATGTGGTTGGCCGCTTCGTCGACTTCCATCAGGCGCATGTCGTCGCCGCCGGTGATCGAGACGATGACGCCCTTGGCGCCCTTCATCGAGACGCCGTCGAGCAGCGGGTTGGCGATAGCGCGTTCGGCAGCTTCCAGAGCGCGACCATCGCCTTCGGCTTCACCGGTGCCCATCATCGCCTTGCCCATCTCGCGCATCACCGAACGGATATCGGCGAAGTCGAGGTTGATGAGGCCGGGGTTGACGATCAGGTCGGTGATCGAGCGCACGCCCTGCTGCAGCACTTCGTCGGCAAGCTGGAAGGCTTCCTTGAAGGTGGTGTTGGGGTTGGCGACCAGGAACAGGTTCTGGTTGGGGATGACGATCAGCGTGTCGACGTTTTTCTGCAGCTCGGCGATGCCGGCTTCGGCCGCGCGCATGCGGCGCGTGCCTTCGAAGGTGAACGGCTTGGTGACGACACCGACGGTGAGGATACCGCGATCGCGCGCGGCCTTGGCAACAACCGGCGCAGCGCCGGTGCCGGTTCCGCCGCCCATGCCCGCAGCGATGAAGCACATGTGCGTGCCTTCAAGGATCGCCTCGATGTCGCCGACGGTTTCTTCCGCCGCCGCGCGGCCGACTTCGGGACGCGATCCGGCACCCAGGCCCTGGGTGACATCGGGGCCGAGCTGGATGCGCTGTTCGGCGGTCGACGAGTTGAGCGCCTGCGCATCGGTGTTGGCGACGATGAAGTCGACGCCTTCCACATGCGCTGCGATCATGTTGGCAATTGCGTTGCCGCCTGCGCCGCCGATGCCGATCACCGCGATCCGCGGACGCAGTTCATCGACGGTGGGCGGTCCAATGGTGATGCTCATGCCTTAATTCTCCCCTGCTTCATAAATTTGAAGCAAATTACAAAGTGCACATTGCACAGATTGATTCGCGAATTCACGTAAAAAATCGGGTTTTTCCACCGCTTCGTGCGTATCGGTGCGCCATTGGTCGCTCATCGTCAGAAATTGCCGACCAATGCCCGCCACAGACGCTGCAATACCGCCGCACCCGAATGGCGATGAACCTGCTGATAGCTCGACGCAATGCTGCGAATGTCCACCGGCTCGTCGGCCGCGAACAGCGCGAGCCCGGCCAGCGTCGAAAAGGCAGGGCCCGCATGCGCGTCCGGAAGACCCGCCAGCCCCGAAGGCCGCCCGATCCGCACCGTGCGTCCAAGGGCGACCTGCATGTGATCGGCCAGCCCGCGCAGCTCCGCGCATCCGCCGGTGAGCACGATCCGCTGCCCCTGCGCGCCGGTAAAGCCCAGCTCCTTCAGTCCCTTGGTGATCTCTCCGATCAGGTAATCGAGCGGCTGGCGGATCACCGACACGAGCTGCGCGCGGCTGATCGAATGCTTGTCGTCGGGCGCGCGCCCGCCTGCGCCCACCAGCTTGCTGTCCTCTTCGGGCAGGCGCAGGTCGATCATGTCGTGGTTGTCGCGCGGCGAGGACGTAGCCGCGCCGTGGAAGCACTTGATCCGCTCGGCCTCTGCCCGCCGCAGCCCGAAGGCGGACGCGATCGCATCGGTGATGTCCGCGCCGCCAAACGGAATGGTGAACAGACCGACGAGCATCCCGCCGGCGTAGAGCGAGATGTTGGTCACTGCCGCGCCCATTTCGATCAGCGCGACGCCCAGTTCGCGCTCTTCCTCGCCCAGGCACGCGGTGCCTGCTGCGATCGGCGCGGCGACGATGCCGCTGACGCCGAGATACGCCGCCGCCACGGTCTGGTCGATGTTGCGCACCGGCGCGCCATCGGCGAATACGACGTGGATATCGACGCCCAGCCGCTCGGCGTGCAAGCCGATCGGCTTCTTGACCCCGGTCGCGCCGTCGAGCGTGTAAAGCGCAGGCTGCGCGTGCAGCACCATGCGCCCGCCCGGCTGGATCGTCTCGCGTCCGGCGGCGAGCAGATGGTCGACGTCATCGTCGTCGATACGGCCCCCGCCCAGATCGATCTCGACCCGCGCGATGGTGCTGGTGAGCCCGCCCGATGTGCAGCTGACATGGACATGGTCGATGTTGAGCCCGGCAATCCGCTCGGCCTGCTCGACCGCCTCGCGCACCGCAAGCTCGGTCGCCTGCATGTCGGTGATGTAACCGCGCTTGACCCCGTCGCTCGCCCTCTGCCCGGTACCCAGCACCAGCAGCTCGCCCGCATCGGTGCGCCCGACGATCATCGCGCAGACCTTGGACGAGCCGATGTCGAGCGCGCCGAAGGTCTTTTCGATCCGGGGGACGGCCGCGCCGCCCTTGCGGGGCTTGCCGCCGCTCATTGCGCTGCCGATGCGATCGCATCGCCTTCGGGTTTGGTGGGGTTGCGGGGTTTGCGCAAGTAAGCGCGTTCAGGATCGCGCAGATCGAAATAGGTCACGCCCTTGCCCAGCAGCCGATTGACCCCGTCCATCCGCGCGAAGTTGATCAGCGCGGCCTCGGACAGATCCTCGCCCTCGGGCAGCGCCAGCACCTCGCCGGTGTGGAAGGTCAGGTTCCAGCGGCGGTTGCCGACCCATTCGGCCTCCTTGACCTGCGGGGTCAGCGCGGGCGCTGCATCGAGCAGTTCGGTAAGGTCGCCGATCTTAGCATTGGCGCGCTTGCCGACGATCCGCAGCATCTTGGGATCGATCTGGCCGGGACTGGGCTCGAGCGCGACGCCTTCGGCATCGACCAGCATCACCTTGCCACGATCCTCCCACACCGCCAACGGCTCGCGCTCGACGATATCGACGATCAGCGTATCGGGTAGCTGGCGCGAGATGCGCGCATCGGCGATCCAGCTGAACCGGGTGAGTTCGCGGCGGAGCTCTTCCAGATCGACCTGCGGCATCGACCGGTCCTTCTGCGCCAGCACGATCTCGTAGACCTTGAGCTCGTTCATCTTGTCGACGTTGCGCACCTCGACCTTCTTGACCTCGAAGCCCGCGCGCCCGGCGGCCAGCGCCATTTCCTCCTGCACCATTCCGGGCAGGCCCATGAACTGCGCGGTGATGACACCGGCCAGCGCGAGCAGCCCGAGCACGCCGATGGTGGCGGCCTTTTGCAGCTGCGCCTCGGTGAACGGCAGCCGTGCCAGTGCGGCGTTGGTGCGCGATCGTTGCGCGGTGCGCGGCTTGGCGCGGGTTGCGCCGCGCTTGGCCGATGTGCCGCGTTTAATCCGTGTCGTCATGCCGGGTGCCCCCCAATGCGCTTTCCACGATGATTTCAACCAGATCGGCATAGCTTATGCCGACATGCGCCGCCTGTTCGGGAACCAGGCTGAGCGGTGTCATGCCCGGCTGGGTGTTGACCTCCAGCAGGTAGAGTCCATCCGCACCCTGCTCGTCATCCCAGCGGAAGTCAGAGCGCGATGCACCCTTGCAGCCCAGGATGTTGTGCGCGCGCAGCGCCAGATCCATGCACATCGCGGCGATGTCCTCGGGGATATCAGCCGGGCAGATGTGCAGCGTCAGGCCGTCGGTGTATTTGGCGTCGTAATCGTAAAAGCCCGACTTGGTCTGAAGCTCGGTCACGCCCAGCGCGCGGTCGCCCAGCACCGCGGTGGTCAGTTCGCGGCCCTTGATGAAGGGTTCGGCGAGCAGTTCGTCGAACTTCTGCCACGGGCCCACGGCATCGGGGCTGATCGGATCGCCATAATTGCTGTCCGTCTTGACGATGGCGACGCCGACCGACGAGCCTTCGTTGACTGGCTTCAGCACATAGGGGCGCGGCATCGGGTCGCCGGTGTAGAGGCTTTCGGAGCGTACGATGTGCCCGCCGGGCATCGGAATGCCGTGCGGCAGCAGCGCCTGCTTGGTCAGCACCTTGTCGATCGCGATCACCGAGGTGGCCATGCCCGAGTGCGTGTACGGGATCTGCATCAGATCGAGCATGCCCTGCACGCTGCCATCCTCGCCCGGTGTACCGTGCAGCGCGTTGAACACGACATCGGGGCGGATGCCGGCGAGCACCGCGGCGACATTGCGATCCATGTCGACGCGGGTCACGGTATGCCCGCGCGATTCCAGCGCCTTGGCGACCCCCTCGCCGCTCATCAGCGAGACCTCGCGCTCGGCCGACCAGCCGCCCATGAGGACCGCGATATGGAGCTTGGGGAGAGTCATGCTACGGGGCTCCCTATCCGCTGGATTTCCCATTCCAGCTCGACGCCCGATTGCGCCTTCACGCGGGAGCGCACTTCCTCGCCCAGCGCTTCGATGTCGGCGCTGGTGGCGGTGCCGGTGTTGATCAGGAAGTTGGTGTGCTTCTCGCTCACCTGCGCGCCGCCGATCATCAGGCCGCGGCAGCCGGCTTGGTCAACGAGTTGCCAAGCCTTGTGGCCATCGGGGTTCTTGAAGGTCGATCCGCCTGTCTTGCTGCGCAGCGGCTGGCTGGCCTCGCGCGATGCGGCGATGCGGTCCATCTCGGCCTGGATTGCGGCAGGTTCGGCGGGGGAACCGGTGAAGGTTGCTCCGATCACGATCGCGCCCTCGGGCAGCTGCGAATGCCGATAGCTGTAATGCAAGTCGGCCAGCGCCAGCGTGCGCTGCGAACCATCGCGCAGCACCACGTCGCAATCGATCAGCACGTCCTTGACCTCGCGGCCATAAGCGCCGCCGTTCATCCGCACGAAACCACCGACCGTGCCGGGGATCGAGCGCAGAAATTCGAGCCCGCCTATGCCCGCATCGCGCGCGGTCGAAGAGACGAGAATGCCCGAGGCGCCTGCCCCGCAGCGCAGCGTCATGTCGCCTGCGCGTTCAACCTGCGCGAACGCCTTGCCCAGCCGCACGACGACACCGGCCACACCGCCATCGCGGACGATCAGGTTCGATCCCAGCCCCAGCGCCATCACCGGCACCGACGGGTCGAGCGCGCCCAGGAACTGCGCCAGATCATCGGTGTCCCGGGGCTCGAACAGCCAGTCGGCCGCGCCCCCGGTCTTGAACCACAGCAAAGGGGCCAGCGGCGCATGCGCCGTCAGCCTGCCTGCCACTGCGGGCATTGTTTTGATCGAGGCGGCGACTGCCGTCATTTAACGCCCCAGATCGACAGCCAGCTTTTCATCGCGCGCTGCTGGGCGCTGGCCGCATCGCGCATCGCCGACGCACCGTCCACCGACTTCTGCCAGGCCTCGAGCGCCTTCTGCCCGGCCTGCATCTGCTGGCGCTGTGCATCGATCATCTGCTTTTGCATGTCGATCATCCAGTCGAATGGCGTGCTCATGCTGTCACCCTCCGCGACCCGATCGCTTCGGCCAGGCCTGCCGCCCATTTGGTGATGTCGCCCGCGCCCAGGCAGATCACCATGTCGCCATCCTGCGCCTCGGACGCGAGCAGATCGGCGAGCTCGTCGGCACCGGATATTGTGCGCGCCTGGCGATGGCCGCGCGCCTTGAGGCCGCTGGCGAGAGCCTCGGCGCTGACGCCCTCGATCGGGTCCTCGCCCGCGGCATAGACCGGCGCGACATAGACGATGTCGGCATCGTTGAACGCCTGCTGGAACTCGTCCATCAGATCGCCCAGCCGCGAATAGCGGTGCGGCTGGACCACCGCGATGATCCGGTTCTGCACGCCCTCGCGCGCGGCGGCCAGCACCGCGCGAATTTCGACCGGGTGGTGGCCGTAATCGTCGATGATGGTGATGCCGTCCACATTCCCGACATTGGTGAAGCGCCGCTTGACCCCGCCGAACTGGGCAAAACCGGTGATGATGTCGCTGTCCTGCATGCCCATCTGCAAGCCGACCGCGATCGCGGCGATCGCATTCTGCACATTGTGGCGGCCCGGCATCGGCATTTCGATGCCACTGATCTGCCGGGTCGAGCCATCGCGCTCGCGCACGGTGACGTCGAAGCGGTTGCCGCCGGGGATCGAGACGACATTGTCGCCGCGGATATCGGCCTGCGCGCTGAACCCGTAGGTGACGATCCGCCGGTCCTTGACCCGCGGCAGGATCGCCTGGACCTCGGGGTGATCGAGGCACAGGATCGCCGCGCCATAGAAGGGGACGTTCTGGACGAACTCGACGAACGCATCCTTGACCGCGTCGAAGCTGCCGTAATGGTCGAGATGTTCGGGATCGATGTTGGTGACCACCGCGATCGTGCCGTCGAGCCGCAGGAAGCTGCCATCGCTTTCATCAGCCTCGACCACCATCCACTCGCTCGCGCCCAAGCGGGCATTCGAGCCGTAGCTGTTGATGATGCCGCCGTTGATAACCGTGGGGTCGATGCCGCCCGCATCGAGCATGGCCGCGATCATCGACGTGGTCGTGGTCTTGCCGTGCGTGCCCGCCACCGCGACGGTGGATTTCAGCCGCATCAGCTCGGCGAGCATTTCCGCGCGGCGCACCACGGGGACGCGCGTTTCCAGCGCCAGATCGACCTCGGGATTGCCGCGCTTGATCGCAGTGGAGGTGACCACCACGGCAGCATCGCCCAGGTTCTCCGCCTTGTGGCCGATCATCACCTTGATGCCGCGCTTGCGCAGGCCCTCGATGACATAGCCCTCGGCGATGTCGGACCCTTGAACCTTGTAGCCCAGATTGTGCATCACTTCGGCGATCCCGGACATGCCGATGCCGCCGATGCCGATGAAATGGATGGTCCCGATGTCGACTCCGACGCCCTTCATGCTTCTGCTCTTTCCGTATCGCGTGCGAGTGCTTCGCCGCCGATCGCGTGTCCCTTGGCGGCAGGCGCCACCCGGATCACATCGACCAATGGCGCACCGCCAAAACTTTCAACCAGATCGGCCAGATCACGCACCGCGTGCGGATAGCCGCATTTGTGCGCGGCCAGCGCGGCGTTCTCGAGCGCGTGCGGGTCAAGCGCCATCTTCTGGATCTGCTTGGCCAGCTCCTTGGGCGTGAACGCCTCCTGGCGGATCGAGCGCGCGCCGCCGGCCTTGACCATCTCGCGCGCATTGGCGGTCTGGTGGTCGTCGGTCGCGATCGGCAGCGGCACCAGGATCGCTGGCCTGCCCGCCGCAGTCAGTTCGGCAATCGTCGAGGCGCCGGCGCGGCCGATGAACAGGTGCGACCAGCCCAATTTCTCGGGCAGGTCGTTCATATAGGTGGCGAGTTCGGCAGGGATGCCATGCTCGGCATATTTGGCGCGAACGCCTTCGATGTCCTCTTCGCGGCACTGCTGGACGACCTGCAGGCGGCGGCGCAGATTGACCGGCAGCATCGCAAGGCCGTCGGGCACCACTTCGGAGAGCACTCGCGCGCCCTGGCTTCCGCCGGTGACGAGCACGCGGAACACGCCGTCCTCGAGCAGCGGCGGATAGTTCTGCCCACGCAGTTCCAGCACCTCTTCGCGCACCGGATTGCCCACGACATGCACGCGGTCGGCATGTTTGGGGTTGAGCCGGTCGACCTGCTTGTAGGCGGTGGCGATCGCGTTGACCCGCCCCGCCATGAAGCGGTTGACCCGGCCCAGCACCGCGTTCTGCTCGTGGATCACTGTGGGGATCCCGGCCTTCTGCGCCGCCAGCAACGTGGGCAGCGCAGGATAGCCGCCAAAGCCCACGACCGCGGTCGGCTGGAAGGTCTCGAACAGGTTGAGCGCCATATTGCGCCCCGCCCAGATGCCCTTCATGCCCTTGAGCCAGCCCAAAGGCCCGCCCGCGATCCGGCCCGGCGGCAGGATGTGCACCTGATCGCCTTCGAAGATCCCCGGAATTTTCGCGCCGCGCTCATCGGTCACCAGCGCGATGTGGTGCCCGCGCTGCTGCAACTCGCGCGCGAGCGCAAAGGCGGGGATCAGGTGTCCGCCGGTGCCGCCTGCGGCCAGCACATAATGGCGCGATACATTCATCCTCGGCTCCAGTCCTGACCGAGCAAAGTGCGGTCTTCGAACGGGTTACGCCGGGTCAGCGACAACAGCAATCCCGCGCCGATGCCCAGCGCGATCATCGACGATCCGCCATAGCTGATAAACGGCAGCGTCATGCCCTTGGAGGGGAACAGTTGCAGGTTCACCGCGATGTTGATGAACGCCTGACCGCCCAGCTGCGCGGTGAGGCCAGCCACGGCCATGATGGTGAACAGGTCGCGTTCCTCGAGCAGCCGCATGCAGATGCGCGCGATGATCGCGAAATAGACGAGCGCGATCGCCGCGCAGGCGAGCAGGCCGAATTCCTCGCCGATGACGGAGAATATATAGTCGGTGTGCGCCTCGGGCAGGTTGAACTTGTGCGTGCCCAGCCCTGGGCCGGTGCCGATGAGCCCGCCGCCGGTGAGCGTCTTGTGCGCGAACATGACGTGGTCATATTCGCCCGCGCCGAACAGCCAGCCGTTGATGCGCTGGGTGGCGACCGGATAGAAGAAATAGGCGGCGGTCATGCCGACCGCGCCCAGCCCGACGCCGCCAGCGACCACCTGCATCGGCAGCCCGGCCAGCAGCATCAGCGTGAACCAGATGCCGATGAACATGATCGTCTGGCCGAGGTCCGGCTGGCGCATCAGCAGCATGGCGATGCACAACGTGATCGCCGCCGAGAGCTTGAGCACCGGCAGGCTGGGGTCCTTGACCCTCAGCGAGATGATCCAGCCCATGGTCACCGCATAGGCAGGCTTGAGGAATTCCGAGGGCTGGATGCCGATGCCGTAACCGATCCAGCGCTTGGCGCCGTTGACCGTGTTGCCCATGATCGGCACCAGCATCAGCAGCACGAAGCAGATGCACGCCATGATGATCGCCAGCCGCCGCGCCTCGCGCTTGGGCAGCATTGAGACCACGAACATGAAGCCCAGGCTGACGATGACCCAGCCCAATTGCCGATAGAAGAAATAGAGCGGGCTCAGCGTTTCGGTCGCGGTCGAGAGCCGTCGCGCGCTGGCGGGCGATGCCGCCTGCACCGCAATCAGCCCGATGGCGATCAGCATCATGATCAGCGCCAGCAGCACGCGGTCGAGTTCCCAGAACCAGATCGCCAGCTGCGAGCGGTCGCTGCGGCCCAGGCGGCGGCTGAGATTGCGCGGCAGCTTGTAGGCGCGCGGGCCTGCCTGTGCGGCAGCGGGAGCGGTTGCAGCCAGATCGCTCATTGCGCGACATCCTTGTGCTGGTTGACATCCTGGGCGATCAACGCGTCGACGATCTGGCGGAAGCAGTCGCCACGCGCTTCGAAATCGCGGAACTGGTCGAACGAGGCGCATGCCGGGGAGAGCAGAACGACGTCACCTGCTACCGCATTGTCCATCGCGCTGCGCACGGCATTCGCCATCATCTCGGCGCGGGTCACCGGCATCACCTTTTCGAGCTGATCGGCAAACACCGGACCCGCCTCGCCGATGGTGTAGGCGTGGACGACATGGCCGAAATGCTCGGCGCATTCATCGAGGCTGTCACCCTTGGGCAACCCGCCGACGATCCAGTGGATCCTTGCGAATGCGCCCAGCGCAGGCGCGGTGGAGGCCGGGTTGGTCGCCTTGCTGTCGTTGACGTACACCACGCCGCGATGCTCGGCGACGCGCTCCATGCGGTGCGGCAGGCTGGAATAAGTGGCGAGCGAGCGGCGCGTCTGCGCCTCGTCGAGCCCGAGCGCATGAGCAACGCCCAGCGCGACGGCAATGTTCTGAGCGTTATGCGGCCCCTGCAGGCTGGGCCAGGCGGCCTGATCACGTGCCGGGATGTCGCTCGCATGCACCTCGAGCGGCGCTACCAGCGTGGCCGCGATTGCGCGGGTTTGATCATCATCGGTGGCGATTACCGCGACATGGGCGTCGCTCTGCATGCTGAACAGCCGCGCCTTGGCGGCGCAATAGCCGGCAAAGCCGTCATAGCGATCGAGATGGTCGGGGGTGATGTTGAGCAGCACCGCGACATCGCAATCGAGGCTGAAGGTCAGGTCGATCTGATAGCTCGACAGCTCGAGCACATACACGCCGGTGCCGGCCTCATTGGGCGAGAGCGGCGGCTGCGACAGGATCGGCAGGCCGATATTGCCGCCCATGATCGTCGGCACCCCCGCCTCGCGCAGGATGTGGTAGATCAGCGCGGTGGTGGTCGACTTGCCGTTGGTCCCGGTGATGCCCACGACGCGGTGCGGCGGCAGGCTGGGCCGGGCGAGCGCGAACAGCTCGATATCGCCGATGATAGGGACATTGGCGGCGCGCGCGCGGTCTGCCACCGGATGCCGGTTCAGCGGCACGCCGGGCGAAACGATCAGGCCGTCAAACCCTGCCAGATCGATCTCCATCGGATCGCCGATCACCACATCGGGATGGTTGGCAATCGCGGTCTCGCGCGCCTCCTCGCGATTGTCCCACACAGTGCACTGCGCGCCCGATGCCATCAGCGCATCGAGCGTCGCCAGACCCGAGCGTGCCAGCCCGAGGATGCAATAGCGTTTCGCGGCAAAGGCGGGAGAGACGATCAACGGATCTTCAACGTCGCAAGACCGGCCAGCGCCAGCACCAGAGCGATGATCCAGAAGCGGATCACCACGGTCGATTCAGGCCAGCCCAATTGCTCGAAATGGTGATGGATCGGCGCCATGCGGAACACGCGCTTGCCGGTGCGCTTGAAGAAGAACACCTGGATGATCACCGACATGGCTTCGACCACGAACAGTCCGCCGACGATGCCCAGCACGATCTCGTGGTGCGATGCGACCGCGATCGCGCCCAGTGCGCCGCCCAGTGCCAGCGATCCGGTGTCGCCCATGAACACGGCAGCGGGTGGAGCGTTGAACCACAGGAAGGCAAGGCACGCGCCGATGATGCACCCGCAATAGATCGCCAGTTCGCCCGCACCCGGGACATGCGGGATGCCCAGATACGCGGCGAACTTGGCGTTGCCGACCATGTAGACGATCAGCAGGAAGGTGAGGCTGGCGATGATCACCGGGAAGGTGGCGAGTCCATCGAGCCCGTCGGTGAGGTTCACCGCATTGCCGAACGCGACAATCGTGAACGCGGCAAAGGGGATATAGAACAGGCCAAGGTCGAACGGCGGGTAGTTGATGAACGGCACGTAGAGCAGCGTTCCGGTCTCACGCAGGATGATCCAGCTGGCAACGCCTGCGATGATGAATTCGCCCAGCAGCCGCACCCGGCCCGATACGCCCTTGTGGCTGGCCTTGCGCACCTTGTCGAAGTCATCGAGAAACCCGATCAGGCCGAAACCCAGCGTCACGGCAAGGCACGCCCAGACGAACACATTGCTGAGGTCCATCCACAGCAGCACCGAAATGCTGAGCGAAATGAGGATCATCAGCCCGCCCATGGTGGGCGTGCCGCGCTTGGCGAGGTGGGTCTGCGGCCCGTCGGTGCGGATCGGCTGGCCCTTGCCCTGGCGCATGCGCAGCATCAGGATGAAGCGTGGACCGATGATCAGCCCGATCAGCAGCGCGGTGACGATCGCCGCCCCCGAGCGGAAGCTCAGATAGCGGATGAGGTTCAGCGGCCCCTCGAAATCCAGATATTGCGCGAGAAGATACAGCATCAAACCCCCTTCTGCGCCAAAGCGCCGCCTGCTGGCGGCTGTGCCAGCGCGCGCACCAGCGCAGATAACCCCACGGAATTGGACCCCTTGACGAGCACGGCATCGCCATCGGCCAGTTGTGCCCGCAGCGCTGCAAGCGCCGCGTCGGCGGCGGGCACATGCGCGATTGTTCCGTGCCACTCAAGCGAATTGCTGAGCGCATCGGCAAGGGGTGCCATTTCATCGCCGACCAGAATGACCGAAGCGACATTGGCCGCGATCACCGGCGCTGCCAGAGCGGCGTGATAATGATCCGAGGTTTCCCCCATCTCCTTCATCGCGCCGAGCACCGCGATGCGGCGCGGCGCGGGCTCCTTGGCCAATTGCGCAAGCGTGGCGGCCATCGATGCCGGATTGGCGTTATAGGCCTCGTCGATCAGCAGCGCTTCGCCGCCATCGGGGGTCGCAATCGTCAGCCGTTCGCCGCGACCTGCAAGCCCGGGCAGGTTGGCGAGCGCCAGGCCGGCGATGGCAAGGTCGCCGCCTGCGGCCTCGATCGCGGCCATCACCGCCAGTGCATTCATCACCCAATGCTCGCCCGGAGCTGCAATGCGGAAGCACAGCCGTGCCTCGCCGATCTGGGCGGTCACCAGCGATCCGCCCTCGATCGCGGCGATGCTGTCGATCAGCCGCGCTTCGCTGTCGGGCTGGCTGCCGAAGCGGATGATCGTATCGGTGCAGGCGCGGGCTGCGGCATGCAGGCGCGCGAAATGGCGGTTGTCATGCGGCAGGATGGCGGTGCCGCCCGGCTCCAGCCCCTGGAAGATCTCGGCCTTGGCATCGGCGATGCCTTCCTCGCCATTGGCGAAATTGCCGATGTGTGCAGGCGCGATGGTGGTGATGATCGCGATGTGCGGGCGGACGATCCGGGTCAGCTCGGCGAGCTCGCCTGCATGGTTCATCCCCATCTCGAACACGCCGAAGCGTGCGTCGCGCGGCATCCGGGCGAGGCTGAGCGGCACGCCGACATGGTTGTTGTAGCTCTTGACCGAGCGATGCGCGCTGCCCGGCGCCATCCGGTCGAGCGCGTGGAACAGCGCCTCCTTGGTGCCGGTCTTGCCCGCAGAGCCCGTGACGCCGATGATCATGGCCTGGGCGCGGTCACGCGCGGCGCGGCCCAAAGCGGTGAGCGCGGCGGCGCTATCGGCCACCAGCACGTGGGGGTGGTCGATCGGCTGCTCGGTGATCACGCCTGCGGCGCCAGCCGCAACGGCGCGATCGATGAACTTGTGCCCGTCGGTTGCCTCGCCGCGCATCGCGATGAACAGGTCACCCGGCACGATCTCGCGCGAGTCGAACGCGACGCCGGCGACGGCGAACTCCGCCGACGCGGTGCCTCCGGTCGCTGCTGCGATTTCCTGAGAAGTCCACAGGCTCATTTATCCTCTCCCCTTGCGGGAGAGGAAAGACTTGGCCTGGCAGCTTGCTGCCTGGCAAGGCTTGGAGAGGGGGAAGCGAGCGCAACACGACATTTGCGGTTGCGCGCAGACACCCTCTCCCAGCTTCGACTAGGCAGACGAGCTGCCAAGTCTGCGCAACCCTCTCCCGTCAAGGGAGAGGGAGAGATGGAAAAGCGGGCGCTCATGCCGCGCACTCCCGCGCAACCTGAACATCGTCGAACGGCAGCACGCGGTCTCCCACGATCTGGCCCTGCTCGTGGCCCTTGCCCGCGAGCAGCACGATATCGTTCGCGCCTGCCATCGCCACCGCTGCGGCAATCGCCTCGCGGCGACCACCGATCTCGGTGGCGCCGGACGCTGCCGCCATGATTGCTGCGCGGATCGCGGCGGGGTCTTCGGAGCGGGGATTGTCGTCGGTGACGATCACCACATCGGACAGGTCGCTGGCCACCTTGCCCATTTGCGGGCGCTTGCCGGTGTCGCGGTCTCCGCCTGCGCCGAACAGCGTGATCAGCCGGCCGCTGACATGCGGGCGCAGCGCCTCGATCGCGGCCTGCAGGCCGTCGGGGGTGTGGGCATAATCGACATAGACCGGCGCGCCCGCGCGGGTGATCACCGCGCGCTCGAGCCTTCCGCGCACCGGCTGCAACCGGCCCATATGATCGAACACCTGCTTGGGGTCGCCACCGGCGGCGATGACGATGCCTGCCGATACCAGAGCATTGGCAGCCTGATAGGCGCCGATCAGCGGCATGTTGACCTTAATTTCCTTACCCTCATGCGAAAGCACGAGGAGCTGGCCAAGCTGGGTCGGGGTGCGGCTGACAAGGCGGATACCCTCGCCCGCGCTGCCCACGGTGAACAGGTCGAGCCCGCGCGCCTTTGCCCGGTCGATCACGCGCGCCGACCATTCGTCGTCCGCCCAGACAACAAAGCTGCCATCGTCGGCCACGACCTCATCGATCAGCCGCATCTTGGCCTCGAAATAGGCCTCCATCGTGCCGTGGTAATCGAGGTGATCGCGGCTCAGATTGGTGAAGGCGCCGACCTGCACCGGCAGGCCTTCGGTGCGGTATTGCGACAGGCCGTGGCTCGATGCCTCGAAGATCGCATGCGTCACGCCCTCGCGCGCAAGGCCGGACATGTTGCCCAGAAAGGTGACGATATCGGGGGTGGTGAGCCCGGTGGACGTCTGGTCGACCGAAGTGGTCACCCCCAGAGTCCCGATCGATGCGGCGTTGTGCCCTGCCATCCGCCACAGCTGTCGTGTCATCTCGGCGGTCGAGGTCTTGCCGTTGGTGCCGGTGACGGCGGCGACGTGCGCGGGAACGGGGGTGAAGAAGCGCGCGGCGATCTGCGCGAAGGCGCGGCGCGGCTGGGCATCGGCGATGTGGATCGCGCCGTTGACGACCGCATCGGGCGCGGCGACGATGGCAACGGCGCCGGCGGCGACCGCATCGGCGATGAAATCCTCACCGTTGAAGCGCGCACCGGCAAAAGCGCCGAACACGGTGCCCGGGGCAACCTTGCGGTGATCGATGGCAAATCCGGTGACTGTCTGCGCGGCATCCTGATCCGACAGGCCGGGAGCCAGTTCACCCAAATTCATTTCCGTGCCCTTTGTTCGACCCTGTAAATTCCTGCCTCCTCTATGTCTGCCCCGCGCAGATGCAAGACCCCTGCTGCGCACCGCATTGTATAATTGCCTATGCCGGGTCGTCCGCCCCGCCCTTTGCCCCGGCCCTGACCGGCGCCTTCCACAGCAGCGGCATCAGCTCGGAGACATCGACATCGCGCCGGTCATCGGGGATGATCCCGAGCATCGGGCCGATCCGCGGGACCAGCCGCGCCACCACCGGCGCTGCCGTCCAGCCGGCGGTGCGCTGGAACGAGGAGGCCGAGTTGCCCGCGGGCTCGTCGATCATGATCAGCACCACGAAGCGCGGCGCATCCATCGGGAAGACGGCCGCGAAGGTCGCGACCACCGAACTGCGCTTGTAGCCGCCAGCACCGGGTTTTTCAGCGGAGCCTGTTTTGCCGCCGACGCGAAATCCCGGGGCCTCGGCCTTGCGGCCGGTGCCATCGCGCACGATCATGCGCAGCAGCTGGTTCATCCGCGCGCTGGTCGATGCCTTGAACACCCGCTCGCCGCGCGGCACGTCGCTGGGCTTGAGCTTCATCAGCGTTGCGGGCCGATAGACCCCGCCATTGACCATTGCGGCATAAGCGCTGGCCAGGTGTAGCGGGCTCACCGCGATGCCATGGCCATAGCCCACGGTCATGTTGGTCAGCCGTCCCCAGTTGGCGGGCCACAACGGCTTGACGGTCTCGCGCAGGTTGATCTGTGCGGGCCGGTCGAAGTGCAGCTTGCGCATCACCGCCTGCAGCCGCTCAGGGCCGAGTTCGTCGGCGATCTGCGCGGTGACGATGTTGGAGCTGTGCACCAAAGTTTCGGGGACGTTGAGCCAGCGGCCTGACGAGTGCGAGTCGCGGATCTGGAAGCCTGCGACCTTGAGCGGGCGGCTGGCATCGTAGCGGCGCGACAGGTTGGTCACGGTGCCCGCATCGATCGCAGCGGCGACGGTGAGCGGCTTGAAGGTCGATCCCAGCTCAAAGAAGCGATAGGTGACCTGATTGGCCTCGAACGCCGCGCTGCTGGCATCGAACTGGTTGGGGTTGAAGCTGGGCAGCGAGGTCATCGCCATCACCTCGCCGGTCTCCACGTCGAGCACGACGCCCGCGGCCGCCTTGGCATCATAGGATTTCATCGCGCGGCCAAGCTCGTCCTCGAGAGCGGCCTGCACCCGGATATCGACCGACAGCGCCGAAGGCGTCAGCCGCTTCTTGGGATCGATCAGCTCGGCATCCAGCGCGCGCTCCATGCCGGAGACGCCATGGCCATCGGGGTGGACATAGCCCAGCACGTGCGCTGCCAGCTGCAGCTGCGGGTAGAAGCGCTCCTTCTCGCGCGGAAACTCGATCCCGACCTCGCCCAGCGCGTGGACGCGGTTGACCTCTTCGGGCACCGCGCGGTGGCGCAGATAGGTCGGCTTGTTGCGGCTGAGCAGATCGAGGAAGCGCTGCTCGCTGGTATCGGGGAAGATCTGCGCCAGCTTGCCCGCCAGCACCTTGCGGTCGCCGATCAGCCGCTCGGGCACCACGCGAACCGCATAACCATCGATCGTGCGCGCCAGCGGCACGCCGTTGCGGTCGACGATATCGCCGCGGCCCGGATCGACCAGGGCAGAGCGGGTGGCGGCCTGGGCCTGCTCGCCGAAGACGCCGATAAAGGTCAGCCGCAGCAGGATCGCGCCGACGCCGATACCGAACAGGGCGAGCACCGCGACCAGCCGCACCTGCGCGGTCAACGTCATGTGCTGCCGCTTGCTGGCCAAGCGAACCCTGTGGCTGCCGGATGCGAGCGCGGTCATTGGCCCCCCGTCTTCTTCAATTCGGCATCCGCCTGCTTGTTGATCCGGTCGAGCAGCCTGTCGTCGAGCAGGCGGCGGCCCTGGGTCCGGCTCTCGGGTTTGCCTGGCTCGCCAAGCGCGGCCTTGGGCGATGTCGTCGCTGCGGTCGCCGCACGCGCCGGGCTGATGATCGCGACGCTGGCGGAGACCGACAGCGGCTCGGGCGTCTTGACGGTGGCGGCGGCCAGTTCCGACGGCTTGATCGCGGCGGGCTCTGCCTGCGGCTTGATCGTCATCGCCGCCACGCGCACCGGCTTGTCGAGCTCGCGCATCTCGTCGCCCAGATTGGCCAGCTCGCGCTCGCCGTCCAGATACTGCGCGGCGCTGGGCGCCTCATAGCCGTATTCCAGGTCGTTCCACATCGCCAGCTGGCTGAGGCTGGCGCGGGTGGCGAACTCGGTTTCCAGATAGCGCAGCTCGGCGCGCGTGCGCAGAATCTCGCGCTCGGTGCGGGTCAGGTCGCTGCGCAGCGTCGCCACGCTCAGCGACAGCGGATACAGCGCGATCGCGACGATGAAGATCAGCGCGATCCAGCCGATGGTCTTGAGGCGCTTGACTGCCAGGATCATGCCGCACGCCTTTCTGCATCATCATGCGCGCCCCAGGCCGGAGCCTCGCTGCGCACCGCGACCCGCAAGGTGGCCGAACGCGCGCGGGGGTTACGCGCGCATTCGGCCTCGCCCGCCCGGGTCGGCCTGGCGGGTTTTTCGAAACTGGGTGCCCGGCGCTGGCCGGACAGATCGGGAAGGTGACGCGAGCCTGCGCCCTCGCTGCCACTGCGCAGCTTCAGGAAGCGCTTGACGATGCGGTCTTCGAGGCTGTGGAAGCTGACGACGGCAAGACGTCCGCCCGGCGCGAGCATCGCCTCGGCAGCGACCAGCCCCTCGCGCAGCTCGTCGAGCTCGCCGTTCACATGGATGCGGATCGCCTGGAAGGTGCGGGTCGCCGGATCCTTGGGCGCGCCGGGACGATAGCCCAGCGCCTTGCGGACCACGGCGGCCAGTTCGAGCGTGCGCTCGAGCGGACGCGCAGCGACGATCGCCCGGGCGATGCGACGCGACTGGCGCTCCTCGCCATACAGATAGAGGATGTCGGCGATGTCGGCCTCGTCGGCGGTGTTGACGAAATCGGCAGCGCTCAGGCCGTCCTGCCCCATGCGCATGTCGAGCGGGCCATCCGACTGGAACGAAAAGCCGCGGCCTGCCTGATCGAGCTGCATCGACGACACGCCGATATCGAACACGATGCCATCGACCTGTGTCACCCCTGCGGCGCGCAGCACCTGTGCGAGCTGCGAGAAGCGCGCCGCATGGAACGCGAATTTGCCATCGCTTTCGGCAATCAGCGCCTCGCCTGCCGGGACCGCATCGGGATCGCGGTCAAGGCCATGGACGGTTGCGCCGGCGGCCAGCATGGCACGGCTGTATCCGCCCGCACCGAAGGTTGCATCGACATGCACTTCGCCCGGCGCGATCGCGAGGCCTTCGAGCACTTCGGCGAGCAGCACGGGGACATGCGGGGCATCATTGGTCTCGACCGAAGGGGTTTCACGGCGCGCCATCAGGCCTTGCCCCCCAATTCGTCCATCATGAACCTTGCGATATACTGCTGCGAGGCCAGGCGGGGGTCATCCATCGCCAGCAGGTGCTCGACGCCCCAGATGCTGAAATCGGTGCCGTTGCCGCTGAAGAACACGTGCTTGTCGATCCGCGCCATCGCGACGAGCAACTTGGGCAGGATCAGGCGGCCGCTGCCGTCGAAGGTAATGCGGAAAGTGGTGTTGAAACGCGGCCCGCCGAAAAGTTCGGTGCGGAACTCTTCGCCCTGTTCGCTGGCGAGCTGTTCGCGGTGCTGCATCTGGGAGAGCAGCGAATCGAGGCGGGCGGTGCCGCAGCCCTGCAGGCACTGGCCTTCGGCGTTGAAGCTGAGCACGGCGACGCTCTCGCCCTTGCTGCCGTATATCAGGGGGTTTCGAAAGTTGGCCGGAATGGCCATCCGGCCCTTGGGGTCGATGGTCGTCAGTGCAGAACCGAGAAAGGCACTGATTTCCGCCACTTGTCAATCAAACCCCTTGTGCCGCGCTGTTGCGTCTTCCCTGACCGTTTCGGGGGTCTTGTTCTGTCTGCCCGACACGCATGACCCCGCCCGGCGAGCCGGAACTGGGTAAAGCGGCCTCCCCCCACCGCGCACGAGCGCTGCAGGCCGGTCACACATGACAAATGGTTTGAACCCCGATTAAGGATATCCATAACAGGGGCGATTTGGGGATGGAAGGGTTTTTTTGGGGTTAGCGCGGCATATTGCGGGGCAATACTTCAAATTCGGGACGAGCCGAAGGTACCGCTGCCCTCCTTGTCATGACGTGTCCTTGGCCAACAGCTCGCTGATCAGCCCGGCAACGAAGCGACGGTTGAAAACTGCCGACTCGGCAGAATCGCTGATCATTCGGGGATCGAGCAGGTCGGCATCGGCAACCAGTATCGCCCGCCCCTCGCCCGGCCGGCACCGCGCGACATGACCCTGCGCATCGATGCGGCAGGCGGTTTCCCCAATTTTCCCCGGCAAAACCTCAAAAATCCCCGGATGCACCAGAACGGCCCCAGAGGGCTGCAACCGAACCGATTCGGGCTCGGGGTCGACCAGGCCAAGCCCCCAGTGCCCGAGCAGCGGCGAGATCAGGCTGGTGCGCTGCGGCCCCAGCGGATCGGCAAGGCCCTGGCCACCGGGCCATTCCAGCAGCGGATCGGCAAACAGCAACAGCCTGCCACCGCCGCGGACATAGCCATCGAGCGCCACCAGCGCTTCGGGCGGCAGCGCGCGCGGCTGCACCAGCACGACGAGGTCCGCTTTTGCCAGCGTCTGGTCGTCCAGCGCATCGGCGACCACCAGATCGTGCGCGGATTTGAGGGCATCGTGCAGCGGGTGCGGCCTGCTTTGCCCGGCGAGCATGGCCTGCATGTCGACGCCATCGCCATGGACAAGCGGCAGGCTGCTCATCAGCACGACCCGCATCCTGGGCGCATCGGGAACGAGCGCCGCCGTTCGTTCGGCGGTGCGCGGATTGTCGGCATCGGCGCCGGGGGCTGCCGAACAGCCGCTCGCCACCGCAAGCACTGCGGATGCAGCGAGCGCGCGGGCGATCACGGCTGGGGTGCGGGCGCGGTGCCGGACTGGGGATTGGGCTGCAATTCGCCGACCACCGGGGTCTGGCCGCCGACGCTGTGCTGCGCGCCCTCTGCGGGCAGATCGGGGACCACGCCCAGATCGACCAGGGGTTCGCTGGCGGCGGGCGCCTGCACCACGGGCGGAGCGGCCGATTCAAGTGTGCCCGGCGGGGTCGCGGCGACATCCTCGACGGCAACCTCGCCGCCTGCGCGCTGGAGCAGCATGTCGGCGAGCGCGACCATCACCAGCACCGCGAAGATACCGGCAATGCCGATCTGCAGGCGGTGCATGATGGGGTTGCCCCCCGGGGTACGTGCAATGTTGCGGGCTTTTTCAGCGACCATGCGGGGCAATATAGGTCAATCCGCGAGCCAGGGGAAGACCGGCAATCCCTTGGCGCGCAGCCACTCGGGATTGTACAGCGTCGACAGATAGCGAAAGCCGGTGTCGCACAGGATCGTGACGACACGCGATCCGGGCCCGAGCGTCCGCCCGAGTTCCACCGCGCCTGCGACATTGATCCCCGACGACAGCCCCAGGCACAGCCCCTCTTCCTTGAGCAGCCGCTGGACCCAGTACAGCCCGACCTCGTCCGAAATGCGGAACTGGGTGTCGATCGGCGCATCTTCGAGGTTGCCGGTGATGCGGCCCTGTCCGATGCCTTCTGCGACCGAAGAACCTTCGGCCTTGAGCTCGCCGTTGGCGTAATAATTGAACAGCGCCGCGCCGTGCGGATCGGTGAGCGCGATGGTCACCTTCTCGTCCTTGGCCTTGAGCCCCATGCCGACGCCCGCGATCGTGCCGCCGGTGCCCGCCGCGCAGGTAAAGCCATCGATGCGGCCCTCCATCTGCGCCCATATTTCTTCTGCCGTGCCCTCGATATGAGCGCGGCGGTTGGCGATATTGTCAAACTGCTGCGCCCACACCGCGCCGGGGGTTTCCTCGGCCAGACGGCGCGAGGTGTGGACGAAATGGCCGGGGTTGGAATAGGGCGCGGCCGGCACCAGAACCAGCTCGGCCCCCAGCGCGCGCAACGTGTCCATCTTTTCCTTGGACTGCGTCTCGGGCATGACAATAATGGTCTTGTAACCCTTGGCGTTGGCGACCAGCGCAATGCCGATGCCGGTATTGCCCGCCGTGCCCTCGACGATCGTGCCGCCGGGCTGCAACGTGCCGCGATCCTCGGCATCGCGCACGATGTACAGCGCGGCGCGGTCCTTCACCGAAGCGCCGGGGTTGGCATATTCGCACTTGCCGAAAATGTCGCAGCCTGCGGCCTCGCTGGGGCCGGCAAGACGGACGAGCGGGGTGTTGCCGATCAGGTCGAGGGTGGTGGCTGTGGTGGTCATGTCGGGGTAGATAGGCCCGCGTCCGCGCAGCGGCAAGCCAGTTGCTGCACAGGTGCGCTGCAAGGGGTCCGGCATGCCGCTTGGCGCCGGACCCCTCGCTTCAGCGCAAGGTCAGTCGCGATCCGCCGACACGGGGGCGGATGCCGCAGCGGTGGTGACCGGGAAACCGCGCCGCTTGAGCAGCGCGTTGACGTCCGGATCGCGGCCACGGAAGGCACGATACGCCTCGACCCGCTCGGTCTCGTTGCCGGTCGACAGCAGGGTCTTGCGGAAGCGGTCCGCGATCTCGCGGTTCCACACATCGCCCGATTCCTCGAACGCCGCCCAGGTATCGGCATCCATCGTCTCGGACCACAGATAGCTGTAATAGCCTGCCGAATAGCTGTCCGACGAGAACAGGTGGCCGAACTGCGGCAGGCGGTGCCGCATCACCAGTTCCAACGGCATGCCGATTTCGTCCAGCGTCGCCTTCTCGAACGCGCGCGGATCGGCGACCGGATCGGTGCGGAAGTGCAACTTCATGTCGACGATCGCCGATGCCAGATACTCGACCGTGGAGAAGCCCTGGTTGAAGGTCTCGCTGGCGTTGATCTTCTTGACCAGTTCGGCCGGGATCGCCTTGCCGGTCTTGTAGTGGGTGGCATAGTTCTCGAGGATATACGGCGTCAGCAGCCAGTTCTCGTTGACCTGGCTGGGATACTCGACGAAATCACGCGGCGTGCCGCGCAGGCCCGGATATTCGATGTCGGTCAGCAGCGAATGCAGCGCATGGCCGAATTCATGGAACAGCGTCGATGCATCGTCGAGGCTGATCAGGGCAGGCTCGCCCGAGGCCGGCTTGACGAAGTTGTTGTTGTTCGATGCGAGCACGTTGCGGTCCCCGCCCAGCCGCTGCTGCGCGCGGTACGATGTCGCCCATGCGCCCGAACGCTTGCCGGTGCGCGCATAGGCATCCATGTAGAACAATCCGACATTTTCACCGGTCAGCTTGTTGGTGACCACATAAGTGGTGACATCGGGGTGGAATACCGGAACCTCGCCGGTGTTTTCCTTGAACTCCAGATCATACAATTTGCCCGCGGCATCGAACATGCCCTGGATCATCTTGGTCAGCTGGAAGTAGGGCTTGATCTCGTTCTGATCGAGATCGTACTTCGCCTTGCGGACCTTCTCCGAGTAGAAGCGATAGTCCCAGGGCTCGATCTTGAGGCCGGCGCCTTCGGCATCAGCCACCGCCTGCATGTCGGCGACCTCCTGCTTCACCCGTGCCACCGCAGCGGGCCAGACCTTCATCATCAGGTCCATCGCGCGCGCCGGATCCTTGGCCATGGTATCGTCCATCCGCAGATGCGCGTGCGTCTTGAAGCCGAGCAGCTCGGCGCGCTGCTGGCGCAGCTTGAGGATCTGCGCGATCGTCGCGTTGGTATCGTTGGCGTCGTTGTTGTCGCCGCGCATCACGTAGGAGCGATACACCTTCTCGCGCAGCGCGCGGTTGGTGGCGTTCTCGAGCACCGGCTGCATCACCGAGCGGGTGTTGACCAGCACCCAGCCATCGACCTTGCGCTCTTGCGCCGCGGACTTGAGCGAGGCGACGAAACTGTCGGGCAGCCCGGCAAGCTCGGCCTGATCGGTGACCACGAGGTATTTTTCCTCATCCGCCTGCAGCTTTTCGTTGAAGGTCGAATAGAGCCCGGCAAGCTGGCCGTTGACCGTGATCAGCTGGGCCTTGGCGGCATCGTCGAGCAGCGCACCACCGCGCACCAGACCGTCATAATCACGCTCGACCAGCCGCTTCTGCTGGGCGTTGAGACCCAGCGTCTCGCGGCGATCATAGACCGACTTGATACGCCCCAGGATACGCGGGTCGAGCGTCAGCTGGTTATAGAACTTGCTGATCTTGGGCGCCCATTCGGCCTGCATCGCGCGGACCTGCTTGTCGGCGAGGTTGCTGGTGTAGACGCCCCACATCGCGAACACCCGGTCCATCTTTTCGCCGGTCATCTCGAGCGCGAGGTTGGTGTTCTGGAAACTGGGCTCGGCGCTGTCGGTCGCGATTGCCTCGAACTCGGCCTTCAACTCGTCCATCGCCGCCTGGATCGCCATCGGAAACGCTTCGGTGCTGACCTTGTCCCAGGGAGGAACGCCTTCGTATGGCCCGGTCCAATCCTGATAGATAAGCTTGGCCTGCGCGTCGGCCGAGGCAGGCGCCGCCTGCTGCGCCATCGCGGGGGCTGCCACACCCATTGCAAGTGCCGATACTGCCATCAGCAGAACTGTCTTCACCATGTCGTTCCCTTTGTTCCTGGCCGCGCCGCAGCCGATCCGGGCCGCGCGGGTTTGGTCGCAAGGGGCAGACGCAAGCCTTGCGCGCCCCATGCCGATGGAGCGTGTTGGCATGTCCGATGGTGAAATGCCAGCGGCAGGCGACCAGCCGCGTGCGACTAGACCGGGCGCTCGGCCAGCAGGCTGCGCACCAGCGGCTGCATCTTCTCGTCATAGCGCGCGAGCATCACATGATCGTCGGCGGTCTCGTAATGCGTGATCAGCTCGCGCCCGTTCCACCAGTGCAGCGCAAAGGCGGGCGGGTCGGCGATGATCATGTTGCGGCCATCGGGCGTATCGGGGTCGATCGGCGCCAGTTCCAGCGCCACCTGCGGCGCGCTCGACGGGCAGATCGCGACCGGAAAGCCGCTCCAGCTGCTGACGATCGCGCGGTGGACATGCCCGCACACCATGCCGATGATGTTGGAATGCCCCGCAAAGCAACTGCGCAGCCGCTCGACCCAGGGCTCTTCGGGATGGGTGTTCATCCATTCGATCCCCACCTCGATCGGCGGGTGGTGCTGGACGATCAGCGTCGGGCGGTCGGTCTGTTCGGCGAGCCGGTCGCGCAGCCAGCCGGCGCGCACCTCGCAATACGCGCCGCCATGGCGCCCTTCCTCGAGCGTATCGAGCACCAGCAGGCGGATCGGGCCGGCCTCGACCTCATATTGCACGAAGCCGTCGACCATCGGCACATCGGGGAACTGCGCGGCGAAGGTGTCGCGCTGGTCATGGTTGCCCAGGCACATGTGCACCGGAAACGGGCAGACCGAGAGCGCGTTCTTGAGCCTGCGATAGCTGTCCTCGTCGCCGCGGTCGATCAGATCGCCGGTGGCCAGCAGCATGTCAGGCTGCGGATCGAGATCGCACAGCATCCCGATGACCTGATCCAGCCGCTTGCGATTGAACTCGGCAGGATTGTCCGGATCAAAGCCCAGATGGATATCGGTGATCTGGGCAATCAGCATTCGGCGTGAAGGTCCTCGGGCCTGGGTTAGTTGGGCATCATGCGCGATTGTCGGAGACGGGCGCTGACCACCGCGGGATGCGCCAGTGCCGCCGTGATCTCTGGCCGCTTTTTCTTCTTGTCTTGCTCGCGAAGCAGCCATGGAGCCCCCTTGTCGGCGTGGTAATCGTGGCACATTGCACAGGTGGATTCGACAGGTTTCTTGACCTTGATCAGCGACTCGCCGGTTTCACCCACGTGGCAGGTGCGGCAATCCTTGATCCCCGGCAGCAGCAGGTCCGACGCCTGGCTGGATTTTTCGGCAAGGTGGCAGCTGGTGCACTCTTCCTTGTCGTGCGCATCGTGCGTGAACCAGCCCTTGTTGAGATAGCGGCTGGTCTGCGCGACCGGTGCGATCCGGTAGTCCATCCCGCCCGAAGAGGACGGCGGCACCACCACGTGGCAGTCATAGCAAGCCCCGCCGCGGCTGAAGACCTGGCGGATCGCCTGATCGGCACGGCCACCGCGGAAGTTGACCGCCCGCGCATAGTCGGCGGCGGTGCGCCTGGAATTGACGACGCCTGGCCGCTGGCGCGCCAGGCTGCCCAGGTTGATCGGCCGGGTCGGCGCGGTCGAGCGATAGAAGGCGCGCAGATCGGCCTTGACCTGCTCGGGCTGGCCATGGCGCAGCGTGCGGAAGGTGTTGCCGATCTTGTCGAAGGCAAGGCTGTGGCACATCGCACAGCTCTTCTCCATGTCCACGGCTACAAAGCCGACATTGTTCTTGTCCGCCTCATGGCAATCGGAGCATTCGAGTGCATCGCCAAAGCCATATTTGCCCGCCAGTCGCCGCCCCATCTGGGCGACGCCGCCGGTCTTGTTCAGGTGCATGTCGTGCGGGAATTTCAGGCCGTTGTTCTCGCGCGGCTTGCGGTCGAGCGAGATGCGCTGGCGCGGCGCCTTGGCATCGTCGCCGACGAGCGGACGCACCAGCACCGCAGGCTGGAACTGCGGATGCGCGGTGCCGAAATCGGCGGCGTTATCGAGCTTGGTGTTGGTCAAGCGCGTGTCCATCCCGTCGTGGCATTCAGCACAGAATCGCTGCTGAGTGGGCTGCATAGCACCTGCCCCCTCATGCTCGGTGTGACATTCGACACAGCGTCCTGCAGGTTTGTTGAAACTGGCCGCAACGAATCGGGTGAAGGCGGCAAATCCGGTGGGGTCGCCGCGCGCGGTGAGCTGGCGCGTCATCGGCGCGTGGGGGCCTGCGTCCTTTTCGTGGCAGGTCATGCAGGCATTGTCGCGGACGGACACAAAGGCATCGACATGGCACGATTGGCAGTCGTCCTTGAGCGTCTTGTGCGCGAGGCTGAGCTTGCCCGATGACCACAGGCCGTCGGCATGGAAGCCATCTGGGCGCGATACCTTTTCCTTGTACGCCAGGTCCTTGTAGCTCGACCAGGTGTAGATCGGCCAGGCAAGGCAGGCGATCAGGATCAGCAGCGCAAAGCCCCAGGCGCTCATCCTCTTGCCCGGCAGCAGCCCCTTGAGCGAATAGATCGCGCTCTCGTCCTTGTCCTCGGCGCTGTCCGATACCGCCTCGACCCTGCGGATGGTAAGCGTGATCGCATCGCCTTCCACGCCGACCGCGATGATGTGGCCGCCAAAGCGCAATTCCGCGCCGCGCGCGATATCGATTGTCGCACTTTCGACGCTGCGGCCATCGACATCGAACGGTTGCTGCGACTGGGCGGCGACCAACAGATCGCCGCCGCGCCGTTCCATGCGCGCGTGTACCGGGTTCACCGCCAGATCGGGCAGGTGGACGCCGTTGCTGGCGTTGCGACCGATGAAGATCTCGCCGCCTTCGACCTCGGTCTGGCGGACAATCTCGCTGCCGTCTGCCTTCAAGGCAACCTGGCGGACGATAAACATCATTCAACTGCCCCCAAAACCGTCACAAACCCGCCCGCCAGGCCCCTGCCCCGGACCTTTCGATCACCAATAGAAAAACACGCTGAAAATATGCGCCGACAGCGCGGCGAGCAGCGCGAAGGTCATCGGCACATGCACGAACAGCCACACCTGCAGCATCGACTTGATCTGAAGGTGCTTGCGCAGCCGTGCCAGCGTCGATTCCTTGCGCTGCAAGAGCCCGTCGACCTTGTCGAGCGGGTCGTCGCCCATCCGCGGCTGATAGGCGCGCATCCGGCGCAGTTCGGCGATCGCCGCGCGGGTTTCGCAGCCGCCATAGCTGTTGCCGATGCGCTGGAAGAAATTGCCGTCGAACGGATCCTGTTCGAGCGAAGCCTGCACCAGCGCCGCCTGCGCCGGATCGAGCGGCTGGGCTGCATCGTGCAGCTGCCGGTCGAGCGATCGCAACTGCTCGATCATCATCCGCTCGGTCACCGCGCCGTCGCTGTCGGCGCGGTTGTTCGACAGATTGTCGGGCAGCGTTGCGTAAAAATAGATGCCTACGATGCCCGAAATGATCACGATCATCATCAGAGACCATGCCAGCGTGTGGACGTTCCAGCCGAGCTGGAAGCCGGTGTGCAGCGTTCCGATGACGATCAGGCTGAGCCCCAGATACACATGCGCGCTGGTCCAGGCTTTCAGCGACCATCCCCCCGGCGTGATCGCGCGCTTGCGAAGTCCCAGGCAGGTCAGCCAGAGGATCAGCAACGCCCCGATGGTGCCCAGCGTATAGCCATACCAGGACCCGCCATTGTGGCGCGGCTGAACATCGACCAGAAAATAGCTCACCAGACAGGTGATCGACAGCACCGTGGCGATCTTCATCCAGCGGAAGTTGCGATGTCGCAGGAACCCGTCGTGCATCGAATTGCGCTGGCGACCGGTGGTCTTTTTTCGCACCACAGGCGCGGCGGGTTGGGCCTGGCTAGCCATGGTTCAGGCCTCCTCCTGCTCGAGCCGCGCAACGGTCAGGAACTCGTCGGGCGCGACGCGGATCGCCGCGCCCGTCGGGCAGGCGCGCACGCAGCTCGGCCCGCCCTCGATCCCGGCGCACATGTCGCACTTGATTGCCTTTTTGGGCTTTTCGACCCCGGGGTCGCTGTTGGCATAGGCCCATTTCTTGCTCGGCTCGCCGGGACCGGGGCCGAAGCCGAAGAACAGCCAAGACAACAGGCTGGGCTTCTTGGGCGGCACCTTGTCCATGCGGATCACGCCATAGGGGCAGTTGCGCTGGCAGTTACCGCAGCCGATGCAGGTGTCGTTGATATAGACCTCGCCATCGGGGCCGCGGTTGATCGCGTTGGGCGGGCAATCGGCCATGCAGTGCGGGTGTTCGCAGTGACGGCAACTGGTCGGCACGTGCAGGTGCGCATAGGATCGCCCCGCTTCGCGGTCGAGCCGCGAGAGGCCATCATGGCTGTCCGCGCAGGCCTTTTCGCAATTGTCGCAGCCCACGCACAGGCTCTCGTCGATCAGCAGCACGTCGGTCGCCTCGCCGATGCCGTTTTCGACGAGGAAATTGGCGACGCCCGAATACATGTCGACCACGCCCGAGAAGCTGTCCTTCTTCGCCTCGATGAACGCGTTGATATCCTGGCGGCTGGCCATGTCGCGCTTGGCGCGCTTGAGCAGTTCGGGGTGCGCCTCGAGCACCTTCTTGAACGCATCGCCATCGATCTGGATGACCTCGGACTTGATCGCCGCCTTCACCGTCGCGGTGCGCCTGCCGCCCGCGATCAACGCCATTTCGCCGACATAGGAGCCTGCGGGGAGATAGGACAGGAACACCGGCTTGCCGCCGATTTCCTTCTCGACGATCATCGATCCGACGCGGATCACATAGATCTCGTTGCCCTCGTCGCCTTCCTTGAGGATCGCCTCGCCGGGCTTGATCTGGCGGATCTTGCTGGTCTGCACCACCTCGGTGATATCGTCGGGCTTGAGCCCCGATCCGAACATCTGCAACAGCAGGCGCTCGGTGGAGATGCGCTCGATCGCCTTCTTGGCGGTGGGAACCTGGCTCTGCAGCTTGAGCGCCGCGTTGCGCGATATCTCGACGCAGATCGTGTCCTCGGCGGCGATCACGGTCGCGCCGCGACGGCGCCCCGAGATCAGCCCGACCTCGCCAAAGATCGACCCCTGCCCGATCGGCACGGTCTTCGATGTGTCATTGGGATCGATCTGCACCGCGACCGAGCCTTGCGCGATCGCGAACAGCGAAGATCCGGGCGCGGCGCGTTCAAAGATCACATCGCCCTTGCGATAGAATTTGGCATCGGAATCGAGCATGAACTCGCGCATCTGCAGCGGGTTCATGCCGTTGAGGATCGTCACGTTCTCGCGCAGCAGGTCGAGCCATTCGGCCACCGACTTGCGGCCCGGAAGGTCGCGGAACTTGGCTTCGAGGATCGGCTCGTCGGCGGGTTTCAGTTCGGTGTTGCCGTTGATGAACTCGATGACGTCATAGCCCTGGTTCATGCAGTGCTTGATCAGCGGATAGCCGGCCAGCGCGCCGATGACGAAGATTCCCGGCGCGGTTGATTCGAACACCGGCGACAATTGCGGGAAGGCAAGGCGGTCGGCGCTGGTGAACGCGATGCCGCACTCCTCGATAAACGCGCGAGGCGGGGCGGAGCCAATACGCGCGATGATCCGGTCGCAGCGCACCCGTTCCTCGCCGTCGCGGGTGCTGAAGGTGATCCAGCCCGGCTCGACACTGGCGGTGTCGGTCTCGAACCGGATGTTGAGCTTGCCGGCATTGCGATCGCCCAGCAGCGCCAGCGCATTGGCCTCCTTGGCGGTCGGGAAGCTCTCCTTGGGGCTGGGTGCCTCGGGGCCGCGGCTGACGATGGTGACGACATTGCCCTGCGCCGAATCCTCGGCAAGACCGCGCGCATTCTCGATTCCCGCATCGCCCGCGCCGATCACGACGATGTGCTCGTCGACATATTCGGTGGGATCGTCGAGCTGATACTGCACATGCGGCAGATCGCCGCCCGGGCAGCGCATGCGATTGGGGTTGCCCTGGGTGCCGATCGCGAACACGACGTTTTCCGCCATGATTGTCTCGCCGTTGGTCAGCACGATCTCGTAGGGCGGGGCGTAGCGCTGGATTTCCTTCTTGGTGATCGACCCATCGCGGCCGCGCTGCTCGATGACATGCACGCTTCCCTCGATCGCCGGGCCGGTGCCGCGGATCGCCTTGGCCTCGGCATTGAACTTGACGTTGACGCCCAGTTCCTTGGTGCGCGCGTTCCACTTGTCGAGGATCGCCTCGCGCTTGCCCGCCTCGAACTCCTGGTCGGAGCGCAGGACGAGCTGCGATGGCGTCGCCATCACATGCTTGCCCTTCTGGTATTTGTAGATCGTATCAGAGAGGTGATCGGTCTTTTCGAGCAGGATGTGGCTCATCCCCAGGCTCGCGGCGCGTCCGGCGGCGCTCTTGCCCGCCGGGCCTGACCCGATGATCGCAACGCGGAAAATCTCGCTCACAGGTTCGCGTCCCCCATTTGCGGACGCGCGAGCGTCCACGCTTGCATGGCTGAGGCAGACCAGCCCGACATTGCGCCGCCCGATATCTCCCCGATCGGTACGGCGGACGCCAGAATGCTCCGCAGCCGCAAGAACTTGCCCAAAATTCGGTTGCGAACCCTATGGCCATATTTCTAGCAAAGAATGTGATCTTTACCACTTAGAAATTGGAAATTGTGGCCGATCGGCTAGCATGATGGCCTGACACGCGGACAAAGAGACACCCTGATGACCGAGAGCACCCAGCAAACCCCGGCCCCGCTGCCTGCACAGGCTGCTGCGGTGGAAGGCCCGCAAGGCGGATTCGGCGCGGCGCGCATCGCTTTGCTGTGCGCGGCGCTGATCGCGGCGGGTGCGGTGGGCTACAAGCTCTATACCGATCAGGCTCCGAGTGCCGCAGCGCCGGCAGCGCCGGTCGGGGCCAATGGCGAGCCCGCCTCGGTCGACGAGGTGATCGCCGGGCTGGAAGCGCGGCTGCAGGACAATCCCGATGATGCCGAAGGCTGGCGCATGCTAGGCTGGAGCTATTTCGAGACCGGGCGCTTTGCCGAATCCGCCACGGCCATGCGCCGCGCGATCCAGCTCGCACCAGGCAATTCGGAATATCATTCGATGCTGGGTGAAGCGCTGGTGATGGCGAGCAAGGACGAGGCGATCAGCCAGGATGCCCGCGCCGCGTTCAAGCGCGCGGTCGAGATCGACCCCAAAGATGCGCGCGCTCGCTATTTCCTCGCCGCGGCCAAGGACATCGATGGCAAGCATGCCGAGGCGATCGAGGACTGGTTCGGGCTGCTCGCCGAAACCCCCGCCGATGCGCCTTATGCCAAGGATATCCGCGACGTGATCCGCAATGTCGGCAGGGAGCGCGGCATCGAGGTCGAAAAGCGGCTCGCATCGGCGAAGTTCGCGCCCGCCAGCGGCGGGTTCCGGACCGATGGCGCGCAGGCCGCCACCGCCGGCATCCCCGGCCCCAGCCCCGACCAGATGGCCGCCGCCGCCGCGCTGCCCCAGGGCCAGCAGGACATGATGGTGGCACAGATGGTCGATGGCCTTGCCGACCGGCTCAAGCGCGAACCGGGTGACACCGATGGCTGGATCATGCTGCTGCGCAGCCGGATGCAGCTGGGCGAGACCGGCAAGGCGCAGACCGCGCTGCGCGATGCGACCGCAGCGTTGAAGAACAAGGCGGCCGATCAGCGCCGCGTGCGCGAGGCGGCAGCCGCGCTGGGCGTGCCGGGCGCCTGAGCCACCTCGACTACCCCCCGGCACCCCCCTCAACCCCGGTCACACCCGGGAGATGACTCCGTTCCGGACCAATGTAACCGTATAATCATTGCCTGTTGAGCCGCGAGCAAATAGTTTGCTCTCAATGGTTTGCAAGCCATTGACCATTCTCCCGGTGGGGCCCTTGCGCCTTCGCCACACCCATCATTTTATCGCCAAACCCATCACTTTATCGAAGGTGCGCCGGAACATTCTATGCCGGATATGGATCATGTCGAGCACGCCTGGGGGGCGATCGAGTCAGCTTCCACGCTGGATGACGTGCTGCGGGTGACCGTGGATCACGCGCGCAAGCTGGGGTTCGAATATGCGGCCATCGCGCGTCATGTCCATGTGCAGTCCGGGCTGATGCGGCCTGACGTGCTGAGCAACTATCCCCAGGCATGGAAGGACCTGTTCAACCGTCGCGACTATGGCCTGTCGAGCCCGATCCTGGCCGCCTGCCAGCGCCGGGGGGGCGCGATCCGCTGGACCGACCTCGAATCGATCATCCCGCTCACCCGCATCCAGCGCGAATATCTGGAAGAATCGCGCAGGTTGGGGCTGGCCTCGGGCTGCACCGTGGCGAGCCACATGCCCGACATGCCCACGGTGTCCGCCCATTTCGTGATCCCCGACAACGGCCCGCTGCCCTCGCGGCTTTTCATGATGGCGATCCTTTTGGGCACCGCGGCCGGGCAGCAGGCGCGCAGCCTGTGGCAATCGCAGCATCCCGATGCCGCAGCAGACCTCGCCGAGCGGTTGTCCCCGCGCCAGGTCGACTGCATCAAGCTGGTCGCGCGCGGCATGACCAGCTGGGAAATCGCCAGCGTGCTGGGGATATCCGACCAGACCGTGAGCGAATATCTCACCGACGCCCGCCGCCGCCTCGCCGTCGCCAACCGCGCGCAGCTGGTGCTCAAGGCGCTGAAACAGGGCTATTTCACGCTGGACGATGTGACCGACTGAGGCGCGCGCGTACGGACCGCCGACCTCATCCGCCGTGACCGCGCCTGCCTTGCTCAGCGATTGTCCGCCGGTGTACGTGCGACGACGAGCCAGGCCAGCACCGTGATCGCGCCGCACCAGGCAAGAAATGCGCTGAGTTCGCCAAGGCCGAGCAGCGCCGCGCCGGGGGCAAAGGCGATCGCCCAGCCAGCGCGCCGGTATCGGGGCAAGGCGCGGGCGCGGTTGAGGCGGAAGACACGGGTGCGCTTGGTGTCGGTATACAGCAGATAAATGACCGCCAGCAGACTGATGGCGGTGGCGGCGGCAAACAGCGACAGCGTGCTCATTCGGCCGGCACCGCCGCCGAGGCCTGTCCATCGCCGCGCGCCGATCTGGCGATGGCATCGCCGCGCCGCGAGCGATGGAGCGCGAACACTCCGCCTGCCAGCAGCATCAGATCGATCATTACCACCACGGCGTGGCCCGCCCCGACCAGATCCGGCCAGCCCTGCCCGCCGGTCGCCAGCCGCACCAGCGGAAGCGCAACCATCGCCAGCCCGAGCACCGCCATGAACACCGCGCTCGCATCGCCGCGACGGATCAGCACGCCCGCCAGCAGCACCGCGAAGGCGCATCCCCAGACGAAACCGAACGCGGTGCCGGACACCGGATCGCCCGCAGGATAATTGAGCAGAAAGCCCAGCGCCGCGCCGGTTAGGCCGATCGGAACGCCATAGCCCACCATCGGGATCGCGACCCCCAGCACCCGGCCCGAGGGCATATCGGGCCTTCGCTCGACCCACAGCCTGAGCCCGGTGAGCGTGACATAGCTCGCCGCCAGACCCAGCGAGACCCAGATCAGCTTGGAGAGCAACCCGGCGAAATGACCGAAGTGCAGCGGCCCCATCCAGGCATAGACCGTGCTGCCGAACGACGGCCTGGTACCGAGGTCGGGCTTCACCCCGTGATAGCGCCCGCTCGCCATGTCATAGACATGCGTGCTGGCCTCGACCGCGCGGCCCGAAGGCAGGTGATAGAGATACGCCCTGGAATCCGCGGCGCCCCAATGCGCGATCGAAACGAAGCTGGGCTGTGTCCCGGTCCGCGCGACAGAACGGGCGATCATAGAGTCCAGATTGGCCATGTCCGCCGGACGCTCACTCACCGTTGCGGGTGCGCCGACCAGCGTTTCGGTCATCTTTTCCTGATCGCCGCCAAAGGCCACCATCGCCACGATCGGCAGCCCGATGGCGCCGGCAAAGCTGAAGAAAGTGCCGGTAAAGGCAAGCAGGAATCCGAACGGCAGGCTCCAGCTGCCCGCCAGAATGTGTCGGTCGCGCCGGTTGAGCAGGCGGCTAGACAGCCGCGGCGCGACGAACAGGTCCTTGATCAGGTGGCGGTGGAGGATGATGCCCGAGATCACCGCGAACAGCATCACGAAGCCTGCAAGCCCTGTGAGATACAGCCCCACCGGGTCGGGCGCGTGCAGGCTGATGTGCAGGATCGAGATGAAATAATCGAGCGCGCTGTCGCGATCCTCGGGCAGTTCGCTGCCATAGCCCTCATCGCGCGCGGCAACCTTGAGCGTGCCGGGTTCAAGCAGGAAACGCACGCCGACATCGTCGGGCTTGCCCGCCGAGTTCACGCCATGGGTGTGGAAGAATACCAGTATCGTCCCCGACGCATTGGGATAGATCGTGATGTCCTCGCGATATTTCGGCTCGACCGTCTGAGCAAGCTGCCTGATCCTGGCATCGAGCGGCTGGCTGAACGGCGCTTGCGTCTTCGCGCCGCTGATCGACCAGGCGCCGATCTCCTGCGACAGCACCGCTACCGTTCCGGTAATCACCACGACATAAAGGAACAGGCCGAGCAGCACGCCCGACCAGCCATGCACCGCGAGCAGCCGCTTGGAGGTTGCCTGATTGACGAGACTCATGTGCGCGATCCCCCGGGGGCTCAGAAACGGCTGTAGATGAGCGCGGCATTGGCCAGAATGATCGCCGCGATCACCCCGGTGCCGCGCAGCGGCCGCGCCTCGATCAGCGCGTAGAGAAAATAGACCGCCCACAGCGCCGGAAAGAGCAGGATCGGCCAGATCAGGTTATCGATCCCGGCAGCGCCGCCGGGCAGCCACAGCGGCATCGAAGCCATGGTCACGACCGCAGCAATCAGCGCGAGCGGACCTGCCATCACCCAGCGCAGCACATTATCGCGCGCAGGCATCTTGCCCGCACCCGTTCCGCTGTGTTGCGCTGTTTCCTGCGGCACCCGCCATCGCCCCTTTGATCTGGTGTGGCGCGCATGGGTTTGCGCCGCCGACATGCCGAAGGTCTAAAGCGCATGGATTGCTAATGCAAGTGATTCTCATAATGAGATGGGCCAGCGCAGCATTCGCATGCGCAAGACCGTCGCGAGCGGCGGCGACCCGGCGCGCTCACAGTTGGAATTGCAGGCACCTCTCCGATCGCTCAGCAAGGCAATGGCGGCGCTTGGCTCAGGGCAACCGCGCGCTGTCGGCAAGCTTGCGGAAATCCTCGACGCCGGCTGCGAAATAATGCAGGCGCGGCGCCTCGAAGCTGATCATGTAGAGCTTGCCCGCGATGATCGCCGCGCGCGCCTCGCCCCGGCGGGGCAATTCGTCCTGATCGACGAATTCATAGGTGAAATGCACCCCGTCCGCGCCCAAAAACCGCCCCGGTTCGATCCCGGTCATCTGGAACGATCCGCTGTGCTTGTAGGTCCGCCAGGTGGTTTCGAGCAGCTCGGGCACCTCGACCAGCAGGGTCGCGGCGGTGAACTTGGGCAGCGGCTCGCGCTTCTTGCTGCGTTCCCTCACCAGCGGCTTGCCCGGCTCGATCGCAGCAAAGAAGATCACGTCGTTGAGCTGCTCGCCATCGACCGTCCAGTGCTCCGTGTTCTTGCCGAGGCGCACATCGAGCCGGTTCCAGTCGCGCGACGGCGTGACGGTGAGCGGCGTATCGGCAACCGCAACGGGCGCGCCACGCTCGCGCAATTTGTGCGCCTGAGCCGAGACCGGCGCGAGGAGCAAGGAGGTCAGCGCCAGTGCTGCGGACAAATGAAACAGGGGGCGTATCATGGCTGGGGTTCTCCCGCGGGGATCATCATCCCGATCAACCGGGCATCGGATGCATCGGGCTTGAGCTCCAGATAGCGCCGCAGCGCGGCCTGCCCTGCCCCGGCCTGCCCGGTCTTGAGCAGCGACAGACCAAGACCGCGGTTCGCCTCTGCATGCGCGGGGTCGAGCGCGACCGCGTCTGCATAGAATTGCGCGGCGTTGACTAGGTCGCGCGGGGCCCCGCGCATCCGGTAAAGCTCGCCGCGGGCATGGTGGAGCTGCGCGGTCCAGCCGCCTTGCGCCAGCGCCTGGAGGAGATACTCGCTCGCGCCGAAATCGTTGAGCTTGATCTGGTCGTCCAGGAACATGCCCAGCCACGGGGCAAGCGCCGCGCGATAGCGCTCAGCGCCATCGTCGCGCGTTGCGGCATCCGGGCGGGCAAGCTCGGCCAGATATCCGGCGCGTTCGGCCTGAGGAGGATGCGATGCGGTAAACGCGATCCTGTCAAAACGCGGTTTTTTCAAACCCTTGGCCCTCGCGGAGGCCTCGTATTCTCCCATCAGCTTCTGCCAGACCTCTGATGCCGCTTGGGGACGAAGCGCGCTCCCGTTCAGATAACCGATGCCCAGCCGGTCCGCATCCCGCTCCTGATCCCGTCCGAACCGGTAGAGATTCCCCAAAACGCTCAGCTCCAGATTGCGATAGGAGCGTGCCACATTGTAGCTCGGCGCCAAGCTCCCCAACACGAACGCCCAGGCCAGAACATCGGTGCCGGAGCGCCACGCCTTGAGCTGGCCGAGCGAGTGCCGGGCCTCGAAATGACCGAACTCATGGCCCAGCACTGCGCCCAACTCGGCTTCGCTCTTTACGCGCAGCAGCAGGCCGGTAAAGACCTGCATCGTCCCGTTGGGCGCCATGCTGGCGTTGAACTCGGGCTGGCGCAAAACATAGATCCGCACCGCCCCACACCGGTCGGCGCCCACCGTGTCGCAAAGCACCTTGCGCACATACCCCGTCAGCGCCTCGTCGCGTATCGCCAGATCGGATTGCGCGAGCACCCGTTCGTCCTCGTCCATCTCGCGCCAGAGGCCGATCTCGTCGACACCCTGGGGTTGATAGGCTCCGGCATAAGGTGGCGGCAGCACGGGCTGCGGCGGCGCGGGCTGCGCCTGCGCCTCGCCTGCCACCAGCAGGCTCAGCGCGCCCAGCACGCAGAGCGCCCGGGAGATCATGGCTTGGTCTCGGCGGGCGCGGCATCCTTGGGCATCGTGCTGCCGGGAAAATCCTCGAGCAGCTGGCGCACGCGCTTGTGCGCACCCTCCGCCTCGCGCACATCGCCGCCCATCTGGAAATCGGCGTTGAGCCAGAGCAGATCGCCCGACTTGAGATCGATCAGCCCGGCATAGCCAATATGCTGCCCCGAGGTGACGCCAACCCCCGCGACCAGCCCGACGATCTGCAGCATCTTGCGCCCTGTCGATCCGTACTGATCCTGGTTGTAGATGAACAACGCATAGTCAGCATTTTGCGCACCCGGCAGATCGGCAACGCCAGTTCCCAGCGACCAGTCAAAGACATCAGCCTTGTTGTCGCGCTTCTTGGTGGGCAGGCGGTTGCCGACGAAGAACTGGTATTCGATCACCGCCCGCGATACCGCAGCGAACAGCGACATATGCTCGGCAACCTTGCGGGCATCTTCGCCATAAGGCTCGGGCGCAGCGACAACGACATTGCCCAGTTTAGACTGCATCGTAGCGAGTGCGGCATCAATGTTTGCGCGGGCCTGATCGGTCCAGTCGGCGTTGGGCTCGAACAGTCCGCCAGTTGACTGCGCGCCCACCCTGACTGTCGGACGCAGCAACAAGATCGTCTTGCCGCTTTGCGGGGCCAGCTCAAATCCTTGTCGCACCGCCGAGCGTTCTTGCGCCCATAGCGGAGTGAATGCAGAATAAATGGCAAGCAACGTCGCAAATAGCGTGATCGCGATTCTGTGCATACAGCCCCCCATGAATGCACCTCTTGTATAGGCTACTTGACTTGCGATGATCCAGCCAAATTCAATGATCGCACCATTTTGGATGTTATAGATTTGGGTCGAAATCAGGGGAGTTGTGTGGCTGTCAGGATAGCTGTGCTTTTCATCACCATACCCTCCATTCGGGCTGTTACTATCGGGGGCAGCTGCCACCTTTGGAGGTCAAATCTGTATGCCTATTCGGTTCCTGCCCGCCATGGCCGTCACAACAGTGCTGGTTGCAGCTTCCGCCACCGCAGCGCCTGAGCGCGCCCGCGCCTCGGCTGCGCTCCCGCCCCAGGCGATGATGCTTTTGCAGCAGGGCGCGGCGCAGTGCCCGATCAATGCTGCCGGTCTGCGGGGCAGCGGCGCGACCGTCACCTGTTTCTGCCCGGCATCGGCAACTCAGGATGGCACGGTATGGGGCACCGACACCTATACCGACGACAGTGCGGTCTGCCCAGCTGCCCGGCATGCAGGCGTTATCGGACCGCGCGGCGGCAGCGTGACCTTTACCATCCAGCCTGGCCTGGGCAGCTTTGCCGGATCGGTACGCAACGGCGTCTCGTCGAGCAACTATGGCCCCTGGGATGGCAGCTATTCGTTCAGCGAGCCCGGCGTCTTGGGCGTCTCCGGTGTCAACACGAACCAAGTGGCGCAATGCCCGGCTACCGCATCGCAGTGGCGCGGACGGCGCAGTGGCACGCGCTGCTATTGCCCGCCCAGCGCCACGGCGACTCAAGGCACGGTGTGGGGCAGCGACATCTACACCGATGACAGCGCGATCTGCCGGGCTGCGCTGCATGCCGGGGCCATCGCCCGGTCAGGCGGCGCGGTGCTGATCACCCCCCTGCCCGGACGCAGCAGCTATGCCGGCAGCGCGCGCAATGGTGTTTCCACAACCAGCTATGGCAGCTGGCCGGGCAGCTACAGCGTCGGGAAATAGCGCTCAGCGCGCCCCGAACAGGGCAGAGCCGATACGCACATGGGTCGCGCCGATGCGGACCGCGGTCTCATAGTCGCCCGACATGCCCATGCTGAGCTGATCGAGCCCATGATCGCGTGCCAGCTTGGCGAGCAGCGCGAAATAGGGCGAGGGTTCGACATCGGCGGGTGGCACCGCCATCAGGCCGACGACCTGCAGGCCCAGCGCGCGCACCTGTTCGAGGAACTGCGGCAGATCGGGAAGCGCGCATCCGCCCTTCTGCTCCTCCTCGCCGATATTGACCTGGATGAAGCACGGCACCTGCCGCCCCGCCTTGGTCATCGCGGTGGCGAGCGCCTTGGCGAGCGACATGCGGTCGAGCGAGTGGATGACATCGAACAACGCGACGGCATCGTCCGCCTTGTTCGATTGCAGCTGGCCGACCATGTGCAGTTCGAGATCGGGATAGCGCGCGCGCAGCTCGGGGAACTTGGCCTCGGCCTCCTGCACCCGGTTCTCGCCGAACACCCTTTGCCCCTGCGCGATCAGGTCCTCGATCGCCTCTACCGGTTTGGTCTTGGAAATCGCGATCAGCGTGGTCGCTCCCGTCGGGCGTCCGGCGATCTTCTCGGACTGGGCGATATTCGCGCGGATCGTCGCGAGCGGGGTGTCTGCGGCAAGGCTATGCGTGGTCATGGGGCGGGGCTATAAGCCGGGTCATGCGCCGCCGCCAGCCCGGAAAATCAGCCCTGCCGCGAATCTGGCTGATCAGCGATGCGCGCAACGATGCGGTGCTGGAGCGGTCGATCAAGCGGCTGCCGCGTGGATCGGGGCTGGTGTTCCGGCATTACCACCTCCCGCCCGAAGCGCGTCGCGCACGGTTCGACCGGCTGGCAAAGCTGATCCGCAGGCACGGCGGGGTGATCGTGCTGGCAGGGGATGCCCGGATGGCGCGGCGCTGGCGGGCGGACGGATGTTATGGAGCGCCCGGCGGCGGCGCAGCGAACGGCTTGATCCGGCTGCTGACGGTTCACGACATGCGCGAACTGGCCCGCGCCCACGCCTCTGCAGCGGACCGGGCGGCAGCGCTGATCTCGCCGGTGTTTGCCACGCGAACGCATCCGGGCGGCACGACGCTGGGGGTTGCAAGGTTCGCCAGCCTCGCGCGGGTGTCGCGGTTGCCGGTCGTGGCGCTTGGCGGCATGACGCGGCAACGGTGGCTCCAGATCGCGGCAATCACCACCGGCTGGGCTGCGATCGATGGATTGTCGGCATAGCGGCTGGCCTGTGCTTCCCCGACACGGCATGGGCCCAACTGCTGACGCCTGAGCCGTTGGCAGCTCAGACGCGAGAGGGAACGAAATTCGCGGCGAACGTGCGTGCGCCAGCCTTTGCCAGGCAGCTGATGACGGCAAGCTCGCCATCCTTGCGGCGATGCATCCTGCAGGTGCCCGTTGCGGACAGCCGCCGCCCATCGCGAAGCGTCACCTGCGATATGGCCATCGTGTCGCTGGACATGCTCCCGGTGAACCGCGCCATCGAGCCCCAGCTGCGCTGGGCGAAATCGAGCGTCGCACTCGCCGAGCCTCGGTCGATCTCCACCGTATCGCACAGGATCAAGACGGTCTCGTTGCGATTTTTCACCACCTTTTCGGGGTATTGGCAGCGGCCGTCTATCGAGGTCTTGCCTGCATCCTGGGCGCACAGCGGCGCTGCAGCGGCGAGCGCGAACAGGGCTATCGCCCGGATCGGCAGGGTCATCGAGGCCATGCGCCGATGATAGGGTAAAAAGGCCAGCAGCTCAATGGTTTGGGGGCGAGGCGCGTATCGACGAAGGCCCTTGGCGGCCGAGCGTCAGTGCAAGGTCCTGCAATAGATCGCCCGATTGCCCAATGCCCCGGGCGAAACGCCAGGGTGCGGGCACGACCCCTTGCTCTGGCATGGGGTCATAAGGGTGATGTCAGCAAACGCCCGGAAGGTCAGAAGCGGAATTCGGTTCCGACATAGACAGCCTGGCTATCATACTGCTCGTTGGTGAGCCCGGTCAGGCGGTCGCGCTCGCTGCGCAGGCGGATGCCCGCGGTGACGTCGAGATTGCGGGTGACCTTGTAGGCGCCGCCGACATCGAGCGAATAGCTGCCCTGATCGTTGAACGGACGAACCGCGCGGGTGGTGGGCGCCTGGATGTCGTCCACCTCGATCCGCGGGCTGAAGCGGCTCTTGCGCGCGGCACTGTCGCCGCGACCCAGCAGGGCGATATCGGGCAGCGCCTCATCGGGCTGGCGGATGCTGGAGGGCAGCGCAAACTTGGTGAAGCCCTTGGCGACGCCCAGGCTGAAGGCGGTCGGCGTGATCTGGACCAGACCGGCGCCCTGGCCACTGTCGCTGGCAAGATCAGGACGGATGTTGATGGCCTTGGCCGAGTCGGGACGCACGCGCACCGCGATGGTCAGCGCGCGGCTGCCGCTGGTCGCCGATGCGGCGGGAGTGAAGCGGAACATCTTGTCTCCGCGCAGCGCGGAGAATTTCAGCTTTTCAGCAAGACGGGGGTCAACCGAAGCGGGCGTGAACGATCCGATCCCGCCGCGGGCGTCGATCGACACCGGACGCGAGTCGAAACCGGAGGAAAATGCCAGGGCGATCGACGGCACCAATGCCGCAGTCCCGAGCAAAAGCCCCGAAATCGTCAGTTTTTTAACAACTCCCGCGTTCATGTCTATTTCCGACCCCGCCTCGTCCCTGCTTGTAGCGTTACCACAAAATCGGGCCCTTGAATGCCCATTGTCAGGAACCCCAAAAATAATCTGAAACCGTTGCACACAATCCACAATGCCAGCATTGACTTGGCCATAACGCCGACCTCGACCTGATGGTGGCGCATGCGCACCCGTCCCGGTCGGGACTCGGCATGAGCCAGATTACCGCGCGCAAACTTGCTGCTGCATGAACGCTTCCGGGCGTGCGCAAGTGCTTGCCCACGCCCGCAAAGCAACTATAGAAGGCCGCTGTTTCATGCGTCAGTTGTGTAAGGATTCCGCCATGCCTGTTCTTCCTTTCGCCCGCGTCGCGATCTGCGCTGTCGGCACCCTGACGCTGCTTTCTGCATGCGGTGGCGGCGATCGCGAGCGGCCCGAAGCGGACATCGCCGCCAGCCAGGTCACAACCATCGGCGTGAACAGCTATCTGTGGCGCGCCTCGCTTGACGCATTGTCGTTCATGCCGCTGCTGCAGGCAGACAGTGCCGGCGGCGTGATCGTGACCGATTGGTACGCCAATCCGCAGACTCCGGGCGAGCGGATGAAGGTGACCGTGTCGATCCTCGATCAGGATCTGCGCGCCGATGCGCTGCGCGTCGCCGCCAGCCGCCAGCTCAGCCAGAACGGCCAGTGGGTCGATGCCCCGGTCCGCGCTGCAACGGTGCAGAAGCTCGAAGAAATCATCCTCACCAAGGCCCGCGATCTGCGCCAGTCCGCCATTCGCGAATAACCCGACCCCTCCAGAGGCGATACAATGAACGAGAAGACGCGGTTCAATCCGCTGGCCGCTGATTCCCGCTGGCAATCGGTGTGGGACGAACGCCAGTCCTTCAAGGCGGACAGCAACAGCCCCAAGAAAAAAGCCTATGTGCTCGAGATGTTTCCCTATCCATCGGGACGCATCCATATCGGCCATGTGCGCAACTACACGATGGGCGATGTCATCGCGCGCTATCGCCGGATGCAGGGCTTTGAAGTGCTGCACCCGATGGGCTGGGATGCGTTCGGCATGCCGGCGGAAAACGCCGCGATGGAAAAGGGCGTCCACCCCGGCGGATGGACCCGCGACAACATCGCCGCGATGCGCAAGCAGCTCAAGCGCCTCGGCTTCGCGCTCGATTGGAGCCGCGAACTCGCCACCTGCGAGCCCGAATATTATGGCCACGAACAGGCGCTGTTCCTCGACCTCCATGCCGCTGGCCTCGTCTATCGCAAGGAAAGTGCGGTCAACTGGGACCCGGTCGACCAGACCGTGCTCGCCAACGAACAGGTCATCGACGGCAAGGGCTGGCGCTCGGGCGCGCAGGTTGAACGGCGCAAACTGAGCCAGTGGTTCCTCAAGATCACCGATTTCGCCGACGAATTGCTCGAAGGCCTGGATACGCTGACCGACTGGCCCGAAAAGGTCCGCTCGATGCAGGTGAACTGGATCGGCAAGTCGCAGGGACTGACCTTCAGCTTCAACGTCAGCGGTGACGCGACCACCATCCCCGTCTATTCCACCCGGCCCGACACCATCTTCGGCGCGAGCTTCGTCGCCATCGCTGCCGATCACCCGATCGCGCAGCAGATCGCTGCGGACAACGCCGACGCCGCCGCGTTCATCGAGCGTTGCAAGGCGGGCGGCACCACTGCGGCCGAGCTGGAGACCGCCGAGAAATTGGGCTTCGACACCGGGCTGCGCGCGATCCATCCGTTCGACCCGAGCTGGGAACTGCCGGTGTTCATCGCCAATTTCGTGCTGATGGACTATGGCACGGGCGCGGTGATGGGCGTGCCTGCGCACGACCAGCGCGACCTCGATTTCGCGCGCAAATACATGCTGCCGGTGCCGCGCGTGGTCGCCGCCGAAGGTGACGAGAATGTCGCCATCCAGACCGAGGCCTATACCGGCCCCGGGCGGATCATCAATTCGTCGTTCCTCAACGGCATGGGCGTCGACGAGGCCAAGGCCGCGGTCATCGCGCGCGCCGAATTGGAAGGCTGGGGCGAAGGCACCACCGTGTGGCGCCTGCGCGACTGGGGCGTTTCGCGCCAGCGTTACTGGGGCACGCCGATCCCGTTCATCCATTGCGAGGATTGCGGCGTCGTTCCGGTGCCCAAGGACCAGTTGCCGGTCGTCCTGCCCGAGGATGTCAGCTTCGAGATTCCGGGCAACCCGCTGGTGCGCCACCCGACGTGGAAGCATGTCGTCTGCCCGCAATGCGGCAAGGATGCGGTGCGCGAGACCGATACGCTCGATACCTTCGTGGATTCGAGTTGGTATTTCCTGCGCTTTGCCAGCCAGCCCGACGACAAGCCGTTCGACCCGCAGGAAATCGCCAAATGGCTGCCCGTCGGCCAGTATATCGGAGGGGTCGAGCATGCGATCCTGCACCTGCTCTACGCCCGCTTCTGGACCCGCGCGCTTGCCCGCATCGGCAAGATCGAGGTGACCGAACCCTTTGCGAGCCTGTTTACGCAGGGGATGGTGACGCACCAGACCTGGCAGGACTGGAACGGCAAATGGCTGGGCCCCGATCAGGTCGAAAGGCGCGGCGAGGACTGGATCATCACCGACACCGGCCAGGCGGCGATCGCCGGGCGGGTCGAGAAGATGTCCAAGTCCAAAAAGAACGTGGTCGATCCCGATGCCATCGTCGATCAATACGGCGCGGACGCGGTGCGCTGGTTCATGCTCTCCGACAGCCCGCCCGAGCGCGACCTGCCGTGGAGCGAGTCGGGCATCGAGGGCTGCTGGCGTTTCGTCCAGCGGCTGTGGCGGGTGTTCAACTCGGTCGAGGCGGCCGAGGGCGAGAACAAGCCGCTCGAACGCAAGCTGCACCAGAGCGTGGACCTGATCGGCAAGGACATCGAGGCGCTCGCCTTCAACAAGGCGGTCGCGCGGATCTATGAGCTGACCAACGCTATCGAGAAGGCCGAGAAATCCGCCAGCCGCAACATCGCCATCCGTGCACTCGCGCGCCTGGTTGCACCGATGGTGCCGCATCTGGCCGAAGAGGCCTGGGAGCTGATGAAAGGCCATGGCCTGATCGCCGATGCGAGCTGGCCCGAGGTCGACCCGGCGCTGCTGGTCGAGGACGAGGTCACCATCGCAGTGCAGATCAAGGGCAAATTGCGCGACACGCTGACCGTCGCCAAGGGCCTGCCCAACGAGGAGCTCGAACGGCTTGCGCTGGCATCGGACAAGGTGCAGCGTAGCCTGGACGGCGCCCCGATCCGCAAGGTGATCGTGGTGCCTGACCGGCTGGTCAATCTGGTGGTGTGATGGCTTCACGTACCGTTTTCCGTCACCCTGAACTTGTTTCAGGGCCCACTTATCCCCACGCGGCTTCGGCTGCTGGGGCACGATGGGTGCTGAAACAAGTTCAGCATGACGGGGTTGGTAAGGTAGCCCCCCTTTCCTGCACTGGAGCGATTTGATGCGCCGCCTTCTCCTCCCCCTCGCCCTCGCTGCAAGCCTTTCGGCCTGCGGGATGCAGCCGCTGTACTCCTCCGGCACGCAGGGCGCGGTCGCGACCACACTGGGCGATGTCACCGTTGCCCCCATCCAGGGCCGCGCAGGCTGGCTGGTCAAGAACGCGCTCGACGACAAGCTCGATGCGCTGGGCGGCGGCAACAGCCGTTTCCAGCTGCAGGTGGTGCTCGACGACAAGATCACCGGCTTCGGCCTGCTCGCCAACGACCAGGTGACCCGCGAGCGCCGCACGCTGCGCGCTCGCTATCAGCTGGTCGAGGCCGCCACCGGCGAGATCGTGCTCGACGCCACCGCCGCATCGGATGCGGGCGTGGATATCGTCAGCAGCGAATATGCCACGATTGCAGCGGAAAACCGCGCGCTGGAAAACCTGTCGCTCGAGATCGCCGACCAGATCGTCACCCGGCTTTCGCTGTTCGCGCGCGAGGTATCGCAGGCGCAATGAGGTTCGAGGCGCAATGAAGGCGGACGCCGCAGCGATCCGAGCCCTGGCGCGCAAGCCGCGCCCCGATATCCGGCTGTACCTGATCTTCGGCACCGATGATGGCGGCAACGCGGCGCTGGCGGGCGAGCTGATCGCGGGGTTCGGCAAGGGCATCGAGCGCACCGATCTTGACGGATCGCAGCTGTCGCGCGACCCTTCGCTGCTCCCCGCCGAAGCTGCATCGATGTCGCTGTTCGGCGACACCCGCTATATTCGCGTCACCACCAGCGGAGAGGAAAGCCTTGCCGCGGTCGAGGCGCTGCTCGCGGCGGACAAGGCGATCAACCCGGTGGTGATTCTGGCGAGCGGCATCAGCGAAAAATCGCGCATCGCGAAGGTGGCGCTCGCCGCGCCCAATGCGCTGGCGGTGCAGACCAAGCTACCCGGACCCGACGACATGGCCCGGATCGTCACCGAACTCGGACGCGAGGCAGGACTGACCATCGAGCCCGATCTCGCCCACGTCATCGCGGGCTTCACTGCGGCCGATCGCAGGCTGGCGGCGCAGGAGATCGAGAAGCTCTCGCTCTACCTCGATTCGAGCCCGCAGGATCCCAAGGCCGTGACCCGCGAGGCGATCACCGCGCTGCGGGCCGATGCCGAGGACGATGCGATGCAGCCGATCATCTCGGCGGCGCTGTCGGGCGATCTCAGGCGCTTGCCCGAGGAACTGAAACGGATGCGCGAACAGGCGGTGTCCGAGGTCGGGCTGGTGATCGTGATGCAACGCCAGGTAATGCAGCTTGCCGCCGCAGCACAGCGCATGGGCAGTGCACGTGATATCGGCGGCTGGGTAACTCAAGAGATGCGCAGCCGCAGGCTTTGGGGCGGCGGCAGCGCGCAGGACTGGACGCGGCAGCTGCGCGCCTGGGGCCGCCCGCAGCACATGGCGCGGCTGATCGAGCGGCTGCTCACCCTGCAACAGGCGATGATGCGCGCTACCCCGGGGCCTGCGCTGCTGCTGGAGCAGGAATTGCTCGAAATCGCCCGGGTCGCCGCACGCGCGTCTTGACTGTATCTCCAGTCGGCCCATGTTGTGATCTCCCCAGGAGAGACACATGGCAGACACCAAGATCAGCGACACCGAATGGCGCGCGAAGCTCAGCCCCGAGCAATATCACGTGCTGCGCGAAGGCGGAACCGAGCGGGCCTTTACCGGCAAGTATAACGACCACAAGGGCGATGGCATGTACCGCTGCGCCGGATGCGGCGCCCCCTTGTTCGAATCCGACGCCAAGTACAACAGCGGATCGGGCTGGCCTAGCTTCACCACCCCGGTCGAAGGCGAGGCAGTCGCCGAGATCGTCGACACCAGCCACGGCATGGTCCGCACCGAAGTGCGCTGCGCGCGCTGCGACGGACATCTCGGCCATGTGTTCCCCGATGGTCCCGGCCCCGAAGGCCTGCGCTATTGCATGAACAGCGCGTCGCTCGAGTTCGATCCTAAAGAGGATTGAGGACTTCGTCACCCCAGCCTGCACGGGGGTGACGACCCAAGGGGTCAGCTATAAACCCCGCCGCCGCCTCAGCACGATATACAGCGCCCCATCCCCGCCATGCCGGGGATGGGCGTTGCGCACCGCGGCGATCTCGCTCGCATGGCGCGACGAGGCCAGCCAGTCCGACACCGCCCCGCGGATCGCGCCGCGTCCGCTGTCGGGCGCGCGCGCCTTGCCGGTGATCAGCAGCATCAGCCGCATGTCCGCCGCCTTGGCTTGCGCCAGTGCCATGTCGAGCCGCGCATAGGCGCTCGCCAGCGTGTGCCCGTGCAGATCGATCGTGACATCGGGCTGCACCCCGCCCTTGGCCATCCGCCGATCCCAATGCCCGTCGAGATTCCCCGCGACCGAGGGCCGCGGCGCTTGCGTAAACGTCCAGGAGGGGGTGGGTTTGTTCCCTCTCCCCTCCCGCAGGCGGGAGGGGTCGGCCAAAACCGCAGGTTTTGCGCCGGGGGTGGGCAAGATCGGAAGACCAGGCTTTACAGGCCCACCCCCGGGTTGCCCGGCCTTACTGGATATCCCTGCCCCTCCCGCAGGCGGGAGAGGAGAGGTTTGCAACTTGTCCTTGAACGGCTCGACGGTCGCGATCACCCGCTTCCACAGGGCCGCTTCCGCATCAGAAAGCGGCCTTCGGCTCATCGCTCAGCGCGCCTGCTGCGCCAGCCGGTCGTAACTGCCGCGCGGCAGCAGGATCAGCGCGAGCCCGCGCGCGGACATGCCGCCGGCAATCACCTTGGCCTGCTCGCCCGCACCCCAGAAGGTATCGAAGCGGTTCGCCCCCTTGATCGCGCCGCCAGTATCCTGCGCCACCCACAATCCGTTGGGTTCTGCGCGGTCCATGCCCAGGAACACCGGCGCGCCCAAAGGCACGAACTTGGGGTCGGCAGCCACGCTGCTGCCCGCCTCGACCTGATAGCCCAAAGCGCCCAGCGGGCCGGGTCCGGTCAGTTCGCGGAAAAAGACGAAGCTCTTGTTTTCGCGCATGATGCTGCGGCCCTCTTCGGGGTTGGCGCGCAGATAGGCGACGATACCCTGCATGCTCGCCTGGCCGGGTGCGAGCAGGCCCCGGTCGCGCATCAGCGCGCCGATGCCGGTGTAATCGCGGCCGTTCTGGCTGGCGTAGCCGATCCGCACCACCGACCCATCGGGAGCGCGCAACCGGCCAGAGCCCTGTACCTGCAGGAAGAAGAAATCGATCGCATCCGCCGCCCAGGCGATCACCGGCGCGCGGCCACCCAGCGATCCCTGTTCGATCTGAGTGCGGTCGTCATAAGGGACAAGGTCGGTGTCCTTGAGCTTGCCGCGCACCCGCTTGCCCGCCCATTCGGGAGAGAATTGCGACAGGTCGACATCGATCAGGTCCGACGGGCGACCATAGACGGGGACTTCAAACCCCGCAGAGCGGGTGCGCGATCCGGCGATCTCAGGTTCGAAATAGCCGGTGGCAAAGCCTGCCCCCTCGCCCACCTGAACCGCTTCGAGCTGCTCGGCGAAGAACCGCACCGCGTCGCTGTCGGGCCATCCGGCAGCGGCAGCGCACGGAGCGCGCCAGTCTTCGGGACGGGTAAGGCCGCTGGCATCCTGGCGCTTGGTGACCGCAGGACAGGTGAGCCGGAAAGCGACCAGCGCGGCGCGCGCGTCATCTTGGGTGATCGGCAGGCTGGCGATGGCAGGGCCGCGGCGCAGCACCTGGCCAGCAGCCTGGGTGATATCGGCGCTGGCGGTGATCGCCGCGCCGGACATTGCCGGCAGAGGCGTTGCGCGGGGAATGACGTAGCTGGATGCAGGGCCGCTAGGCGCAGGCGCTGGGGCTTGCCGCGCGGGACCTGTTGCGGGGGGTGCGCTCTCGTAGGGCAGCCGCGCGGGCGGCAGCGCCGAACTGGTCTCGCCCGAAGGAACGACACCCGCACAGGCGGTGAGCGCCAGCGTCAGCAGACCGACCGCGAACCGGCGCATGGCAATCCCCCGGCGCGCGGACATCAGGCCTGATCGGTTTCGACCAGAATCCAGTTGGGATCGTTGCTGCGCAGATCGCGGGCGAAGGTCCACAGGTCGTGCGTCGCAACCGCGTCGGTCAGCGATCCGGCGACAAGCTCGCCATCGGGGCCGCGAACCACAGCCGCGATATCGGCATCGAACCGCACGGTGATGCGGGCATTGGGCGCGTCATATTCGGCGTCGACGATGCGAGCCTCGTCGATGCGCACCAGGCGGTTTTCCAGCGTCTCGCCGCGCGCGGTGCGCTGGTCGATCGAGCTGGAGAAGCTTTCATAGACCTCGTCGTCGCACAGCGTGCGAAGGTCTTCGCGGTTGCCAGCCCAGAACGCTTCGAGGATCATGCCATAGGCCGCCTTGGCGCCATCGCGGAACCGTGCGACGTCAAAGCTGCGGTCGGCGGCGAGCATCTGGCGGATGCCGGGCTCGGCGGCGATATCGAATACGGTCGAGGTTCCCGGCGTCATCGCAGCGGGCTTGTCATCGAGCTGCGGCCGCTCGATCGCGGTGGGGCGCTTGGCGACAGGCGTGTCCATGCCGCGGGTCAAGGGTTCCTGCTCGTGCCCGGTGCGTTTGCCCAGGACCGAGTACAGGCGGAGGCCCAAAAACGCTGCAACCATGGCCAAGATGATGATTTCTACCGTCACAAGTCTTCCCGTTTGCCCGCCCGCTTAAACCACTGTGCTGCTAAAAGGTCAGCGCGAATGCATAACATAGGGCATGTCGGCCAATATGCAAATTGCTTTGGCCGACAAAAACTTGCATCGCCCAGTGCTTTCGTGGTGCTTGCACCGCACGGGAAGCACGATTAGAGCGCCGCGCAAGACGCGCTGGCTGCGCCTAGCATTGAAAGGGACTATCCATGGCCGAAGACGGCACCGTGAGCTCGCAAAATCCGGCGCTGAATGGCGCTTCCGGCCCGCAGGCGGGCCTGATCTCGCAATATGTGAAGGACCTGTCGGTCGAAAACCCCAATGCACCCGACAGCTATCAGTGGCCGGGCCAGCTCGCGTTCGACGTGCAGTTCCGCGCCGAATCGCGCCAGCTGAGCGAAGAAGTTCACGAGATGATCTGCACCTACACGATCGCTGCCAAGGCCGAACAGGGCACCGCCTATCTGGTCGAATTGGCCTATGGCGCGCTGGTCGGCATCCGCGGCATGGATGAAGAGCAGGTCCGTCGCTTCCTGTTCGCCGACACCCCGCGCATGGTGTTCCCCACCATCCGCCTGATCCTGGGCAACGTCATCCGTGACGCGGGCTATCCGCCGCTGGTGCTCGAGCCGATCGATTTCACGACCCTCTACGAGCAGCAGAGCCAGGACCCCAATTTCGGCGCAGCGATGCCACCTGCCGAAGGCAACGCCTGACGCCCGGCTGCGATAGGGCGCACCCGGCATGAACCTGCTCCGCGCCGTATCGACCATCGGCGGGCTGACCCTGGTAAGCCGGGTGCTCGGCATGGTGCGCGACATGCTGATGGCGCGCTATGTCGGGGCCGGAATGGCCTCGGACGCGTTCCTGATCGCGTGGCGGCTGCCCAACCTGTTCCGCGCGCTGTTTGCCGAAGGAGCGTTCGCCGCGGTCTTCGTGCCGATGTTCAACCGCAAGATGGCAGAGGCCGACACTGCCGAACCCGGCAGCGGCATGGTCGCGGCGCGCGCCTTTGCAGGTCAGGTGCTGTCGGTGCTGCTGCCGGTGCTGATCGTGTTTACCGCGATCATGATGCTGGCGGCGGGCCCCGTGGTCTATGCGATGACCGGCGGCTTTCCCGATGGCGGGCCTGAAAAGTTCGCGCTCGCCCGCCACCTCACCATCATCACCTTCCCGTATCTGGGGCTGATCTCTTTGGTCTCGCTGCTGGGTGGCATCCTCAATTCGATCAACCGCTTCTGGGTCAACGCCGCAGCGCCGATATTGCTCAACATCTGCATGATCGCAGCCTTGCTGCTGTTTCGCGGGCAGAGCGAGGCGGAGACCGCGGTCACCCAGGCGATTGCAGTCACCGTATCGGGCGTGCTGCAGCTGCTGTGGCTGATCATCGCCTGCCGCCAGAGCGGGGTGAGCCTCAAGCTTTCGCGCCCGCGGCTGTCGCCCGACGTCAAGGCGATGCTGGTGCTGATCGCACCCGCCGCGATCGGCCAGGGCGCCATCCAGTTCAACCTGCTGATCTCCACCTCGCTCGCCGCGCGCTATCTGGGCGAAGGCTCGGTCTCGTGGATCTATTATGCCGACCGGCTGAACCAGCTACCCCTGGGCCTGATCGGCATCGGCGTGGGCACCGCGATCCTGCCATTGCTCTCGCGCCAGATCGGCAGCGGCAATCCGGATGCGGCCAACAACACCCAGAACCGCGCGCTCGAACTGGCGCTGTTCCTGGCGCTGCCCGCTGCGGTCGCACTGGTCGTGGCGGCGGTGCCGATCATCCACGGGGTGTTCCAGTATGGCGCTTTCACCGCTGCCGATACCGTGGCGACCGCGCGCGTGCTGGCCGCCTTTGCCTGCGGCGTTCCGGCCTATGTGCTGATCAAGGTGCTGACCCCTGGCTTTTATGCCCGCGCCGATACCAAGACCCCGGTGCGGCTGGCACTGGTCGCGATGCTGGTCAATCTGGTGGGCAACCTCATCCTGATCTGGCCGCTGGGCCATGTCGGCGTGGGCGTCGCCACCGCGATTTCGGCGTGGGTCAATGTCGGCCTGCTCTTCGGCGTGCTCTACAAGCGCGGCCACATCCAGCCCGACGCGCGGCTGATCGCCAAGGCATGGCGCATCCTCGTCGCCGCTGCCGTGATGGGCGTGGCGCTGTGGCTGGGCAGCAGGCTGGCCGACAGCTTCATGGACGGCAGGCTGATCGAACGGATCACCGCACTTGCCGTCTTGTGCGGCGGCGGCGGGGCGTTGTATGGGCTGGCGGCGCTGGCGCTGGGCACCTACCGGCTTGGCGACATCAAGACGATGCTGCGCCGCAAGGCGTGAAGCAGCGCGAAACCTCCCGCATCCAGCGAAAGAGAAGATCATCATGCGCGTCCTTTCCGGCATCCAGCCGACCGGCAATCTGCATCTGGGCAACTATCTGGGCGCGATCCGCAACTGGGTGAAAATGCAGGACGAGATGGACGCCCAGAGCGCGTGCTTTTTCTTCCTCGCCGATCTGCACTCGATCACCGTCAGCGAAGAGCGCGAAACCCGCATCCGCAACGTGCGCGAGATGGCCGCCGCGCTGATCGCCTGCGGGATCGATGCCGACCGCAGCGTGCTGTTCAACCAGGCCCGCGTGCCCGCGCATGCCGAGCTCGCCTGGCTGCTCAACGGCACCGCGCGGATCGGCTGGCTCAACCGCATGACCCAGTTCAAGGACAAGGCCGGCAAGAACCGCGAAGGCGCCAGCATCGGCCTGTTCGTCTATCCGGTGCTGCAGGCCGCCGACATCCTGCTGTATCAGGCGACGCACGTCCCGGTGGGCGAGGACCAGAAGCAGCATCTGGAGCTGACCCGCGACATCGCGACCAAGTTCAACACCGATTTCGGGGTCGAGCTGTTCACCCTGCCCGATCCCTACATCCCCAAGGAATCGGCGCGGATCATGTCGTTGCGCGATGGCACCGCCAAGATGTCGAAGTCCGACCCCTCGGAGATGAGCCGCATCAGCCTGACCGACGACGACGATGCGATCGCGCAGAAGATCCGCAAGGCCAAGACCGACCCCGAGCCGCTGCCCGAGCTGGCATCGGCTCTGGAAGGTCGCCCCGAGGCGCTCAACCTTGTCGGCATCTATGCCACGCTGACCGAACAGACCCCCGATGCGGTGTGCGCGCAGTTTGCAGGCCAGGGCTTCGGCGCGTTCAAACCCGCGCTCGCCGAGGTGCTGGTCGAGACATTGCGCCCGATTCGCCAGCGCTTCGTCGCGCTCAAGGATGACAACACCGCGCTCGATGCGATCCTCACCAAGGGGGCGCAAAAGGCCCGCGCCGTCGCGCAGCCGACGCTCGATGCAGCCTATGACGCGCTGGGGCTGATGCGCTGAACCCGGGCTTGCACCGATTTTGCGTTCAAACGGGGTTCATTCGCGGCAAACTAGGCTTATATCCATATTCGGGTCGCGCAGGGTCGCGCGGGCCCGTGATGGAGATCAGACAATGACCGCTCGCAGCCGCTTTACCCGCCGCGCCGCGTTAGTCGCCGTGCCCGCGCTGGCGCTCGCACTTTCTGCCTGTGCCACCCCGTTCAAGGCTGATGTCGCCCGCTTCCAGGCTTTGCCCGCTCCCCAGGGACAAAGCTTCATCGTCACCGCCTCCGATCCGCGGCTGCAAGGCGGGCTCGAATTTGGCCAATATGCAGGGCTGGTCACGCAGCAGATGACGCAGCTGGGCTATGTCCCCGCCAACGATCCTGCGCGTGCGGACATGGTGGTGAGCTTTGCCTATGGCGTCGACAATGGCCGCGAAAAGGTCGTGTCGGACGGCTTCGGCGGCGGCTTTGGCGGCGGCTGGGGCGGCTTCGGCCCCGGCTTTGGCCCCTGGGGCGGCGGCTTCGGCCGGCGCGCCTTCGGGTTCGGCTTCTACGATCCGTTCATCTTCGGCCCCGGCTGGAACAACGATGTCCGCAGCTACACCGTCTACACCAGCGCGCTCGACCTGAAAATCGACCGCGCGGCCGATAACAGCCGTCTGTTCGAAGGCAAGGCCGAAGCCCAGTCGCGCAGCAAGAACCTGCAATATCTGGTGCCCAACCTGGTGGATGCGATCTTCACCGATTTCCCGGGACGCTCGGGCGAGACCGTCCAGATCTCGATCGCGCCCGAAGGCAAGAAGGTCAAGCCGATCCGCGAACGGCGGTAAGCACGGAAGCCTGTCTGGGATATCCTCTCCCCTCCCGCTTGCGGGAGGGGAAAACTGCTAAACCCCCGTCGAGCCGAAGCCGCCTGCGCCGCGCACGGTTGCATCGAGATCGTCGACTTCGACGAACCCGGCGCGCTGCACCGGTGCTGCCACCAGCTGCGCGATGCGGTCGCCCCTGCGGATCGGGAAGGGCGCATCGCCATGGTTGATCAGGATGACCTTCAATTCACCGCGATAATCGCTGTCGATCGTGCCCGGGGTGTTGGGCACGGTGATGCCGTGCTTGAGCGCTAGCCCCGAGCGCGGACGCACCTGCACCTCATAGCCATCGGGGATGGCGATCGCGAAGCCCGTGGCGACCGCGTGCCGCTGACCCGGCATCAGGTCGAACTCTTCGGCGGCGACCACGTCCATCCCCGCTGCGCCCTCGGTCGCATAAACGGGCAGCGGCAGCCCGTCGCCATGCGCCAGCCGCTGCACCCGGATGGTGATCGGCGGCAGCGGGTGTTCAGCGGACGGCATCGACGATTTTCTCCATGAGTTTGCGGGCAACCTGATCCTTGGGCAGATCGGCCCAGCTTTCGACGCCCTGCCCGGTGACGATGTGCACCGCGTTGTTCTGGCCGCCCATCACGTCACCCGACACGTCGTTGGCGACGATCCAGTCGCAGCGCTTGCGCGCCAGCTTTGCTTGGGCGTGCGCGACGATGTGTTCGGTTTCGGCGGCAAAGCCGATCAGCAGCGCCGGACGGCGCGGATCGCTCGCAAGCCCGGCAAGGATATCGGGATTTTCCGCCAGCTGCAGCACGGGCAGCGCGCCGCCGGTTTTCTTGATCTTCTGGTCGGCGGCATCGGCGGTGCGCCAGTCGGCGACAGCGGCAACCAGAATCGCGATGTCGGCAGGCAGCGCGACATCGACCGCAGCGGCCATCTCGCGCGCGGTCTCGACATCGATCCGGGTGACGCCCGGCGGGGTTGGCAGATGCACCGGGCCTGCAATCAGATGAACCTCGGCGCCCATTTCGGCCGCCGCAGCCGCGATCGCAAACCCCTGCCGCCCGCTCGACCGGTTGGCGATATAGCGCACCGGATCGATCGGTTCGTGGGTGGGGCCTGCGGTGATCAGCACGCGTTTTCCGCGCAACGCCTCTCCCCTGCCGCCTGCGGGAGGGGTGGACAAGGCGGAGCCGAGAGCGCGCTCGATCTCGGCCATGATCGCTACCGGCTCGGGCAATCTGCCCGGGCCGTACTCGCCGCAGGCCATTGCGCCGCTATCGGGATCAACCACCTGCACTCCGTCGCCGCGCAACTGCGCGACATTGCGCTGGGTTGCCGCGTGCTGCCACATGCGCACGTTCATCGCGGGGACTGCCAGCACCGGGGTGTCGGTGGCGAGCAGCACGGTGGTGGCAAGGCTGTCCGAAATCCCCGCCGCCATCTTGGCGAGCAGATCGGCCGTCGCCGGGCACACCACGATCAGGTCGGCCTCGCGGCTCAGCTGGATATGCCCCATCTCGGTCTCGTTCTTGAGATCCCACAGCGTGGTGAACACCTCGTTCTCGCTCAGCGCAGCCAATGTCATCGGGGTGATGAACTGTGCGCCGCCGTCGGTCAGGACGCAGCGCACGGTCATGCCCGCCTTGCGGATCAGCCGGATCAGCTCGCACGCCTTGTAGGCTGCAATGCCGCCGCCGACGACGAGCAGGATATGGGGTGTCTTCATGGCCAGCAGCGGTAAATGCTGCGCGCGTCGCGGTCAACGATACTGCCAGCCATCGAGCAGCCGGCTATCGCCCGGCGCAAAGCTCTTGCGATAATCGGCATCCGGGCGGCTCTCGCCGCAACGATAGAGCGGACCTGCCACCAGCCGCCGCCGCACCAGCCACGTCAGGACCAGCGCGTAAGTGAGGCCGCACAAGGCTGCGCCGATCAGCTGGCCGGACAACGGGTCCAGCGCGATGGCCCCGTGCGGCAGGAACCGCGCCGCACCGGCCAGACCGAGCAGCCCGACGATATGCGCGCAGGCAAGCGTTGCCAGCATCGCCGCCAGATGGTCCCGGGCCTTGTGGAGGAGTGGATGACGGATCATGCACTCTGCCTACACCCGCACGCGGCCGCGCGCTGTGAGGCAGATCGCAGAATGGCGCCAAAAACGCCTACTGCGCGCGCGCCAGAACCTCGGGCAGATAGCTCTCGCCCAGCGTCCCGCACGAATCGGCGAGGCCCTCGAGATCCTTCGCCATGCTGCTGCTCTCATCGAGCATCGCAACCGCAAACAGCTCCGCCTGCTCCTCGAGAGCGGCCTCGGCCTTGCTGGTGTTGCCGCCCGGAGCCAGCAGCACGGCACCGGTCATGAACGCGGTGGCAAGGTCGGTGGCATCCTTGGCCATCTTCTTGTCGTCGCCGGCGATGACTGCGGCTGCTGAGAAGAATGCCGCGCAGCTGAGCAGCGTTTCATGCCCCTCCTTGTCGGACAGCGCCGACTGCGCCTGGGCAGGCACGGCGACAAGGCCCAGCAGTGCGGTGCAGGCGGCGACGCGCTTGAGGCGCACGGAAAGCGAAGATGCGGGCAGGGTCATAAGTTCACATCCGGAGGCAGGGACCCTGACGGGCCTGGTGGCTGATACGGCGCGACCCGCTGGCACCCAGGGTGGCCGGTTTGCACGGCCTTGGCAAGCCGGGGAACGATGGCCGCGCGCGTGTCGGCCAGCAGCACCGAGATGCCGTCAGAGCCCGATCGTTCGCAGTGCCTGGTCGAGATCTTCGATCACATCGTCGACATCCTCCAGCCCGACATTGAGCCGCAGCATGTCCTCGGTGATGCCCACCGCCAACCGCGCCTCTTCACCAAGACCGTGGTGCGTGGTCGAGCTGGGGTGCGTCATCAGCGAACGCGAATCGCCGATGTTGTTCGAGATATCGACCAGCTCGAGCGCGTTGAGCAGGCCGTGCGCGCGCGCGCGGCCACCGCCGACATAGACCGAGAAGATCGGCCCTGCGGCCTCCATCTGCGCCATCGCGAGGTTGTGTTGCGGGTGGCTGGGCAGGCCCGGATAGTTCACCCGCTCGACCCGGCCTTCGAGGAAGCTCGCCACCTTCATGGCATTCTCGCTCTGGCGGCGGATGCGCAGATCGAGTGTCTCGAGCCCCTTCAAGACCACCCAGGCGTTGAACGCGCTCAATGTCGGGCCGGTGTTGCGAGTGAACGGCAGCAGCGTGTTGGTAATGAAATCGTCGGTGCCGCACACCGCGCCTGCGAGCACGCGGCCCTGGCCGTCCATCATCTTGGTGGCGCTATAGGCAACGACATCGGCGCCATATTCCATCGGCCGCTGCAGCACGTTGGTGGCAAAGGCGTTGTCCACCACCGAGGTGATGCCGCGCGCGCGCGCGATGTCGCACACAGCCTGCATGTCGATGATGTCCATCGTCGGGTTGGCAGGCGTTTCGAAGAAGAAGACACGGGTGTTGGGACGGATCGCGGCCTCCCACTGGTCGAGCTCGCGCCCGTCGATGATCGTGGTCTCGATGCCAAACTTGGGCAGCAGCGTATCGGTCAGCCAGCGGCACGATCCGAACAGCGCGCGGCTGGCGACGACATGGTCGCCCATCTGCAGCTGGCACAGCAACGCTGCGGTCATCGCCGCCATGCCGCTGGCCATGCAGCGTGTCGCTTCTGCCCCTTCCATCAGCGAAATGCGCTTTTCGAGCATTTCGACGGTCGGGTTCTGCAAGCGGCTGTAGGTCATGCCCGCCTGCTCGCCATTGAAGCGCGCGGCGGCGTCTTCGGCGCAGTCATAGGCATAGCCCGAGGTCAGGAACAACGCCTCGGAGGTCTCGCCGAACTCGCTGCGCGCGGTACCGCCCCGGATCGCGAGGGTGGCGGGGCGCCAGCGGCTGGTGATGGCAGGGTCTTGTCCGGCGTTACGCTTCATCTGGGCGGTCCTGAGTTTGAATGCAAAAGCGCGCGCTATATGCGCCGCTCGTCCGCCAGGGGAAAGCCCGAAAAAGCGAAAATCAGCGCGTCGAATTGCGGCCCCGCTCGGGCGCCTCGTCCGAGGCGATCGCCTGCGGGCTGATCGACACCCCGTGCAGACGCCAGCGCCCCTCGACCCACTGGAAGAAGAAATCGAAGAACAGGGCCGTCGGGCGGAGGCCGAAATAGCCGCGCACCCGGATCACGCCGGGCTCCGCCACCGATGGCGGCTCGGTATAGGTCGGCGCGAGCAGCAGCGCGCTGGACAGGTCCACCCGGCTTTCGCGGATGCTGGCGAAGATCTCGCCCAGCCGCGCGGCGTTGTTGTTGACCTGAAAGCCCGGCGAAGAGATGTCGCGCAGCACCGAATAATTGCCCGACAGATTGGCATGGTGCACCGCGGTCATCGTCGACCACAGCAGCTTGGCCAGTTCCAGCTCGCTGGGCACCGGTTCGACCGAGATCGGCGGTTGCGCGGCCTGGGTCTGGGCCTGGACCGGCATGGCAAAGGCCAGCGCGGCAAGCAAAAAGGCCGGGGCAAGAAGCCCCGGCCGAGTGTTCAATAATCGCATAACGCTCCTTACCAAGCGGGCTGGCCTTACCAGGCGATCTGGAAACCGCCGCGCGCGCCCACCGAACCGCTGTTGAAGCCGACACCGATACCGGCCGACACGGAAGCGTTTTCGGCGACGCGGGCGGTGATCGCCGTGGTCAGGGATGCCTGATCCTCATAATAGCCCACGCCGCCCGACAGTGCAAAGGTGGTGCCCGGCGGAAGCGCGGGCGATTCCATCGCCAGCGCCATCGCCACGCCCTCGTTTGCCCGGTTGATCGCGCGCCGGTTGACTTCGGTCAGGTCGAACAGCGTGTTGACCTGGCCGGTCAGCGCATTGACCTGGCCGTTGGTGGCGAAGGTGTTGACCGCCGGGCCCGCGCCCAGCGTGCCGCTGGCATCGGTGGTGACGATCGAGGTGGTGCCGCTCTGCGCCGCTGTGCTGGCGGCAAGATCGCCGATGGTCACCGAGCTTCCCGTGCCACCCAGCTTGATCTGCCCGGCGCGGTTTGCGGTCGCCCCGTTGCCGATCGCCACCGAATTGGTGAACGCCGCCGACGTCTGGTTGCCGATCGCGATCGCGCCTGCGCCCGATGCGACGGCCGCCTCACCCACCGAGACCGAACGCACGCCCGATGCCACCGCAAGGTGACCCAGCGCGGTCGCCCGCTCGCCGGTGGCTTCTGCCCGCCAACCATAGGCCGTGGCCGCCGTGGCCGTAGCCAGCGCCTGTCCGCCCACCGCGGTGGTCGAAGCGCCGGTGGCCTGGGTCGCACGGCCCGAGGTGCCGTCGCGGTTGCCGCCGATGGCGATCGCATCGCCGCCGCTTGCAACCGCAGTGTTGCCGATGGCGATCGCATTGGTGCCGCTGGCGACCGAGAGATTGCCAACAGCGACGCTCAGCGCGCCCGACGAGTTGGCCGCCTCACCCACTGCGGTCGAGCGCACGCCCGATGCATTGGCAAGGTGGCCCAGCGCCGTGGCGCGTTCCGCCACCGCTTCTGCGCGCCAGCCAAACGCGGTTGCCGCCGTCGCCGTCGCCAGCGCGCGGCCACCCACCGCGGTGGTGGACTGCGCCGTGGCGACAGCGCTGAGGCCCATCGCAACCGCTTCGACCCCGGTCGACAGCGCATCGTTGCCGATGGCAATCGAGCCGACCCCCGATGCCACAGCGCCCAGCCCATCGGCATCGCCGCCATCTTCGCCGATCGCGATCGACTGCGCGCCGGTCGCCCGGGAGTTGGAGCCATAAGCCGCCGAGCCCGGGCCGGTCGCCTGCGCGCCTGCCCCCACTGCGGTCGAGCCCGAGGCGATCGCGCCCGCGCCAACCGCGGTTGCGCCTGCACTCGTCGCACGTGCGCCTTCGCCGACCGCGGTTGCATCGGTGGCGCTCGCCACCGCGCCGCTGCCGACGGCGGTGGTGTCAGGAGCCGACGCCGCAGCGCCATTGCCAACCTGCGTGCTGTTGGTTCCGGTCCCGGCAAAGGCCGTTGCCGGGGCAACCGCCACCGCCATGATGTTGCCCGCCGAATCCACCGTGAGAAAGAACTGCGCGCCTGCCGGAACATTGCCGCCCAGCCCTGCAAAGCGATAGCTGTGGTTGGCACTGCCGAGCACGATCTGGTTGGCGACGGTCGTCGCCGCGCCATTGCCGATCGCGATCGAGTTCATGAACCCGGCCGATGCGGTGTTGCCGATGGCGATGCCGAAATCGCCGCTGGCCGACGCACTCTTGCCCAAAGCGAGCGAGCGCACACCGCCTGCCACCGCCTGGTGCCCGACCGCGAGCGAAAGCTCGCCCGTCGCGCGCGCCTGCCAGCCGAAGGTCTGCGATCCCCGGCCCGAGGCGACCGATTCACCGCCGACCGCGGTGGCATGGAAGCCCGAGGCATTGGCGAGATCACCGATCGCCACCGAATCCTCGTCGCCCGCGCTCGCAAGGTTGCCGATCGCGACCGAAGTGCCCAGCGACGCTGCATTGGTGCTGTTGGTGGTGGCCTGGTTGCCGATGGCGACCGAGTTGATGGCCGAGGCGACCGCGCTCTTGCCGACCGCGGTCGACCGCACGCCGGTGGCCTGCGCCTGATGGCCCGAGGCCAGCGACAGCTCGCCCGAGGCGACCGCCTGCCAGCCGAAGCTTTGCGCACCGCGGCCCGATGCAACCGATTCGCCGCCCACGGCGGTGGCGTGGAAGCCCGAGGCCAGCGCAAGGTCACCCACGGCAACCGCATCTTCATCGGTTGCGCTGGCGAGGTTGCCGACCGCAACTGTGGTCAGCGCGGTGGCATTGGCGGCCTCGCCCACGGCAAGCGAACGCACGCCGGTGGCGTTGGCCAGATGGCCCAGAGCGTGCGCGCGTTCGGCACTGGCGTTGGAACGCCAGCCAAAGGCGGTTGCTGCCAGCCCGATGGCATCAGCCTCTCCGCCGATGGCGACGGTCGAGTTGCCGATCGCGCGCGCACCGGTTCCGGCATCGTCGCCGCCGATGGCGAGCGCATCGACACCATCTGCGGTGGCGTTATCCCCCAGCGAAATCGCCGAAGCACCGTTGGCGGTGGCGCCTGCCTGAGTGCTGTTGACCGCAAGATAATTGAGCCGCGAGGCATTGGCCGTGGTGGTCGATGCCACCGCGTTGAGCTGCGCCAGGTTCACCGCATCGGTGAGCGAAGTGCCCGCCGCGACGTTGACGATCTGGCGCTCCCCGCCGACGGTGCCGACCGACACCGTTCCGGCGCGGTTGGCGACCGATCCCGAGCCGAGGGCGACCGAATTGAGCGCGGTCGCCTGCGCGGCGTTGCCGATGGCCACGCTGAAATCTGCCGAGGCATTGGCCCTGCTGCCCAGCGATGCCGAGTTGGCCCCGCCCGCCAGCGCGCTCTTGCCGATCGACGTGGCTTCAAGCCCCGAGGCATTGGCCTGATGGCCCACGGCCACCGCCGTGCGGCCCGAAGCATTGGCCTGCCAGCCGAACGCCTGGCTGCCGACTCCCGAGGCGACCGCTTCGCCGCCGATCGCGGTCGCGTGGAAGCCCGAAGCGTTGGCGAGATCGCCCAGCGCCACCGCGTCTTCCGCCGTCGCCCGCGCGCCGTTGCCGATCGCGACCGCAGTGCCGGTAGAGAGTGCCCCCGAGGGCGTGGTGCCGTCTGCGGTGACCGCATTGTTGCCGATCGCGACCGAACTGGTGCCCGCCGCACTGGCGCGGCTGCCGACTGCGGTCGCATTCGCGCCGCCTGCATTGGTGCTCTTGCCGACCGAGGTCGCCTCAAAGCCTGCTGCGGTCACCTGATGGCCGACGGCGACCGCCGTGCGGCCCGAGGCATTGGCCTGCCAGCCAAAGGCCTGGCTGCCGACCCCCGATGCGATCGATTCGCCGCCGATGGCCGTCGCATGGAAGCCCGAGGCGTTGGCAAGGTCACCCAGCGCGACCGCGTCTTCCTGAGTCGCGCGCGCGCCGTTGCCGATGGCAACCGCGGTGCCCAGCGAGGTCGCTCCCGAAGGCGTCGAGCCGGTGGTCACCGTTGTGGCATTCTGCCCAATCGCGACACTGCCGGTCGTCGCCGCGTTGGAATTGCCACCGATCGCCACCGCGAAGTCTGCGCTCGCGGTCGACACATCACCGATCGCGACACCCTGCAGCCCCGATGCGCGGGCAAAGGATCCAAACGCTGCCGAACTGAGCCCGGAAGCCGTTGCGGTGAAGCCTGCCGCGATCGACTGGGTACCGGCCGATGCCGCCAGATTGCCCATTGCGGTGGAGTTGATGCCCGAAGCATTGGCCCGGCTGCCCAGCGAGGTGGCGTTGGCGCCCGCGGCCTGTGCGCTCTTGCCGACCGAGGTTGCCTCTGATCCCGCTGCATTGGCCTGGTGGCCTACAGCGACCGCCGTGCGCCCTGCAGCATTGGCCTCCCAGCCAAACGCCTGGCTGCCGACCCCCGAGGCAACCGACTGGCCGCCGATCGCGGTTGCATGAAAGCCCGAGGCGTTGGCAAGATCGCCCAGCGCGACCGCGTCTTCCTGCGTTGCCCTGGCTTGGTTCCCGATGGCAACAGCGGTGCCCAGCGACGCTGCTCCCGAAGGTGTGCTCCCCAGTGTTGCGGTCGTGGATCCCGCACCTATGGCCACGCTACCCGTCGATGAAGAGGCAGCAAAAGAACCAATCGCGATAGCGAACATCCCGGATGCGCTCGCCGAATCGCCAAATGCATGTGCTTGCTGGCCCGATGCACTGGAAAAATTGCCGACTGCAGTCGAAAACACGCCTGACGAAGTGGCGGCTGCACCCACAGCCAAGGACTGGAGACCCGACGACACGGCCCGCGCGCCAATGGCGGTGCTGAAGCTGCCCGATGATGTCGATTGATTGCCAACTGCCGTCGAACCGGGTCCGCTCGCAACCGAAGCCACGCCGCATTCGGTCGACTCGGCCACATCATCCGCATTGCCCGCAATGCCGTCCGGCCCGGCGTTGACGTTGCACGGGGCGGTTGCATCGGCATGGGCCGGGGTGGCGATAGCGATGGCTGCGGCGCTGGACGCCAGGAAAAGCGTGGCTCGCAACGCTTTTGCGTTGTTGGGGAAAGTTTTCATGGGTCCGCTCCTTGCTCACTGACAAGGCGGGTGTTGCCCCCGGCTTTAAACTTACTCATGCGACCCTGTTCGCCGAGTGGTGTTAACCAGCCGGGGCAGACGTTAACATAGGTTACTCGATGTGCAAGCCCCAGAAATTGCCGTTATTTTGTCACAGGCATGTTCAATAGTTTCAGTCTCGACCAAAGCTTGCTATCCGGATGCCGGATGGCCATACCCATCGCTTCACGACCGCCAGAAAGCGTGACTTTTGCCTGAACTTGTCTCCTTTGAGCCTGCTACCGGCGCCCGACTGTGGGCTGGGGCGCATGGCGATGTCGATACCGAAGTGGCCAAGGCACGCGCCGCCTTCCCCGAATGGGTTGCCATGGCGGTCACCAAGCGAATCGAGCTGTGCCGCCGCTTTGCCAACCAGGTCCGTGCGCGCCAGGAAGAGTTCGCCAGCCTGATCGCGCGCGAAACCGGCAAGCCCATGTGGGAATCGCGCACCGAAGTGGAATCGGTGATCGCCAAGGTCGATATCTCGGTCTCCGCTTATGCCGAGCGCACCGCGCAGCGCAAGCTAGACAGCGCGCTGGGCGGCACCATGGCGCTGCGTCACAAACCGCACGGCGTGATGGCGGTGCTGGGCCCCTACAACTTCCCCGCGCACCTGCCCAACGGCCACATCATCCCAGCGCTGATCGCGGGCAACGCGGTGGTGTTCAAGCCATCCGAAAAGACCCCCGCAGTCGGCGCGATGCTGGTCGAATGCCTGCATCAGGCGGGCATCCCCGAAGGCGTGGTGCGGCTGCTGATCGGCGCTGCGGACGAAGGCAGGGCGCTGGTGGCGCATGAGGATGTCGACGGCATCCTTTTCACCGGCTCTGCCACCACCGGCATCGCGATCAACCGCACGCTCGCCAGCCGCCCGGACAAGATCGTCGCGCTGGAAATGGGCGGCAACAACCCGATGGTGATCTGGGACACGCCGTGCATCGCCGATGCCGCGACGCTGATCATCCAGTCCGCCTTCACCTCTGCCGGCCAACGCTGCTCTGCTGCGAGCCGCCTGATCGTGCGCGACACCATCTATGACGCGGTGATCGCCGAGACCAAGAAGCTGGCCGACCGGATCATCGTCGGCAGGCCGTTCGACGACCCGCAGCCGTTCATGGGCCCGGTGATCGACAACCAGGCCGCCGACGGCCTGACCGAGAGCTTCCTGTATTTCCTCAGCAATGGCGGCCGGGTGATCAAGCATCTGGTGCGGCTGGACGACAAGGTGCCCTTGCTGTCGCCCGCGATCATCGATGTGACCAACATCAAGGACCGCCCCGATGTCGAGCTGTTCGGCCCGCTGCTGCAGGTGATCAAGGTCAGCTCGTTCGAAGAAGCGATCAACGAGGCGAACAACACCCGCTTCGGCCTGTCTGCCGCTCTGGTGGGGGGCAGCCCGCAGCACTACAAGCAGTTCTGGGCCAACATCAAGGCAGGCATCGTCAACTGGAACCGCCCGACCAACGGAGCCTCGTCCAAGGCCCCGTTCGGCGGCGTCGGCCTGTCGGGCAACCACCGCGCCAGCGCCTATTATGCCGCGGACTATTGCGCCTATCCGGTGGTCTCCAACGAGATGGAACAGCCGCGCGCCACCATCGGCATCGGGCTCAAGCAGGACTGAGTTTCCTGAGCTTTTGCGCCCAGCAAAAGCAAAACTAGGCGAGCCCAAAGGGGTTCTGCTTTGCAACTTCAGGGCGCACCGACCAGATGCACCGTTGGAAAGGACCAACGGCATGACCCATCTGCAATCCCCTGGTGCCACCGGTACTGTCTGGCTTGTCGGCGCAGGTCCGGGTGACCCCGACCTGCTGACGGTGAAGGCCGCGCGGATCATCGCGCAGGCATCGCTGATCGTGCACGACGGGCTGGTCGACGATGCAATCCTGGCGCTCGCCCGCCCCGATGCCCGGCTGATTTCGGTCGCCAAGAAGCGCGCGCGTCACACGCTGCCGCAGGACGACATCAACGCACTGCTGATCGCGGAAGCCCGCAAGGGCCATGATGTCGTTCGGCTGAAGGGCGGAGACCCCTTCATCTTCGGTCGTGGCGGCGAAGAGGTTGACGACTGCCGCGCCGCAGGTGTCGCGGTCGAGGTCATCCCCGGGATCAGCGCCGCCAATGGCAGCGCTGCCGCCGCGCAGTTGCCCCTCACCCACCGTGATCTTTCAAGCGCGGTCACCTTCGTCGCGGGCCAGTGCAAGGGCCTGACCGAGCAGGATTGGTCGGGGCTTGCCGGTAAGGGCCGCACACTCGTGATCTATATGGGCGTCGCCACCGGCGATGCGATCGCCGAAAAGCTGATCGCCGATGGCCTGTCGCCCGATACCCCGGTCGCGGTGCTCGAAAAGGGAACGCGCGAAGACATGCGTACGCTGCGCACGCTGCTCACCGATCTGGGCCCGATGATCGCGCGCGAAAGCGTGATCAGCCCGGCACTGATCGTGATCGGCGACGTGGTGACCCGCGCGCGCGCCACCGATTGCCTGCCCACTCTGTTCGCCCAGCATCTGGAGCCGACACCTTTTACGGAGTCCTTGGCATGAAAATCCTCACCGGCAACGATCTGAAGACCGGAGATGTCATCTGGTGGGCGGGCGAAACCCGCTGGTCGCGCCATCTGGCCGACAGCGCCGATGCAGGCGCAGAGGCCGACGCGATCCTGGCGCGCGAGGAAGCCGCATTGAGGGTCAACGTGCCTTATATCGTCGATGGTCGGCAGACCGATCAGGGCCCCATGCCGCTGCACATCAAGGAACGCGTCCGCGCATTCGGCCCCACGGTGCGCCCTGACCTCGCCATCAACACCTCTATCCCCATCCTGAAGGCCTGACCTGATGTACCAGTACGACAAATATGACCAGGCGATGGTCGATGCCCGCGTTGCGGAGTTTCGCGATCAGGTGCGCCGCCGTCTCGATGGCAGCCTGCCCGAGGACGAGTTCCGTCATCTGCGCCTGAAGAACGGGCTGTATCTGCAGTTGCACGCGTACATGCTGCGCGTCGCGATCCCCTATGGGACGCTGTCGAGCAAGCAGATGCACATGCTGGCGCACATCGCGCGCAAGTACGACAAGGGCTATGGCCATTTCACCACCCGGCAGAACATCCAGTACAACTGGATCAAGCTGGACGAGACACCCGACATCCTCGCCGATCTGGCGACAGTCGAGATGCACGCCATCCAGACCAGCGGCAACTGCATCCGCAACATCAGCTCTGACCATTTCGCGGGCGCCGCCGCTGACGAGATCGCCGATCCGCGCCCCTGGGCCGAACTGCTGCGCCAGTGGTCGACCTTCCATCCCGAATTCCAGCTGCTGCCGCGCAAGTTCAAGATCGCGGTGATCGCGTCGGCCACCGATCGCGCCGCGATGCGGCTGCACGATATCGGCATCGAGCTGGTGAAGAACGCAGACGGCGTGCTGGGCGCGAAGTTCTTCGTTGGCGGCGGCATGGGCCGCACCCCGATGATCGCGCCGTGCATCCGCGAGTTCGTTCCGGCTGAAGAGCTGATCAGCTATTCCGAAGCGTGCCTTCGCGTCTACAACCGCTATGGCCGCCGCGACAACAAGTACAAGGCGCGGATCAAGATCCTCGTCCACGAGATCGGTGCGGACGAATATCGCCGCCAGGTCGAGGAAGAGTTCGCGCACATGAAGACATTGGGGCTCGATCCGCCGGTGGCCGAGCTCGAGCGGATCAGCGGCTATTTCACCGACCCCGCCTTCGAGCAGGGCCTGAGCGATGACATCGACCGCTCCGATCCCGACTTTGCGGTCTGGGTCGATCAGAACACGCATGCCCACAAGACGCCGGGCTATGTCTCGGTCACCATCAGCCTCAAACCCGCAGGCGGCATCCCCGGCGATGCCACCGCCGAGCAGATCGACCTGATGGCCGACCTTGCCGAGCGCTACGCCTTCGACGAACTGCGCGTCACCCACACACAGAACATCGTGCTCGCGCATGTGCGCAAGGCCGATCTGTATGCGATCTGGCAGGCGCTCGATGCCGCTGGCCTCGCATCGGCAAATCTCGACCTGATCGGCGACATGATCGCCTGCCCTGGTCTCGACTATTGCAGCCTGGCCAATGCGCGCTCGATCCCGGTGGCGCAGAAGATCTCCGAACGCTTCGCCGATACCGGCAGGCAGCGCGAGCTCGGCGAACTCAAGCTCAAGATCTCGGGCTGCATCAACGCCTGCGGCCACCACCATGCTGGCCATATCGGCATCCTGGGGGTCGATAAGAAGGGCGTCGAGAACTACCAGCTGCTGCTCGGCGGATCGGGGGCAGAAGACGTGTCAATCGCCAAGATCGTCGGCCCCGGTTTCGACGAGGACGGCGTGGTCGACGCGGTCGAAACCGTGACCAACGTCTATCTGGGCGCGCGTCTGGCTGGCGAGCGTTTCGTCGATACCTATCGCCGCATCGGCATGGAACCGTTCAAGGAGGCGCTTTATGGCTGAGCCGCAGATCATCTACCGCGATGAACCCGCCGTCACCGACGCGCCCGTCGGCTTTGCCGAGTTCACCGCCGGATCGAACGGCGCCGCCGGATCGAACGGCGCCGCCGTGCGGATCGAGCCGGGCGACGATGCGCGCGCGTTGTTGCCGCATCTGGGCCAGATCAAGCTGGTGGAGGTCAACTTCCCAGCGTTCGGCGATGGCCGGGGCTTCTCCTCGGCGCAGATCCTTCGCGAGGCGGGCTATGCCGGCGAGTTGCGCGCCACCGGCGATGTGCTGGTCGACCAGTTCGTCTTTCTGCGCCGCTGCGGGTTCGATAGCTTCGCGCCCAACAAACCGCTCAACCCCGACGATGTGCAGGCGGCGGAGGGCTTCTTCCCCGAATTCTACCAGAAGACCAGCGACGGTATCGCCGCGATCTGGGCCAAGCGCCATCAGGTGGCATCATGAAGCAGACCCAAACCCACGCATCGGGCACCCGGGCCTCGGCAGGCCAGCGCGTGCGCGACCAGATCGATCTCAAGCCCCGCTTCACCGAAAGCGATGCGATCCGGCTCAACAACATGTTCCGCGGCACCGACACCGCCGAGATGATGCGCGTCGTCATCCGCGATGGTCTGGTCGGAGATCTGGCGGTGGTCTCCTCCTTCGGTGCGGAGAGCGCGGTGCTGCTGCACATGGTGGCGAGCGTCGATCCGACGCTGCCGGTGCTGTTCCTCGACACGCAGAAGCATTTCGCCGAGACGCTGGCCTATCGCGATACGCTGGTCGAGCGGCTGGGCCTGACCAACCTCATCCTGCTCGCGCCCGAGGCCGACGAGGTCGCGGGCCAGGATGCCAATGGCCTGCGCTGGTCGTACGATCCCGATGGCTGCTGCGAAATCCGCAAGGTACGGCCGCTCGCCAAGGCGCTGCTGCGCTTTGACGGCTCGATCACCGGCCGCAAGGGCTTCCAGTCCGCAACCCGCCAGGGACTGCCGCGCTTCGAGATCGACACCAGCGATGCGCAGGGCCGGTTCAAGCTGAACCCACTCGCCAGCTGGGGCAAAGACATGCTCGATGCGTATTTCGCCGAGCATGACCTGCCGCGCCATCCGCTGGAATCGCAGGGCTATCCCTCGATCGGCTGTGCGCCGTGCACCAGCAAGGTCGCGCCGGGCGAAGACCCGCGCTCGGGCCGCTGGAAGGGCTGGGACAAGACCGAATGCGGCATCCACAGCGATGTCACGCCGCTGCCTGGCACCGGTCAAGACAACGGTGCAAACGACCCGATATTCTGACGAAATTCACCTGATATCGGTTGATCGCAAGTACAAACTCGCGTTCACGGTCCCTTAACCGGCCTGCGGCAATGTCGGCTCATGACCGGCGCGGCTCCCATCGAACAGATCCTGTACATCAGTACGGTGTCGCCAAGTGAAATGGTGAACCTCAACGCAATCCTTGCAGTTGCGCGGCGGAACAACAGTGCCAACGACATTACCGGACTGCTGATGTTCAACGGCAAGAGGTTTCTCCAGGTGCTGGAAGGGCCAAGCGAGGCCATCGATGCTACCTTCGAGCGAATCCGCCGCGATCCGCGTCATCGCGGACAGGTTCTGCTGGCTCGCAAGACGATCCCGCAACGCGAGTTCGGCGACTGGTCGATGGGTTTCAGGGATGGCGCGCACGAGGACGGCAGTGCGGTATACGAGACGATCTGTGCCAAGGTCGCCGATGCCAACCCCAACCTTCGGGCCGAACTGACCGCTTTCGCTCGCCAGATCTGACACCGACGGCTGCTTGCCGGACCGCATTATGCTGCGCAGCATTTTGCGGCATTTTCGCGCGCTTGTGGTTGACATCGCACCGCGTCGCCATATGTAGGACATAGCGGGCCGGGCCCCTCTGGCGACGAATGATGCCTTGCACATTCGGCGTGATGTCGGACCGCTACGGGATGCGCAACCATCCCGGGCTTCAGGCCCGGTCTTTCGATCGTTTTAACCCTGCGTATCCCGACCAATGCATCATCCATTGGAAAGGACAGAAAAATGAAAATCACAACGACCGCAATCATAGCGGCATTGTCAGTTGCAGGACTTGCTACCCCCTCCGTCGCCGCCGATTATCAGGACATCCGCCATCAGGTGGAGGTCCCCCATGGCGAACGCCAGGTGACGGCCGTCTACCAGCCCAAGACCATGGTGAGCTATCGCCAGGTGGGCAACATGACCCCCAACCGCCCGAGCACGGCGCGGTGCATGTGGAAGGCGGAAATCTCGGTCGAGCGGCATCTTCAGGCCCCTGCCGGCCAGGGAAGCCATGTGGTGCGAACCCTGGTGCCCACCAAGCTGATCGAGGGCTCGACCAATGGCCGCTGCGCGCAGGGCAAGGAACAGGTCAGCACCGCGCTGGCCCGCCGCACCGACGAGGTGCGCAGCCATGTCCTCGCGGTGGCAGCTGAAGACCGCAACGCACTGATGGCCGAACTGAGCATCGCCGAGGGCAATCCCGCGGGCTGATGCCACTTTGACAAACCCTCCCCCAGCGCGTCTGGGGGAGGCGTTTTGGCCCTCCTCCCGCTTGCCATCTTGGCCTGCCTAGCCCACTGTCTTCCCAACAAAAAATTCTCAGGGAAGGACAGGCCATGTCGGCTCGCACGCAAAAATTCGGCAAATTCAGCAAATTCGGTTCCGTCGCGCTGGCGCTCGCCATCGCGCCGCTGTTCGGCGCGCACGCGCAAGGCACTGACACCAGCGAGAATTTCACCGTCATCCTCGGCGGCACCCGCGTCGGCCATCTCGATGTCGTGCGCAGCGGCGACACCGTGAAGATCGATTACGATTACAAGAACAACGGCCGCGGCCCCACGATGAAGGAAGAGCTGCGGCTCGATGCCAAGGGCATGCCGACATCCTGGAAGATCACCGGCAACTCGACCTTTGGCAACGCGATCAACGAGAGCTTCGCGATGCAGCGCGGCACCGCGCGGTGGACAGATTCGACCGGCAGCGGCACCGCCAAGCCCAAGGGCCCGGCGATCTATGTCGCGCAGGAAGGCAGCCCCTGGGCCGCCGGGCTGTATGCCCGCGCGCTGCTTGCCGATGACGACCGTTCGCTGCCTGCGCTTCCCGGCGGCGCGCTCAGCCTTGCCGAGCTCGAAAAGGTGCAGGTTTCCGGCACCGGCGATGCGATGACCGTCACTTCCTATGCGCTTTCGGGCAACGATCTCGACCCCGGCTATTTCCTGCTCGACGACACCGGCGCGCTGTTCGCGGCGATTTCCCCGCGCGCGGTGTTCGTGCGCAAGGGCTTCGAGGGCGAGGACCTTAAGCTGCGCGATCTGGCGGTCAAATATTCGACCGAACGCTTCGTCAAGATGCAGGCCAAGGCGGCCAACAGCTACAAGGCGCCGGTGCGCATCACCAACGTGCGGCTGTTCGATCCGGTGACCATGAAGCTCACCGAGCCCAAGAGCGTGGTGGTCAGCGGACGGCACATCTCCGCCGTGCTGCCGGTGAACAGCCCCGCCACCGAGGGCGAGGTCATCATCGAGGGCAATGGCGGCACTCTGGTTCCCGGGCTGTACGAGATGCACGGGCATATCGGCCAGGAAGACGCGATGCTCAACATCCTCGCCGGGATCACCTCGGTGCGCGACATGGGCAACGAGATCGATGTGCTCGACGGGCTGATCGAACGGATCGACAGCGGCGTGCTGGCTGGACCGCGGATCACCAAATCGGGCTTCATTGAGGGCAAGAGCCCCTTCAGCTCGAACAATGGCAAGCTCGTCAACAGCCAGCAGGAGGCGATCGACGCTGCGCGCTTCTATGCCGCGCGCGATTTCCAGGCGATCAAGATCTACAACAGCATGAACCCCGAGTGGATCCCCGCGCTGGTGAAAGAGGCCAAGGCGCTGGGCCTCCACGTCATGGGGCATGTCCCCGCGTTCACCAACGCCGATGCGATGATCGCCGCGGGCTATGACGAGATGACCCATATCAACCAGGTGATGCTGGGCTGGGTGCTCGAGCCCAAGGAAGATACCCGCACGCTGCTGCGCCTCACCGCGCTGAAGCGCCTGCCCAGCCTCGATCTCGAAAGCGAGAAGGTGAACAGGACGATCAATGCGATGGTCGAAAAGAAGGTCACCATCGACCCGACCTTCGCGATCCATGAATCGCTGCTGCTCGCGCGCAACGGCACGATCAATCCGGGCATGGTCGATTATGTCGCCAACATGCCGGTGGGCGTGCAGCGCAGCGCCAAGCAGGCCTGGTCGAACATCGAAAGCCCCGCCGACGACAAGGCGTATCGCGGCGCATTCGACAAGATCACTGCCACGATCAAGAAGATGCACGATGCGGGCATCTTCCTGATTCCCGGCACAGACATGGGCGGCAGCTTCACCTATCACCGCGAGCTCGAACTCTACCAGAAGGCCGGCCTGACCCCTGCGCAGATTCTGCGCCGGGCGACCTATGACATGGCGGAGTATCTCGACCAGGAACAGTCGCTGGGCAGCATCGAGAAGGGCAAATACGCCGACTTCTTCCTGATCCAGGGCGATCCCACCAAGGACCTCAAGGCGATCAAGGCGATCCGCATGGTCGCCAAGGACGGCGTGTTCTATTACCCCAGCGACGTCTATCCCGAGTTCGGCATCAAGCCGTTCGCGACCAAGCCCAAGGTGAAGCTGCCCAAGGAGGGCTGACGACCCCCGCTCGCATCGTCACTCCCGCGAAAGCGGGGGTCCCGCTTCGGCGGTGACGTTTGGGCAATAGCGGGATTCCCGCGTTCGCGGGAATGACGGCCAAGTGGACTAAAGGTCTCGCGCCCAGAACTGCATCGGGTGCGGCGTCTCCTGTGCATCGCCGATGTCGAGCCAGTCGAAGCTGGTGGTCAGCCACTCGACCCTGGCATAGCCACGGCTCATCCAGAATGCGTCGAGCGGGCGGTAGTCCGCCGGGCGTAGCGGGTGGTCGGCTGGGCGCTGCACCGCGCAGAAAGCGGCGGTGTCTGCGCCTGCCGCCCGGGCTCCCGCCTCGCGATGGTCGAAGAACGCATGGCCGATGCCCTGCCCGCGATAGCCCGGCAGCAGCACCGACTCCCCGAAATAGAAAGTGCGCCCCACGTCCCAGCCCCGCGCCATGAAGGGGGCGACAAACTCTTCCTTCTGCGCTGCCAGCGGCGATGCGGTGGCCGCGCCGACGATGGCATCGTCATCGCGCGCAATCACCAGCACCGCGTCGGGCGCAGCGGCGAACTCGGCAAGATAGCCGCGCTCGTAATCGAGATCGCCGTCATAGAGATACGGCCATTCGCGGAATACCGCGATGCGCAAGGCGGCAAGCGCGTCGATTGCCGCATGGATGCGGGCGGTGGGCAGCGTCTCGACGGTCACCGCCATCGGCTCAGCCCGCCTTGCGGATGACCACCGATCCTGCCGAATAGCCCGCGCCAAACGAGCAGATCAGCCCGGTGTCGCCCAGCTTCAGGTCGTCATGGTGCAGGTGGAAGGCGATGATCGATCCGGCGGAAGAAGTGTTGGCATAGGTATCGAGCACCGTCGGGCTCTCGTCCTCGCTCGCCTCGTGCCCCAGCACCCGCTGCGCAATCAGCCGGTTCATCCCCGCATTGGCCTGATGCAGCCACAGCCGGCGCAACTGCTCGGGCGCAATCCCCAGCCGGGCGATGTGATCGGTGATCAGCTCGCCGACCATCGGCACCACTTCCTTGAACACCTTGCGGCCCTCCTGGACGAAGAGCTTGTCGGCATCGTCGCGCCTTTCGGGCGCGGTGCGGTTGAGGAAACCGAAATTGTTGCGGATGTTGTTCGAGAACCGCGTCTTGAGCTGGGTGCCAAGGATGTCCCAATGTTGGGGCGGCGCTATGTCGGCATCCTCGACCAGCACCGCGGTCGCGACATCGCCGAATATGAAATGGCTGTCGCGATCGCGCCAGTTGAGATGGCCCGAACAGATTTCCGGGCTGACCACCAGCACCGAGCGGGCATTGCCTGCGCGGATGAAATCGGCCGCGGTCTGGATGCCGAAGGTCGCCGACGAGCATGCGACGTTCATGTCGAATCCGAAACCCTCGATCCCGAGCGCGTCCTGCACCTCGATCGCGATGGCCGGGTACGCGCGCTGCAGATTGGAGCAGGCGACCAGCACCGCGTCGACATCCTTGGCATCGCGCCCGGCACGGGCCAGCGCATCGCGCGCGGCGGCCACACCAATCTCGGCGAGCACCGAGATCTCTTCGTTCGGGCGCTCGTCGAAGCGCGGGCACATCACGTTGGTGTCGAGGATCGACGCCTTGGACAGCACCTTGCGCGCCCTGATCCCGCTCGCCTTCTCGATGAACTCGACCGACGACGGCTGCAGCGCTGCCATCTCCCCGGCCTCGATCGCGGCGGCATGCTGCGCGTTGTGCTGCGCAACATAGGCGTTGAAGCTCTCAACCAGCTCTTCGTTGCTGATGCTGTCGGCGGGGGTGAAAAGGCCGGTCGCGGAGATGACCGGGCGGGCGGTGGGATAGGCGGAAGTCATGAAACCGTAGGGTCCTGCACTATAGCTGGAGCGGGTGGGCGTCTTACTGCCGCAACACGCCGATGGCAAGCGCCGTCGCGGATCGCGCATTTTTGCTTGCCGTGCGGGCGCCTGCGCTCTTTGATGGCCGCCAACCAGAACGGGAGAGACAGGCAAATGGAATATTCGGGCAAGGTCATCTGGATCACCGGGGCATCATCGGGAATTGGCGAGGCCCTGGCCGAGGCTTTTGCCGCGCAGGGCGCATCGCTGATCCTTTCGGGCCGCCGCAGCGATGCGTTACAGGCGGTTGCCGACCGGCTGCCGACGCCCAGCCTCGTCCTCCCGTTCGAGACCACCGACAAGCAGGCGCTGCCCGGCATCGTCGAGGAGGCCATCGCCTGGCAGGGCCATGTCGACGGTCTGGTCAACAATGCCGGGATCAGCCAGCGATCCCTTGCGGTGGACACCGCGCTGGAGGTCTACGACCGGATCATCGTGGTCGATCTGCTCGCCCCGATCTGGCTGACCCAGCTGCTGCTGCCGCACATGACAGGCCGAAAATCCGGGATGATCGTGGGCATATCCTCGGTCGCGGGCCGCGCCGGCGTGCCGCTGCGCACAGCCTATTGCGCCGCCAAGCACGGACTGATCGGCTATCTCGATGCGCTGCGCGCGGAAACCGAACTGCATTACGGGCTGAAGGTGCACACGGTGCTGCCCGGATCGGTCCGGACGCAGGTGTCCGCCAACGCACTCGCAGCAGATGGCAGCCTGCACGGCAAGACCGACAGCACCATTGCCAATGGCATGGATCCCGCCGTTTGCGCCCAGCGCATCCTTGCCGATATTGCAGCGGGACACCCGGAGATCGTGGTAGCAGAAGGTCTGGAGGACATGCTTGCCAAATTGCGGTTCAGCGATCCTGACAAGCTGTTCGGTACGGCTGCGGCGATGGGCGGCCAGCTCGCCGCACAGCGCGACGCATCGTCGGCGCAATGAGCGAAACGCCTCGGGAGCTGATCGACCGGCTCGCCCTTTCCCCGCACCCGGAAGGCGGCTGGTACCGCGAGACCTGGCGCGGCGCAGCCGACGCCGATGGCCGGGCCAGCGAAACGCTGATCTACTTCCTCCTCGAAGCGGGCCAGCAATCGCACTGGCACACCGTCGATGCGACCGAAATCTGGTGCTGGCATGCCGGGTCCCCGCTCGAGGTCGGCACCGCTGCGGGTGACGACGGGCCCGTGGCGTGGCACGCGCTGGGCAGCGATTTTGCCGCAGGCCAATCACCGCAACTGGTCATCCCCCCGCACCACTGGCAGGCCGCACGCGCGCGCCATGGCTGGGCGCTGGTCAGCTGCATGGTATCGCCAGGGTTCGAATTCAGCGGCTTCGTGATGGCCGAGCCAGGCTGGGAGCCGGGGTGATCGGAGCAACTCTCTCCCCTCCCGCCTGCGGGAGGGGTGGCTGAGGCAAAGCCGAAGCCGGGGTGGGCCTGCAGTGCCCGCCTGATCAGGCCTACCCCGGCCCGGAAAACCGGGCCTGCCCCTCCCGCCTGCGGGAGGGGAGAAAAACCCATTTCGCCCTAGCCCGGCGTCTTGTCGAACTTCACCGCGTCCTCGGTGTACCGCACCCAGGGCTGCGCGCTGGCGGTCCAGAAGTGCATCTTCGGGTCGAGCCCGCTGACATCGTCGAGCGTGCCCGCCTTGACGAAGTGCATCCCCTGCTGGCTGGGAAGGTCGGACAGGATCGGCGATCCGCAGATCCCGCAGAAACGCCGATAGACCGGGTCACCGCTCTCGCCGGTGTCCTGATAGGTAGTCAGCGTGCCGGTGATCTCCATCTGCGTGTCGCGCACCCCGATCAGCACCGACATCGCGCTGCCCGCCTGCTTCTGGCAGTTGCGGCAATGGCACACCGCGCTCAGCAGCGGGTCGCCTTCGATGGTGTAGCGCACGGCGCCGCACAGGCAGCCTCCGGTCATCGTCATGTGCATCTCTCCCCTTGCCAACGCCTGTCCGCGCGCCTCAGCCGTGCGTGTCGATCCAGGCAAATTCTTCCAGCAACAGCTTGGTGCTGTCCTCGAGCATCAGTTTCTCGACCATGTCGGCGACCATCGGCGCGCGGCTGGAGACGCTGATCTGCGCCTCGCACTGCGTGGCGTCGTCCGAGCGGGGTGCAAGCGTGATCTGCGCGGCGCCCTCTGCCGCAAGCCCCTTGGGCTTGGCGTTGCGCACCGCGGTCCAGCTGCCATCGGCGTGCTGCTGCCAGATATCGTTCTGGGTCAGGTTGAGCCACGACCCGATCACCGAGCGAATCAGCGCGGGCGCCTTGACCGGCACCTGGCGCGTGATCGCGACATGGATCTGCCCGGGCTCGGGCCGTTCGACAGTCACACTGACATCGCGCGAGCCCTGCGCCTCCATCATGCCGGCCAGGAACGCCTCGTCGGTCCAGCAGGCCACCACCAGCCCCACCGGTTTTGCAAATTCGTGCCGTTCCTGCCGCTTCAACATCGCGTCTGTCATTCCTTGATCCAGCGTCCGCATTCTGATGCATTGCGCTTGGCTGTCAGCAGCCTAGGCTATGCCGCAATGTTAGCAAGCTATGTCATGACTGTTCTCGTGATCGAACTGACGCCTGGGCCGAACATGGCCTATCTGGCGGCGCTGACGCTAGCGGCGGGGCGCAAGGCCGGGCTGGCGGCGGTGGCAGGTGTCGCGCTCGGGCTTTCGCTGATCGGCATTGCCGCAGCCGCCGGGCTTGCCACGCTGATTGCCGCGAGCCCGATGATCTGGGGCGCGCTGCGCTGGGCGGGCGGATTGTATCTGCTTTATCTCGCTTGGGAGACCTGGCGCGGAGAGACCGAAACCTCGCCCGCCGGCACCGCATCTATCAGCCGCACCGGGGCGCGCTATTTCAGCCGCGGGGTGATCACCAACGTCCTCAATCCCAAGGCGGCCCTGTTCTATGTCGCGATCGTGCCGCGCTTTCTTCCCGAAACCGGGCCCACTTTGGCGACCGGTCTGGGGCTGACCGCGATCAGCGTGGCGGTTGCGACCAGTGTGCATCTGGCCATCGTCCTGCTGGCGGCCAGGATGCATCCGCTGCTCAGCCAGCCGGGACGCATGGAGCGCACCAGGCACGCGTTGGCGATCGGTCTGGCGGGAATCGCGGCCTGGTTTTTGCTGACCACCACCGGCCCTTCGGCATAGCGCCGAGGGGAACCATTTCGGCGGATTTTGCGTAGTCATGGTCTGTTACCAAGAGGAGGTCGGCAATGATCAGACACGGCGAAGAAGTTGAAATGAGCACCGAAGAAGCCAGCGGCGGGCAGAAGCGGGGAATCGTGCGCTATGTCCTGCTGATCTCGACCGCGCTTGCCATCATCGCGCTCAGCATCATCTGGATGACGGGTGCTGCCACCTCGCCCGAAGGCTCCACGCCCAACCCGGCAGAGGCCACCGCAAACCCGGCAGCAGAGCCCGAGGGCGACTAAACCGTCTGAAGACACTCCCGGCCTGAGCCAGGGCCCAACTTCCAATCGGCGCTCCCCGTATCAGCGGGCGAGCGCCGTTTCGGTTTCCTGCATCAGCGTGGCGATGATATCGGCGACGCTTTCCTCGGCGTTGACCATGCCCACCGACTGGCCCGCCATCACCGATCCGTTCTCGACATCGCCGTCGATCACCGCACGGCGCAGCGCGCCTGCCCAGAAATGCTCGATCTGAAGCTGCGCCTCGTTCATGTCGATGCCGCCGGCATCGAGCAGCGCCGCGACTTCGCGCTGCTTGGCGGTGAACTCTTCGGTGCCCTTGTTCTTGAGCGCGCGCACCGGGATCACCGGCAGGCGCGGGTCGACCTGGACGCTGGCGATGGCATCGCGCGCATTGCCGCGCAGAAACGCCTTCTTGAACGCCGGATGCGCGATCGATTCATGCGCGCAGACAAAGCGCGTGCCCAGCTGCACGCCCGATGCGCCCATTTCCAGATAGGCGGCGATCGCGCTGCCCCGGCCGATCCCGCCGGCAACGAACACCGGCACTTCGTGCGCAACTTCGGGCAGGATTTCCTGCGCCAGCACGCTTGTCGAGACCGGGCCGATATGGCCGCCCGCCTCCATGCCTTCGATCACCAGCGCATCGACGCCCGATCGGATGAACTTCTTGGCCAGCGCCAGCGCAGGCGCGAAGCACACCACCTTGGCGCCTGCTGCCTTGATCGCCTCGATGCTGCCCTTGGGCGGCAGTCCGCCTGCCAGCACGATGTGGCTGACCTGGTGCGAGGCGCACACCGCAATCAGCTCCATCAGCTGCGGGTGCATGGTGATCAGGTTGACGCCGAACGGCTTGGTGGCAAGAGCCTTGGTCGCGGCGATCTCCGCATCGAGCAGCGCCGGGGTCATCGCCCCGCACGCGATCACGCCAAAGCCGCCCGCGTTGGAGATCGCCGAAACCAGGTTGCGCTCGGACACCCAGCTCATCGCCCCGCACATGATCGCGGTCTCGCTGCCGAGAAACGCGGTGCCACGCGCCATGGCGGTGTCGGTCAGGGGGTGGTTGGTCATAATTCTATCCTGTTAAAGCCCCTCCCCTTGAGGGGAGGGGTTTGGGGGTGGGGGAGTCACTGACGAAGCCGGATCATTCCCCACCCCAACCCCTCCCCTGAAGGGGAGGGGCTTCAGGCGGTCAAGCCTCTACCGCATCCAGCCCATAGGCCGTGTGCAGCACGCGCACGGCGAGTTCGGTATAGTCTTCTTCGATCAGCACGCTGACCTTGATCTCGCTGGTCGAGATCGCGACGATGTTGACGCCGCGGTCGGCGAGCGCCTTGAACATCGTAGCGGCGACACCGGCATGACTCTTCATGCCGACGCCGACCACCGAGATCTTGGCGACATTGGTATCGGGGATGATGCGGTTGAAACCGATCTGGTCCTTGGCGGCCTCGAGCAGGTCCATCGAGCGCGCCAGATCGGCGGCAGGCACGGTGAAGGTCACGTCGGTCTCGCCCTTGTCGCGGCCGACATTCTGGATGATCATGTCGACGTTGATCGCAGCTTCCGCGAGCGGGCCGAAGATGTTCGCCACCGCGCCGGGCTTGTCGGGCACGCGGGTCAGCGTGATCTTGGCTTCGTTCTTGTCGTGCGCAATGCCGGTGATCAGCTGGCGTTCCATGTCCATTCCTTCCAGTTCTTCATCGCTGACGATCATCGTGCCGGGGATCGTGTCAGCCGCAGGGGCATCGTCGTCGATGAACGAGGAAAGCACCTGAACGCGCACCCCTTCCTTCATCGCCAGGCCCACAGAGCGCGTCTGCAGCACCTTGGCGCCGACGCTCGCCAGTTCGAGCATTTCCTCATAGGTCACATGGCGCAGCTTGCGCGCCTTGGCGACGATGCGCGGGTCGGTGGTGTAGACCCCGTCGACATCGGTATAGATATCGCAGCGATCGGCCTTGACCGCCGCTGCCACCGCGACCGCCGAGGTATCCGATCCGCCGCGCCCAAGGGTGGTGATCCGCCCGTCATGGCTGACGCCCTGGAAGCCCGGGATAACCGCGATCACGCCCTTCTGCATCTCGGCGATCAGCGCATCGGCATCGATCGTCTCGACCCGCGCCTTGGCGTGCGCCTCGACCGTGCGGATCGGCAGTTGCCACCCCAGCCAGCTGCGCGCCTCGGCTCCAAGCGCCTGCAGCGCAATCGCCAGCAGCCCGCTGGTCACCTGTTCGCCGCTGGCGACAACCACGTCGTATTCGGCAGGGTCATACAATGGGTTGGCCTCGCGGCAGAAATTGACCAGCCGGTCGGTCTCGCCCGCCATCGCCGAGACGACCACCGCAACCTCGTGCCCGGCGTCCTGCTGACGCTTGACGATGCGCGCGACCCTACGGATGCGCTCTGTCCCGGCCATCGAAGTGCCGCCGAATTTCATGACGATCCGTGCCATTGCCCGTTCGTACTTTCCCTTATGCGAAGTTCGCCCCTATAGTCGGGCGCTGCCATAGAGAGGCCCCATGATGAACGCAAGCACCGCAACCGCAGAAGCCCGTAACGGAACGATCGACCCCAAAGAGGCGGCGCATTTCGGTCGGCTGGCAGCGGAATGGTGGGACCCGAGGGGCGAATCGGCGATGCTGCACAAGCTAAACCCCGTGCGGCTGGCCTATATCCGCAATGCGATCGATCATCACTGGCCCGAGGCGGGCGCCGCACGCAAGCCGCTGGCGGACAAGACCGCGATCGATGTCGGGTGCGGCGCAGGCCTGCTGACCGAGCCGCTGGCACGTTTGGGGGCCGAGGTTACCGGGCTGGACGCGGCGGCGGAGAATGTCGCGGCAGCGGCTGCGCATGCAGCTGCGGTGGGGCTGCAGATCGATTACCGCTGCGCCGATATCGAGACGCTCGACGGAGAGCAGTTCGACCTCGTCACCTCGATGGAGGTGATCGAGCATGTCACCGATCCGGCCGCGTTCGTCGCCGCCTTGGGCCGCGTGCTGGCACCAGGCGGACTGATGCTTCTGTCCACCCCCAACCGCACCACGATGTCGCGGATCATGCTGGTCGAGGCTGCCGAACGCATCGGCCAAGTGCCCCGCGGCACGCACGACTGGCACAAGTTCCTGACGCCGGAGGAGCTGACCGACCTGCTGAGCGCGGCCGGGCTGAGCGTGATCGATACACGCGGCATCGCCTGGGACCCGATCAAGGGCCTGCACCTGAGCGATAATGTGGCGTTGAACTATCTGATGACCGTGGTGCGGACGTGAACATGGAAGATTGCAACGATAAGAAGTTCAGCACAGGCGGCTCACGCCGTGCTTTCGTTGCGGGTGCGGTTCTCACCGGGTTGGCCGGGTCGATGGCCTTGCCAGCAGGCGCGAGCGTTGCAAAGGCCACACCGCTGGCGGGAACCGGCGTCAGGACGCCCGCTCAAGCTCAGATGCGCCAATGGTTCGAAGCCTATCTTGCAGCCTTCAACCGTTCCGATTTTGACGCTTTCGGGCGCTATTATGCCGATGACGTGCAGTTTGCCGGGCAAGCCGCGACCTTGACCGGGCGTCAGGCGGTGATCGATTTCTACCGCAACGCCCATGGCTATCTGCACGAGCAGCTGGAATTGCTCACCTTCGTAGGGGCAGCATCGGGCAACAACTGCCTTGCCGAGCTGCAAACCACCCTGGTCGCACGGCGCGACTGGCCCGACATGCCGACGGGGGCGATGAAGGCGGGCGACCGCCGCCAGAGCATCAATTTCGTGATGTACGACATTGCGGGCGAGCGCTTCACACGGGTGCGCTCGGCCCGGTTCAGCTCGCAGCCGGGGCAGCCGACGTGACACAGGAAGACCGCTTTCGCGCGTATATGGCAGCGTTCAATGCCAGCGACTGGGCCAATCTGGTGCCGCATTATTCGCCCGATATACGGCTGGTGATCGGCAGCGGGCGTGAGCTGATCGGACGCGATGCCATCGTCAAATTCTACACCACGGTCAAGGCGACGGCGCAGCGCACCATCGAGATCCGCAACTGTTTTGCCGATGGCAACGTGCTGGCCGCCGAGCTTGAATCCGAATTCGTCGCGCTGCGCGATGCGCCAGACTTCGCGGTGCGCCCGATGATGAAAGGCGACCGCTATTACATCAACAGCTGCGTCGTCTATGATTTCGTCGGCAATGAATACACCCGCATCCGCGCCGGCATCTTCCGCCGGGAGTATCGCCCGCTGAAGGCTTGAACCTGTCCGGCCCCCTGCGCAGGCCGGGGGCCCACAGATAATCGGAAGCCCTCATACGCTGGTGCAATAAGGCGAAGCTGTCCCTATTCGTCGAACCCGCCCGGCAGATAATCCTCGCGTGCCAGATCGCTGAACTTGGTGATTTCCGCTTCGAAGCGCAGCTGGACGTTGCCGGTGGAGCCATGGCGCTGCTTGGCGACGATCACGGTCGCCTTGTTGGCGGTGGGGCTGAACTTGTCCTCCCACTCGCGGTATTTCTGGTTGATCTCTTCGTCCGCGGCGGTCTTGGGGTCCATGATCGGACCGTCGGGCTTGACCATCAGCCGGTAATATTCCTCGCGATAGATGAACAGCACGATATCGGCGTCCTGCTCGATCGAGCCGGACTCGCGCAAATCCGAAAGCTGCGGGCGCTTGTCCTCGCGGCTTTCCACCGCGCGGCTGAGCTGCGACAGCGCCATCACCGGCACCTGCAATTCCTTGGCCAGCGTCTTCAAACCGCGGCTGATCTCGGAAATCTCGTTGACGCGGCCCTCGTTGCGGCCCGTGCCCTGCAGCAGCTGGAGATAATCGACCACGATGAAACCGATATCGTGCTTGCGCTTGAGCCGACGCGCGCGGGCGCGCAGCGCGGCGATGGTGAGGCCGGGCGTATCATCTATGAACAAAGGCAGGTCTTCGAGCTCCTGCGAGGCTGTCACCAGCCGCTGGAATTCGTTGCGCGCGATCTGCCCCATGCGCAGCTTTTCAGAGCTGATCCGCGATTGCTCGGCAAGGATACGCGTCGCCAGCTGGTCGGACGACATTTCGAGGCTGAAAAACGCGGTCTTGGCGCCGACATTCTTGTCGTCCTCGATCCCTGCCGCCTTGTCCAGCCGCCAGCGCGAGGCGGCGTTGAACGCGATGTTGGTGGCGAGCGAGGTCTTGCCCATGCCGGGGCGCGCGGCGAGGATCAGAAGATCGGACGGATGCAGGCCGCCGATCTTGGCGTTGAGGTCGGTCAGCCCCGTGGTCACGCCCGAGACGTGCCCGCCGCTGTTGAGCGCCTTTTCGACCATGCCGAGCGCAGCGCCGACCGCAACGTTGAAATGCACCGCGCCGCTGGTGTCGCCCTCTCCCTGCGCGACATTGTAGAGCGCGGCTTCGGCCTGCTCGATCTGGCCCAGCGGGTCGACCGCCTCGCTGGTGTCCATGGCCTTGTCCACCAACGTCCGCCCGACCTGGATCAGCTCGCGCAGCAGCGCGAGGTTATAGATCTGCTCGGCAAAGTCGCGCGCGCCGATCAGGCCGCCGGCATCGCCGGTCAACCGCGCGAGATAGCGCATCCCGCCAAGCTCGGCGAGACCGGCATCACTCTCGAAGAACGGCTTGAGCGTCACCGGGGTGACGGTGACGTTCTTGTCGATCAGCCGCATGATCTGCGCGTACAGCCGCTGGTGGACGCTCTCGAAGAAATGCTCCGCCTTCAGCCTTGCGCCCACTTCCTCGGCGATACGGTTGTCGATCAGCAGCGCGCCCAGAAACGCGGCCTCTGCCTCGATATTGCGCGGCAGCTTGGCTTCGGGGGTGTCGCGCGCGATCGGGGCTGCGATCTGCGGCGGAAGCGCGGGAGGAGGAGCGGACTGGAGCAGGGTGTCTTGGGCCATGCCCATATATTCGCTGCGGACGCTGTGGCGCGCAAGGCACTGCGGCCAATAATCGTGTGGACAAGGCGCCGGACAGCGAGCCTGCCGGGTTTTTCCGCTTGCCCAGCCCCGGTGCATAGGCGAAAGACTGCGGCTTATGTCCGATCCGCGCATCATTCATGTCGAGCTCGACGAGCAGACCATCCTGTGGCGAAACGCGGATATCGAGCAGGAACGGCGCATCGCCATTTTCGACCTGATCGAGGACAATTTCTTCAAGCCGCTCAAGCCCTATCCCGATGATTATGCAGGCCCCTTCCGGCTGAGCCTTGCGGTGTTCGAAGGACGGCTGGCGATCACCATCGCACGCGAGGACGGCACGCATCTCGAGACACTGGTGCTGGCGCTGGGCCGCTTCCGCCGCCCGATCCGCGAATATTTCGCGATCTGCGACAGCTATTACCAGGCGATCCGCAAGGCGACCGCGCAGGAGATCGAGACCATCGACATGGCCCGGCGCGGCGTCCACAACGAGGCGGCCGAACTGCTGGTCGAGCGGCTGCAGGACAAGATCGAGATCGATTTTCCCACCGCAAGGCGGCTGTTCACGCTGATCTGCGTGCTGCACATCAAGGGCTGATCAGCACAATCATGCGGACATCCACCCTGAAACGCTGGACCATCGGCCTTGCGCTGCTCGCGCTGCTGCTCGCCGTTCTGGGCGGGCTGATCTGGGGCGGCATCACCGGATGGGCACCCTCGCGCAAGGACTATCCGGTGCAGGGGCTGTACGTCAGCGCCAGCGATGGCGATCTCGCCTGGCCGACGCTCGCGGCGATGGGCGCGGATTTCGCCTATGTCCGCGCCAGCGCCGGGGGAGCGACCCGCGATCCGCGCTTTGCCGCCAACATCAAGGGCGCGCGGCTCAGCGGCATGCGCTTTGGCCCGGTGCACGAATTCAGCCTGTGCGCGGGCGAGGCACAGCAGGCCGAGCTGTTCATCACCACCGTGCCGCGCGACCCGGCGATGCTGCCGCCGGTGGTCAGCCTGGAGCTTGACGAGGCCTGCAAGTCCCGTCCCGACCGCGCGATGCTGCTGGGCGAGCTCAACACCTTCCTGAACCAGATCGAGAACCACAGCGGCAAGCCTGCGCTGCTGAGAATTTCATCGGACTTCGAAAGCGCCTATCAGATCAGCGACGGGCTCTCCCGCACCGTATGGCTGCTGGGCGATTTCGTTCCCCCCGATTATGCCGCCAAGCGCTGGGTGATGTGGCAATCGAGCAGCTTCTACCGGATCAACGGCGCGCCGCAGGGCGTGCGCTGGAATGTGGTGCGACCATGAGTGACGAGACGACGACCCGCGATCTGCTGGAGGCGGCGCGCGGCGCGGCGCTGACCGCCTATGCGCCATATTCGGGCTTTCACGTCGGCGCAGCCTTCCGCTTCGACGATGGCACGGTGATCACCGGGAGCAATTTCGAGAATGCAAGCTATGGCCTTGCCATCTGCGCCGAGACGGCAGCGGCTATCGCCGCGAACCTGCAGGGACGCCGCACCGGGCTGGTCGAGGTTGCGATCATGGGCGGCCCCTTGGGCCAGGACGGCGCGCTCGCGCCGACGGCTGCGCCGGTGACCCCTTGCGGCCGATGCCGCCAGGTGATGAACGAACTTGCACAACTGGGCGGGACCGATCCTGTCGTCTATTCGGGCCATGCCACCGGCTGGATCGAACACCGGCTCTCGGTGCTCTTGCCAGCCGCGTTCGGCCCGGCCAATCTGGAATGAACCAGCAACCCTTACCCAACCCCGCTCAGCCTGAGCTTGTCGAAGGCAGCGCGCCCACGCCAGCCGCATAGCGGGGCCTTCGACAAGCTCAGGCTGAGCGGATGCAGGAGATTTTTCAGCGATGTCCATCCTTTCCGACAAATGGATCCGCACCCAGGCGCACGACCACGCCATGATCGAGCCGTTCGTCGAAGCCCAGCGCCGCGACGGCTGCATATCCTATGGGCTCTCGTCCTATGGCTATGACGCGCGGGTGGCGGACGAGTTCAAGATCTTCACCAACGTCAATTCCTCGGTGGTCGATCCCAAGCAGTTCGATCCCGACAGCTTTGTCGACCGCAAGACCGATGTCTGCATCATCCCGCCCAACTCGTTCGCGCTGGCGCGTACGGTCGAGTATTTCCGCGTGCCACGCGATGTGCTGGTGATCTGCCTTGGCAAATCGACCTATGCGCGCTGCGGGATCATCGTCAACGTCACCCCGCTCGAGCCCGGCTGGGAGGGCCATGTGACGCTGGAGTTCAGCAACACCACCCCGCTGCCCGCGAGGATCTACGCCAATGAAGGCGCATGCCAGTTCCTGTTCCTCAAGGGCAACGAGCCGTGCGAGATCAGCTATGCCGACCGCGCGGGCAAATATATGGGCCAGCGCGGCGTGACGCTGCCGAAACTGTGAACCATAGAACACCGCAACCACAATCAAGCAGGAGAGAGCCGATGTCGCCCAGAGAGAACCGTGAATTCGATGTGATCGTCTATGGTGCCAGCGGCTTTACCGGGCGGCTGGTCGCCGAATATCTGCAGAACACCTACGGCCAGGGCGGCGATGCGCCCAAATGGGCGGTCGCGGCGCGCTCGGCCGGCAAGATGGCAGCGGTGCTCGCCGAGATGGGCCTTCCTGCCGACACGCCGGTGGTGGTCGCCGATGCCGATGCGCCCGATACGATCGAGGCGATGGCCAAGCGCACCAAGGTCGTGCTGACCACCGTCGGCCCGTATCAGCTTTATGGCGAGCCGCTGGTCGCCGCATGCGCTGCCAATGGCACCGATTATGTCGACCTGTGCGGCGAGCCTGCCTGGATGCGCCAGATGATCGACAAGTATGACGCCGCCGCCAAGGCAAGCGGTGCGCGCATCGTGTTTTCGACGGGTTTCGATTCGATTCCCTTCGATCTGGGCGTGCTGATGCTGCAGAAGGAATGCGTTACCCGCTTCGGCAAGCCCGCCCCGCGGATCAAGGGCCGGGTGCGCGCGATGCAGGGCACCTTCTCGGGCGGTACCGCCGCCTCGCTCAAGGCGACGATGGCCGCTGCTGCCAAGGACCCCGCGGTGCTGGGCTATCTTGTCAATCCGTTCAGCCTGGCAGGCGGCTTCGAAGGGCCCGCCCAGCCCAAGGGCAACAAGCCCGAGCATGACGAGGCCCTCGGCAGCTGGGCCGCGCCGTTCATCATGGCGCCGATCAACACCAAGAACGTCCACCGCACCAACGCTTTGCTGGGTCACCCCTATGGCCAGGATTTCGTCTATGACGAGATGATGCTCACCGGTCCGGGCGACAAGGGCGAGGCGATCGCCAAGCATCTCGCCACCACCGACATGATGGGCGGCGAAGGCGGCCCCAAGCCCGGCGAAGGCCCCAGCAAGGAAGAGCGCGAAAACGGTTTCTACGACGTGCTGTTCATCGCCGAGATGCCCGATGGCGCAACTCAGGCATATGGCGTCAAGGGCGACAAGGACCCCGGCTATGGCTCGACCTCCAAGATGATCGCCGAAAGCGCGCTGTGCCTGGTGCAGGATGTGCCCGCAGGCGAAGGCGGCATCGTGACCCCGGGCGCGGTGCTGGGCGACAAGCTGGTCGCCCGGCTGGTGGCCAAGGCCGGACTGAGCTTCGCGGCGGAATGATCAACGGACCCTCCCCCTCGGGGGAGGGTTTGATGCCATTGCTGCAGCTGCGAACAACAGATGGTTGAACTTTTCGCCAATTGGCGCATATAGCAGCCGCTTGGGGCGACGCACGACACTGATCATTTGAAGAATCGAAAGCATCATGCTCAAGGCCTTGCTGCGCAGAAAGCCGAAACCGGCTGCCCCGATCGATACCGCGAGACTTCCTGACGGTCGGCGTGTCTACGCGATCGGAGATGTGCACGGCCGCCGCGACCTGCTCGACCAGCTGCTCGACCAGATCGTCGCCGACGACCGCGCGCGCGGCGCCGCCGACACCCATATCGTGTTCCTTGGCGACCTGATGGATCGCGGCCCGGACAGCTCGGGCGTGATCGATCGCGCCATCGAAGTGTCGCTATCGCTGGGCGAAAACGCGCACTTCCTGATGGGCAACCATGAAGAGGTGTATCTGGGCGCCGCCAGCGGCGACGAGAAGCTGGTGCGCTTCTTCTGCAAGATCGGCGGGCGCGAGACGATCCTGAGCTATGACATAACCCCGCAGGACTATAACGAGCTGAGCATGGAAGAGCTCGCCGCGCGGATGCCGGCGCTGCTGACGCGCAGGCATGTCGATTTCGTGTCCGGTTTCAAGGACCGCATCGTGATGGGCGACTATGCCTTTGTCCATGCAGGCGTCCGCCCCGGCGTGCCGATCGAGGACCAGCGGCCCAAGGATCTGCGCTGGATTCGCGAGGATTTCATCATGGACGAAGCCCCGCACGACAAATTGATCGTGCACGGCCACACCATCACCGACGATGTCGAGGAATGCCCCAACCGGATAGGGATCGATACCGGTGCCTATATGAGCGGCATGCTCACCGCGCTGTGCCTTGAAGGCGGCGAGCGCTGGTATCTCAAGACCGGACAATAGCCGCCTTCAAGGTGCTTGCGCTGGCCGGAAACTTGGGCCAGCTTGGCCGCCATGCACAAAGTTAAAACGCTGGTCGCAGCCCTGGCCCTGTTCACTGTCCCCGCGCACGCCGAGGTCGAGGCTGACCCGGCGCGGCTGCGCGCGGATGTCGAGAAACTAGTGAGCTTCGGCACCCGTCACACATTGTCCTCGCCCGACCATCCCACCCGCGGAATCGGCGCAGCGCGGCGCTGGGCGGCGGCGGAATTCGCGAAGATCGGCAAGGCCTGTGGCGGCTGCATCACCATCGAGCAGCTCGACCGGCGCTTCACCGGGCCGCGCGCACCCAACGGCGTGAATGTGGTCAACGTGCTGGGCGTGCAGCAGGGCAGCGGCGATCCCGATGACGTGATCATCATCTCGGCCCACATCGACAGCCGGGTATCAGACATCGCCGATTTCACCAGCGATGCCCCCGGCGCGAACGATGACGGATCGGGTGTCGCGCTGGTGCTCGAGGCCGCGCGGGTGCTGAGCAAGCAGAAGTTCGCGCCCACCATCATCTATGCGGTGCTGTCGGGCGAAGAGCAGGGCCTGTGGGGTGGACGGCTGATCGCGGAGACCGCCCGCGCGCGCGGCTGGCGGGTGCGCGCGCTGCTCAACAACGACATCGTCGGCAACACCGAGGGTCAGGATGGCCGCAAGGTCAGCGACCGGGTGCGGGTGTTCTCAGAAGGCATCCGCGCGTCCGAATCGATGACCGAGGCGATGGCGCGGCGCGGCAGCGGAGGCGAGGATGACGGCCCATCGCGTGCGCTGATGCGCGCCGCACAGCGTGTCGGCAAGGCACGCGGCGACCTCGGCCTTGAAGTCTTCGGGGTGCGCAGGCCCGACCGCTTCAGCCGCGGCGGCGACCACCTTCCCGCGCTGGAACTGGGCTATCCCGCGATCCGCTTCACCGTTGGCGTGGAGAATTACGACCACCAGCATCAGGACATCCGCCTGGAGGGCGACCGCAAGTTCGGCGACACCATCGACGAGATGGACTTTCCCTATCTCGCCCGCGTGACCGCGCTCAACGTCGCGGTGATCCGCGAGCTTGCCAGCGCGCCGGCGGCGCCCGCCAGCGCGATGCTGGGAGGGGCGTTGAGCAGCGACACCCAGGTCAGCTGGGCCGAGGTTCCGGGGGCTGCGCGCTACAAGGTCTATTGGCGCAGGGCCGATGCGCGGGACTGGGAACAGTCGACCGAAACGATGGACACCAAGCTCACCCTGCCCGGCGTGATCGTGGACGATCACTTTGCCGGGGTGGCCGCGATTTCGGAAAACGGCGCGGAAAGCGCGATCACCTTTGCGGGCCTGCCGCCCCGGTAATTTCGCACTGGCGCAGCGCCCTGTTCATCGAGCCTGGGAAGGCGTAGGGAGACCGTATGAACGATTGCTCATCCTGCATTGTCCGAAATCGCGCGATCTGCGCCAGCCTGACCGCGGACGAACTTGTGCTGCTCGGCAAGATGGGCCGGCGGCAGAAGGTCAAGTCGGGCCACACGCTGTTGTGGGAGGGCGATGACGCGCCTGTCGTCGCCAATGTGCTCGAAGGCGTATTGAAGCTGGTCGTGTCCGCATCGGACGGGCGCGAGCAGATCGTCGGGGTGGTGTTCCCTTCCGACTTCATCGGCCGCCCCTTCGGCAAGGAAAGCCCCTACAGCGTCACCGCGATGACCGATGCCGAAGTGTGCATCTTCAACCGCAACAGCTTTGACGATTTCGCCAGCGAGCATCCCGACCTGCAGCAGAAACTGCTCCGCCGCACGCTCGACGAGCTCGATCGGGCGCGGCACTGGATGATGCTGCTCGGCCGCAAATCGGCGTCCGAGAAGGTCGCATCCTTCCTGCTCGAGATGGCCGATCGGCTGTCCGGCCAGGGCTGCAACGCCGATGGCTCGCTCAACGGCTTCGAACTGCCCTTCGGGCGCCAGCAGATCGCCGACATATTGGGGCTGACGATCGAGACGACCAGCCGCCAGCTCACCCGGATGAAGGGGGATGGCCTGCTCGCCCTGCCATCACGGCGCGAAATCGTGATCCGCAATCGCGCCGCGATGGAAGAACTGGCCGGCTAGCCGCTCATGACACGCTATTGACCCACCCTGATTGCCGCCAGGCAGCGAGCCACATCCCGGCTCCGTCATGGTCAGGCAATACTGTGTCAACGCGATCTACCGCATCAGAACCGGAAACCGAGCCCTGCGCTGATCACCCAGGGGTCAAGCTCGTGCCGGGTGCGCAGGACCTCGACCCCGTTGGCGCGCCAGCTGGCGAGCGGGCGCATGAAATAGCGCTTGGCATCGACAGAGACGAACATGCCCTTGCCGTTGATCGGAACATCGACACCCGCCTGCAGCGCGGCGCCGACGGTATCGTTGATCTTCTGGCTGGTCGCGCCCAGCGTGCGCGTCGTGGCGCCGGGCTTTTCGTTGATGAAGATGAAATAGCTGGGCCCCACGCCGACATAGGGGCGAATGCCGCCTGCCTTGCCGAAATGATATTTCAGCGTGACCGTGGCGGGCACGATCTTGGCATTGGAAACGAGGCCAGCCCCCGCCAGCGCGCCGCGTCCATCGACATCATGCTGGGTGACTCCGGCGATCGTCTCCACCGAGATCGAATCGGCCAGGAAATATTCGATCGCCACCGTGGGGACAAAATTGTCGTTGGCCTTGGTCTGGCTTCCTGCGGGCAGGCCGATGCGGTCCAGCTTGACGTCCCTGATCTTGCCGTCGGGCGCGACGAGCGTGCCCAGGATCTTGAAATGCACCTCACCGCTTTGCGCCATCGCCTGGCCCGGAACGGCCAGAAGCGCGGCAAGCACAGCGAACGGTACGACAGATTTTTTCATGTGATCACTCCTCCTTGAGTGAACGCATCCCTGGCCCCGGATGCTGGCCAGCGCATTGATGCGGCGCAAAAATTTCGTTGATCGTGATCAATGTTTTGTGGGCCAGCCGGGTCCATCAGCAGCCTTAAGGAAGCGCAGATCCTGATGAGTCTGCGCGCACGGGGACAAGGTATATGGATGGTTTGGTTTTAAGGGCCGGTGGCTGGCTGGGGCTGGCTTTGCTGGCACTCGCGATGGCGATACTGGCGGTCGATTGGCCGTTTGCGGTGCACATGACGATCGTGATGATCGCTTGCCTGGCGGTATTGTGGTTCACGATCAGCCGCGCCGATTATGGCGCGATGGCGCGGGGCATGCTGAAACTGCCCGCCGATCTTGGCCAGTATGACGATGACCCGGTCCGCTGGGGTGTCATCGCGACGCTGTTCTGGGGCGTCGCCGGGATGGCCGCAGGGCTGTTCATCGCGCTGCAGCTCGCCTTCCCCGTGCTCAACCTCAATTTCGAATACACCACCTTCGGACGGCTGCGGCCACTGCATACCTCTGCAGTGATCTTCGCGTTCGGAGGCAATGCGCTCATCGCGACCAGCTTCTATGTCGTTCAGCGCACCTGCCGCGCGCGCCTCGCCTTCCCGTCGATGGCCCGCTTCGTTTTCTGGGGCTATCAGCTGTTCATCGTGCTGGCCGCCACCGGCTATCTGATGGGGGTCACCGAGGCCAAGGAATATGCCGAGCCCGAATGGTATGTCGATCTGTGGCTGACGGTCGTGTGGCTGTGCTACCTCGCGGTCTTCATCGGCACCATCGTGCGTCGCCGCGAGCCGCACATTTACGTCGCTAACTGGTTCTATCTCGCCTTCATCATCACCGTGGCCATGCTCCACGTGGTCAACAACCTGTCGATGCCCGCCTCGATTTTCGGATCGAAGAGCTATTCGGCGTTCGCAGGCGTGCAGGATGCGCTGACCCAGTGGTGGTACGGCCATAACGCGGTCGGCTTCTTCCTGACCGCGGGCTTCCTGGCGATGATGTACTACTTCGTCCCCAAGCAGGCCGAGCGTCCGGTCTACAGCTATCGGCTGTCGATCATCCACTTCTGGTCGCTGATCTTCCTGTATATCTGGGCAGGCCCGCACCACCTCCACTACACCGCTTTGCCCGACTGGGCGCAGACGCTGGGCATGGTGTTCTCGATCATGCTGTGGATGCCCAGCTGGGGCGGGATGATCAACGGCCTGATGACGCTCAACGGCGCCTGGGACAAGATCCGCACCGATCCGATCATCCGCATGATGGTCATGGCGCTCGCCTTCTACGGCATGAGCACCTTCGAAGGCCCGATGATGTCGATCAAATCGGTCAACTCGATGTCGCATTACACCGACTGGACCATCGGCCACGTCCACTCCGGCGCTTTGGGCTGGAACGGCATGATCACCTTTGCCTGTGTCTATTATCTGGTGCCCCGCCTGTGGAACCGTCCGCGCCTGTACAGCCTGCGCATGGTCAACTGGCACTTCTGGCTCTCGACCGTGGGCATCGTGTTCTACGCCGCCGCGATGTGGGTCGCCGGCATGATGCAGGGCCTGATGTGGCGCGAATACGGCAGCGACGGATACCTCGTCTACAGCTTCGTTGAAAGCGTCGCGGCGATGCACCCGATGTACCTGATCCGCGCTGCGGGCGGCCTGCTCTATCTGGCCGGGTTCATCGTGATGATCGTCAACGTCTGGGCCACGATCAAGGGCCATATCCGCGAGGAAAAGCCGATGACCGAGACGCCCCACAACCCCGCTGCTGACCGTCCGCTGGTCGCTGCCGCCGCCGTCAAGGGAGCCTGATCATGGCCGACACCAACGCCGAACCGCGCTTCAGCCACAAGAAGCTGGAACGCAACGTCACCCTGCTGGGGCTGGGCGCGCTGGTCGCGGTCGCCATCGGCGGCATCGTCGAGATCGCGCCCTTGTTCTGGATCGACAACACCATCGAGAAGGTGGACGGCATGCGCCCCTACACCCCGCTCGAGCTGTCGGGCCGCAACATCTACATGCGCGAGGGCTGCTATACCTGCCACAGCCAGATGATCCGTCCGTTCCGCGACGAGGTCGAACGCTATGGCCATTACAGCCTGGCCGCAGAAAGCATGTACGACCACCCGTTCCAGTGGGGATCCAAGCGCACCGGGCCGGACCTTGCGCGCGTCGGCAACCGCTATTCGGACGAATGGCACCGCGCGCATCTCATCGATCCGCGCAGCGTGGTCGGCGAATCGATCATGCCGCCTTATGCCTTCCTCGCCGAGCGCGAGCTGGACGCAGGCGACATGGCCAACGACCTGACCGCGCTGTCGCGGGTGGGGGTACCCTATGACAAGGCCGCGATCGCCGCCGCCAACGCCGATCTGAAGGCACAGGCCGATCCGAACGCCGATGGCGCGGCAGAGCTGCAGGCGCGCTATCCCAAGGCGCAGGTCCGCGACTTCGACGGCGATCCCACCCGGATCACCGAGATGGATGCGCTGATCGCCTATCTGCAGATGCTGGGCACTCTGGTCGATGTCGAAAAGGCAGCGCCGCAGGACCAGGGCGCTGCGCCCGCACCCGCCGCTGCCGCTGCGACGTCGGCCACCGCGAAGGGAGCGCGGCCATGAGCTACGATGAACTGCGCCACTTCGCCGACAGCTGGGGCCTGCTGGCCATGACCGTGCTGTTCCTCGGCCTTATCGCCTGGCCCTTCCGCAAGGGCGCGCGTCAGCACAACCACGACGCGGCAAACATGATCTTCAGGGACGACGACAATGTCTGACAAATCGCGCTTGGACGAACCCACCGGCACCCACACCGTCGGCCATGAATGGGACGGCATCGAGGAGCTCAACACCCCGCTGCCGCGCTGGTGGCTGTGGACCTTCTACGCCTGCATCGCCTGGGCGGCGGTCTATGTGGTGCTCTATCCCGCCTGGCCGATGGTCAACAGCGCGACGCAGGGCGTGCTGGGCTGGAGCAGTCGCGGCGATCTGGAAAAGGAAATGGCGGGCCACACCGCGCGGCGCGCGCCGATCGTGGGCGCCATCGCCTCCATGCCGATTGCCGCCCTGCCCTCAAAGCCCGAGCTGCTCGAAGCGGCGATTCAGGGCGGCAGCGCTGCGTTCAAGGTGCATTGCGTGCAGTGCCATGGCGCGGGCGGCGCAGGCGTTGTCGGCCTCTATCCCAGCCTGACCGATGACGACTGGCTGTGGGGCGGCGACCTTGCCAGTATCGAGACCACGCTGATCCATGGCATCCGCAATCCGGACCATGACCAGACCCGCCTCAACGTGATGCCCGCATTTGGCCGCGACGGCATATTGGACAGCGCCGCGATCAACGATCTGGTCAGCCACGTCCGCGTGATCAGCCGCCAGGAAAAGCCCAGCGCTGCTTCCGCGCGCGGCGCGGCATTGTTCGAGAACAACTGTGTGGCGTGCCATGGCACCAGTGGCGAAGGCATTCGCGAGCTTGGCGCGCCCAAGCTGACCGATGCGGTATGGCTTTACGGCGGCAGCCGCGATGCCATCGCGAAGACCATCCACAACCCCCGCAACGGCGTGATGCCGCGCTGGAACGACAAGCTGGACGCGGTAACGATCCGCATGCTGGCGGCCTATGTCCACTCGCTGGGCGGCGGCGAGGATGCGCCTGCACCGGTCGCGGCTGCAGAGGCAGCCGCCGTCCCCGACAAGGTCCCGGCCAATGGCTAATCCAGACGTGCTTGCAGGCAGCGAGGGCCCGCTCTACGCCGCCCGCAAGGGTGTCTACCCCAAGAAGGTGGACGGCACCTTCCGCCGCCTGAAATGGGTGATCATGGCGGTGACCCTGGCGATCTATTACGGCACGCCGTGGATCCGCTGGGACCGGGGCCCCTATGCGCCCGATCAGGCGGTGCTGGTCGATCTGGCCAACCGGCGGTTCTACATGTTCCAGATAGAGATCTGGCCGCATGAGTTCTATTATGTCGCGGGCCTGCTGATCATGGCGGGGATCGGGCTGTTCCTCGTCACCAGCGCGGTCGGCCGTGCCTGGTGCGGCTATGCCTGCCCCCAGACGGTGTGGACCGATCTGTTCCAGCATGTCGACCGGCTGGTCGATGGCGACCGCAACGCGCAGATCCGGCTCGCCAATGGCCCGTGGACCGCCGAAAAGATCGCAAAGCGCGCGGCCAAATACGCGATCTACCTTGCCATCGCGTTCTGGACCGGCGGCGCGTGGATCATGTATTTCGCCGACGCACCGACGCTCACCCGGGATTTCTGGACCGGCGAGGCGGCGTTCGTCGCCTATGGCACCGTCGCCGCGCTGACCGCGACGACCTTCGTGCTCGGCGGCTTCATGCGCGAGCAGGTGTGCATCTATATGTGCCCCTGGCCGCGTATCCAGACCGCGATGATGGACGAAAAATCGCTGCTGGTGACCTACAAGGACTGGCGCGGCGAGCCGCGCGGCAGCCTCAAGAAGGCGCTGGCGCATCCTGGATCGGTCGGTGATTGCGTCGATTGCAACCAGTGCGTCGCGGTCTGCCCCACCGGTATCGATATCCGCGAAGGACCGCAGATCGGCTGCATCACCTGCGCGCTGTGCATCGATGCCTGCGACACCGTGATGGCGCAGGTCGGCCGCCCGCGCGGGCTGATCGACTATTGCGCGCTCGATGATGTCGCGGTCGAAAAGGCGGGCGGCACCGCTCCGCCGGTGCTCAAGACGCTGCTGCGTCCGCGGCTGATGGTCTATCTCGGTATCTGGAGCGCGATCGGCGCGGCGATGCTGTTCTCGCTGGGCGAACGCACCCGGCTCGATCTTGCCGTCCAGCACGAGCGCAGCCCACTGTTCGTCCAGCTGTCCGACGGGATGATCCGCAACAACTACACGCTCAAGCTGCGCAACATGGAAACCCGCCCGCGCAAGGTCGCGATCACGGTCAGCGGCCTGCCCGGTGCGCAATTGTGGACCGAGAACGGATCGCGCGAAAAAGCCAGCCAGCGGGTCTTGATGACGATCTCGCCCGACAGCGTCACCCGCGTCCGCCTGTTCGTCGCAGCGCCGTCCGACGGCCCGGCGCGGCAGGACTTCACCATCGCCACGATCGGCCGCGATGGCGACCCGCGCGGCGATGAAGACACCATCCAGTTCGATCGCCCGGAGGCACAATGATGAGCACCCTGCCCGCAAAGAAGCTGTTCACCGGCTGGCACATGACCGCAATCCTGGTCGGGTTCTTCGCCATCGTCATGGCGGTGAACTTCACCATGGCGCGGCTGGCCTATTCGACCTTTGGCGGCAAGGTGGTCGAAAACAGCTATGTCGCCAGCCAGCAGTACAACGATCTGCTCGCCCGCGCAGAGGTGCAGGACCAGATGGGCTGGACCCAGTCGGTGTGGCTCGATCGCACCCGGCACATGCGCATCACGCTCGGCCAGGGTGGCCGGCCGCTTGCGATTACGAGCGCCACCGCGATCGTCAGCCACCCGCTGGGCAGCGTGCCTTCGCGCACGCTGACGATGGTGCGCGATGGCAAGGGCGGAATGATCTCCACCGCCCCGCTGGAACAGGGCCGCTGGCGGGTGGACCTGATCGTCCGCCACGACGCGCAGGAAGCCCGCTACCGGAGCGACGTGCGATGAACGCGCTCGCCAGCCTCGCCCCCCGCCCCGCCCCGCGGCCGGCCACCCCGCCCGCGCTGATCGAGCGCGACTTTGCCGTGCCGGATATCCGCTGCGCGGGCTGCATATCCAAGCTTGAGCAGGGCCTGGTGCGCGACTCGCGCATCCATTCGGCGCGGGTCAACTTCACCGAAAAGCGGGTGCACGTCTCGTGCACCGCCGATGCGCAGATGCCCGATCTGCTGGGCGCGTTCACCTCACTGGGGTTCGAAGCGCATCCGATCGGCGATGGCCCGAAGGACATTGACCCCGATGCGGCGAACAGCCGCGAACTGCTGCGCGCGGTCGCGGTGTCCGGCTTTGCGATGATGAACATCATGCTGCTGTCGGTTTCGGTCTGGTCGGGGGCGGCTGGCGTGACCCGCGACCTGTTCCACTGGCTCTCGGCGCTGATCGCGCTGCCGACGATCGCCTATGCGGGCCGCCCGTTCTTCCGCTCGGCCTGGCGCGCGCTTGCGCATGGCCACACCAACATGGACGTGCCGATCAGCATCGGCGTCACGCTGGCCACCGCGCTCAGCCTCTACGAGACTGCGACCCACGGCCCGCATGCCTATTTCGACAGCGCGGTGATGCTGCTGTTCTTCCTCTTGTGCGGCCGCTGGCTCGACAGCGTGATGCGGGACCGCGCGCGTGGAGGCGTGACCGCGCTGCTGCGCAACATGGGCACCGGCGCGATGGTGTTCGATTCAGATGGCTCCACCCGCTGGGTCGATGCGACCGAGCTCAACCCCGGCATGATCATGCTGGTGGCGGCAGGCGAGCGGCTGGCGGCCGACGGCGTGATCGTTGCTGGCGCCAGCCGGATCGACCTGTCGCTGCTCACCGGCGAGAGCGCGCCGCAGGAAGCGGGGATGGACGATGTCGTGCATGCCGGAACACTCAATCTGGAAACCCCGATCCGGGTGCGCGTGACCGCCGCGGGCACCGACACCGCGATCGCCGATATCGCGCGGCTCATGGGCGAGGCCTCGCAGGGCAAGTCGCGCTATGTCCGCATCGCCGACCGCGCCGCAAGGCTCTATGCGCCTGCCGTCCACACGCTTGCGCTGATGGCGTTCGGCGGCTGGATGCTGGCTGGCGCAGGCTGGCACGATGCGCTGCTGATCTCGGTCGCGGTGCTGATCATCACCTGCCCCTGCGCGCTGGGCCTTGCCGTTCCCGCCGCGCAGATCGTGGCGGCGGGCGCGCTGATGAAGGTCGGCGTGCTGATCAAGGATGGCTCCGCGCTCGAGCGGCTAGCCGAGGTCGACCGCGCGCTGATCGACAAGACCGGCACGCTGACCTTGGGTCGCCCGGTCGCGAGCAACCTCCACGAGATCGCGCCGGAGCACCACGCGCTGCTGCTCGCGCTGGCCCGCGCGAGCCGCCATCCCTTGAGCGCCGCGCTGACCCGTGATCTGGGGGCGCAGGGAATTGCCGCAGCGGATGTCACCAACGTGCAGGAAACGCCGGGCTTTGGCGTCGAGGCGCAATGGCAGGGGCATGTCGTGTCGCTGGGCCGCCCGCAACAGGGCGATGCGGGCACCGAGCTTGCCACCGAGCTTGCCATCGACATGCAGCCGGTCGCGTTGGTCCGCTTTGCCGATGCGCTGCGCCCCGATGCAATCGAGGCGATCGCCGCGCTGAAGGCGCAGGGCATCGACGCGATGATCCTGTCGGGAGATCGCGCCGCCGCAGTCGCGCCGGTTGCGCGTACCCTGGGCCTCACCGCGATCACCGGCATGAGCCCGCAGGACAAGCTCGCTGCGATCGCACGCCACACCGGCGCCGGGCACAAGGTGCTGATGATCGGCGACGGGCTCAACGATGGCCCCGCGCTCGCCGCAGGCCACGCCTCGATGGCGCCGGGCAGCGCCAGCGATGTCGGCAAGAACGCCTCCGACTGCATCTTCCTTGGCGACCGACTGATGCCCGTTGCCGACACCATCCGCATGGCGCGGCGGACGCAAGCCATCGTCCGGCAGAATTTCATGCTCGCCATCGGCTACAACGTCATCGCGGTGCCACTGGCATTCGCCGGGCTGGTGACGCCGCTGGTCGCCGCGCTCGCGATGTCGGGATCTTCGCTGATCGTGGTCAGCAACGCCTTGCGCCTCAAGACGACCTTGAAATGAACGGTCTCCTCGTTCTCATCCCCATCGCGCTGTTTCTCGGGCTGCTCGGGCTCGCGGCGTTCTTCTGGTCGCTCAAGCGCGGCCAGTTCGACGACATGGATGGCGCCGCGCTGCGCATCTTTGTCGAGGACGAAGAGGACAAGGCGGTGCAGCCATGAATCCGCACGCAAGGGACCTGCGCGCGATCTGCGCATTGCTGATCGCCACTGCCATGATCCACGCCCCGCTCGCCCAGGCTGACGCGCAGATGATCGCGGTGAGCAACTGCAACGGCGGCATGAGCCTGCTGGTCATCCCGAAGGACGACAGCGCCCCGGGCAAAGGCGGCGGCAATGACTGCGCCAAGGCGTGCCATGGCATGTGCGAGCGGCGGGGCAAGGGCCTGAAACGGGGATAGCCCAGGCGCTTCGGCCTTCCCCTGACCCTTTGCAGAGACCCGGCGGTTACCCGCGATAGGCAATGGCCCGGCGCTGAGGGTTACCGATCCCGAAAACCCTGCGGTGCACGCATTTCAGACTTTTGTAAGCAATTGCCCATATGGGCATGCTTGTTATGTCAGGCGTTGTGCAACTTTCAGCGGCAGTCAGAGCCAGACGGGTCATTCACGACCTGTTTGCACAAGAAACCGACGATGCCGAACTGGCGCGCGCGCAGTTCCTGTCGTTCTCCAAACAGATGCCATTATTGTATTTGATACTCGTTTGCAATGCAAGCGCGGTAATGGTGGCGTTCTTTCAGCCGGACCTCATTATCAGAACCTTTGTGCTTCCGGCCAGCATCTGCATGATCGCGCTCGTGCGCGCCGCCTGGTGGTGGCGGCAGGACGGTGCGCAGCAGTTTTCTGATGAGGAAATCGCCAAGAGCAACCGGCGGACCTGCATGCTGGCGGTCGTGATGACGCTGGCGTTCGAATTCTGGTGCATGTGGATCTACAGCAGCGGCGATGCCTATGCCCGCGGCCACCTCACCTTCTTCCTCGCACTGACCCAGGTTAGCACCGTGTTCTGCCTGATGACCATGCGGGCTGCAGCGATGCGCGTCGCGGCATCGAGCACCTTGTGCTTCGTCATCTTCTTCAGCGTGGTCGATGACAGCAGAATGCTGGTAGAGGCCGTGGTGCTGGGCTGCGTCGGACTGGGGATGATGATCGTCACCCACCGCTACAATCTCGATTTTTCGAAGCTGATCCGGTCGCAGCGCGATCTGCGCAACCGCCAGGCCGAAACCGAAAAGCTCAGCGACGAGAACCGCCGGATTGCGCTCACCGATGCGCTCAGCGGCCTGCCGAACCGCCGCCAGCTGCTGGTCAATCTCGATCGCATCGATGACCAGACGGTCGATGCGCTGGACAATCTGGCCGTTCTGTTCATCGATCTGGATGGCTTCAAGGACATCAACGACACCCATGGCCACCAGGCCGGTGACAGCCTGATCCGCAGCCTTTCCGTGCGCATCCGCGAGATCTGCCCACCGCATTCCATGCTCGCGCGGGTTGGCGGTGACGAGTTCGTGGTGCTGATCGAGACACCACAGGCAGCCTCGGTCTCGGCATCGATGGCAGAGCGCATCAGCAACGAAATCGCGCTTCCCGTGCTGGTCGACCGGCACGTTCTGCAGGTCGGCGCGAGTATCGGGATCGCCACCAACGCCAACGGCGCGTGCACCTCGCACGAGCTGCTGCGGCGCGCCGATACCGCGATGTATCACGTCAAGACCGGCAAAAAGGGCAAGATCGCGGTCTATGACGCCGCGCTGGACCGCGGCCGCCTGCGCCGGATGGAAATCGAGGCGGAAATCGGCACGGGGCTCGACAAAGGCGAGTTCGACGTTTTCTACCAGCCGGTCATCGATGCGCATTCCGGGCAGATCGTGGCGACAGAGGCGCTGATCCGCTGGCCGCGGCGCGCAGCCGGCGTGCTGGTGCCGCAGCAGTTCATCGAGATCGCCGAGGCCACCGGACAGATCCATCCGCTGGGCATGTTCGTGCTGGAGCGCGCCTGCAGGAACGTGGGGCCGCTGGGCGATCTCAGCCTGAGCGTGAATGTATCGCCCGCGCAGTTTCGCGACCCCGGCTTCCTGCGCCAGGTCGCGCATGTACTGGAACAGACCCGCTTTCCTGCAGGGCGGCTGCAGCTGGAAATCACCGAGGGCTATCTGCTGTCCCAGCCCGAAACGGCGATCCGCACGATCCGGTCGTTCAAGGCCATGGGCTTGTCAATCGCGCTCGACGACTTCGGCACCGGGTTCACCAGCATCCATTATCTGCGCACATACGGCTTCAGCCATGTGAAGATCGACAAGTCGCTGCTCGTGGATCTGGGCCCCGGCAGCAAGGCATCCTTCCTGGTTGCAGGCGCAATCAACCTGGCGCGCGGGCTGGATATGGAAGTCACCGCCGAAGGTGTCGAAACCCATGAACAGGCAGCTTTGCTCCGCGCGGCGGGTTGCGACAGGCTGCAGGGCTTCCTGTTCGGGCGGCCCATGCCGATCGCCGATCTCAGGGCCATGTGCGCGCAGGGCACGGGCGATCTGCGTCAGGGCCCCCCGGCGCTCAGGGCACTTTGATCACGGCGCCAGACAAGCACCGACCAGCGCGGCGCGAGGTCATCATGCAGATTTCGACGCCCCGTTGCGCCTTCCGCCAATTTTGACCCGCATCAAAGACCGGCATCGTCCGATGGCATAAACCATGCCTCATGTGGACCTATCACCCCGATCTGCTCGCCCGGCCCGTGCCGCGGTACACCAGCTACCCGACGGCGGCAGATTTTGTCGATGAGGTGGGGGCGGAGCAATATGCAGGTGCGCTTGGCGCAATCGCGTCGGCGACCCCGCTGTCGCTGTATGTCCACATCCCCTATTGCGACCAGATCTGCTGGTATTGCGGGTGCAACACGGGAGCTGCCAACCGCAAGCACCGGCTGACAGACTATCTCACCGCACTGCGCGCCGAGATCGCGATGGTCGCCAAGCGGCTGGGCGGACGTGGGCGCGTCCAGCATATCGCCTTTGGCGGAGGCAGCCCCAATGCGATCACTCCTGTCGATTTCGTGCGCCTGCTCGACCGGATCATGACCGTGTTCGATTGCAGCGACCCGGAGATATCGATCGAGGTCGATCCGCGCACCTTCACACTGGAATGGGCGCGTGTGCTGGCCTCGTCGCAGGTCAGCCGGGTGAGCATGGGGGTGCAGACCTTCTCGCCGCGCATCCAGGCGGCAATCGGCCGAGTGCAGCCGCTCGAGCATATCGAACAGGCGGTGATGAGCCTGCGGATGCGCGGCATCGATTCCATCAATTTCGATCTGATGTACGGCCTTCCCGGCCAGACGCTCGACGATCTCGACGGCACGCTGGAACAGACCATCCGCCTCGCCCCCAGCCGTATCGCGCTGTTCGGCTATGCGCATCTTCCCGCCATGATCCCGCGGCAGAAGCGGATCGATGCGAGCAATCTGCCCGATGACCGGCAGCGTTTCGAACAGGCCGCGTTCGGCTACCTGCGACTGCGCGATGCTGGCTATGTTCCGGTCGGGTTCGATCATTTCGCGCTGCCATCGGATCCGCTGGCTGTGGCCGCACTGGAGAACCGCGTGAACCGCAATTTCCAGGGGTTCACGCATGATGGCGCATCGACGCTGCTGGGCTTCGGGGCGAGCGCGATCAGCATCCTGCCCGGGCTGATCGTGCAGAACGAGAAGAACGCCGGACCCTATCGCGCGCTGGTCGGCGCAGGCCAGCTGCCCGCCTCACGCGGGGTCGCGCCCGATGCGCAGGACAGCGCCCGGTCCGCGATCATCAACGCCATCTTGTGCCGGGGCCGCGTGCGTCTGGCCGATGACCTGCTCCCTCCTGCCCGCGCCGCTCTTGCCGAGTTCGAACGGCGCGGGCTCCTTTTCTGGGATGCCGACATGCTCGTGCTCAAGCCCGGATCGGAACCCTATGCCCGCGTGATCGCGGCGCAGTTCGACGGCTATCGCGGCGCGATTCATCCGCGTGGCGGACCTGTCAGCTTGCATTCCGCCGCTCCTGCCTGTTGAGGTTATGCAAGGAAGCGCGGGCGCGAATCGCGCGCGCTGCCTGCCTGAACCAACCGGGGGAGCCGAGCCATGACGACATCCGAGGCGCAGTCCAATTATGCTGGCGTGTTCGGCAACCGCATCGGCTTTGGCCAGCGGCCCGCCTTGCTGCTGATCGATTTCGTTCAGGCCTATTTCGATCGCGATTGCGTGCTCTATGCCGATGTCGAGGATGCGCTGGCCAGCGCCATCCGGGTGCGCGACGCCGCACGTTCGGCGGGAATTCCGGTCATCTACACCAACGTCGTCTATCACCCGAGCCTGCTGGATGGCGGGCGCTTCATGCAGAAGACGCCGCTGCTCAAGGTGTTCGTGGAGGGGTCGCCGATGGGGGCCTGGCCTGAAGGGCTTGAGCCCAGCGCCGACGAATTCGTGATCTCCAAGCAATATCCCAGCGCGTTCTTCGGCACCTCGCTGGCGGCGACGCTGACCGCGATGGGCGTGGACAGCGTGATCCTGACCGGGCTTTCCACCAGCGGCTGCGTGCGCGCGACCTGCGTCGACACCTCCAGCCACGGCTTCATCCCGATCGTTGTCGCCGATGCCTGTGGCGATCGTCACCAGGCCCCGCATGAGGCCAACCTGTTCGACATGAACGCCAAATACGCCGATGTCGTCAGCGAAGCCGAAGTGCTGGAGCATCTGGCTGGGCTGAAGGGCTAGCGCTCCACTATTTTGATCGTCACCCCCGCGGACGCGGGAATGACGATTACACCGCGCCTGCAGCCTTCAACTCGGCAATCGCGGCCTCGTCCAGCCCGAGAAGGTCGCCATAGACCTGCGCGTTGTGCTCGCCGATGCTCTGCGGCGCGAGGGTGCGGATGCTGCCGGGCGTGTCGGAGAGCTTGGGAAAGCTGTTCTGCATCGCGAACTTGCCCCAGCGCGGGCTGTCCACTTCGACCAGCGCATCGCGCGCCTTGAAATGCTCGTCCTGCAACATGTCCGCCGCGCCATAGATCTTGCCCGCGGGCACGCTGTATTCGATCATCAGCGCTTCGACCTGCGCTACGGTCAGCGTCCTGGTCCAAGCTTCGATCAGCTCGTCGAGCTCGGTCTGCCGCTCGCCGCGCGCCAGATGCGTGGCATAGCGCGGATCGGTGGCAAGCTCGGGCCGCCCCATCGCGGCGCACAGCCGTGCGAACACCGCATCCTGGTTGGCGCCGATCAGATATTCGCCATCGCTGCACTGATAGACGTTGCTGGGCGCGACGCCTTCCAGGATCGATCCGGTCCGCTGGCGAACATGGCCGCCGACCATATATTCGGGCACCAGGCTTTCCATCACCTGCAGCACCGCCTCATAGAGCGCGCTGTCTACTACCTGGCCCTTCCCGGTGCGCTCGCGCGCGTGCAGCGCGGCCAGCGCACCCATGCAGCCATAGGTCGCGGCCAGCGAATCGCCGATCGACACGCCCATGCGGCTGGGCGGGCGATCGGGATCGCCAACGATAGCGCGCCAGCCGCCCATCGCCTCGCCAATGCCGCCGAAACCCGCGCGCGACGAATACGGCCCGGTCTGGCCATAGCCCGAAACGCGCACGATGATCAGCCGCGGGTTGATCGCATGCAGTGCGTCAGGCCCCAGCCCCCATTTCTCGATCGTGCCCGGCTTGAAGTTCTCGATCAGGATATCGGCATGTTCGACCAGCTTGCGCACGATCTCCTGGCCTGCCGGGATGCGCAGGTTGGCGCTGACCGATTTCTTGTTGCGGGCGACGACCTCCCACCACAATTTGTGCTCGCCATGGCCCCAGGCACGCATCGGATCGCCGCCGCCCTTGCCGTTGACCGCAGGCGGCTCGACCTTGATCACTTCCGCGCCCATGTCGCCCAGCAGCTGGCCGCAGAACGGTCCCGCGATCAGCTGCCCCAGTTCGATGACACGGATGCCCGCCAGAGCCCCCCGGTTTTCTTCGCTCATCGAATGTGTCCCTTATTCTGCGGCGATGGCGTGATGAGCCCAGCGCGGCTGGATCGGCGCGGGAAGCCCGGTTTCGGCAAGGCAGTTGGCGCGCAGCTGCTCGATGCTCGGGCCATAATCGAACAGCGGCAGGTCGGGCCGTTCGCTGCGCATCTGGGTGCGCAGGGCTTCGGTCGCCGCCGCATCGAGCACGCCATCAGCATCGGCGATGACGCCATAGGCCTTGGCGCCTTCCGAAGTGACCAGACCCTGGCGGATTTCCTTGGCTACCAATTCGGGTGCGCGCTCGAGCGGATCGCCCCAGCCGCCGCCGCCCCAGGTGATGAAGTGGAGGACGTCGCCCGCCTCGACCGCCAGATCCTCGACCTTGTTGCCGACGATCGTCTGCGTGCCATCGGCCTTTTCGAGGATCTTGCGCGCACGCGCGCCGGGTTTGCCACCGTTGACGCCCCAGGGCGGCACGAACCAGCGGTCGTCATGGATCGCGATCACGCCGGGCTCGAGGAAGCGATAGGTCATGATGATGCCGTTGCCGCCGCGATGCAGCCCCGCGCCGCCGCTGTCGGGCACGGTTTCATAGCGTTCGATGACCAGCGGGAAGTACCGCTCGAGGAACTCGTTGGGCACGTTGGTGAAGCCCGGCCACAGCGAGTGGCCATCGGGGCCATCGCCCATCGGCCGCCCCGGAATGCCGCCAAAGCCGATCTGGAACAGCTGGAACCACTCGCCCTTTTTATCCGTGCCCGCATAGAACAGGTGCGGCGACGAGGAGAAGCCGGCGGCGTTGAGGAACTCGGGGGTCTTCTGGCCGAGCAACCCGCCCAATATGTCGAAGATGCGGCCCAGCGCATGGGTGCGGCCCGAGAGAGCGGCGGGATAGCGCGGCTTGAGCAGCGATCCTTCGGGAATCCGCACCTCGATCAGGTCGTAGAACCCGTCGTTGAACAGGATCTGCGGATCGAAGACCATGATCATGTAAATGCCGAAGAACATCTTGAACATGTTCTCGTTGAGCAGGAAGTTGATCGAGGCCTGGCTCTGCGGATCGGTGCCGTCGAAATCGAGGATGACCTTGTCGCCATCGCGCCACATCGTGCATTTGAGCTTGTACGGCCCATAGCCCATGCCGTCGTCGCAGATATAGTCCTCGAAGCTCACCGGCTCCTCGCTGATCGCCTGGGACAACAGGATTTTCATCGCGCGGTGGTTGCGCGCGAGCAGCTCCTGCGTCGCCGAGACATAGGTATCGACCCCGAAGCGCTCGCTCATCTCAATCACGCGGCGTGCCGCGACGCGGCACGAGGCGATCAGCGCGTTCAGGTCTGCCGCGCACCACGCCGGCGTGCGGCTCTGGTGCAGGACGAGCTTGACGAGGTCCTCGTTGTAGACGCCCTTTTTGTAGATCTTCACCGGCGGAATACGCACGCCTTCCTGGAAGATGTTGGTCGCATCGATCGGCATCGATCCGGGCACCTTGCCGCCGATGTCGCTCTGGTGGCCGAACATCGCGGTATAGGCGAGCAGGCGACCATCCTTGAACACCGGCAGCAGCACCAGCCAGTCGTTGCAGTGGCTGATCGCGCCGCCGACCGAATAGGGGTCCGACAGGAAGATCATGTCGCCATCCTCGAGCGTTCCGTCAAACCCTTCCAGGAACCCGCCGATGAAGCTGCCGAACTGGCCGACGATCATCCGGCCGAGATGGTCGGCGATCAGCGGAAAGGCATCGCCCTGCTCGCGGATGCCGGGTGACATCGCGGTGCGCACCAGGGTCGCGTCCATCTCGATGCGGGCGTTGCGCAGCGCGTTTTCGATGATGTCGAGGCTGACCGGATCGATGGTCTTCTTCTCGAACGGGGTCTGGTTGGTCTGGATGATCGTTGCGGGCATGGGTTCAGTTCCCCGTCTTGAGGGTGATCAGGATGTTGCCGACAGCATCGACGGTGCCGGTGCAGTCCGCCTCGATCAGCGTGGTCGAATCCATTTCGATGACGATGGCAGGGCCGGGGATGACGTCGCCTGCCAGCAGCTTCGACCGGTCGTAGATGACAGCGGGCATCATCTCGCCGTTCATCCACAGTTCGTGGTCGCGGAGCTTCGCCGCCGATGGATCGCCAGTGCCTTCAGCCAGCGTCGCGGCGGGAAGGTCGAGCGCCTGGCCCATAGCGACGGCGCGCAGGTTCACGATCTCGTGCTCTGAGTCCATGTTGAAGGTGAACAGCCGGTGGTGTTCCTCGTCGAAGCGGCCGGTGAGCCATTCGACGCCGTGGGTGTGCAGGTCGTCGCGGGTGACCGCCATCGGCACCTCGAATGCTTGCCCGGCATAGCGCACATCGACCTCGAAGGTGATCGTGACATCTTCCTTCGCCACCCCTTCCGACACCAGCTCGTCGCCGATCAGGGTCGCCATCTCGTCGAGGATACCGCCCAGCTCCTCGAGCGTGGTCTGCGAGGCCAGCCGAGAGAAGCTGCGCGCGGTTTCGGTGCGCATCCGCGTCGTCGCATCGCCCAGCGCGCACAGCACGCCCGGTGACACCGGCGAAACCGCAGGCCAGCTTCCCATCAGCCGGGCGACCGCATTGACGTGCAGCGGGCCTGCGCCACCAAATCCCATCAGCGCAAAGTCGCGCGGGTCATAGCCCTGCTGCACCGAGATCATGCGCAGCGCGCCGAACATGTTCTCGTTGACGATATCGATGATTCCGCGCGCCGCGGCATACAGATCGATCTTGAGCGCATCGGCGATGGTCTGCACCGCCTTTTTCGCGCCCTCGCGGTCGAGCTTGAAGGTGCCGCCGAGCAGCGCCTCGGGCAGATAGCCCAGCACGACATTGGCATCGGTCACAGTGGGTAGCTCGCCGCCCTTGCCATAGGCCACCGGCCCCGGCACCGCGCCTGCCGATTGCGGGCCGACACGCAGCGCGCCGGTCAATTCAGGCACATAGGCGATCGATCCGCCGCCTGCGCCCACGGTCTTGACGTCGAGCGCCGAGGCACGGACCGAAAGATGCCCAACCTCGGTGGTGCGTACGCGGCGTGCCTCGAGGTTCTCGATCAGAGCGACATCGGTCGAGGTGCCGCCGACATCCAATGTCAGGATGTTGCGGATCCCGGCGTTCTTGCCGACCCAGATCGCCCCGGTAACACCGCCTGCAGGACCTGACATCAGCAGCGACACGGGATGCTCTTCGGACTTTTCCGAGCTCATCAGCCCGCCATCGGAGCGCAGCAGCGCCAATTTGCCCGCCATCCCCGAATCGCGCAGGCGGCTGCGCAGGTTGCGGACATAGCGGCCCACCACCGGGCGCACCGCAGCGTTGGCGACAGTGGTCAGCGTGCGTTCGTATTCCTGCATCTCGGGCAGCACGATATGGCTCAATGAAATCGGCACGTCGGGCATGATCTCGGCAGCGAGCTCGGCGACGCGGCGTTCGTGCGCGCCGTTCAGATACGCGTTCATCAGGCTGACGGTCAGTGCCTCGACGCCTTGGCGCTTCAGCGCCTCGAGCGCGGCGCGGATATCGGCATCGTCGGTGGCACGCATTTCCTCGCCCTGCGCCGACATGCGGCCCTTGACCTCGACCGTATCCTCGAGCGCGGCTAGCGGCGTCGGCTTGGGCCACACGATCCAGCCGGCAAGCCCGCCGGGGACGAAGCTGCGCGCGATCTGCATCACCTGGCGGTAACCCTCGGTGACGATCAGGCCGACGCGCGCGCCCTTGCCCTCAAGCACCGCGTTGGTGGCGACCGTCGTTCCATGCAGGAATATCTCGACATCGGCGGGCGTGATCCCCGCGCTGCCGCAGATCGCCTGCACGCCGACAAGAATGCCTTCCGAACTGTCATGCGGGGTGGAAGGAGTCTTGTGCCGCCAGAAGGCACCCGTTTGTTCGTCGAACAGCAGCAGATCCGTGAAAGTCCCGCCGACATCGACGCCCAGCCTGTAACTCATTCCTTCACCCCTTGGCTTGCCGGGCGAGCGCGCCGCGGCAGGTTGATGTGTTGCCCGTCAGGCTGCGGCGCGTGCCACCAGCGACGGGAGTTCGCGTCCCAATACCTCTGCCATGCAGCGGTTGGCGGCGATCACCGCGTCCAGATCCATGCCGTGTTCGATCCCCGATTGCTGCGCGAGATAGATCAGCTCTTCGGTGGCGATGTTGCCGGTGGCCTTGGGCGCGAACGGGCAGCCGCCTAGCCCGCCCAGGCTGGCATCGAGCGTGGTCACGCCCGCCTGGATCGCCGCCCAGGCATTGGCGATGCCGGTGCCGCGCGTGTTGTGGAAATGCGCGCGCAGCCGCACATCGGTCGGCACGAACTCGCGCAACCGGCCATACAGATCGGTCACCTGTGCAGGCACGCCGACGCCGATGGTGTCGGCCAGCGCGATCTCCGCAGGCCCTGCCTCGAGAACGGCCTTTGCGATATCGACGATGCGCTGCGGCGGCACGTCGCCTTCGAACGGACAGCCGAACGCCGCGGAAATCGTCACCTGCGCGACCAAACCTTCGGCCTTGGCAAAGCGGATCATCTCGCTGGCTTCGGCGATCCCCTCGGCGACGGTCTGCGCCTGGTTCTTCTGGCCAAAGGTGTCGGTGGCGACGATGACGCAGCCGATCTCGTCGACGCCGCGGCGTCCGCCCTCGCGGGTGGCCAACGCGCGCAGCACGCCGCGCTTGTTGAGCGTGAGGCCGATGTACGAAACATCGTCGCGGTCGGGGAGCCCGGCGATGACGGCTTCGGCGTCCGCCATCTGCGGCACGCGCTGCGGATGAACGAAGCTTGCAACCTCGAGCCGCCGCACACCGGCATCGATCATCGCGCCGACCATCGCCAGCTTGTCCGCCGTCGATACGATGTCGGGCTCGTTCTGCAGGCCGTCCCGCGGGCCGACTTCAACGATCTGAATGTGTCTCATCGTGGAGTTTGTATACAAAATGATTTTTCCCGTCCAGCCACGTTAGATGGCGTTCAGTCGTTTGCGCGCAGCTGCTGCTCTTTTCTCCGCAGGGCGGTTATGCTGAAGGCATGGAAGGCGCGGCGGATGTGGCTGGTCATCACCGCGCGCGCCCAGTGTGAATCGCGCGCGATGAAGGCCGCGATCAGTTCGCGGTGGTCGCGCGCCGACTGCAGCAGCTCCCCTACCCGGTATTGCTTGGCGGTGCGGCTGACCACAGGCTGCTCGATCAGCATCGGCAGCATCGCGCTCAGCCGGGGCGACCGCGCCGCCTCGAGGATGATGTCGTGAAAGGCACGGTTGTGCGCCAGAAACGCCGCCACATCAGGGGGATTTGCCGAGACCGCCTCATCCAGCAGATCCGAAATCCGGGCGATCTCTTCCAGCTGGCGCGCGGTGATGTTGCGCGCTGCGCGACTGGCGGCATGCCCCTCCAGCATGCCGCGCAGCACGAACATCTCGTCGATGTCGTCGGCCGACCAGTCGGCGACGAACAGCCGCTTGGAATCGCTGCGCACGATCAGCAGCTCGTTCTCAAGCCTGCGCACCGCCTCGCGCACCGGGGTGCGCGACACGCCCGAGATTCGCGCCAGCTGCTCCTCGGTCAGCTGGTCGCCAGGCTCTGCATGTCCGGACAGAACGAACTGGCGAATCTTGTCATAGGCAATATCGGAAGCGCGCGGTGACGCAGCTTTTTCCATTGTTTTCAATCCCATCCCTTTGCCCGGCGTCCGTCAGGGTCCCTCGCCGGGCTGTTGCCACTTTGCATCATGCGGGCTTCAACTGAATTTGCCTATTGACGATAGACATTTGTATACAATAGCGTCAACCTGTAATGGATCGATGAGGGGGTGCTCGCGATCCGGGAAGAGGGGTTTGCATGCCGGACGATTGCCGAATCAAAGTCATCGTTCCCATCCCCATGGATGCCGCAGGCGTAGCCTCGCGCGCGGCGCAGCTTCCTGCCGATTTCGTCCGCCCCGGCTTCACCCCCGAGTTCGTCGCGGTGCCCTGGGGCGCGGCGTTGGGCGACAGCTATCACGACATGCTGCTGATGGACTGGACCGTGTTCCAGAGCGGGATCACCGCCGAGGAGGAAGGCTATTCCGGCGTGCTGATCGATACGGTGAGCGATTCGGGGCTGCGCGCGCTGCGCTCGCGGCTGACGATCCCGGTAATCGGCCCGGGGGAAGCCGCGTTTGCCGCCGCGATGATGCTGGGCAAGAAGTTCACCGTGCTCACCATGTGGCCCGAATGGTTTCCGCTCTACCAGAAGACGCTGACCGAATACGGCCTGTGGGACCGCGTCGCCTCGCTGCGATCGATCAACACACGCCCCGATGTCACCGAACTGCTCGCAGGCAAGGAAGAGGTGATCTTCGACAAATTGAAGGCAGAGGCGACCCGCGCGATGGAGGAGGACGGCGCAGATGTCATCGTGCTGGGCTCCACCACCATGCACCAGTCGGCGGCGTTCCTTGCGGCCAATCTTCCGATCCCGGTGATCAACCCCGGCCAGATCGCGTGGAAGTTCCTCGAAAGCCTGATCGAATGCGGGCTGACGCACAGCAAAAAGGCGTTTCCGATGCCGGAAGTGCCCAAGGATGCAGACATAAGAAAGGGTTGGTTCTGATGGCAGACTGGTCACCCGGATGCGGAGGCCAAGCGCCTTTGCCGTATCCGTTTTACATCGACATCGTCACCAAGCGCTATTTCGACGGTGTCGACAACAAGAACATGGACCAGGTGCTCAACTGCTTTGCACCCGATGCCACGCTGACCGAAGTCACCTCGAACACCGTGCACCAAGGCCGCGAAGCGATCCGCGCGATGTTCATCAAGCTTTTCGCCGATTTCGAGCAGATCTGGCACGGCAATTTCGTGCATGTCGCCGACCCCGCATCGAACGCGGTGTGCTCGCAGTTCACCGTGCTGATCACGCCCAATGGCGGTGAGCAGCTGCGCTACGAAAACTGCAACCGCTTCTACCTCGAGGACCGGCTGTTCAAGGATGTGTACGTCTACATGAGCGGCGACAATCTGCTGAAAGAAGGGGACGCCTGATGCAATATGCACCCACGCTCAGCCGTGACGAGCTGATCACCTTCGCCACGCAGACCTATTTTGCCAGCGTCGATGCTAAGGACATGGCCGCCACGCTTGCCTGTTTCCATGACGAGGCGCTGTTCACCGTCCAGACCAGCTTCACCACCCACGCCGGCAAGGCCGAGATCGAGCGGATGTTCGTCGATTTCTTCGGCGCATGGGAAACGATCGTCCACCGCGACTTCACCTGCACCGTCGATGAGACCAACGGGCGGATAGCCGCGAGTTTCATCGCCGATCTGACCGCCGCCGATGGCAGCGTGACCAGCCTTACCAACACCAATTTCTGGCGCCTGCGCGACGGCAGGTTCCAGGAAGTCCATGTCTATATGAGCGGAGCCAATGTGCTGGTCTGACGACCACATTTGAACAGCCGCCAAAACAGCATCCGGTTCGGGGGAACCAAAGCACTTCAGGGAGTTCACAGCATGCGCCTATCCAGCCTCTTTGCCGCAGCATCGGCCACCGTTCTTGCCAGTGCGCTGGCGACGCCTGCTTTTGCGCAGGTCAGCGACCAGACCGAGGCGGTGGACGATTCGGTCATCATCGTCACCGCGCGCCGCCAGAATGAAAGCCTGGCCGATGTCCCGGCTTCGATCACGGTGTTCACTGCCGATTCGATTCAGAAGACCGGGGTCGAGACCGCCGACCAGTTCGTCCAGCTGACCCCGGGCGTCACCATCGTCACCGGTACTGCGGAAGCCGGCGACACCCAGATCAACATCCGCGGCATCAACGGCGCGCGCGATGCGGAAAGCTCGGTGGCTCTGGTGGTCGATGGCATCCTCAAGACCAACACCGCGCAGCTCAACCAGAACCAGGGCACGCTACGCCAGATCGAAATCCTCAAGGGTCCGCAGGGCGCGCTGTATGGCCGCAACGCGGCAGCCGGCGCGATCGTCATCCAGACATTGAAGCCCGGCGACACGCTCGAGGCGGGGATCGAATTGAGCGCTGCCGAGCAGCAGACCTATCGCGGCAACGCCTTTATCTCGGTGCCCTTGGGCGAAAACGCCGGGCTCGTGCTGTCGGGATCGTATTTCAAGACCGACGGCTTCTATCGCAATATCTTCCTGAACAACTCCAAGACGATCGACGACCAGGAAATCTGGTCGGTCGACGGCCGCTTCGTCGCGCAACTGGGCGACCGCACCGAGATCGACGCCAAGGCCCGCTATTCGGATCTGACCGGCGCCTCGATCAACTTCAACGCGGCGTTCCACCTGCCCAATTTCGCAGGCGCCAACCCGGCGTTCTTCGAGGATGTGAACCGGCACCCGTTCAACTTCTACAACAACATCCGTCCGACCAACGACCAGACGACGTTCGATGCCTCGATCAAGCTCGAGCATGAATTCGATTTCGCCAAGCTGACCCTGTGGGGCCTGTACAGCGATGTCGACCAGTCGCTGACGGCAGACGGCACCTCGGCGGACTTCGCCCGCTTCACTTTCCCCGGCGCGACCGCGGCATCGCGTGCGGCCTCCAACGCCTGCTTTGCCAGCACCGCACAGCTGCGGGGCTTCCCGGTCAACCAGCCCGGCTTCATCGGCGCGACGCCGGTGCCGTTCATCTTCGCGCCCGCGACCGGATCGACCTTCGGCCCGTACAGCCCGACCACCTGCGACGGCACCCAGTATCAGATCCGCCAACAGGAAGACTTCAGCGGCGAAATCCGCCTGTCGTCGAATGGCGATGGCCCCTTCAACTGGCAGCTGGGCGGTTATTATCTGAACATCAGCCGCGACGTCGGGGTCAGCCTGGGCGCGGATCTGGGCCAGGGGATCATCCGCCAGCTCTACAACGCACCCAATACGACCAATCCGACCACCCAGCTGTATTTCGACCGGTTCAGCACCGACGTCTACGCCGCGTTCGGATCGGCGGATTACAACTGGAACGATGTCATCAACATCGGCCTGGCGCTGCGCTATGACATCGAGGATCGCAGCGTGTCCAACCGCGTGCCTCTGGTCACCGATCCGTTCACCGGCGGACCGATCAACCCCGGCCAGGCGCGCGGCCCGATTGCCGACAAGTCGGCCAGCTACAAGCAGCTCCAGCCCAAGCTGACCTTCCGCTGGGCGGTGGCAGACAACGTCAATCTCTATGCCAACTGGGGCATCGGCTTCAAGGCGGGCGGCTTCAACAACTCGGGTTCGGCAGCGGTGATCGACCAGTCGTTCAACCAGTTCATCGGCTCGAACGTCCGCATCACCGACAACTACCGCAAGGAAAAGTCGAGCGCGTTCGAGGGTGGCATCAAGGGATCGGTGTTCGATGGCAAGGTCACCTTCGATCTGGCCGGCTATTACACCGATGTCGATGACATGCAGTTCTTCGAATTCTTCGTCGGCGGCTTCGGCCTGCTGCGCGTGGTGTCGAACATCGACGAGGTGCAGATCTACGGCGCCGAGCTCAACCTCAATGCAGAGGTGACTCCGGGCTGGACGATCTTCGGTGCGCTCAACGTCACCGAAAGCGAGATCAAGGCCAATGCCTCGCGGCCGCAGACGGTGGGCAACAAATCGCCCTCGACCGCCGATTACACGATCAATCTGGGCACCCAGATCGTCGCTCCGATCTCGCGCAGCTTCGATCTGGTCGCGCGCGCTGATTATCGCATCACCGGCCCGACCTGGTTCCACACGCTGCAGGAAGACAGCGTGCCGACCATCTTCAGTGGCCTGCTGCCCGGATCGGCGCTGGCATTGCCCGCGTTCGTCGGCGATGCGGACTATTCGGTCACCCGCCGCCAGGCGTTCGGCGTGCTTGATGTGCGCGCCGGCCTAGAGGGCGAAAAATGGCGCGTGACGATGTTCGCCGACAATGTGCTCAACCGGCGCTATCTCAACGAGGTGATCACCGCGGCCGAATTCGGCGGGTCGTTCATCTCGCCGGGCGGTCTGCGCCGCCTGGGGGTCGAGGTCGCCTACAAGTTCTGACGTTACACTCCTGGCCACCGTTGCCCGCGTGCTTGCGCAGGCGGCGGTGGCCTTCCCCTTTATGAGCGGCCCTTCAGGCCTTGGCGTAGATCCAGGCCGCCCAGAGCCAGCCTGCGATCAGCAAAGTGCCGCCGATCGGGGTGACCGCGCCCAGCCAGCGCGGCGCACCCAGCGCCATCAGGTACAAAGTCACCGCAAAGATCGCAGAGCCGGCCAGCAGGGTGAGCGCAGGACCCCTTGCGGTCCCCATGATCGCCAGCGCCGCGACCGCGTGGACCAATTGATACATGCCGCCGGTGCGCAGCCATTCGGCCTGCTGCTCGCCCGCGGCGGCATGCGCGCCGAACGCGCCCGCCGCCACCGCAAGGGCTGCCGACACGGCAGCCAGAACCGCGATCATCATCACAGAATTCCCTTATCGTTCGGACGCAGCATCGCAGCGATGTGATCTGCCGAAGACTGCCAGTCGATGCCGCAGCCAGCCAGCCACGCATCGTCGTAATAGGTGCAGCCGTAACGCTCGCCGCCATCGCACAGCAGGGTGACGATGCTGCCGGTCTCGCCTGCGGCCGCCATCTCGGCGATCAGCTTGGCGCACGCCCACAAATTGGTGCCGGTCGATCCGCCCACGCGCCGTCCGAGCCGATCGGAGAGCGCGCGCATCGCGCCGATGCTGGCGGCGTCTTCCACCGCGATCATCCGGTCGATCACGCCCGGAATGAAGCTGGGCTCGACGCGCGGGCGGCCGATGCCCTCGATCTTGCTGGCGCAGCCCTCGGGCAGCACTGTTGCCGAACGGTCGTGGAAGTGGCGGTGGAACACCGAATGCTCAGGGTCCGCGACGCACAGCCGTGTCGCGTAACGTTGATAGCGCAGATAGCGCCCGATAGTGGCCGATGTGCCCCCGGTCCCCGCGCCGCAGACGATCCAGTCGGGAACGGAGTGCTCCTCCTGCGCCATCTGCGCGAAGATGCTTTCGGCGATGTTGTTGTTGCCGCGCCAGTCGGTCGCGCGCTCTGCGTAGGTGAACTGGTCGAGATAATGCCCGCCGGTTTCCTCGGCCAGCCGGTGCGCAACATCGTAGACCGTGCGCGGATCATCGACCATGTGGATCTCGCCGCCCTGGAAGCGGATCGCATCGAGCTTGGGCGCGGCGGTGGTTGCGGGCACCACCGCGATGAAGCGCAGCCCCAGCATCCGTGCGAAATACGCCTCGCTCACCGCGGTCGAGCCCGACGACGCTTCGATCACGCAGCTTTCGGGGCCGATCCATTCGTTGCACAAGGCATAGAGGAACAACGAGCGCGCGAGGCGATGCTTGAGGCTGCCCGTGGGGTGCGAGCTTTCGTCCTTCAGATACAGCGTGATGCCGGGATAGCGCGGCAGGTCGAGCCGGATCAGATGCGTGTCGGCCGAGCGATTGTAGTCCGCCTCGATCCGCCGCACCGCCTCGTCGAGCCAGCCGCGCGGGCACAGATCGCTCATTCGGCGACATCCTGCAGCCCATGCCGCACCAGCATTGCCACCGGATCGGGATCGCGGCCGCGGAAGGCGCGGAAGCTTTCCGCCGCAGGCCGGGTCGCGCCGCGCGCCAGCACCTCGGCGCGGAAGCGATCGCCGGTCGCGCGGTCGAGCAGGCCCGCTTCGGCAAATGCCATGAAGCCGTCCGCCGCAAGCAGTTCGGCCCACAGATAGCTGTAATAGCCCGCCGCATAGCCCCCGGCGAAAATGTGGCTGAACGCATGCGGAAAGCGGTGCCATTCGGGCGGGCGGATCACCGCCACCTCGTCGCGCACCGCCTCGATAACTTCGACCGGATCGCTGCCCATGGTGCCCAGATGCAGCACCATGTCGAACAGGGCGAACTCGATCTGGCGGATCAGGAACAGCCCCACCTGGAAATGCCGCGCCTTGACCAGCCGGTCGAACAGATCCTCGGGCAAGGGCTCGCCGGTGCGGTGGTGGCCCGACATCGCGGTGAGCACGCTGCGGTCCCAGGCGAAATCCTCCATCAACTGGCTGGGCAATTCGACCGCGTCCCATTCGAAACCGTTGGTGCCGGCGATGCTGGGCCGGTCGACCTGGGTCAGCAGCAGGTGCAGGCAATGGCCGGTCTCGTGCAGCAGCGTGCCGACGTCGCTGTGGCTGAGCAGCGAGGGCGCATCGGGCCCGGCGGGCGAGAAGTTGCACACCATATAGGCGACCGGAACCTGGACATGATCGCCGTCGCTGCGCCGGGGTCGTGCCTCGCCCATCCACGCGCCGCCGCGCTTGCCCGAGCGTGCGAACAGATCGAGGTACAGCCCCGCGACCACATTGCCAGCCTCGTCGGCGACATCGAAGAAGCGCGCGTCGGGGTGATAGAGCGAGGCGTCGGACCGCTCGGCCAGCGTAATGCCGAACAGCCTGGCGAGCAGGTCCTGCCAGCCCGCCATCACGCGTTCGACCGGAAAATACGCGCGTACCTCGGCCTCGTCGACAGCATACAGCGCCTGACGCAGCCTGTTCGAGGCAAAGCCGACATCCCAAGGTTGCAGATCGGCAATGCCGAGCTTTTCGGCTGCAAACGCCCGCAGTTCGTCGAGATCGCGCTGCGCCGCAGGACGCGCCCGGCCCGCAAGATCGCGCAGGAAGCTCAGCACCGCGCCGCCGTCCGAGGCCATCTTGGTGGCGAGCGACCAATCGACCGGATCGGCAAAGCCCAAAAGCTGTGCTGCCTCTCGCCGCAGCTCAAGGATGCGCGCGATGCGCTCGGAATTGTCGAACTCGCCCGCATTGGGTCCCTGATCGGAGGCGCGGGTGCCGAAGGCGCGATAGACGCGCGCGCGCAAATCGCGGTTTTCGGCGAAGGTCAGGATCGCATTGACGGATGGCATCTGCAGCGTCACCCGCCAGCCCGCCTCGCCCTTGGCGGCAGCAGCGGCGGCGAACATCGCCTTGTCGGTGTCCGAGACCCCCGCAAGCTCGCCTTCGTCGGTGATCAGTTCGCCCCAGGCGTCGGTCGCATCAAGCACAGCGCTACCGAAGGTGTTGGACAGCGACGACAGCTCGACCGAGATCTGCTCGAACCGCTGCCGCGCATCGGCCTCCAGCGCGACGCCCGAGAGCCGGAAATCGCGCAGCGCATGCTCGACCGCCACGCGGTCGGCCTGGGCCAAGGCGGCGAACTCGGCCGTCTGAGACAGCGCGGTGAACACGTCGAACAGGTCGCGGTTCTGCCCGACCTTGATCGCGTTGGTGACCAGCCGCTGCTCGCCCTCCTGATAGGCGGCGCGCAATTCGGGCGAATCCGCCACTGCATGCAGGTGCGACACCGCCGCCCAGATCGCGCTGAGCTCGGCTTCGGCGCGCTCGAACGGCAACCAGGCGTCGGCGAAGCCTGCAGGCCGCGTGGTCGTCAGCGTTGCCACCGTCGCGGCGTGGCGCGCCAGCGCCTCGTCGAGCGCGGGCGCGATCTGGTCGGCGGTGATTTCGGCAAAGCGCGGCAGCGCGCGCGTATCGAGCAGGGGGTTGGGGCTATCGATCATGCCTTCCCCATAGCCCAAATCGGCGGGCGGTCAGGCAAAAAAATCGGGTTTCGTCAGCCGTCCTGAAGCTCGCGCAGCATCGCTGCTGCCTGCGGCCGTTCCGGAAACGCGCCAAGCGCCAGCGACGCCCTGAGCGCGCCCACCGCCTGCGCGGTCTTGCCCGCCTCGGCATAGGCCTGCGCCAGATGATAGCGCAGCCAGGGATTGCGCGGATTCTTGGCGCCCGCCTTTTCGAGCATCTCGACCGCGACCATCTCCTGGCCGCCCTGCCCGGTCAGCGTCAGCCCGCGCATGTGGGTGGCAAGCGTGTTGGCGGGCTGGACGCGATAGGCCAGCCGCGCGTCATGCGCAGCGGTGGCCTCATCGCCGCTGCGCAGCCGCGCCAGGGCAAGATCGGCGAGCAGCAGCGGCTGGTTGTTGCCCAGCCGCGCATGCAGCGCGCCGAGAGTCATGATCGCGCCGGGCCAGTTGCCGCGATCGATATAGGCGTTGGCGAGCAGGCGCAGCCCACCTGTATTGGCGGGGCTGTAGCCGACGAACCGCACCAGCAGCGCATCGGCCTCATCGGCGCGGCCGGTTTCACGCAGCGCCAGCGACAGGCGGCGAACCACGGGTTCGGACAGCCGGATTTCGGCCGCGCGCCGATACAGCGGCAGCGCGGCTGCGGCAGCGCCCGCAGCAAAGCGCACATCCCCCAGCAGCATCTGCGCATCGGGCACACCGGCGTTCGCCTCGGCCAGCGGCTCGGCAAACTCGGCCGCCTGCACGAAATCGCCATTGGCCACCAGCATGCGGACATAAGGGATCACGGCGCGGGCATCGCGCGGTGCGGCGCGCGCGGCATCGGCGAGCATCCACGGCTCGTCAGCCTCGGCCAGCCGCACCATCGGCGCGGTATCTGGCTCGGCAGCGCGCGCGAGATAGTCGGTCGCCTGTGCCCCCTCGCCGATCGCCTCGAGCGACCGCGCGACCAATGTCAGCAGATAGGCGCTGGTGCCGCCCTGGTTGGCCACGCCACGGAAGCGCGCGAGCAATGTCTCGTGCTCGCCTTCGGCGTAGAGAGCGCGCGCCAGCAATTCCGAGGCGCGGCGGTTGTACGGCTGGGCATCGGCGAGCTTTTCGAACCTGTCGATCGCCTGGCGATAATTGCCCAGCTGGAATTCGACCACGCCTTCGACCTGCATCACCGCGGGCACACGCTCCAGCGCGCCACCGGTCTTCTGGATCAGGTTGCGCGCCAGGCTGTATTTTCCTGCGCGCGCGGCGAGCACCGCCTGCAGGAAATAGCCGCGCGGATTGTCCGGCTGCAGCGCCACGATCTGGCGCGCGGCGGCCAGCATGTCGCGCATCCGGCCCATATCGCCCAGCGTCGCGGCATATTCGCCCAGCACGCTGACATCATTGGGATCGATGCTGAGCGCACGCTCGAACCAGGGCAGCGATGCGGCCAGTCCATACTGGCTGCGCACCAGCTCGCCGCGCAGCTGCAATGCGCGGACATTGCCGCCATTCAGCTTGACCGCATGATCGGCCGCCTCGACCCCGCCCGCCTGATCGCCCGAAGCGACGCGGAAGCGCGCGATATCGGTCCACAGCATGCTGTCGTCGGGCGCAAACTGCAGCGCGCGGTCGAATGAGGCGCGCGCGGCATCCATATTGCCCAGCGCCAGATGCGCGCGGCCCGATGTGCGCGCGGCAAACCCCGCATCGCTCGCGGGCACGGGGCCTTCGCTGAGCCAGGCGAGCGCGGCATCGGCGCGGCCCTGCAGCAGCAGGGCTTCGGCCATCGGCGCGCGCACGATATCGCGATCGGCGCCCAGCTCGATCGCACGGCCGAGCTCGGCTTCCGCGCCGGCGGCATCGAACAGCGACAGGAAAACGCGCGCCTGCGCGATCCGCGCGGCAGGCAGGCGCGGCGCAGCCTTGATCGCGTTCATCAGCTCGATCCGCGCGGCGCGGTTGTCGCCGCGCGCGCGATACTCCTCGGCGCGCGCCATCGCCTGACGCGCAGCGCCAAGGTCTTCTGCCTGCAAGCGCGTGGCCGGACCGCCCAGCATCAGCGCGCAGGCGACCAGCGCCAGCGTCAGCCGGCGGCCAGGACCGGATCGAGGTTCAGCTCTGGATGTCATATTGCCTGAGCAGATCGTACAATGTCGGCCGGCTGATGCCCAGCAGCTTGGCCGCGCCAGAGATATTGCCCTCGGTCCGGGCCAGCGCATGGCGGATCGCCTTGCGGTCGGCGAGTTCGCGCACCGCCTTGAGATTAAGGAATTCGGGCGTTTCGGGTTCGGCGCGTTCCAGATCCAGGTCCTCGGCGCGCACCAGCCGGGTTTCGGCCATGATCACCGCGCGCTTCACCCGGTTCTCCAGCTCGCGCACATTGCCCGGCCAATGCCAGGCATCGAGCATCTTGAGCGCATCGGGGGCAAAGCCCTTGACCACCGGGTTCATCTCGGCGGCGAACCTGCCCAGAAAATGCTTGGCGAGCAGCACCGCATCGCCCGGCCGTTCGGCCAGCGCCGGGATGGTCACAACGATCTCCGCCAGCCGGTAGAACAGGTCTTCGCGAAAGCGCTCCTCGGCGATCATCTTTTCCAGGTTCTGGTGCGTCGCGCACACCACGCGGGTGTCGACGGGAATCGCATTGCGCCCGCCCACCCGCTCGATCACGCGCTCCTGCAGGAAGCGCAGCAGCTTGACCTGAAGCGGCAGCGGAATGTCGCCGACCTCGTCGAGGAACAAAGTGCCGCCCTCGGCCTGCTCGATCTTGCCGATGGTGGTCTTGATCGCGCCGGTAAACGCGCCCTTTTCGTGCCCGAACAGTTCGGATTCGAGCAGGTTTTCGGGAATCGCAGCGCAGTTGATCGCGACAAAGGCCTTGGCCCGACGGTTGCTCTTCTCGTGCAGACCGCGCGCGAACAGCTCCTTGCCAGTGCCGCTGGCACCCAGCAGCATCACCGAAACATTGGTGTTGGCGACGCGCTCGATCATCCGCGCGGCTTTCACCATCTGCGCATCGGCGGTGATCATCCCCCCCAGCACGGTGTGGTCGTCGCCCGACTTCTGGCTGAGCCGTGCGTTCTCGCGCTCGATCTGCTGGACGTTGAGCGCGCGGCGCACGATCAGCGCGAGATCGTCGATCTCCACCGGTTTGCGATAGAAATCATAGGCGCCCTGCGCGATCGCATCGCGCGCGCTCTGCCGCTCGCCATGGCCCGAGGCGATGATCACCTTGGTGTCGGGCTTGAGCCGCAGGATCTCCGCCAGCGTGGCAAAGCCTTCGCTGACGCCATCGGGATCGGGCGGCAGGCCGAGGTCGAGCGTGACGACATCGGGTTCCTCGTAGCGCAGCAGGTCGATCGCGCTGGCGCGATCGCTGGCGCACAGCACCTCGAAATCGTCGAACGCCCATTTGAGCTGGCGCTGCAGGCCGGCATCGTCCTCCACCACCAGCAGCCGCGGCAGCCTGGGCTGGCCCTTGCCGCCGCCGTTGAGCGCTGGATTGGGGGCGAGGTCATTCATTGTCAGAGTACCTTTGCAGCCAGGCGCGGCGCTTCGGGCCCGCCCTGGTCATTGTCTATCCGAGTGGCGAGCGGCAGGTGGACCGTGAACCGGCTGCCCTCGCCTTCGCGGCTTTCCACCTCGATCCGGCCGTGCATCGCTTCCACCAGCAGTCGCGCCTCATAGGCGCCGATGCCAAAACCGTCCGCCTTGCTCGAGATGAACGGTTTGAACAGTTTGGCGCGGACGAACTCGGCGGACATCCCTGCCCCATGGTCGACGATCTCGATCACCCCGTTGAGGCCATCGCGCGACAGGCTCACATAGACCGGGCTATCAGGTTCGCTGGCATCGATCGCGTTCTGGATCAGATGACCCAGCACCTGTTCGAGCTGGACGGGATCGGCCATCAGCGTCATCCGCGGCGCACTGCTGGCGACGAGCTTGTGGCTCTGGGCCTTGTCGGCGATGACCGCGCGCACGATGCGTTCGGCATCGATCGCGCGGATGCCGTCCCCGGTCGATCGCGCATAGCCGGTGAGGCGGCGGATCAGCGTGTTCATCTTGCCCACCGAATTCTGCAGCGTTGCGATCATGTCGGCGCGGAATTCGGGGTTGTCGGCGTGCCGCTCGGCATTGCGCGCGACCAGGCTCAATTGGCTGACCAGGTTCTTGATGTCGTGCATCACGAAGGCCATGCGACGGTTGAACTCGTCGAACTGGTCCGCCTCGCGCAAGGCTTCCTGGCTGCGTGCCTCGGCAAGATAGCTCGCCAGCTGCCGCCCGACGAGGCGCAGCAGATCGAGATCCTCCCAGTCGAGCTGCCGTTCGATCAGCGGGCGCGACAGCACCACAAGCCCGGCCAGCCTGTCGAAATGCACCAGCGGCACGATCGCCCACGCATTGCTTTCGGCGACCACCCAGTCGGGGATCGCGCGCCGGTCGGTCAGCGTGTCCTTGCCCGAGCGCAGCGCGTCGAGCTCGACGATGCGGCCCGTCGCCTGGAAATAGCCGATCGTGCCTGCGGTGCACGCCTGCGCAGGGACATCGGCAGTGGGCCAGTTGAACCGCGCCTGCAGCTGCAGCCGTCCGCCTTCGGTGGGGGCGAGCAGCAGTCCTGCCGGGCTGTCGCTGATATCGGCCGCCGCCTTGATCACGCGTTCGTGGAACGGCGCGGTGCCATCGCCGGGCCTGCCAATGGTCTCGGTAAAGCGGATCCATTCGGCGCGGTAATCATAACGATGCTGGAAGAAATGCTTGGTCGCCTTGACCTTGAACCAGGCGCGGAAGCGGTCCGACGGCAGCAAGGCCAGCGCGGCGAGCGACATGCCCAGCACCAGCAGCAGCTGCGCGCCCGAGGCCACCGCCCCGCCGACCGACCGCAGCATCTGCGCGACCGCGATCATCGTCACCAGATAGCCCAGGATCGCGAACAGCGAGAGCGAGCGATAGGCGACCTTGCGCGACAAGGTGAGCTTCCACCCGCCCGGGCGGTTGGCCGCAAGCGCGAAGAACGGCACCGCCAGGATCATCATCACCCCGCGCAGCGCCACCAGATCGGCAGGCAGGGCGCGGCCCAGATAGCCCACGGTATACAGGTTGAGATCGTACAGCCACATCGCGGCAAGCGCGGTCAGCGGCAGGCGCAGGCTGGCGCGGGTCTCGGCATCGGCCACCGAATAGAGATTGTTCGCCAGCACCAGCGCGCCGACGACGAAGATCATCCGCAGCAGCATCGCGGCGGAATAGCCGAGCTCATCGAGCTGCGGCACGCCCCGGTTGGCGACATGCCAGACATCAACCAGAGGCTGGGCGACCAGCACCACGACGAGCACCATGTACACGGCGGTGACCGTGCGCGGCTGCGCGCGGGCGGAGCGGACCATCTGGAACAGGAACGCCAGCCAGGCAAGGTTGCGCATCGTCTCGCCGAGCCCGGCAATGGCATGGTTCGCGCCCATGCTGGCTGCGGCAAAGGCCCACAGGCTGGTCGCCAGCAGCGCCAGCAGCAGCGCGGCATCACCGAGCGAGGGGCGCGTATCGCGCAGGCCCGCCCAGCGCCGCACCAGCCAGGCCGCCACCAGCATGGTCAGCGCCGCTGCGGCGGAATGGCCCCAGAGCCCTATGTCATGCCAGTTGGCCATCTGCTCAACGCGCGCCGTCCGGCCACAGCACCACCCGCAGCGTCTGCAGGATGATCAGCAGATCGAGAAACGGGGTATAGTTCTTGGCGTAATACAGGTCGTATTCGAGCTTGTGCCGCGAATCCTCGACCGAAGCGCCGTAGGGATAATTGATCTGCGCCCAGCCGGTGATGCCAGGCTTCACCATGTGCCGCTCGTTGTAATAGCGCATCTGGGTTTCCAGGCTGGCCACGAACTCGGGGCGCTCGGGGCGCGGGCCGACAAAACTCATGTCGCCCTTGAGCACGCTCCACGCCTGGGGCAGCTCATCGATCCGCACCTTGCGGATGAAACGCCCCAATCGCGTGACGCGCGGATCGTTCTTCTGCGCCCATTGCGCGCCATCGACCTCGGCATCGATCCGCATCGAGCGCAACTTGATGATCTCGAAGGGCTGGCCATAGAGCCCGACGCGTTCCTGCTTGAAGAACGCAGGCCCCTTGCTGTCGAGCTTCACCAGCAGCGCGAAGAGCAGGATGATCGGCGCGGTCAGCGCGAGCAGGATGGAGCTGACGACCAGATCGAACAACCGCTTGGCGATCGTCGAAATGCGGCGCCCTGCGGAAAATCCGTCGGAAAAGATCAGCCAGCTGGGATTGACGGTGTCGAGATCGACCCGGCCCGTCTCGCGCTCCAGGAACGTCGACAGATCGTTGACATGCACGCCGGTGGTCTTGATCCTGAGCAGGTCGTTGACCGGAAGCGCGTTGCGCCGCTCCTCGAGCGCCAGCACCACCTCGGTGACGTTGAGATTCTCGACATGCTTGGCGAGGTTCTTGATCGCATCGCGGTTGATCGCTTCCTCGACCACCAGCGCGCCATCGTTCATCGCGACGAAGCCGACCAGCACGAAACCGGCGTCGGGGCGGTCGGCCAGATCCTGCACCCGCTGCGCGCGCTTGCCTGCGCCCAGCACCATCAACCGGCGCTTGAACGCGGTGGTGCCCAGCAACCCGCCCAGCAGGATGCGAATGCCGATCAGGAACAGGATCGACAGGCCCATCGCGTACAGGCTGTTCGATCGCCACAAGGTGGCTCCGGGCAGGATGAAATAGGTGACCGAGAGGAAGATCACGCCGAGCGAAACCGCCACCAGCAGCCGCGCCGCGGCAAAGCGGATCGATTGCAGCGCATCGGGTCCATAGACCCCGACCGCGATCATCGCCATGTGGACGAGCAGCGCGAAGGTGATGATCGGCATCGGTCGCTGCGAGAGCGGCTCGATGTCCATCCCGATCTCGTGCGCACGCCAAACCCACCCGATTTCGGCGGCGAGACCGAGCAGGGCGAGGTCGAAAAAGCCGAGCAGCAGCACCGCGTGCGGCACATAATGTTTGAAGAGCCTGAACATGGCTGCGGCTATAGCCGGTCAGTCGTGAAGTGTCGGTTAATTTTACAGCCGCAACTGGGCCATCGCCGCTGGTTTTCGATCAAAGTGTCAAAGGTCTTTACGCCTTTTGCGTCGGACCTGCTGGCTGGCATGCAGGAGAACGGGCCTGCGCCCGTGCCCCCGCAACGGCTGTATTCGGCTTACTCCCCGATCTTCTGTGCGGCTTCCTGCGCAGCATCGCCGACCTTTTGCGCGGCGTTGCCGACCTCTCCGGCGGCGCCGGCGACTGCATCGGTGCGAACCTCGCCCTGCTTCATGAACTGGAACGCGAAGAACCCGCCGACCACCAGCACCAGCACCAGCAGCACAAGCACCATCATGATGCCCGATCCGCCGCCCGAGCGGCGTTCGATGACGGTGGTGTGGGTCTGGGCCGGCGCGGGGGCCGCTGCGCCCTGTGCGGGCTGTTCGGTCACGATGGTTTCGGTGCGATCGGTCGGTGTCATAGCATATCCCCAAACACGTGATGTGTGGGGCGCTTACGTACCGGAGAGCGGGAGGTTCCGCTCGCCAGGGCCTGGCGATCAGTCAGTGACGAAGTCGAAGGGCGTAACCCCGCGTTCGCGATCGTCGAATTTGAGCCGGATCCCGAGCGGCGGCTTGGAGCGCTGCGGGCAGTCGCCGCGCTTGCACATCGCGCAGCCCGGGCCGATCCGCGTCGCACCGGCCGCGCTCAGGTCCAGCCCGCGCGCATAGCACAACGTAGCTGCCTGATCGATCGCGACGCCCAGCCCGATCGCGAATTCCGCCGTGGTGCCGCCCGCGCCATAGCCAGCGCCCTGGACGCTGCGCGCCAGCGTCAGCCAGCGGCTGGCATCCTCCAGCTCGACCAGTTGCACCTGCACCTGGCTGGGGCGCGAAAACGCCTGGTGCAGGTGCCACAGGGGGCAGGTCACCTCGGTATCGGCGAGCGGGGCGCGGTTGGCGCCGCCAAAGCGCTTCGAGACCTGGCCGGCGCGATCGACCCGGACCATGAAGAAGCCGAGGCCCCGCTGGCCGACGCGCTGCAGCGTGGTCAACCGGTGCGCGACATGCTCGAACCCCGCGCCGAAGCGCCGCTGGAGCAGCAGCATGTCATAGCCCGATTGCTCGCACGCGCGCAGGAACCGGCCATAGGGCATCATCAGCGCTGCGGCGAAATAGCTGAAGATATGCCGCTGGTAGAGGCGCTCGGCGGTGCGATCGCCGAACTGAGCGCCTGCGACCAGCGCGTTGACATCGGCGCGGTATTCGAGCTGACCGAGCAGATAGGCCGCCTGGAAAGTGCGCGAGGCCATGTCGAGCATTTCGGACAACTGCAGCTGCCGGGCATGCAGGTCGAGCCGCCGCAGCCGCCCGGGCATCACGTTTTCGGGCAGGATGCGGATCGCCAGCTGGTGCTTGGTGCGTAGCCGCTCGGCGATCGCGGAATACAGATCGCCGCTCTGCAGCCGCAGGGCATCGGCCAGTTCCTCGGCAGCGTGATCGAGATCGGCGAAATGGTTGCGCCAGCGTTCGATTTCGCTTCGCACCCGCGCCACCGGATCATCGACCGCGCCCGTCACGGGACCGGCGCCAGCCCCGCCCTGCACCCGGTCGAACAACCGCGCGAACGCGGCTGCGGTGCCCGGCGAGGACACCAGCCAGTCCTCGATCTCGCCAGGCTCGATCCCCAGATCGGCAAAGGCAGGGTCGGCGAGCCGCCGCCGCATCGGCCCCAGCCCGCCGCCCGGTTCGTCGCCGGTGAGATCGCGCGGATCGACATCGAACCGCTCGGCCAGCGCCAGCATAAGCCGCGCGCTGACCGGGCGCAGATTGCGTTCGAGCAGGTTGAGGTAGCTCGGCGAGATGTCCAGCCGCTCGGCCATCGCGGCCTGGGTGAGACCGGCATTGCGGCGCAGACGGCGGAGCGCGGGGCCCGCGTGAAGGGAGGCATCGACCATCCACAAAGCGTGTAATAATCGTGACAAAATGACAAGCCGAAACCCGGATATGGTCGCAACATTCGCGATTTTTCTGTCAATTTGTAGTGTCACCTTGCGCGGGCACGGCTAGGCGTTTGGGCGAGACACGCGGTGGCCAAGACCTAGCAGGAGAGGATGGGGGTGAGCGGGGCAACCCCGCCACCCTTGCTTGCCCAGACCGGCCCCGCGATGCCCGCCCCTTTGCCCGCCCTTGCCCGGGCCCGAGCTTTCCTGGGGAGGAAAGACATGCCGCCGGTGGCCCTGCCTCCGGCGGCATTTTCATGAAGTCTCGCCGCCAATCGCTACGGACTGTTAACCGGACCCTGCTATGCCGAGGTCCGTTTGCGACATCATCGGGATTTGGTCAGGTTTATGCTCAAAGAGGTCATGCTGGGATCGGGCGGCATCATGCTGGCTGCCGCGATATTCGCCTCATCGGTGACGACCGGCACCGGTCCTGTGCCCGCTGCACCCGCACCCGTGGCAACGCCCGTGGCCGCACCGCCGCCCCAGGCACCGGTGGCCTCGGCCCCGCGTCCTGCGGCGGTGTTCCCCGAAGATACCGGCGATGTCGACTTCGGCGCTCCGATGATCGAGGCCGTGCCGGTCGAAACCGGCCTTGCCGACCCCGCCGTCAACACCGCCGCCCCCGACAGCGCGGAGGCTGCGGGCGGACGCCAATTCAACGCAAAGCCTGGCCGCGCCTATCCGATCCCCCGCTGAACGCCAGCGCAGCCGCCGTTTATTCTAGAGGCAGGCGCGGGTGAGGTAATTGCGGGTTTCCGGTCCGATCAGCGCGGCATGGCCGTAGGCGGGATGGGTGATCTGCACCATCGCGACATTGCCTGCATCATGCCATGCGGCAAGCGCAGCGTCGTCCATCGCGAAGTGCAGGAAGTGCACCGCGCTCGCCTTGCCCGACGCGCTGGTCCGCTCGACATCCTGTTCGGGGCGTGCGGCGATCCGCACATTGCCGATGGTCAGGAAGATGTGGTTCTCCACCCCGCCGATCGTCCGCAGGAACGCATCGCGCCGCTCGGGATTCTCGATCTCGAACATCAAGGTCGCAGTCAGCTCGCTGCCATTGGGGACCATCGGGTTGTAGGCAGCCAGTTCATCCGCGAGCTGCTCATTGCCGCCCTTTTCAATCCGCAGCATCTCCTGGATCTGCAGCCACATGCTGTCCCAGCTTTCGAAGGTAATCATCGCGTGCGGGCCGATGGCCAGCCGAGAGTACTTCTTGGCGAGGATGCTCTCCTGGCGCTTGTCCTTGCGGATCAGCTCATAGTCGGCAAGATCCATGATGTCGTCACGGGTGATGGAACGGCGATCCTTGGGCATGATTGTTTCCATGTGGTTTAAAGTCCGTAGGCCTTGGCCATCAGCTCGACGGGATGGCCGATCCGCTCTGGCACCTTCTTGGAGCCGCCCATCTCCATCGTCTGCTTGAGATGCTCCCCGGCGAGCGGGCATTCGCTGACCATATAGTCGGGCGAGGTCTTTTCCAACGCGCGCACCGTGGGCCGCGCGAGCTTCACCGCGGTGTCGAAATTCTGGGAATAGATGCCCCATTTGCCGCCATGGCCCGAGCAGCGTTCGGTCATCACCGGCCTGGCTTCAGGGATGAGCTTGAGCATCTCCATCGCCTTGGGCCCCATGTTCTGCGCGCGCGAATGGCAGGCGAAGTGCACGCCGATGCTGGCATCCATCGCCTCGACCGGGGTCAGGCCGGCGGTCTTGGAGAGCTTGACGATGTATTCGCTGATGTCGTGGGTGGCCGCCGACAGCTTGGCGATGTCGGCATTGTCCGGCTCGATCAGCGGCCATTCGAACTTCATCATCAGCGCGCAGCTCGCGGTGATCGCGACGACGTCATAGCCTTGATCGATCAGCGGCGCGAAATGCGCGGCGACGCGCGCGGCGGCGCTGGCGACAGCGGGGATATCGCCGTTCTCGAGCTTGGGCATGCCGCAGCATTCGGGATGCTCGATCCGCACCTCCACGCCGTTGTGCGCCAGCACCTTGACCGCGGCCTCACCCGGGGTCTGATCGTTGAACTGGTCGTAGCAACTGGCATAGAGCGCGACGCGGCGGCCGAAGCCGGGGGCATCCGGATTGGGCGCACGCACCAAAGCGGGTGCGCGGTTGGTGAACGGAATGTCGGCAAATGCCGGCAGATGCGCGCGAGCATCGATCCCCAGCATCGATTGCATGATGCCGCGCGTGGTCGCGTTGCCACCATCGGTCGCCCAGTTGGCGACATCGGAAAAGACGCTGCCCAGTTTGCCGTTGCGGTCGGTCTCGGCGAGCAGGCTGTCGGCTTTCGAGGTCTGCCCCTTGCGATGCTCGACCGCGCGATAGCGCAGCATCAGGTGCGGGAAATCCAGGTCGAACTCGTGCGGCGGCACATAGGGGCATTTGACCATGAAGCACATGTCGCACAAGGTGCAGGCATCGACGACCTGGCCGATCTGCCCCGCGTCGAGATCCTCGACCTCTTCATTGGGGCTCTCGTCGATCATGTCGAACAATTTGGGGAAGCTGTCGCACAGGTTGAAGCACCGGCGGCAGCCATGGCAGATGTCGAACACCCGGCGCATCTCGGCATCAAGCGCGGCCTCGTCGTACCAGCTCTCCTCGCGCCACGGCAAAGCATGCCGCGTCGGCGCGTCCAGACTGCCTTCCTTGTAGCCCGATGCCATGTCTGTGTAGCCCTTCATTTGCACCAAATCCTCCCCTGCAAGGGGAGGGGGACCGCCCGCGCAGCGGGTGGTGGGGGGGTGTCACCCCATCGCTGATGTGGACACCCCTCCGTCTCGCCTGCGGCGATCCACCTCCCCTTGCAGGGGAGGATTGCAGGTGCCCATTCAGTGGTCAGAAAAATGGCCTGCCCACCGCGCCGGAACGCAGCGGACAGGCCGAGTTGTCGTTTAACTGAAACTCAGGCTTCGGCCAGCAGCGCGTCGAGCGTCTTCTGGAACTTGCCGGCGTGGCTCTTTTCCGCCTTGGCGAGCGTTTCGAACCAGTCTGCGATCTCGTCGAAACCTTCGTCGCGCGCGGTCTTGGCCATGCCCGGATACATGTCGGTATATTCGTGGGTCTCACCCGCGATCGCCGACTTCAGATTGTCGACGGTGCTGCCGATCGGCTCGCCAGTGGCGGGATCGCCGCACTCTTCTAGGAATTCGAGATGGCCATGCGCATGGCCGGTTTCGCCTTCAGCGGTCGAGCGGAACACCGCTGCGACGTCGTTATGGCCTTCGATATCGGCCTTCTGGGCGAAATACAGGTAACGGCGGTTGGCCTGGCTTTCACCGGCGAACGCATCCTTGAGGCTCTGTTCGGTCTTCGATCCCTTGAGTTCCATGGTTCATCCTCAGCTTGGTTTTTGGCCTGAAGCCCAAGGATTACGGGCAGGTTTGGCATTATTCCATGTGATTTTATCGCACAGCTTGATCGAGAAAATCGATCACTGTAATTGATATTAGTTCTCAGTTACGACCAATCGTCGTCATTTTGAAGGAAATTGCCCGCAATACCCGTGACGAGCCGCAAATCTGTCGCTAAACCCCCGCCACCGAATCCAATCAGAAGGACGTTACTCATGAATAATGCTGACCTTGCAGAGAAGATTGCCACCGACCACAACGTCACCAAGGCTGACGCGCGCAAGCTGGTTGACGGCGTGTTCGCCGCCATCGCCGATGCAGCTGCTGCCGGCGAAGAAATCTCGATCAACGGCTTTGGCAAGTTCAAGGTGAAGTCGACCCCGGAACGTGAAGGCCGCAACCCCGGCACCGGCGCGACCATCACCATCAAGGCATCCAAGAAGCTCGGCTTCACCCCCGCAAAGGCGGTGAAGGACAAGCTGAACGGCTAATCTGCCCGTTCCCTTGGGATTTCACGCAAAGCCCCGCCCTCACCGGCGGGGCTTTGTCGTTCCGGGCAGCACGCCAGAGCCGCAAGGCGGCCCGGCTATCCCCAGCCAGCTTGCCGGTGCAGTTGCAACTCGCCGGGCATGGCGATAGGGCCTTGAGCCGTGGGCGCATCGATCGACATTGGCCGGGATGAGACAGGACAGCCTGTCTGCATCGACATGGAAGAGCTGCTGGCGACACGGCTGCTGGTGCAGGGCAATTCGGGCTCGGGCAAATCGCATCTGCTGCGGCGGCTGCTCGAGGAAAGCGCAGGGCTGGTCCAGCAGGTGATCATCGATCCCGAGGGCGATTTCGTCACCCTGGCCGACGCCTACAGCCATGTCGTGATCGATGCGGGCGACTATAACGAGCGCGAGATTGCGCGGATCGGGGCGCGCATCCGCGAACACCGCGCCTCGGTGATTCTCAACCTCGAACAGCTCGAGCTCGAAGCGCAGATGACCTGCGCTGCCGCCTTTCTCAACGCTTTGTTCGATGCCCCCCGCGAGCACTGGTACCCGGCGCTGGTGGTGGTCGACGAAGCGCAGATGTTCGCGCCTTCGGTCGCGGGCGATGTCCCCGATCCGGTCCGCCGCGCCAGCCTCAGCGCGATGACCAACCTCATGTGCCGGGGCCGCAAGCGTGGCCTTGCCGGCGCGATCGCGACGCAGCGTCTGGCCAAGCTCGCCAAGAACGTCGCGGCCGAGGCCAGCAACTTCCTGATGGGGCGGACATTCCTCGACATCGACATGGCGCGCGCCGCCGATCTGCTCGGCATGGAACGCCGCCAGGCCGAGCGCATCCGCGACCTGCAGCGCGGCTGCTTCCTGGGGCTGGGCCCTGCGATCTCGCGCCGCCCGGTGGCGATCCGCATCGGCGCGACTCAGACCGTGTCGCGCACCGGCACCCACACACTGCTGCCGATGCCCGAGGCAGAGCCGCAGGACATGCGCACGATGCTGTTTGCCGAGATGGAAGGCGACGCCCTGCCCCCCGCCCGCCCGGCCCGCCCGCGCCCGATCGCAGCCGACGAGCTGATCCGCGCGATCGCCGAACCCGAGCCGACCACCCAGCCTGCGATCTTCACCGCGCGCCAGGAGGCCGAGGACGCCGCCGATGCAATCGACAGCGAGGCGGTGATCGTTGCGGTACTGCGCGACATGCTCGCCGAGCCAAGCGCCTCGACCCAGCCCGATGCGCTGCTCTATCAGGATTTCTCGGTGCGCTGCCGGATGCAGCGGCTGGTGCGCGCGCCGCTCGATCTGGAAGGCTTCCGCCAGCGGCTGGCGCTGGCGCGCGGCGGGGTGTTCGATCCTGCCGACCCCGCCTGGGCACCCGCGATCGATGCCGCCGCGCGGCTGCCGCAGGACATGTACGCCCCCTTCCTGCTGATCGCCCGCGCCGCGATGGAGGGTCAGCCCTGCCCCGACGATGCCGCTCTGGGCCGCGCTTATGGCACCAGCTCGCCGGGGCGCATCCGGCGGCTGATCGATTACATGGAAAAGCAGGGCGTCATCGTCGTGCGCGCCGATTTCGGCGGGCGGCGTTCGGTGGGGATCCCGGAACTGGGGCTGAGCACCGGGGTGGAGTAGGGTTGCCGGTGTTCGGACCGGTCGCCCTCACCCTTCCCACACCGCTTCGCGGTGCGGGCCCCTTCCCTCTTCCGGTGGGAGAGGGAGGGAGGCGCGAAGCGCCGGAAGGGTGAGGGTGACCAGCCTGCGTCCTAGAACTCGGTCGCCTCGAATCGCACCGGCTCGCCGATTGCGCTTTCGGCCAGCGTGTCTTCCCACATCACCCGGTTGCCACGGATGACCGTTCCGATCGGCTTGCCGGTCAGCTCCATGCCGGTGAACGGGCTCCAGCCGCAGCGCGATTGCAGCCAGTCCTCGGTCACCGTCCACTTTTTCTTGAGATCGACGATGGTGAAATCGGCATCATAGCCCGCCGCGATCCGACCCTTGCCGACCAGCCCGAAGATGCGCTGCGCGCCCGCAGACGTCAGATCGATCAGCCGCTGCATCGACAGCCGCCCATGGTGCATGTGATCGAGCAGCAGTGGCAGCAGCGTCTGCACCCCGGGCATGCCGCTGGGCGTGTCGGGATAGGTCTTGGCTTTCTCCTCGATGGTGTGCGGCGCGTGGTCCGATCCGATGACATCGGGAACGCCCTGCGCCAGCCAGTGCCACAGCCCGTCGCGGTGCGCGCCGCTGCGGATCGGCGGGTTCATCTGCGCATAGGTGCCAAGCCGCGGATAGGCCTCTTCCCCCGCGAGGGTCAGATGCTGCGGGGTCAGCTCGCAGGTGGCGATGTCCTTGTGCTGCGCGATCAGTTCGAGCTCCGCCGGGGTGGTGATGTGCAGGATATGGATCCGCCGCTTCGCCGCGCGCGCCAGCCCCAGGATGCGCTTTGTCGCCAGCATCGCGCTTTCGTCGTCGCGCCACACCGGGTGCGACGAAGGATCGCCGGTGACGCGGTAACCGGCGCGCTCGTTCATCCGGAACTCGTCCTCGGCATGGATCGCGACGCGGCGCTTGCCGCTGGCGAGCACGCGGGCGAGCGCGCCATCGTCCGCGACCAGCAGATCGCCGGTCGAGGCACCCATGAAAATCTTGACCCCTGCCGTGCCGGGGATCCGCTCCAACTCGGCGAGCATCGGCGCGTTGGCGCTGGTTGCACCGACATAGAACGCATGGTCGCACCACATCCGGTGGTGCGCGCGCGCCAGCTTGTCGGCAACCCGTTCGGCGGTATCGGTGTTGGGCTTGGTGTTGGGCATCTCGAACACCGCCGTGACCCCGCCCATGACGGCGGCGCGGCTGCCCGATTCGAGGTCTTCCTTGTGCTCCAGCCCCGGCTCGCGGAAATGGACCTGGCTGTCGATCACCCCGGGCAGAACGTGCAGGCCGGTGCAGTCAATGACCTCGCCCGCATCGGCAGCGAACGCCCCGATCGCGGCGATCTTGCCGCCGATGACGCCGATATCCGCCGCCACCGGGCCACCCGGCAGGTACACCGTGCCGTTCTTGATGATAAGGTCGAAGCTTCCCGTCATGTCCGTCTCCGCTTGATTAGTTGCGGATGATACGCATGTAGTTGTCTATGTCCAGCCATAGCACATTGACCCAGCGCGCGCTCGTCCGCCTCTCCCCCACCGACCCGGCAGAAGACGTGCGCGGCTTTTTGCAGGGGCTGGTGACGCAGGACATGCGGCGGGTATTGCCCGGAAACCCGCAATATGGCGCGCTTTTGAGCGCCCAGGGCAAGACGCTGTTCGACTTTCTGCTGTGGGATGACGGGGCAGATGTGCTGATCGATTGCGCGCGCGATGCGGCGGGGGACCTTGCAAAACGGCTCACTCTCTATCGCCTGCGTCGCAGGATTTCTATCGCCCGGGAAGAAACCTTGTGCGTCCACTGGTCGCCCGAGCCGGTCGAGGGCGCCAGCCCCGACCCCAGGCTTGCCGCGCTGGGCTGGCGCTGGCTGGCCCCGGAGTCGGGTGACACAGGCGCGGACGAACGCTGGCGCGCGCACCGGCTGGCGCTCGGCGTTGCCGAAGGCGCAGGCGAGCTGGGCGATATCCTGTGGTTGGAGACCAATGCGGTGGAACTCAACGGGGTGAGCTTCGACAAGGGTTGCTATGTCGGCCAGGAAAACACCGCTCGGATGAACTGGCGTCAGAAGGTCAACCGCCGGATCGTCGTGCTGCCGATCGCAGCGGCCGACCCCAAGCGCCAGAAGATCGCGCACGAGGACCTGGGACTGTCGGTCGAGCACCGCCGGACCGAGGATCTTGCCACGCTCGACCTGCCGGAATGGCAACGCGCGGCGCTTGCCTGACCTTTTCGCGGCATAAAGCAACATTTGATAATCTTGGAATTTTATCGTATAACCGCCTTACCCCTATAAGTCAGTCAGGCTGATTCCATGTCTCGCCCCCTCAATGACCATGATGCCATCCGCGCCCAACTCATGGATGCGGCCGAGGACATGGTGCGCGCGCGCGGCGCGATCAACCTGTCGCTAAGCGAGGTTGCCGCGGCCTGCGGGATGTCGCAATCCAGCTTCTACCGATATTTCCCCTCGAAGGAGGCGTTCTTCGAAGCGATCGCCGGGCGCTGGTTCGAGGAGCTCAACCAGATCATGGAAGAGGTCGTCGCGTCCGATCTGCCCCCGCGCGAAAAGCTGTTCCAGTTCTTCGCCCGCCGCGTCGCGGTCAAGCGCGCGCGGTTCGAAGCCGACCCGGCGCTGTTCAAGGCGAACATGGATCTGGGCGAGGAGCACTGGGAGGTCATCCGCGGCTATGTCGACCTGGCCGACCACTATATGGCGATGATCCTGGGCGAGGCGATGGCCGAAGGCTATTTCCCGGGCTACGATCTCGACCATGTCGTGTCGCTGACCAACCTGATGGTCCAGCCGTTCTGCAACCCGACGGTGATGATGGACATGATCCGCATCGCGACCCCGGACAATTTGCGGATTGTCATCGACACATTGTTCGAGGGGCTAGCCGTCCATCAGGCAGCGTCGTCCGATGCCGCCAACGTGACCGCGTTGCGCGCGATTTCCTGATTTCTTCGCCCCCTTGCCAAGGGACATCGCTTCTGGCAATGGAGCGCTCCGCACTGGCCGCCGCAACCGGCAGAGCCGCAGGCGGGCGCGTAGCTCAGTGGTAGAGCACACCCTTCACACGGGTGGGGTCGCAGGTTCAATCCCTGCCGCGCCCACCATCTTTCCGGTCGGACCGGTCTGATGCGATACGAGATGGCCGTGTGGCTTCATCCTGTCAGTCTTGGTGTTCTCGGGCTGCGCGCGCGCATCGCGATGACCAGGCCGATCATGCCCAGCACCGCGCCGCCAGCGGCCAGCGCGCTCCAGACATAGCCTTCGAACAGGGTGGACAGGATCATCGCCACCACAGGGACCAGCACGCTGCTATACGCGGCGCGGGCCGGGCCGATGTCGCGGATCAGCGCGAAATACATCGGGAAGGTCACTACCGAGCCCAGCAGCCCCAGATAGACGATCCCGCTCAGATACGCGGTGCGGGTCTCGATCACCGGCGGGCCGTACAGCGCCCAGCCCAGCACCGCATTGCCCAACGCCCCCCAGAGCATCGCCCAGGCGAGCAGCGAGAGGATCGGCATGCGCCGCACCCGTTCGGCCGATTGCATGACATTGGCGATCGAAGCCGACAGGATCGCGCACAGCGCCAGGCCCAGCCCCTTCATCACATCGCCAAGATCCGCGGGCATCGCGCGATATTCCTGCACGAACAGCAGCGCGATCCCCGCCAGCGCCACCGCGGTGCCGAGCACGAATCCGCCCGCGATCCGCTGCCCCAGGAACACCCGCGACAAAATCGCGTTGGGCACCATCAGCATCGCAAACAGTACCGCGAGCAGCCCTGAGGTGATGTACATTTCCGACCGGTAGACGAAGTTGAAATTGGCCGAGAACTGGAACAGCCCCAGCGCCAGCGCGATCAGCTGCCCCTGCCGGTCGAGCCTGAGCGGCGCGCCGCGCCACCAGGCGAGCGCGAACATGCCGATCGCCGCCACCCCGAAGCGGTAGCTGACCGACCAGGTCGGCGGAACGCTCGAAATCTGGTCCTTGATCACCAGCCAGGTCGATCCCCAGATCAGCGACACCAGCAGGAACGGCACCAGCACCCGCGCAGACAGCATCGAGGGTTCTTCACGCGTCTCGGGCAAGGCGGTGGCGCCGTCGGCCATTACAGCGCTGCGATGGCTGCGGCGAGCGGCGCGACGGTTGCGGCGTCCTGGTCCCAGGCGGTGACGAAGCGGGCCTCGCCGCCCTCGTCGGTCATCTCACCCCAATCGTAGAATTCAAACCCCTGCGTGCGCAGCGACGCGGCCTCGGCGGCGGTGAGCCGGACGAACACCTCGTTGGCCTCGACCGGATAGAGCAACCGGTCTCCGGCGGCCTGCGCGATCGCCTGCGCGCCCGCATTGGCGGCAGCCGCGTTGGCGAGCCACAGATCGTCCTCGAGCATCGCCAGCAACTGCGCGGCGAGGAACCGGCCCTTGGACTGCAACTGCCCTGCGCGCTTGCGCAAATAAGGCAGCTCGCGCGCCAGTGCCGGCTCGAACACGATGATCGCCTCGGCGTTCATGCCGCCGTTCTTGACGCAGCCGAAGCTCAGCATGTCGACGCCCGCGCGCCAGGTGATGTCCGCCGGGTGCGCGCCGGTGCTGGCCACCGCATTGGCAAAACGCGCGCCGTCCATGTGCAGCTTCAGCCCCTTGGCCTTGCACAGATCACCGATCGCCGAGACCTGCCTCGGCGTGTAGACCAGGCCATATTCGCTGGCGTTGGTGATCGAGACGCAGGCGGGTTGCACTTGGTGGACATCGTCGCGGATGTTGCCCAGCACCCGCGCAATATCGTCGGGCGCGAGCTTGGCCCCCTCGCCGTCGGCCAGGATCAGCTTGGCACCGTGCATGAAGAAGCCGGGCGCGCCGCATTCGTCCTGCTCGATATGCGCCATCTTGTGGCAGATCACGCCCTTGTGCGGCGGGCACAAAGCCGACAGCGCCAGCGCGTTGGCTGCGGTGCCGGTGGCGACCCAGAGCGCGCGCACGCGGGTGCCGAAGACCTGGCTGAACCGGTCGTCGAGCGCCTGACTGAGCGCGTCGCCATCATAAGGCGAATCGAGCTGGTTGGCGGCGATGATTGCGTCCATCACCTGCGGGTGGACCGCAGCGGCATTGTCGGAAAAGAATTTCATGGCTCGCTCTGGTAATGGTCCGCAGGCCAAGGTCAAGCCGCCGGTCCCTAAAACTCAAGGTTCCACGCGAGCGCAAAGGACAGGCCATCGTCCTGGATGTCGCGGCTGCCGGTGACCGGCGCATCGATCAGCGCATGGCCATAGATTACGCGCGCGGTCAGCGAGGGCGCCGGGGTCCACGCGATCGCAGCGCCAATGCTGGCGAGCTCGCGCGGAACCGGCTGAAATGCGGCGTCGGCGTTGCGCGCCAGCGCGCCATCGGCGAAGATCGAGGGCGTGAAGCTGCCCCAGCGCAGCCCCAGCGGACCCCTCGCGCCCGACCCCAGCATCAGTGGCCTGGCCAGCTCGACCGATCCGGTTAGCCCCCGGTCGGCGAGCAACAGGCTCTCGCGATAGCCGCGCACGCTCTGGCTGCCGCCCGCGACGAAGCGCTCGCCGGCATAGAGCGCGCCTTCACCATATTGTCCGGCGAGCCGTGCGCGCAGCTCGAACCCGCTCCGGCCCAGCCTGCGGGCGTGGCTGATCTGGCCCGACCAGCTGCGAAAGCGCGGCGACGGCGCGGTGATGCCCATGACATCCGACCGGCTGCCCTCGATCCCCTGGGTGAAGCGGGCTTGCGCGATCCACACGGTGCCCGAGCTGCGCCGGGTCCATTCCGCGCCCAACCGCAGCGCGGTATACTCGGCCAGCCCGCGCACCGATCCGGGGCTGAACGAAAAGGGCTGGCCGAGCAGGAAGGTGCGGGTCTCGCGGTGGATCAGCCCTGCGCGCAGCACCAGCGACTGCGCGCTGGTTTCCGCGCCGCCATCGATCGAGGCGGGCGACAGCGGACGCTGCCACACCGTGAGCCCGAAGCCGCCTTCGACGAACCAGTCGCGCGCGCGGATGTTGAGGTTGCGAAGCGGCGCATCGACCACTGCCGCGCGGTTGTACCCGCCGCGCACGTCGAGCGTGAGCGCAGGGTGGACGAACGGTGCGGAATAGTCCGCGAGCACATCGGGGCGTCCGGCGGTGAGCCCGGCATCGAACGCGATCCGGTCGCCGGGCATCAGCGCGTTGCGTACCGCCAGCCCGGTGCCGAAGCGCAGCCCCCCCACTGCGGGCGAGCGGCTGTTGGCGATGCTCGCCTGCACCGCAAAGCGCGGGGCGGGATCGACCAGCAGCGCCAATCGCGCCTCGCCGGGCCGGGTGCCGGGCTGCAGATCGGCCTTCACCGTCGCGATCGCATCATCGGCGGCGAGCGTGCGGAAATCGCGCTCGATGGCGAGGCCATTGAGCGGCCAGGCGCGCGCCGAGGGCATACGCGCCAGCACATAGCGCGCGCTTAGTCCGCGCCGGTGTCCGTCCTGCCACTCCACGGCCACGCCCGCCTCACCCAGCCGCCCCGCCACCAGCCGCAGCACCAGCGGCGATGCACCGGTCGGATCGGTCGCAGGGTCGATCAGCACGCCCGAATTGACAAAACCGTTGCGGACATAGGCCAGGCTGATCTGCTGGACGGCAGCGGCAATGCGGTCAAGCGGCGCCGGGGTTTCGATCAGCCCGTTGGCGATCACCTGCTCGCGCACCCATTGCCCGTCGAGCCGGTCGCCCTTGCGATAGCGGACCTGAAAGCCGCCAAAGTCGAGCCCATCGCTGTCCGTGGCCGCAATGGCGATGGCGCCAGGCTCGGCATGCACCTCGACCGCGCAGAAGGTGACGATCCCGGCATCGGCGGCTGATGCTGCCGCTGCGGGATCGCACGGCGGTGCGACAGGCTGCGCGGCCTGCAGCGCGAGCGCCAGCGCGAGGGTCAACGGCATCCTCCGTCGGCGGCAGGCTGGGCACCTTCCAGCGCCAGCGGGCCGACGACATCGATCGCAAGGCGGCTGACCGATCCGCTGCTGCGCGCCGCGCGACACTGGCCCGCAAGCACGCCGGCCGCATCGCCGAAGCTGATGTCCGGCGTGTCGATGCCGCTGCTGACATTGCCGACCTGGCTGTCGACGACCAGATCGCCATCGACGAGCAACAGGTTGCTGTTGTCGGCCGAGCGGATGAAGAAATCGGTGGCGAGCTGGACGTTCGCGCCGCGCTGCTGCCCCAAAGCCTCGATCCGCCCGCCATCGGCGATCAGCGCATAGGGGCGGCTGATCGTGATCTGCCCGCCGGTGCCGGGGCCCGACGAGGTCGCGATGGCCGCCGGGGTCGCCCCGCCCGCAAGCCGCAGGATGCCGGTGTCGGGAAGCTGCAGGTCGATCCGCCCCGCAGCGCCAGCCAGCGAGCTGGTGGTGATCAGACCGCCCGGCCCCAGAGTGATACGCGGCGCGGAAACCATGATGTTGCCCGCTGCGCCGCCGCCGGCTGCGCTGTTGGTGCTGGCAATCTGGCTGCCCGCGCCGGTGATGGTGACCACGCCCGTGGCGCTGACCGCAATCGCGCCCGCGGTCGTCGCGTTGGCAGAGCCCGTGGTGACGCGCGCGCCGGCCTCTAGCAGGATGTCCTTGGCCGCAAGGCTGACGGTCCCCGCCTGTCCCGGAGCCAGATCGGACGCGTCCGACCGGATCTGCGCGCCGCTGCCCAGAGCAATCGTGGTCGCAGCGATGGTGACCGCGCCAGCGTCGCCAAACCCTTCGGTCTCGGTCGAGATGGTGCCGTCGGTGATCTCCAGCCGTTCGCCCGCATCGATCCGGATCGTGCCCGCGCGGCCCGGCCCCGGCGTGACGATGAACGCCGTCTGCTCCTCGTCGAGCAGATTCAGCGCCCGCGCGGCCGAGGTGATCGCACCGCCCTCGGCAATGGTCGCCCGCCCCGCGCGGATGATGATGTCGCCGGCATTGCCAAAGCTGCTCGACGACGTCGAGATTTCGGTGCCCATACCGATGACGTCGAGCCTGCCGGTCTCGATCAGGATGCTGCCCGCAGAGCCGGTGTAGTCGTTGATGTCTACGATTTCCTGGGGGCGCGGGATCTGCGTTTCGGACGAGATCGATGGCCCGCCCATCATGTTGATCATCCGGATCGCGCCCGCGCGGATGGTGATCGAACCGGCATCGCCCAGCCCCTGGCTGACCGACTGGATCCCGCCGAAACCGGTCATGTCGAGCAATCCGCGCACGGTGATGTCGATCGACCCGGCCGCGGTCGAGCTTGCGGTACCGGTCGAGATCAGCCCCGTGCCGATCGCCATCGAGTCGGCGCGGATGGTGATGCTCCCTGGCCCCGATGCGGTGCTCGACTGGCTCTGCGCGAGGATCAACCCTGTGCTGTCAATCTCGATCCGGCCCGCATCGATGACGATGTTGCCCGTGGTGCCGGTGGGCATGGTGTCGCCGCTGGACTGGAACAAGGTGGTCGACAGCAGCCCGATGTCGGTGATCCGCAGCAGCCCTGCCCGCACTATGATGTCGCCCACCGACCGCCCCGGACCGGACAGCCCGGTGGCGGTGACGCTGCCGCCTTCGATATGGACAAGATCGCCATAGAGCGTGATCGTGCCACCGCCGCCCGCCAGCTTTGATTCGGTGCGGATTGCCCCTCTCTCGCGCACGAACAGTGTGCCCGCACGAACCCGGACGTCGCCTGCGCGTTCGTCCAGCCCGTCGATGCCGCTGACGCGCAGCTCGCCGCTCACCAGATCGACCAGATCGGCGCGGATATCGATCGCGGGCCGCTCGGTGGCGCTGGTCGTCACCCCGATCTCGCTGAAGGTATCGAGCCGCAGGCTGCCCGCGGCCAGCGCGACATGGCCGCCGGTGTCGATGAAGATGCGGCTGTCGTCGAGATCGATGCGTCCGCCGCGAAGGCCCTGGTCGGGCGCTGCGGATATCCCGACATTGCCCCGCCCCTGCCCCACCGCGCGCAGCGCAAGCGTGCTCGCGGCAAGGCTTGCGCTGGCAAATGTGATGTCGCTGGCGTTCAGCGTCAGCCGGCCTGCCGCCACCCCCCGCGCCAGCCCGTCGCCCAGCTCTCCGGTGGCGAGGAACGCGATCGGCTGGTTGTTGCCGCCCAGAAAGCCGAAGCGCGCAGGGTCTGCCATGCTGAAGGTCGATCCCGACGCTGTGCCCGATACCAGCACGGTACCGTCAGCAAAACCGAGCTGGTGCGCGGTCGAAAAATGCGCGGTGCCGCCGACATCGACGAACGCGCCATCGCCGAAGACGATGCCCGCCGGGTTGATGAAGTAAAAGTCCGCCCCCGGGATCGCGCTCGCATCGATCGTCCCGCCGATGAACGAGCGCTCGCCGCCGGTGACCCTGTTGATGACGTTGCGGATGGTCGCTGCATCGCTCGCGCTCCAGCGCGCAATGTCGCCGGGGCCCAAGCTGAAGCGCGCAAAGCTGTGGAACAGGTTGTCGCCGGCGCGCACCCCGCCGCCGATCGTTGTGGTCGCGCCGTCAGTAGCGGAGGTCGTGCCCGTGGTGAGCGAGGGCAGCGTATCGGGGGCGATCGCGGTCTGCGTGGTCAACGCGTCCTGCGCCGCCACCGGCACCGCGCCCGCTGCAAGCGCCAGCGCCGCACTAGCGATCAGCCAGCGCCTCATCGCCAGCTCCCCACCAGAGTAAACGCGCTCCAGATGCCGGGATCGGCCCATTGCCCGTCGAGCCCGCGCGCCAGATCGACCTGCGCCATCTGCAGCGCACGAGCCCGGCCGACGCCCGCGCGGTAATGCGTGTAGAACGCCTCCATCAGCGCCGCGGTGCCCGCATCATCGACCTCCCACAAAGATGCCAGCGCGCTCGACGCGCCCGCCTCGACCGCTGCGCCTGCCAGCCCCATCGCCTGGTCGTCATCGCCCACCGCGGTCTCGCAGGCGCTGAGCACCAGCAGCTGCAGCGCTTCGCCGCGCAGCTGGTTGGCGCTCAGCATCGCGCGCAGATTCGGCAGCGTGATCGCCTCGCCATTGGCGACGATGAACGAGCGTTCCGTGCGGCCGTTGAACGCGGCATGCGTGGCCAGATGCAGCACGCTCGCCGGACGCCGCGCCAGCGCGCCTGCGAGCGATGCGCGGTTGAAATCGGTGAGCAGCACGCCGTCGCTGCCCGCCGCCATCGCCGCCTCCGCCGCGGTGCCCTCCAGCCTGCTGAACCGCCCGACGGCAAGCTCCATCTCCTTTTCCAGCGAGGCTGCGATGATCGACGGGTCGGCATCGCGCCTGCCGGGCGCAGCAAAGCTGAGCGCGGGGACCACCGCAAGCTGCACCTGCTCCATCAGGAAGGTGCCCTTCGCATCCATCAGCGCGGCAAAGCTGATCTGGCGCAGCGCCCCATCGGGAACGATCACCAGCGTGCCGCCGGGCTGCAACTGGTTTGCGATCGGAGCGATCAGCGCCGCATAAAGCGCGCGCGATGCCGCCTCCCAGTCGCTGCTCTCGCCGCTCAGCGATGCCGTCATCCGCTGCGCGAGCGCGGTGATCTGGGCGCGGTTGATGCTGCGGTCGGGCGGCATCCGGCGATAGCGGCGCTCGCCCGCCCCCGTGCCCTGACCGCCGGTGGCGTAGATAAGCTCGACCCGGTCTTCGAGCAGCAGTGGATAGAGCAATATCTCGCCCGGCTGCAGATCGGCAGGCGTCACCGGATTGCGCAGCGGCACGCATTCGGCGCCCAGGCTGTTCTGCAGTTCGGCCGAGCGATAGGCCTCTGCGATCCGCTGCGCCTGCCCCAGCGTGTTTGCATCATCCCCCGCGAATGCGAGCGTGGTGGCGATCGCTCGCTCGAACACCGGGCGCACCACCAGATCGAACCGGCTTTCCTCGCTCAAGGGATCGACCGGCATCAGTATGGTGCGCACCCGCTCGAGCGCGCGATACGCGGCGAGCACATGCTCGCCCGCGCGTTCGGGCTCGGCATCGGCGAGGGTGAGCGTGTATTGCGGCAGATGCTGGGGAAGCGGCTGCTGGCTTTCGAGGAACACCGCCTTGCGCAGCGCCGCACGCGCTGCCGCGCCCTCGCCGTGAGCCAGCGCGATCCGCCCCTGCAGCGCGGCAAGCGTGGCTGCATCACCCGATCCTGTCTGTACCAGATAGGCGTATGATTTTACGCTATCACGAACCATATCGGTGTTGCACAGCCCCGCATCGCACGCCAGCATCAGCAGAGCGCGAAGCAATGCAGCGCGTTCGGATGTGTCCGCGATGCTGGCCACCGAATTGATGCCCGTCGCCAGATGCGCCGCAGCATCGGCCCTGCGCGCCTTTTCCAACCGCGCCAGCCGCAGCGCGGAGAGCGCCGTCAGCCGCGCATCGCCCGCCTGCTCGGCGCGGTTGAGCGCACAGGCAAAGGCGGCCTCCAGCCTGCGGCCGCCTGCCTCGCCAATTGCTGCAGGATCACCGCATCCAGCCACGGACCGTGTCTCGCCCGCGCGCCGGATGTCGCCGCCGCGCTTGCGCACGCCTGGCTGGCTGGGCGGCGCGCCACCGGCCTGGGCCAGCGCTGCCTCCCACGCGGCGCGCGCGGCGAGAGGAGCGTCGCCCGCACGGTCCGCCAGCATCAGCGCGGTGCGCAGAAAATCCTGCGCGCGCGACTGGCTGCCCGAGCGCGCGCGGCGCATCGCCTCGCCCGCGACGAGGCAATATTCCGCGATCTGCCGGGTGTCGGCAGCCGCTGGCGCTGAAAGATCCGCCGGAGCGTCGAGCAGCAGCGCGAGCGCTGCATCGGCGCCATCCGTGCCGCCGCGCATCAGCGTTCGGGCCCGGTCGGTCTGCTCTGGCAGCGAAAGGGCAGCACCGGCGGCAGGCGCTGCGGCCTCGCACAGTGCGATCACCTGCGGCACGGAGGGCGCAGCCTCGCCCGCACCGCCCAGCGCAGCCACCATCATCCATGTCTGCAAGATCGCCATCGCGCGTGTGCCCTCAACCCGTTGCAGAATAACCGGTTTTACAAATGGTGAGAACGGCCAATTTCGCGGCGGCTGCGCCAGGCTTTATGACCCGAGCAATCCCTTGAGCCGGTACAGCGCCTCCAGCGCATCGCGCGGGCTGAGATTGTCGACATCGATCCCCGCCAGCGCCTCGCGCAGCGCATCGACCGGTTCGGGCTCCTTGGCGAGCGCGGCGGCGAACAGCGGCAGATCATCGAGCCCCGCGGCTAGCCCTCCGGTCGCCTGGCGCCCGGCCTCAAGCTTGGCCAGCACCGTTTTCGCGCGCGCCACCACCACGGGCGGCACCCCCGCCAGCTTGGCGACGGCAAGGCCATAGCTTCGGTCCGCCGGGCCATCGGCAAGCTCGTGCAGCAGCACCAGATCGCCCTTCCATTCGCGCGCGCGGACATGGTGCAGCGACAGCGCATCGAGCCGGTCAGTGAGCCGGGTGAGCTCATGATAGTGCGTCGCGAACAGGCAGCGGCAGCGGTTGGTATCGTGCACCGCCTCGGCAATCGCCCAGGCCAATGCAAGCCCGTCATAGGTTGAGGTGCCGCGCCCGACCTCGTCGAGGATCACGAAAGAGCGTTCGGTCGCCTGGGAGAGGATCGCTGCGGTCTCGACCATCTCGACCATGAAGGTCGAGCGGCCACGCGCCAGATTATCCGATGCGCCCACCCGGCTGAACAGTCGGTCGACGATACCGACCCGCGCCGAGCGCGCAGGAACGAACGCGCCCGCCTGCGCGAGCAGCACGATCAGCGCGGTCTGGCGCAGAAAGGTCGACTTGCCGCCCATGTTCGGTCCCGAGACCAGCCACAGCCGGTCGCGCTCGGACAGCGCGCAGTCATTGGCGACGAACGCCTGGTCCTGCTTGCGCAACGCCGCCTCGACCACAGGATGGCGTCCGGCTTGAATCGCGATGCACGGTTCCTGCGTCAGTTCAGGGCAGGCATAATCGCCTTCTGCGGCCATCGCGGCATGGCCGGCTGCGACATCGATCCGCGCGAGCGCGGCTGCGGTGCGGGCAATCGCGTCGCGGGCTGCGACCACCTCCTCGCACAGCGCTTCGAAATGCGCTTCCTCTGCCGCCAGCGCATGACCGCCCGCCTGCGCGATGCGCATCGCCTCGTCGTGCAACGCGGGCGAATTGAACCGCACCGCGCCCGCCATCGTCTGGCGGTGGGCAAAGCCGCTGTCGGGCTTCATCAGCGCATCCGCGCGCGCCGCTGGCACCTCGATGAAATAGCCGAGCACCGCGTTGTGGCGGATCTTGAGCGCCTGCACGCCGGTCGCCGCCTTGTAGTCCGCCTCGAGCGCGGCAATCGCGCGGCGAGCGTTGCCCGAGGTGTCGCGCAGCGCATCGAGCGCCGCGTCATAGCCGCGCGCGACATAGCCGCCCTGGCCGCGCTCGGTCGGCGGGCTTTCGACCAGAGCGCGCTGCAGATGCTCGACCAAAGCGCCGTGGCCCTGCATATCGGGGAGCAGCGCCTTGAGCAACGGCGGCAAGTCATCGCCGCGCGCCAGCCGTTCGCGCAGGGTCCGCGCGGCGCTCAGGCCATCGCGCAATTGGCCCAGATCGCGGGGGGAGCCGCGTCCCGCCACCACCCGGCCCAGCGCGCGCGCCAGATCGGGAATCGCCTTCAGGGCATCGCGCACGCCGTCGCGGCGCAGCGAATCCTCGTGAAACCATTGCACCAGCGCCAGCCGGTCGCGGATCGCGGCGATGTCGGTGAGCGGCGCGCCCAGATCGCTGGCGAGCAGCCGTGCGCCTGCGCCGGTAACGGTGCGGTCGATCGCATGCACCAGCGACCCTGCGCGCCCGCCCTGCTGGCTGGTGAGAATCTCGAGGCTCTCGCGGGTTGCGGCATCGACCGCCATATGCTGCGCAACCTCGTGCCGCCGCGGCGGAGCAAGGAACGGCATGTTTCCGCGAGAGACATGCTCGAGATAGGCCATCAGCCCGCCCGCTGCTGCGAGCTCCGCGCGGCTGAAGCTGCCGAAGCCATCGAGCGTTGCGACGCCGAAATGTGCCTTGAGCCGCCGTTCGCCTTCGATGCTGCTGAATGCGCCTGAGGGCCGCAGGATGGCATTATCGGTGAACGGGTCGGTGCGATCGGACTGGATGAGTTCGCTTGCGGAAAGCCGCGCGATCTCCGCGGACAGATCGTCGGCGCTCGCCTGCATCAGCTCGAACCTGCCGGTCGAGATATCGCACATCGCCAGGCCATAGCTGCCCTCGGCGCTGGCCAATGCGACCAGCCGGTTTTCGCTGCGCGAATCGAGCAAGGATTCCTCGGTCAGCGTGCCAGCGGTGACGAAGCGGACGATCGCGCGCGCGACCAAAGCCTTCGATCCGGCACGCGCCTTGGCCTCGGCGGGCGTTTCGGTCTGTTCGGCAATCGCGACGCGGTGGCCAGCCTTGATCAGCCGTGCGAGGTACCCCTCGGCGCTGTGCACGGGCACACCGCACATCGGCACCGGATCGCCGCCATGCGCCCCGCGCGAAGTCAGCGCGATATCGAGCGTTGCCGCCGCCGCCTTGGCATCATCGAAGAACAGTTCGAAGAAATCGCCCATCCGATAGAACAACAGGCAATCGGGCGCCTCAGCCTTGAGCGCATGATATTGCGCCATCATCGGCGTGGGGGCGGGGTCTGGAGGTGCTGCGCTCATCTGGCTTCAACTAGCCGAGCGGGTGGATGGGTGGAAGGGGCGAAGTCTTCTTTAAATCCTCCCCGAGCTTGTCTCGGGGAGGGGGACCATCCGCAGGATGGTGGAGGGGAAGCGGGATCGTGCATGATTTGCGGGAAGCACAATCTCGCTTCCCCTCCACCACCCGCTGCGCGGGCGGTCCCCCTCCCCCAGCGAGCTGGGGGAGGATTTGATCGCCTTACGCAGCCACCATTGCCCCAACCTTCAGATCCTCCGCGACGAACGCGGCGCAGCGTTCGCCGATCATGATGCTCGGAGCGTTGGTGTTGCCGCTGACGATCTTGGGCATGATGCTGGCATCGGCGACATACAGCCCCTCGACCCCGCGCAGCTTGAGCCTGGGATCGACCACGCTGGCTTCGTCCGAACCCATGCGGCAGGTGCCGACCGGGTGATAGACGGTGTCCGCGCGGTTGCGGATCAGGGTGTCGAGCGCCGCGTCGTTATACAGATCCACCGGATGGCGATCGACCGGGTTGTAATCCGACATCGGCGGGGTTTCGAAGATGCGGTGCATGAAGCGAACGCCTGCGCGCAGTACCGCCATGTCGCGATCGTCAGCGAGGAAATTGGGATCAATCCGAGGCGGGGCTGCGGGGTCGGCGCTGTTCAGCGTCACCGTGCCCTTGCTCTCGGGGCGCAGCACGCAGGCGTGGCACGAAAAGCCATGGCCCTTGACGTTCTCGCGGCCATGGTCCTCGAGCACCGCGGGCACGAAGTGGAACTGCACGTCGGGCGCTGGCGCATCGGGCATCACCTTCCAGAAGCCGCCTGCTTCGGCCCAGCAGGTGGTGAGGATGCCGGTGCGCTTGCGGCGATGTTCCACCACCGCGCGCGCCATGCGCATCGTCCCGGCGAGCGAGCTGCCAAAGCTGTCGTTCGACTTGGTGGCAAAGCCCGAGACATAGTCGATATGGTCCTGCAGGTTCGCGCCCACCTCGGCGCGGTCGGCGAGCACCGGGATACCGTGCTGCCTGAGCATGGCCGCAGGGCCTATCCCCGACAATTGCAGGATCTGCGGCGACCCGAAAGCGCCGGCCGACAGCACGACTGCGCCGCGCGCGAACACCTGCACCACCTTGCCGGCGCGCTCATATTCCACTCCGCGTGCGCGGCCATCCTGGATGATGATCCGGCGAACCAGCGCGTGGGTTCGCACGTCCAGATTGGCGCGATCCCGGGCGGGCTCGACATAGGCGCGCGAGGCGCTCCAGCGTTCGCCATCCTTCTGCGTGGTCTGGTAGATGCCGAAGCCTTCCTGCCGGGCCCCGTTGAAATCGGAGTTGAGCGGCAGCTGCAGCCGACGCGCCGCCTCGACAAAGGCGTGGCTGCCGGGGTTGGCCCATTTCTGGTCGACCACCGACAGCGGGCCATCCCCGCCATGATGCGCGTCGAACTCCTTCGAAGAGCCTGCGCGGGAATTTCCTTCGGACTTGCGGAACCAGGGCAGCACATCCTTGTGGCTCCAGCCGGTTGCGCCCAGCGTTTCCCAATTGTCGTAATCCCAGGCGTTGCCGCGGATATAGACCATCGCGTTGATCGCCGACGATCCGCCCAGCCCGCGCCCGCGCGGCTGATAGCCGGTGCGCCCGTTGAGGCCCGGCTGGGGGACGGTATCGAACTTCCAGTTGGTGTTGGCAGGGAGGAAGGGCATGAACCCAGGGGTCTTGACCCGCACCCCATTGTTGCGGCCGCCAGCCTCGATCAGGCAGACCGACAGCGAAGCGTCCTCGCTCAGCCGTCCGGCAACCGCGCACCCGGCGGACCCGCCACCGATGACGATGATGTCAAATTCGTTCATGCTCTCTCCTTTGGGGCTCTTCTTTGTCGGCCCTCTCGATTCAGGTCATTCACTCGGCAGGGGTCAGGCTCCCACCGGGATAGGGTTCGCCCGGATCGCTGCGCCGCTGCTGGCGCGCGGCCCAGGCCGATTTGATCGTATCGCTGGTCTCGCGGCTGCCATCATGGCTCCAGCCCGGCGGGCGCAGCAGATAATTGAGCTTGTTGCCAATCCCCGGCGCGCTCCACATGTCGCGGGCGATGGCGATCCATTCATGGAACGCCGCCCACAGCACGTTGAAGCTGCCCAGCTGCTTGACGATGCCATAATGGATCGGCTCATCGTCGCGCTCGGGCACGAAGGTGCCGAACATCCTGTCCCAGATGATGAAGACCCCGGCATAGTTCGAATCGAGATAGCGCGGGTTGATCGCGTGGTGGACGCGGTGGTGAGAAGGCGTGTTCATCACCGCCTCGAACCAGCCCGGCATCCGCTTGACCGCCTCGGTGTGGATCCAGAACTGATAGATCAGGTTCAATCCGCCGCAGAACGCCACCATCAGAGGATGGAAACCCAGCCAGAACAGCGGCAGTCCGATCAGCAATCCGGGGGTAAAGAAGCCGGTCCAGGTCTGCCGCAGGGCGGTCGAAAGGTTATAGTGCTGGCTCGAATGGTGGATGACATGCGCCGCCCACATCCAGCGGACGCGGTGAGCCAGCCGGTGCGACCAGTAATAGGCGAAATCGTCGAGCACGAACGCGACCGGCCACGCCCACCACACCCAGCCGATGTCGAAGATGCGATGCTCATAGACCCACAAGGCGATCAGCAGCGCAAGCCCGCCGGTCAGCGCACCGGCGACCGTGCTGCCCAGCCCCAGCGCCAGCGATGTCAGCGTGTCGCGCGGCTCATAGGCTCTGCGGTCGCGCCGCCGCACCCACCATATCTCGATCAGGATCAGCAGCACGAATGCCGGGATCGCGAGCTCGGTCGGGTTGGGCAGATCGGCCATGGACGCCTGCTTACATCATTGTCAGCAGCTTGTCTTCATCCTGTTTCGAAAGGCTGAGTGAAACATGTCCGAAGCGCGGATCGCCGGTTTCCACCTTCCACCCCCCGCTGCAGCGGTGCGCGCGCAAGGGCTTTGCGAGCACCCGCCCGGCGCAATGCGCGCCGTGCCGCTTCAACAGGACGATGCGCCCGTCGGTGCCTTCGATCAGCGCCGCCTCGCCATCGCCCGACATCAGCACCGGCCCCGATTCGAACCCCGCGATCTGCTCTTCGGCGATCCGCGCGGCGTCGGCAACATCACCGATCCGGTTCTCGCCCAGCTGAAGCAGCCAGACCAGTCCTGCAACCGCAAGGATTGCAGCCAGCGATGCGAACAGCAGCATCAGGTTCATCGGCGATCGTCCCCCAACCGTGGCCGGGTCTGTGCCCGGTCCTCGCGGCGATGATAGCACCTTGCGCGGCCTCATGAAAAGCATGCCACGCACCGGCAGGGGTTGATTTGTGGCGGGCCCCGTGACTACGGCTCGCGCACGGAATTTGACAGATAGGAAAATCACACCGTGGCCGACGTTGAACAGTTGCAGCAGGACTATCTGGCGCAGATCGCCGGCGCAGACCTTGCGGGCCTCGAAGAGATCCGGATCGCCGCTTTGGGCAAGCAGGGCGCGATCTCCGGGCTGCTCAAGACGCTGGGGCAGATGAGCGCCGAGGAGCGGCAGGAACAGGGCCCGCGGATCAACGGCGCGCGCGAGGCGGTAACCGCCGCGATCACTGCCCGCAAGGACGCGCTGGAGAGCGAAGCGCTCAACGCCCGCCTTGCCGCCGAAGCCATCGACCTCACACTGCCCGCCGCCGCCACGCCGCAGGGTTCGGTGCACCCGGTCAGCCAGGTGATGGACGAGCTTGCCGAGATCTTCGCCGACCTCGGCTTTGCGGTCGCCACCGGACCCGAGATCGAATCGGGCTGGTACAACTTCACCGCATTGAACATGCCCGAGACGCATCCGGCGCGCGCGATGCACGATACGTTTTACTTCCCCGACCGCAACGCGGCTGGCGAGGAGATGCTGCTGCGCACCCATACCTCGCCGGTGCAGATCCGCACGATGATGGCGCAGAAGCCGCCGATCCGCATCATCGCGCCGGGCCGCACCTATCGCAGCGATTCGGACGCGACCCACACCCCGATGTTCCATCAGGTCGAGGGGCTGGTGATCGACAAGGGCATCACGATGGCGCACCTCAAATGGACGCTCGAAACCTTCGTGAAGGCGTTCTTCGAGCGCGACGACATCGTGCTGCGGCTGCGCCCGAGCTATTTCCCGTTCACCGAGCCCTCGGCCGAAGTCGATGTCGGCTTCACGGTCGAGAAAGGCCGCCGCGTGATCGGCGGTGATCCCACCGGCCCCAACGGTGGCTGGATGGAGATCCTGGGCAGCGGCATGGTCAACCCCAAGGTGATCGAGCATTGCGGGCTCGACCCCGACGAGTGGCAGGGCTTTGCCTTTGGCTGTGGCATCGATCGGCTGGCGATGCTGAAGTACGGCATGGACGACCTGCGCGCGTTCTTCGACGGCGATCTGCGCTGGCTGAAGCATTACGGCTTCTCGTCGCTCGATGTCCCCACTTTGAGCGGAGGAGTCGGCGCATGAAGTTCACATTGTCCTGGCTCAAGGAGCATCTCGATACCGATGCTTCGCTTGCCCAGATCACCGACCGCCTCACCGCGATCGGGCTGGAATTGGAAGGCGTCGAAAACCCCGCCGACGTGCTGCGCCCGTTCAAGGTCGCGCGCGTCATCGAGGCAGGCCCGCACCCCAATGCGGACAAGCTCCGGCTGCTCAAGGTCGATGACGGGTCGGGCACGCCTTGGCAGGTCGTTTGCGGCGCGCCCAATGCGCGTCAGGGTCTGGTCGGGGTGTTCGGGCCTCCGGGGACCTATGTCCCGGGGCCTGCCTTCACGCTCAAGCCCGCGAAGATCCGCGATGTCGAAAGCTTCGGCATGATGTGCTCGTACCGCGAGCTCGAAATGGGCGAGGATCACGACGGCATCATCGAACTGCCCGAAGATGCGCCGGTCGGCACCAGCTTTGCCGATTATGCCGGGCTCGACGATCCGGTGATCGACGTTTCTGTTACCCCCAACAAGCAGGATTGCATGGGCGTGCGCGGCATCGCGCGCGATCTGGCCGCCTCGGGCATCGGCACATTGAAGCCCTTAGTGATCGCCGATGTCCCGCGTGTCGGCGCTGGCCCCGATGTGCGCACCGAGGATGCGGACGGCTGCCCGGCGTTCTACGGCTGCACCGTCACCGGCGTCACCAATGGCGTCGCACCCGACTGGATGCAGGCGCGGCTGAAGGCCGTGGGGCAGAAGCCGATCTCGACGCTGGTCGATATCACCAACTATGTGATGATCGATCTGGGCCGCCCGTTGCATGTCTATGACATCGGCACGCTCTCGGGCGGGCTGGTCGCGCGCAAGGCGAAGGGCGGCGAAGAGGTGCTCGCGCTAAACGGCAAGACCTACACGCTGGATGCCAGCATGACTGTGATCGCCGACAGCGCCCAGGTCCACGATATCGGCGGGATCATGGGCGGCGAGCATTCGGGCGTCGCCGAGACCACCACCGACGTACTGATCGAGTGCGCCTATTTCGACCCCGAGCATATCGCACGCACCGGGCAGAAGCTAATGCTGACCTCGGACGCGCGCCAGCGTTTCGAGCGCGGGGTGGACCCTGCGTTTCTGGACGATGGGCTGGCGATCGCCACCGCCTATGTCACACAATTGTGCGGCGGCACGGCGAGCGAGATCACCCGCGCCGGGGCGGCTCCGGCTGAGCCGCGCACGGTATCCTACGACCCGGCCTATTGCGCCGCGCTCGGCGGCATCGATGTGGCGGCGAACGAGCAGAAGGCGATCCTCGAGCGCCTGGGCTTCGGTATCGACAGCAGCGCTACCCCCTGGACCATCACCGTCCCGACATGGCGGCGCGATGTCGCAGGCAAGGCGGATATCGTCGAGGAAGTGGTGCGGATCACCGGGATCGATGCGATCCCATCGACCCCGCTGCCGCGCCTGCCCGGTGTCGCCAAGCCCACCGCCAGCCCCGCGCAGCTGCAGGAGCGGCGCGTGCGCCGTCTGGCGGCGGCGCGCGGGCTCAACGAGGCGGTCAACTGGTCGTTCATTTCGGAGAAGGAAGCAGCTCCCTTCGGCGGCGGCGACTGGACACTCGCCAACCCGATCAGCGAGGACCTCAAGGTCATGCGGCCCTCATTGCTGCCCGGTCTGCTGTCGGCGGCAAAGCGCAATCTCGATCGCGGCGCGGGTTCTGTCCGGCTGTTCGAGATCGGACGGCGCTATTTCAAGGCGGAAGATGGCACCAGCCTCGAACGCGCGACGCTGGGCATCGTGCTTGCTGGCGACAAGGTCAGCCGCGACTGGCGCAGCGGCAAGGCGCAGGCGTTCAGCGCGCATGACGTGAAGGCCGAAGTGCTGGCGCTGCTCGATGCCGCGGGCGCGCCTGCCGCCAAGCTGATGGACTTCGCGCCCGACGCGGCAGGCCCCGGCGATCACTATCATCCAGGCCAGGCGGCGACGCTGCGGCTTGGGCCCAAGAACGTGCTCGCCGCCTATGGCACGCTGCACCCCGGGACCGCCAAGGCGTTCGGCTTCAAGCCGGTGCATGGCGCGGTGATGGTCGCCGAGCTGTTCCTCGACGGCATTCCGCTCAAACCGCGTGGGTCTGCGATGCGCGAGGCCTATGCGCCGCCCGCGCTGCAGGCCGTGACCCGCGACTTCGCGTTCCTCGTCGATGCTGGCGTGCCGGCGGGCGATCTGGTGCGCGCAGTCAAAGGCGCGGACAAGAAGCACATCACCGATGCCCGCGTGTTCGACAGCTTCGCAGGCGCCGGCGTGCCCGAAGGCAAGCTCTCGCTCGCGATCGAGGTCAGCTTGCAGCCGGTGGACAAGAGCTTTGCCGACGAGGAGCTGAAAGCCATTGCCGACGCGATCGTCAAGGCGGCGGCGAAGCTCGGGGCGGAGCTGCGTGGCTGACCTGGTTTCCCTTCGCTCGGACACGCTGACCGCCAGCATCGCCCCGCTGGGCGCGGAGCTGTGGTCGCTGGCCGATGCGCAGGGCCGCCAGCTGATGACCGATGCCGACCCGGCGTTCTGGAGGGGACGCGCGCCTTTGCTGTTCCCGATCGTCGGTGCGCTCGCCGGGGACCAATATCGGCTGGGCGACCGGACGTTCAGCATGGCCAAACACGGCTTTGCCCGCCGGTCGGAGTTTGCGCTGATCGAGGCGGACCCGCAGAATGCGCTGTTCCGGCTGGAGGCGAGCGACGCTACCCGCGCGCACTATCCGTTCGAATTCCGGCTCGACATGGGCTTTGCGCTCAATGGCGCGACGCTGGCGATGACCGCGACGGTCAGCAACTTGGGCGATGTGCCGATGCCGTTCAGCTTCGGCTATCACCCCGCCTTCGCCTGGCCCCTGCCTTTTGGCGGCGCGGCGGAGGATCACCGCGTGGTGTTCGAACGCGACGAGCCCGCGCCCATCCGGCGGCTGGACCTGGCGACGGGTCTGGTCTTGCCCGAAACGCAGCCCAGCCCGGTGGTGGGCAACATCTACGCGCCCACTCACTTCGATTTCGAAGCCGATGCGCTGATCTGGGACCAGCTCGCCAGCCGCTCGCTCATCTATGGCGTCCCCGGCCAGCCGCGCCTGCGGATCGATTTCCCCGATACGCCGATGCTGGGCATCTGGCAGAAACCCGGTGCGCGCTATCTGTGCATCGAACCCTGGGCCGGGATTGCCGACCCGCTCGGTTTCGCTGGCGACTTCTCCGAAAAACCCGGCGTGATGACGCTCGCTGCGAACGCACAGCAGCGTTTGCGGATGGATGTGACGCTGCTAGAGAGCTAGCCGTCCCCGACGGTCCCCTGCGAAGGCAGGGGCCCATCATCTGCCCTCGCACCCGGATGCACCATCCGGAGATGGGTCCCCGCCTTCGCGGGGAACCAGTTTAGTAGCAAAGCCCCGACCATGACCGCCCTCAACCGCCGCACCTTCGCCATCATCTCGCATCCTGACGCGGGCAAGACCACGCTCACCGAAAAGCTGCTGCTCACCGGCGGCGCGATCCATCTGGCGGGCGAGGTCAAGGCACGCGGCGCTGCCCGGCGCGCCCGGTCGGACTGGATGAAGATCGAGCAGCAGCGCGGCATCTCGGTCACCTCGTCGGTGATGACCTTCGAGCGCAAGGGCATCACCTTCAACCTGCTCGACACGCCGGGGCATGAAGACTTCTCCGAAGACACCTATCGCACGCTGACCGCGGTCGATTCGGCGATCATGGTGATCGACGCCGCCAAGGGCATCGAGCCGCAGACGCGCAAACTGTTCGAGGTCTGCAGGCTGCGCAGCGTTCCGATCATCACCTTCGTCAACAAGGTCGACCGCGAGGGGCGCGATCCGTTCGAATTGCTCGACGAGGTCGCAGACGCGCTCGCGCTCGACGTGTGCCCGATGAGCTGGCCGGTCGGCATGGGCGGGCAGTTCGAAGGGGTTTACGACTTCGCGCGCAACCAGCTGATGCAGCCCAGCGGGCCAAGCCGCGAATATGACGACAAGCCCGCGCAGTTCGCCGGCATCGACGACCCGAAGCTCGCCGACGTCCTGTCGGCGCAGGCCCTCGCGCGGCTGACCGAGGAGGCTGAGCTCGCCCAAGGCGGCTATGCCAGCTTTGATCTGGAGGCCTATCGCCATGGCGACCTGACCCCGGTCTATTTCGGATCGGCGCTCAAGCGCTTCGGCATCGAGGAGCTGATCAACGCGATCGCCGACCATGCCCCGCCGCCGCGCAGCCAGCCCGCGCAACCCGAAGCGGTGGAGCCGACGCGCAAGGACGTCACCGGCTTCATCTTCAAGGTGCAGGCCAATATGGACCCGCAGCACCGCGACCGCATCGCCTTCATGCGGCTGGTTTCGGGCACGTTCAAGCGCGGCATGAAATTGGTCCCATCGGGCCATGGCAAGCCGATTGCGGTGCACTCGCCGATCCTGTTCTTCGCGCAGGACCGCGAGCTGGCCGACGAGGCTTTGCCCGGCGACATCATCGGCATCCCCAACCACGGCACCTTGCGGGTGGGCGACACCCTGTCCGAAAAGAACGACGTGCGCTTCACCGGCCTGCCCAACTTTGCGCCCGAAATCCTGCGCCGCGTGCAGCTCAAGGACCCCACCAAGACCAAGCAGCTTCGCAAGGCGCTCGACGACCTGTCCGAAGAGGGCGTGATCCAGGTGTTCTATCCCGAGATCGGCAGCCAGTGGATCGTCGGCGTCGTCGGCCAGCTCCAGTTCGAGGTGCTGATCAGCCGTCTCGAGGCCGAATACAAGGTCGAAGCGGTGCTCGAAATGTCGCCGTTCGATACCGCGCGCTGGATCACCGGCCCTGCCGATGCGCTCGAGGCGTTCAAGCGCATCTCGATGAACAACCTGGCCAAGGACCGCGACGGCAACCCGGTGTTCATGGCGCGATCGGCCTGGGACATCGGCTATCAACAGGAAAAGAACCCCGACATCGCGTTCAGCGCCACCCGCGAGCGTTGAGGGGACTGTTGCGACGGCGAGCTCCGCGCTAGAGCAGGCTATGCAGTCGCGCACCAAGGTCTCTCCCGACACCATCAAGCACATCGTTGAAGAGGCGAGCACCATCGCCGTGACCGCGTTTGCGCGCGCCGGGGGCGATCTGCAGGTGTGGGACAAGATGCCTGGCGATCCGGTGAGCGAGACCGATCTTGCCGTCGACAATTTCCTGCGTGATCGCCTCGGCGCGCTGGTCCCCGATGCCGGCTGGCTGTCGGAAGAGACCGCCGACGACGTGTCGCGGCTCGATTGCGGCCGGATCTGGCTGGTCGATCCGATCGACGGTACCCGCGATTTTGTGCGCGGCCGCACCGGCTGGGCGATATCGGTCGCTTTGGTCGAGGACGGGCATGTGGTGATGGGCGTGCTCGCCGCCCCTGCACGGGGCGAATACTGGATCGGCGCGCGCGGGCGCGGCGCATTCCTCAACGGCAAAAGGCTCAAGGCCAGCCGCCGCACCGAATTTCCCGGATCGCGCGTACCCACCGACAGCCTGCCCAAGGCGGACATCGACCTGACCGTGGTCGAAAAGCCCAACAGCATCGCACTGCGCATGGCGATGGTCGCCGACGACCGCGCCGATCTGCTCGCCACGCTGCGCTGGGGCTATGAATGGGACATCGGCGCCGCCGCGATCATCGCCGAGGAAGCCGGCGCCCGCGTCACCGACGCGCTTGGCCGCGAACTGCGCTTCAACAAGCCCCGCGCCAATGCCTTCGGGGTATTGTGCTGCGCGCCGGATATCCACGACGCTGCGGTCGAGCGGTTGCGCGAACGCGCGGTGCGGTTGTCCGCAGGCGGGGGGTAAAACCAATCTCCCCTACCGCTTGCGGGAGGGGTGGTTGAGGCGCAGCCGAAACCGGGGTGGGCCTGAACAGAAAACTGTGCTCCCGGCCCACCCCGGTTCAGCAAGCTGAACCTGCCCCTCCCGCAAGCGGGAGGGGAGAGCCCTTGCCCTCAAATCGTCGCGATGCGCTTGACCACGCCTTCGTGGTCGTCATCGACCGCCCCGGTGTTCAGGTCCCCGATGTCGATCCAGCACAGGTCGTGGTGGGTAAGCACCCGGCCGTCATGCGCGCGGATCGAGATCGGCTGGATCGCGCGGCGGTCGCGCTCGTCGACCAGCACCGGGTTCGATGGCACGCCGCTTTCCCACTTTTCGCCCCACTGGCGCAGCGCGATCATCGTCGGCAGCAGGTCCAGCCCCTTGTCGGTCAGCCGGTATTCGATCTTGCGGCGGTCATCGACGCATGGGGCGCGCTTGAGGATGCCGCTTTCGACCAGCCGGGTCAGCCGGTTGGAGAGGATGTTGCGCGCGATGCCAAGCTCCTCGAGGAATTCCTCGAAATGGTGCAGCCCGTTGAACGAGGCGCGCAGGATCATGAACGACCATCGCTCGCCCATCGTCTCCAGCGCCTGCGGCAGGCTGCAACAGGCAGCGATCTCAGCAAGCGGTTCGCGCAGTTTGGCAGGAGGGGTCTGGGTCATGGTCATTCAAATCCGTTGCAGGCTGCCATCTTTATCCAAAATTGCGGCAAAGCCAATGAAAATTCAGTTTCTAGTTGCAACTCGAAACCTATTTATGTAGGTAGTGATTCGCAACCTAAATTACACCCCCCGGTTTTCCTCCCCCCGGGACATTGCTGAAAGGACAAACCCCATGCCCCGTTTTACCAAGGCCCTCACCCAGATCGTGTTCATCGCCGCGGCGTCGCTCTCCAGCATGGTGATGCTGCAGGCCAGCACCGCCAGCGCCCAGACCCCCGGCGCCAGCTATTTCAGCGCGGAGCTTGCCGCTCCGGTCGAAAAGACCACCAAGATCATCCAGGGCGTGGTGTGGCAGTGCGAAGGCACGGTCTGCTCGGGCTCGAAGGCGACCTCGCGCCCGGTCAATGCCTGTATCCGCCTCTCCCGCAAGATGGGTGAGGTGACCGCCTTTACAACCCGCAGCGAGCCGATGGCCCAGGAAGACCTGGCCGCCTGCAACGCCAAGGGCTGACCCGTCCGCTTTCCTCCAGCTGGCCGGCGGCGCCCGCGGTTCTCCCACATCCTGGGTGTCCGCCGACCGGCAAACCTTGCGCGCCTGTGCAGACCCTTTGATGGCCCTGCCCGCTTGCCCTGCCCCCGGCCTTTTGGCGAAACGGGGCATGACCCTGCACAGGCGCGTTTTTCTGTTGCATTTGAAGGCAAAGCACCGACATTCAGATGGTGCTGAGACAATATGAACTGGTCGAACGGGTCAAGGAGTACGACCCCGATGCTGATGAGGCGTTGATCAACCGCGCCTATGTGTTTTCGGTCCAGAAGCACGGCAGCCAGAAGCGCGCCAGCGGCGACCCCTATTTCAGCCACCCCATCGAAGTGGCAGGTCTCATGACCGACCTGAAGATGGACGTCGAAACCATCATCACCGCGCTGCTGCACGATACGGTCGAGGACACGCTGACCACGATCGAGGAGATCGAACGCATGTTCGGCCCCAAGGTCGCCGAGATGGTCGATGGCGTGACCAAGCTCTCCAAGATCGAGGCGCAGACCGAAAACGAGCGCGCCGCGGAGAACCTGCGCAAGTTCCTGCTCGCGATGTCCAACGACCTGCGCGTGCTGCTGGTCAAGCTCGCGGACCGGCTGCACAACATGCGCACGCTGCATTTCATCTCGAGTGTCGACAAGCGCAAGCGCATCGCGCGCGAGACGATGGATATCTTCGCCCCGCTCGCAGAGCGCGTGGGCATGTACGAATATATGCGCGAGATGCAGATGCTGGCGTTTCGCGAGCTCGAGCCCGAAGCCTATGACACGATCGTCGGGCGGCTCGACCAGATCAAGGCCAATGGCGAGAACCAGGTCGAAAGCATCGCAGAATCGCTCAAGACCGAGCTTGGCGCACACGGTCTGACGGCGGACGTCAGCGGGCGCGAGAAGCACCCTTATTCGATCTGGCGCAAGATGGCCGAACGCCACGTCTCGTTCGAGCAGATGACCGACATCATCGCCTTTCGCGTGCTCGTCGACAGCATCGACGATTGCTATGCGGCATTGGGCCATATCCACCGCAAGTGGAAGATGATCCCCGGCCGGTTCAAGGACTATATCTCCACCCCCAAGCGCAACGGCTATCGCTCGCTGCACACCGCGATCATCCATGGCCGGTCGATGCGGGTCGAGATCCAGATCCGCACGCATGAAATGCACCGCCAGAGCGAATACGGTCTGGCGGCACACTGGGCGTACAAGCAGGGCGGCACCCGGCCCGATGGCCAGGCGGGGTGGATCCGCGACCTGATCGAGATTCTCGACACCGCGCAGGACGCCGACGAGCTGCTCGAGCATACCCGCATGGCGATGTACCAGGACCGCATCTTCGCCTTCACCCCCAAGGGCGCGCTGCACCAGCTGCCCAAGGGCGCGACCGCGGTGGACTTTGCCTATGCCGTGCACACCAATCTGGGCAACCAGGCGGTGGGCGTGCTGATCAACGGGCGAAACGTGCCGCTGCGCACCGCGCTGTCCAATGGCGATATCGTCGAGATCCTCAAGTCCGAAGGCCAGGAACCACAGACCAGCTGGCTGGGCTTTGTCACCACCGGCAAGGCGCGCGCGGCGATCCGCCGCTATGTCCGCGACAAGGAGCGCGAAGAAACCGCCGCGATGGGCCGGGTGATCTTCGACGAGATCGCCGGGCGGCTGCCGGTCAAGATCGGCAAGAAGGCGCTCAAACAGGCGCTCGAGCGGCTGGAGATGGAGGACGAGACCGATCTTCTCGTCGCGATCGGCACCAACCAGATCACCGACCAGGATCTGATGGACGCGCTGGTCCCCGGCAGCAGCAACGAGATGACCGCGCTGCGCGAGTTCCCGCGCCAGGACCGCGCGATCTCGATCCGCGGGCTGACCCCGGGCGTCGCCTTCCAGTTGGCCGAATGCTGCCACCCGGTTCCGGGCGACCGCATCGTCGGGCTGCGCCGCCAGGGCGAGCATATCGAGGTGCACACCATCGATTGCCTCAACCTTGTCAGCGGGGTGGATGCCGACTGGATCGACCTGTCATGGGAAAGCGATTCCGAAGGCGCGACCGCGCGCATCCGCGCGATCCTCTACAACCGCCCCGGCACGCTCGCCGACATGGCGGGCATCTTCAGCCACCACAAGGCGAACATCGTCAACCTCAAGCTGACCAATCGCGACCAGCCGTTCCACACCTATGAATCCGACCTTGAGGTGCACGATGTTGCGCATCTGATGCAGATCATCATGGCGCTGCGCGCATCGGAATCTGTAGCGCGCGCAGATCGCATCTAGCGAGCCGGATCTAGCGCACGGCCAGACCGCCGCCGCAACTGATGGCGTTCGTGCCGGTCTGGCGTACGGTGCAATCGGGCTTGCCGCCGATCTGGATATCGGCATCGCCCTTCACCGCGATCCGCGCCGGGCCGTTCACCGTCAGCCGCGCGCGCACCGGGCCCTCGCCGATGAATTCGAGCGCGCCGAGCGTCAGCCCGCCGCCTTCGATCAATCCCTCACCCAGCATCACCGCGCGTGCGCGCGCTGCGGTGCCGCCGACCTTGAGGCTGCCGCTGCCGTTGACGTTGATCGCCATCGCATCCGCGGTGACCGAGCCGATCTCGACCGATCCGTTGCCATCCATCGTAGCGCTGGGCCTCGCGCCTGCCAGCCGGTCGATCCGCGCGCTGCCATGACCCAGCACGGTCAGCGACTGCACCGCGCGGGCGCTCAGCCGCACCAGCGGCAGCGTATCGGGCAAGGCCGCGCGCTTGCGCGCCTCCACCGGGGCGTTGCGCCGTGCGCGGCGGATGTACAGCGTGCCGCCCTGCACCTTCAGGCTCAACGCCTCCAGCGCGCGCGGATCGCCGCTGGCCAGCGCAAAGGGCGCGGCATCCGAGCTGATCTCGACCGCGACATCGCCCTCGATGCGGACCTTGTCGAACCCCGACAGCGTGAAGCGCCGTTCGGCCGCCTCGGCACTGCCCAGCCCGGCAAGACAGCCCGGCAGCGCCGCCAGCGCGATCACAAGAGCCTTCATGCGCGCGCTTCCCCCATCTCGATCCACCCCAGAAAACGGGGAGTCTTGGGCATATAGCGGTTGTGGCAGTCGCTCAAGCGGAACCCCTGCGCGCGAAACGCCTCGCTGACCGGCCGGGTGAGATGGCACCCGCCTGCGATCTTTTTCCACGCCGGCTCGATGCGCTGCTGCCAGCGCGCCGGTCCCGCATCGGGCGCAGCGCCATGCTCCAGGAACAGGATGGTACCGCCGGGCTTGAGCACCCGGCGCATCTCGCCCAGCACGGCGCGCGGGTCCTGCACGGAACACAAGGTGAAGGTGGTCAGCACGGTGTCGAAACTTGCATCCGTGAAGGGCAATGCCTCGGCGATACCGGGGCGGAAGTCGACATCGAACCCGCGCGCCTGCGCCTTGGCCCGCGCGGTGTCGAGCAGTTGTGGCGAGGGATCGACGCCCGATAGCCGGGTGATCCGCGACCGGTCATAATGATCGAGGTTGATCCCGCCGCCACACCCCAGTTCGAGCACCTCACCGGATGCACGCGGCACGATGCGGCTGCGCGCCTTGGCGACCGCCGGTTGGCCGCAGCAGAAGGTGATGAGCCGCGGCATGATGTGCCGGTCCCAGAAACCGGGATCGGCCTGTGGCTGGCTGCTGGCTTGCGATGCGCTCAAATCGACCTCCCCGGCGCGGTGCCTGCGACACCGCTCTGCGGGAGACATTCTAGCAAGCCAGCATCGTGCGCAACGGCTTTCGCGCACGCGCGCCGCAGCGCGGCTGCATCAGCCGCAGGTCAGGGTGCCCGGACCCATGGTGCTGCTCGTGCACTTGGCCTTGCCCTTGATGGTGACATCGCCCGATCCCATCAGGCTGGCATCGACCACGCCATCGGACTGCATCGTGACATCGCCCGATCCTGCGATCGACACATCGACGGCATCGCTGCGGAAATTCTCTCCCTTCACGCTGCCCGAGCCTGCGATCGAGATATCGGTCGAACCGGCGCTGCCCGCCAGCCGCAGCGATCCGCTCCCCGCGATCGAGCCATCGAGTTCCTTCGCAGTCAGTCGCCCGACCGCGGCATCGCCCGACCCAGCCACGGTGAGCTTGACCTCATCGCCCTCCATCCGGTCGACCTTGGCCGACCCCGACCCGGCCAGCACCAGCCCGCGCAAGGCCGGCGCGCTGACCGCGATCATTGCCTCGCCGGAATCGCCCAGCGTCCACCCGGAGGACTTGCGGCGGATACGCAGCTCACCGTCGCGCACCTTGAACTGCAAGGTCTTGAGCGCCTCGGCGTCACCGGTGGCGCTGACTGCATGCTCACCCTGCGTGACGAAGGTGAGGTTATCGGGCCCGGCAAGCGTGATCCGGTCGAACGGTTCGCCCGACCAGCTCGACGCCCAGTCGCCGCTGTCCGATTCCTTGCCGGCCGTTTCTTCCATGTCGGCGATGAAATCTAACTCGGCAGCATCCGACATCTTCCAGGCGCCGATGGCGACGACGCCGACGATCAGGACAACAACGGGCTTCCAGTTCACGGCCATTCCGGCGACTCCATCGCATGTGTATTGCTGTATTAATACACAGCGGCCATCAGGATGCAAGCTGTTCCGGCACGTCTTCTTGGCTCGACGCGCGCGCCACTTGTGATTAGACGTAAACTCCTTCCGGGGACGCACGCATCGGGCAGGAAAGGCGCAGGTCATCAGCAAGATCGGGATGCAGGAACTGGCCGAGCTGGCGGGGGTATCGGTTTCGACCGTTTCGCGCGCGCTGGCGGGCAAGACGATCATCAACGCCAAGACACGCGAGCGGGTGGTCGAACTCGCGCGCGAGCACGGTTTCAAGCCCAACCAGGCCGCGCAGAACCTGCGGCTGCGCCGTGCGCAGGCGATCGGCGTAGTCATTCCGATGGGCCACGAGATCGACCAGCACCCGTCCGATCCGTTCTTCATGACCATGCTGGGCCATCTCGCCGATGCGCTCACCGACCGCAATTTCGACCTTTTGCTCTCGCGGGTCATCCCCTCGGGCGATGACTGGCTCGACGACCTGCTCGATTCCGGACGGGTCGATGGCGCGATCGTCATCGGCCAGTCGGACCAGACCGCAGTGCTCGATGCCGCAGCCGCGCGGCATCGCGGGCTGGTGGTGTGGGGCGCGCAGGTTCCGGGGCAGAAGCACGTGTCGGTGGGGTCGGACAATGTGCTGGGCGGGCTGATCGCCGGGCGTCACCTGATCGCGCGCGGCAAGCGCAAGCTGCTGTTCCTGGGCAACCCCAGCCCGCCCGAGTTTGGCCAGCGCCAGCAGGGGTTCCTGCAGGCAAGCGCCGAGGCCGGGCTGGCCGACTATGTCTACACGCTGCCGATCCACCTGACATCGGAGGCAGCCTATGCCGCCGCCAGCGCGTTTCTGGACGAGCACCCCGGCATCGACGGAATCTTTGCCGCGTCCGACGTGGTGGCGATGAGCGTGCTGCGCGCGCTTGCCGAACGGGGCCTTGCCGTGCCCGGCGATGTCGCGGTGATCGGCTATGACGACATCATGCTCGCCGCGCACACCAGCCCGCCGCTGACCACGATCCGGCAGGATCTGGAGAAAGGCGCGCGGCTGCTGGTCGACATGCTGTTCCGCCAGATCGATGGCGAGACCTGCGAATCGGTCCAGCTCGAGCCGCAACTGATCGTGCGCGCCTCAAGCTGAGCTGTCGTGCTGGCTATTTGAAGATCGCCCTGGTCACCAGGAACCCTGCCAGCGCCGACGAGCCGGTGAGGAATGTGCCCCAGATGATATCGAGCACGGTGATCTTGGTGCTCCACACCGCCAGCGTTGCCTGGTTGGTGAGGTCATAGGTCATGTAGCAGAAGAAGCCGAGCAGCGCGCCGTTGATCAGCGCGGTCTGCCAGCGGCCATCGGCCAGCGCCGGGCCGATCGCGAATATCTGGATTCCCAGGATATACAGCACATAGAACACCACCGCCGGGGCCAACCGGAAAGAAGGCGCCAGCATCTCGCCCAGGATCGGCTGATACAGCCGCGGCGCCATGGTCTTCAGCCAGACACTGTCGATCAGCGCAAAGGCAAGGCCGGTGGCAAGATAGGCAACGATGTAGCGAAACATGGATGGGCTTTCGTGCTGCGGTCGCCTGATGCCATCGAGCCTGCTGCGACCTGGTCCGGGGTCATGCCAATAGTGGCACATCCGGGCCGCGCCCACCACCGGCAGATCGCCGCTCCGCTGGCATCACCTCATGCGTCGAGATCGGTCCGCCGCTGCTGGTGATCCGCTCTGAGCGCCTGCTCGCGTTTCTGATCCTGCACACGCCCGCGACGGTGTTTCTGCCGCACCGAATTGTAGCGGAAAAAGGCGATGGTGCCTGCAATGGCAAGGCCAAGCAGCAGTGCCAGGCCATAGGCCATGAGCGTTCTGGTATCGATGTGGAAAATCCCTCGCGGCGGCAGAAATGCGCCGCAGTCAGTCTACGCGGCGCAGCCGCCATCGTTCCTGCGGCCCTACCACATAGCTGCGGCACGGTACTAGACGAGATCGAGCGCCTTGAGCGCGAAGGCCACGCGCTCGGCCCGCCATATGTCACGCGTTTCGCGATCGGCGGGGCCCCAGTGGTTGCCGTCCCGATCGAGCCGGAGGGCAACGGCGTTGTCCGGGTGCGCCGCCCGCAGCCGGGCAACATATTTCAGCACCCCGCTCCATGGAATGCGCACATCAGCGAGCGAGGCAGTGAGATAGACCGGCGGAAGCTTGCGGGCCGGGACATTCTGATAGGCGCACAGGCGCAGCACGCGGGCGAAGGCCGCGGGATCCTTGATGACATCGCCGACTTCGGAGGTTTCGGTGGCGGAAAGCGGCCGCTCCGGGTCGAGCAGTGCGTTCAGGACATCGACATAGGGCACGTCGGCCATCACCCCTGCCCACACATCCGGCGCGCGGTTCAAGGCTGCGCCGACCAGCCATCCCCCTGCGGATCGCCCCATGCTGACGATCTTCCCAGGCGGAACTATGCCCTGCGCCACCAACGCCCGGGCGCAGGCGATGAAGTCATCGATCGGCTTGCCGCGCGCCGCCCCCCGCCCGGCATCGTGCCATGCCCCGCCCAGATCGCCGCCGCCGCGGACATGAGCGATCACATAGGCCACGCCGCGCGTCAGCAGGCTTAAGCGCTGGGTATCGAAGTCGGGATCGGACGGGACGCCATAGGCGCCGTAGCCATACAGCACCGCCCCGTGCAGCGCACCTGTGCGCGGTCGGATCATCGACATGGGGATGATCGTGCCATCGGGCGAAGGCGCCTGCAGACGCTCGGCAACATAGAGGCCTGATGCTGCGGTGCCTGCTTGCAGCTTCTTGAGCGCGCCTTCTGCAAAACTGTACTCATACAGCGCCTTGGGCTGCGCAAATGTCTCTACCCCCAGCCGCAGCTGTGGCGGCTCGGGCTCGCGATTGGCCTCGGGCCCCGCGGTCCAACGGTCGAAGCCGACCACCGCCACCGGCTCGGGAATGTCGATGATGCGCCATGTGGCACTGGCACGGTCGAACACCCGCACCCGGCTGTTCCCTTCATGGCGCTCCGCCACGACCAGATGACGGCGGAATGCCTGATGCCATGCAAGACCGGTGCGATCCTGCGCCGGAACCAGTTCGCTCCACCGGTCCGGCTGGTCCAGCGGCGCGCTTACGAGGCGGAAATTGGGGTGAGTGTCGTTGGTGAGAATATCGAGCGTTTCGCCGCCGCCATGATCGACGGTATAAAGCCTGCCGGCCCTGCGCGCGCTTACCAGTCGCACGGCATCGGTTCTTTCGCGGTCGACAAGCCGTGCTTCCGTAGTGTCGACCGAGCTCGCGTGGATCACGGCAAAGCGGCCCGAGCTGGTCTGCCGGATTTCGATGAAGAAGCCAGGGTCGGTTTCCTCGTGGATGATCGGCGCCTCGACCTGCGGCCGTCCCAGCCAATGGATGCGCGCCCGCCACGGCCGCCCCGACGCATCGACCTCGCCATAGATGATCCCGCGGCCATCGGCGGTCCAGACCAGCCGCTCTGAGGTGATCTGCACCCCGACATCGCGCACCACATCGGTCCGCAACTGCCCCGTCGCGATGTGCTTGAAGCGGATGTCATGATGTTCGGGCACGGCAACCGTGGCAAACGCCAAGGTCGCGTCGTCAGGCGAAATTCCCCAGGCCACGAACGTGCCGATCGCCTTGCCGTCGGCGTCGGTCTCTGCGGCATCGAGCAGCAATTGCCGAACGCCGCTGGCAAGATGGATCCGCCAGAGCTGACGGCGGCCCTGCGACCAATCGCTCCAATAGCCGAATGCGCCGTCGGGCACGGGCGCAGGGTCGGATGGGGGCGGGCTGGCGGCATCCGCCTCGGCGCGCAGCTGGCGGGTGAGCGCTTCCAGCGGAGCCATCACCCGATGGGCTGCGGCGTCGAACTCAGTCCTCAGCCGGATCACCTGCGGATCCCCCAGCGCGGCATCGTCCAGCCAGCCGAATGGGTCGGTCAGGGTGACGCCGTGGATGATGCGGGTGCGTGCGCCTGTCGTTGCCATCTCATCTGCAGCGGCCCAGGCCGGGCCGGAAAGACCGCTCAAGCGGGCGGCCGCTGCCATGCCTCGCAGCAGTTCGCGCCGGTCGAGAGGGCTGATCGTGCCGATATCTGTGGGGGACAAAGGAATCATCGCGCTGCTTCATGAGTTGATGGAGCCTGCAAATGCGCTGAACGCTCTTTCGCGCGGGAATTTTGCCGTGAACGGACAGATCGATCCTGCGAACGGACCCGTCAGACGATCAATGCGCGCAGACTTTGCGAGCCTGTCCGGCTGAGCGGAACGGTGGTGCCATCGGTCATGTGCGCGATCAGGCGCCCCGACCCGGAGGGCTCGGCATAATCGAGATGGTCGATGTTGATGATCCGCGAGCGGTGGACCCGGATGAAGCGCTGCGGATCGAGCCGCTGCTCGAACTCGCTCAGGCTCATGCGCACCAGATGGGTGTCGGTCAGCGTGGTGACCTCGGCATAATCCTGCGCGCCCGCGATCACGACGATGTCGCGCACATGGACCGGCGCGATGTCATCGCCCTTGCGGGTCAGATAGCGTTCAAGCGGAGGCGCGGAAACGATGGTGACCGGCGCCGCGGACCGCCCGCCACGCACCGCATAAGTGGTGGCGGCAAGCGCCCAGTAGAGCACCAGCCCTTGCAGGTTCTGCCAGATGAACGCGCCTCCGGTGAAGCCGGAAAGGTCGAATTGCCCGCGTTGCGCATAGCTGACCAGCGCCAGCGTCAGCGTGACCAGCGCAAACCATGTCGCAGCGAACGCCGAACCGATCAGCACATGGCTGATGATCTGAGCCGGGACAGACAGCCGCATCACATGCCGCTTGATCAGCAGGTGCGCTCCGGCGGCAAGCAAGGCGAGCGGCGCGACATTGGCCAGCGCATTGATGGCCGCAGCCCCCAGGCTGGCTTGAGGCACCTGCAGGAACACCGCAAAATACATCAGCCACGCGCCTGCCACGCCGCACAGCCACAGCGTCAGCGCACTGGGTGGCGGAAGCATCGTTTGGGGTTGCGGCGCGGGGTCCGGGGGCTTCAGCATGGCGCGAGCCTATCATCCGCCCCGGTTTGATCAAGCTGGCCCCGCCATCGGGCTGGGTTGCCACAGTTCGATCTTGCGCCCGTCGGGATCCATGATGTGCGCGAAGCGGCCATTGGGTTCGGGCGGAAACAGCTTCACCGGCTCGACCCCTTCGGCGGCGCAGCGCGCGAGCATCGCGTCGAGATCATCGACCATCAGGTTGAACATGAAGTCCTTGTCCGATGGCGAAAAATAGTCGGTGTCGGCGCTGAAGGGCGAGAAGACGGTGCCAGCTCCCGGGTGCGCGGCGGCGGCATCCGGCGTGAACACCACCCCGCCCCATTCACCGAAGTCGAGCTCGAGCACCCGGCGGTACCACGCGCAGGTGGCCGCCGGATCCGCCGATTTGAAGAACAGACCACCCAGTCCCAGAACCCGTGCCATCGTCGCCCCCATGCTCGCCGTATCCGGCGATCATAGCATGCGGGCAGCTGCGCATCCCAAAGAAAAACCCGCCGGCGTTGCCACCGGCGGGTTGATCCTTTTCCTCCCCAGGAAAACTCTATCGGTTATTCTGACCCATCCGGATTAGCCGAACTGGTTCATGGTGTTGTTGACGCCGCCAGCCTTCAGAGCGGCTTCACCGGCGAAATACTCCTTGTGCGCATCGCCGATGTCGCTGCCCGACATGTTCTGGTGCTTCACGCAGGCGATGCCCTGGCGCAGTTCCTGACGCTGCACGCCCAGAACGTAACCCAGCATGCCCGCCTCGCCGAAATACTCCTTGGCCAGGTTGTCGGTCGAGAGCGCTGCGGTGTGATAGGTCGGCAGCGTGATCAGGTGGTGGAAGATGCCTGCGCGCCTGGCACCATCGGCCTGGAAGGTGCGGATGCGCTTGTCGGCAGCGATGCCGAGCTCGGTATCGTCATACTTGGCGTCCATCAGCTGGGCACGGTCGTACTCGGACACGTCCAGACCTTCGGACACCATCGCATCATAGACCTGCTGGCGGAAGTTCAGCGTCCAGTTGAACGAGGGCGAGTTGTTGTAGACCAATTTGGCGTTGGGAATGACCTCGCGGACGCGGTCCATCATCCCGGCGATCTGCTCGACGTGCGGCTTTTCGGTCTCGATCCACAGCAGGTCGGCGCCGTTCTGCAAGCTGGTGATGCTGTCGAGAACGCAGCGGTCCTCGCCGGTGCCTTCGCGGAACTGGAACAGGTTGGAAGGCAGACGCTTGGGACGCAGCAGCTTGCCGTTGCGGTTGATGATGACATCGCCGTTGCGCGCGGTGGCGGGGTCGATTTCCTCGCAATCGAGGAAGCTGTTGTACTGGTCGCCCAGATCGCCCGGCTCGTTGCTCACCGCGATCTGCTTGGTGAGGCCTGCGCCGAGCGAGTCGGTGCGGGTGACGATGATGCCGTCCTCGACGCCCAGTTCGAGAAACGCATAACGGCAGGCGCGGATCTTCGCGAGGAAGTCCTCGTGCGGCACGGTAACCTTGCCGTCCTGATGACCGCACTGCTTTTCGTCCGACACCTGATTTTCGATCTGCAGTGCGCAGGCGCCCGCTTCGATCATCTTCTTGGCGAGCAGATAGGTGGCTTCGGCGTTACCGAAACCGGCGTCGATGTCGGCGATGATCGGCACGACGTGGGTCTGGAAATTGTCGACCTGCGCCAGCAGCTCCTGCTCCTTGGCGCTATCGCCAGCGGCGCGCGCCTTGTCGATGCCAGTGAACAGCAGGTCCAGCTCACGCGCGTCGGCCTGACGCAGGAAGGTGTAGAGCTCTTCGATCAGCGCAGGCACGCTGGTCTTCTCGTGCATCGACTGATCGGGCAGCGGTCCGAAATCGCTGCGCAGAGCCGCGACCATCCAGCCCGACAGGTACAGATATTTGCGCTTGGTGGTGCCGAAGTGCTTCTTGATCGAGATCATCTTCTGCTGCGCGATGAAACCGTGCCAGCAGCCCAGCGACTGGGTGTACTGCGACGAATCCGCGTCATAGGCGGCCATGTCTTCGCGCATGATCTTGGCGGTGTAGCGGGCAATGTCGAGCCCGGTGCGGAAACGGTTCTGCAGCTGCATGCGCGCGACCGACTCGGCATCGATGCCGGTCCAGCGGCCCTGCTTGGAGCCGATAAGCTGCTCATTTGCGCGGATTTGATCGGTATAGGGCATGGGACGTCTTCCTTCTGCGAATCACGAGGTGTCATAACTTGACATCTGATGATGCGGGAATACGCCAGAACCCCGGTCTATCCTAATGTGCAGTGCAACATTTCGTGTCTTGCCCTATCAGAAAGCGCCAACCCGTATGTCATGATGTAAATATAATTACAAATGACTGCATCTTGTGGAAATCGGAAGTCGGCCCAAATCATGCCGCAATTTGTTGCAATGCAGCACGCGCTGCGACGACACCTCCCCGGGTGCTTACAGCAGCCGGGGGGCAATTAAATACAGGATGCCCTCGATGATCTTCAAGACCCTTACCGCCCTGGCCCTGGTCGCCGGCGGCAGCAGCGCCGCCCTTGCACAAAGCGCAGCCCAGTCTTCCCCGAATGCCACAGCAGACACCGCCGTCATGGGCCCTGTCGATCTTGCCCAGGCGACGCCATCGCCTGCTCCGACGGCAGCCAAGCCCTATGGCCCCACGCCCGAGGAGCTCCGGCTGCTCGCCAAGGCCGCGCGCATGTCGCAATCGGTTTTCGCCCAGGATTTCTACATGACCGTCGGCCTGGGTGCCGGGATGGTGCCCAGCTATGAGGGATCGAACCAGTACGTGTTCTTCCCGGCGCCGGTCGTCCAGGGCAGCTACAAGGGCTATAATTTCGGCGCGCGCGGTCCTGGACTGTTCGTCGATCTGATCAAGGACCCGGTGCTGCCCAAGGTCGAATATATCGCAGGACCCGTGATCCGCGCACGCATCGAGCGCAACAACCGCATCCGCGACGCGGTGGTCAAGCGCCTCGGCAGTCGCCCGATCGCGGTCGAGACCGGTGCCACCGGCGGGGTCAAGATCAACCGCATCTTCAACCGCTTCGACAGCCTGACCTTCCAGGCTGATGCGGTGTTCGACATTTCGGGCGCGCATTCGGGCGCAATCGTCACCCCGCAGGTCAGCTACAACCGCCTGCTCGGCACCAAGGGCGTGGTCAACATCTCGGCCTCGGCCGATTTGGTCGATGGCGATTTTGCCGACTATTACTTCAGCGTCGACGCTGCGGGCAGCGCGGCATCCGGCCTGCCCCGCTATCGCGCGGGCGGCGGCCTCAAGTCGATCGGCACCAGCGCACTGGTCGGCCTGGACCTTTCGGGCAATGCGCTCGATGGCGGCTGGGGCGTGTTCGTGCTGGGCAGCTATTCGCGGTTGCAGGGCGACATCGCCGACAGCCCGATAGTCGCCATCCGCGGCGATGCCGACCAGTTCTTCGGCGGCATGGGCGTGACCTACACCTTCTGATCGCCTAGAAGCCCTCCTGGTCAGCCTGGCGGCGGGCCGATCACGCTGACCAGAAGGGGGATGTATGGGCCGGACATTACCACGCGCGCTGACCGGGATTGCAGCGCTGGCGCTGGCCGGCACGTCCGGCTCTGCGCTGCCGGCCCCGGCCGGACCGGCCGCGCCCGTCGCAGCGCGGACGCCGCCGGTCAGCCTGCACATCACCCGGTCCTTGGGCGACAGCGTCAAGGCCGAATACCGCCTGGCCCGTCCGACCCGCGCGCTGCATTTCGCACCCCCGCTCGATGGCTATCGCGCGCGGGACTGGAAGAGCCTGCCGGGTGAATTCCGCTGGGTGCGCGAGGGCGATGGCGAGCGGATCGAACGCACCGACGGCAAGCCATTCGCGCGGCTGAGCCTCGACATCCCCGTGCGCTACAGCGCGCTCGAAAAGGCCTATGCGCCGTTCTCCCCGTTCAGCGATGGCGGGGTGCTGGTCTATTCGGGGCACTTCCAGGCCTGCCCCGCGCTGCCCTGCAAGGGTACCGAGCCACTCGCCGTGACCATCGCGGCCGAAGGCGAAACGATCGGCGTGGGCGGCAAGCGCAGCGCCAACACCGCCGCCTTCATCAGCCGCGAGGAAGGGACGAACGTCTATATCGGAAGCGCCCAGCCGGTTCCCACCTCGGGCTTTCTCGCGATCGTCGACCCGGCGCTGCAACCCGTGCTGCGCGACCATCTGCTCGAATCGCTGCCGCAATCGATGCGCGACTTCGCCGCCATTTACGGCCCGCTGTCGATCACGCCCGAACTCTATGTCTCGCTCGATCCCAAGCCGCCATCGGGCACCAGCCTCTCCAGCCAGGGCGGGACGCTGCCCGGCCAGGTGTTCATCCACCTCTACGGCGATGGCTGGCGCAAGCCGATCCGGCTGGGCGATGTGGTGTGGCTCGACTGGTTCTTCGCGCATGAAGCCGCGCATTTCTTCCAGCGCGCAGGAACAAACGACGTGATCGGCCCCGATTCGCAGGCGTGGATCCACGAGGGCGGCGCCGACGCGATGGCGGCGCTGGTGATGAAAGGCCGCAGCGACACCGAACGCAGCTATGTCACCCGGCGCATCGCCGAGGCGCGCAAGACCTGTGCTGCGGGGCTCGCCGAGGTCGCGCTGAACGCGGCGTCGCGCGCGGGCAAGTTCGATCTGCATTATCAGTGCGGCATGCTGATCGCGCTGGCGATCGACGCCGATGTCCGGCGCGGATCGGGCGGGGCAAAAAGCCTGCACGACGTCAACCGCCGCTTCTTCGCCACCGTGCGCGCGGGCACGCCCTGGAACGGTCGCAGCTTTCTCGAGGCCGCACGCCGCACTGGCCTCAGCGCGCCGACGCTGGCCACGATCACCGCGATCACCAGCCAGAAGCTGGCTGACCCCGCCCGGCAGATCGACACGATGCTGCGCCAGGCGGGGATGGATCCGGCTGCGCCCTGATCCGGCTCAGTTGCCGCTGATCAGATCGCCCAAAGATCCCAGCGCCGAGCCCTCGCCGCGGTTCGGCCCGCCCCGGCTGCCCGCCGCAGCGAGCATCCGCCCGGCGAGCCGCGAGAACGGCAGCGACTGGATCCACACATGGCCCGGCCCGCGCAGCCGCGCGAAGAACAGCCCCTCGCCGCCGAACAGCGATGACTTGATGCCGCCGGCCGAGATCAGATCGAAGTCCACGCTCGACGTGAATGCTGCAACGCAGCCGGTATCGACATGCAGCTCCTCGCCGGGCGCCAGCTCGCGCTCGATCAGCGCGCCGCCCATCTGCACAAACACCATGCCATCGCCCTCCAGCTTCTGCATGATGAAGCCCTCGCCGCCGAACAGCCCGGTGAGGATGCGCTTCTGAAAGTGGATGCCGATCGACACGCCCTTGGCCGCCGCCAAGAAGCTGTCCTTCTGGCAGATCAGCCGACCATTGTAGCGGGTGAGGTCGATCGGCAGGATGTTCCCCGGCGTCGGCGCGCCAAACGCGACGCGCGCCTTGCCCGATCCGGTGTGCGTGAACACCGTGGTGAACAGGCTTTCGCCGGTGACCAGCCGCTTGCCCGCGCCGAGCAGCGCCCCCATGAAGCCCCCGCCCTGGTTGGCGCTGCCATCGCCGAACACCGTGGTCATCTCGATGCTGGCATCCTTCCACACCATCGCCCCTGCCTCCGCCACCGCACTCTCGCCCGGATCGAGCTCGATCTCGACGAACTGCAGTTCCTGTCCCTTGATTTCGTAGTCGATTTCGTGCGCGGGCATGTTTGGGCTCCTGATGGTGGGTGTTGGCGGAAGATTATCGCGCGACTGTGACAGCGGCAATGCATCGGGTCACAGGTGGGCTTAGGAGATAAAACCAAAAAATGTTCGGATGAATTTTACTTCGTGCCGTCCAGTCGCCGCCATAGCAAGCTGATGCGGTCTATCATTTCGGTCAAATGAGGATAGCTTTGGAAAGCTGTCATGACATAGGCTTTGAGCGGTTCTGCGTTGGTGGCGATAAATTCAACCAATGGAATATAGTTGTAAACCGCATAGCTAACTGCACCCACAGCGGATGTGGCAGATACTTTGATTCCAAGTTTGGCCAGTTCTGTACCAATGGCTCTCGGATCAGTCAGGACATCACGCGCCCCGTCGAAAATTCCTACAGCCAGATTCTGAGTTATTTTGTTTGCCTGATCAAATGTTTGGTCGGCATAGGGCGTTCCAACAGCCAACAGAACATTGTCCAAATTCTCTTTAATTTCGTTCAGCGTAATTTCTGTTCTTATCGATGTAGTGTCGATGATCGCTTGTCCAACCGGCTGCGATAGCCTCGCCAACTCCTCGGCTTTTAATCTTTCCTGGGGAGAAATACTGTATTCGTCTTTTTGCCGCAGGCCATCGTCGCCAAACGCGAAAACATTGTAGATATCAAGAAAGCCGCGAAGGTCCATCGCAACGCCGGATTCAAGCTTGGCATCATCAGGTTCGGGGAATTGCGCAACAGCTTTGTGTTTCCAATATAGCGTCCGCAAAGCAGCAGCGGCACTCCAAATCGGCCACGCTTCGGCGTCTTCGAACCGTTCAGGGAAAGCCGTTACGAACCGAGCGATTTTGGGTGAGAGCTTCGGACCAAGCCGTTGGCCTTGCTCCTGCAATTCCAATGCTGCTGATCGCACATCTACATAAGCTCTGCGCTGGTTCGGTATGTCACGCAAAAACTGTTGATTATATGGCGGCAAAGGATCGAGCTTACCTTCGCTGTTGAGGCCAAACGCTCTGGCTCCGAAAATGGGTGTAGGAACCTCAATGAATGGCCGACTTTCGTTGTCCGGCGCGTCCTGTTCAGGGCGCATATCTTTCGTGGCCCGCTCTCGCGCTTCATCTAGCCAGCGTCGGAGCTCCGTGTTCACATGAACCGCGCCCTTGCTCCAGAAATCCTCATCGGTTGCTTCTGCAAGGCGCAGAAAGATTTGTTGATCCTCTTGCCTGTTCGTGTCGCCGGAAATGTCAAACCCCGCGACTGCGCCTGCTAGCCGTCGTTCAAACCACTCGACCCATACACCGTAATTTACGTCTATATCTGTCAGCTGCCTTTTGAGGCCTTTCCATGCAAGCCGAAAACTTGTGGGCGGGGTTTTGTGCCACAATGGTGTCGTGCTCAGATACTGTGCGGCTGTAAGGTCGTCCGTGAGTTGTAGCAGCAAGCTATAATCCGCTCGTGCAGCCGTCCATAAACTCTCTTTGCTGACATTCGCCGCCCTTGCTGATGCTGGCCTGTTGCGTTCATATCCTGCGTATGCATCGCTCGTTCTGGCTGCACTTTCGATAGCCTCGGACTTTGAAGAGTGTGCAGCAAGTGCCGCATCGTAGGCCGCGTCAGCAGGCGCGTAAGCAGCAGTTGCTGCCTCACCGTCTGCAATATCCCATGCAACTTGCGCCGCAGCCTCCGTGGCGCGGTGCATGTCGAGAGTTGGCAAATTACGGGCTGCCCAAGATAACGCCAGTGCTCGAAATGGCACCACAGCATTTGGCGCGATCCAGTCCCTGCTCGCACCTCCCATATAGGGAAGGACACGCATTGCTGCTCGCACAGCAATAATCTGCGCCCAGTCAATCGGCTTATCTTGAAGCCACTGCTTCATATCGCGGGAAAAGGCGCTTTCAACCATCCCCCCTTATCTCCCGTCGCTCACCGCCCGCCAAGCATAAACCATTGCCGTCCCGACCCAACTCCCCTAATCTCCCTTCCATCCCCGGGGAGCCGAGCGGCTGAGAGGTGGGCGTTGCGCCCCACGACCCGTTGAACCTGAACCGGCTGATACCGGCGGAGGGAGGGAGCGGCGCTTTTACCATCCGCCCGCATCCGCTCTCCCGTCGACCAAGGAGAGTTTACCCATGGCAGATATCCACGCACGCACCGAAATCGGCGTTACCACCGGCCCCATTCGCGGCAGCCGCAAGGTGCATGTTGCCACCAAATCGGGCAGCGGCATCCGCGTCGCGATGCGCGAGATTGATCTGGCCGGCGGCGAGCCGTCCGTCCGCGTCTATGACACCTCGGGTCCCTACACCGACACCGACGCGCATATCGACATTTCCGCAGGCCTGCCCGAGCTGCGCCGCGACTGGATCTGGAACCGCGGCGATGTCGAGGTGGTCGACCAGCGCGAGGTCAAGCCCGAGGACAACGGCCAGCTCGGCCCTGATCGCTCGGGCGGCGTGCCCGCCTTCCCCAATGTCCGCAAGCAGGTGCTGCGCGCCAAGAGCGGCATGAACGTCAGCCAGATGCATTATGCCCGCTGCGGCATCATCACGCCGGAAATGGAATATGTCGCCGAGCGCGAGAATCTGGGCCGCGAACGGCTCGCGGAATACAAGCGCGAAGGCAACAGCTTCGGCGCGTCGATCCCCGATTACGTCACCCCCGAGTTCGTCCGCGATGAAGTCGCGCGCGGCCGTGCGATCATCCCCAGCAACATCAACCACCCCGAAAGCGAGCCGATGGCGATCGGCCGCAACTTCCTGGTCAAGATCAACGCCAACATCGGCAACAGCGCGGTCGCCTCGAACGTCGCCTCCGAAGTCGACAAGATGGTCTGGTCGATCCGCTGGGGCGCGGACACCGTGATGGACTTGTCCACCGGGCGCAACATCCACGACACGCGCGAATGGATCCTGCGCAACAGCCCCGTGCCGATCGGCACCGTGCCGATCTATCAGGCGCTCGAAAAGGTCGGCGGCGTCGCCGAGGAGCTGACCTGGGAGATCTTCCGCGATACGCTGATCGAACAGGCCGAACAGGGCGTGGACTATTTCACCATCCACGCGGGCGTGCGCCTTGCGTATATCCCGATGGCGGCCAAGCGCGTCACCGGCATCGTCTCGCGCGGCGGATCGATCATGGCGAAATGGTGCCTGGCGCATCACAAGGAAAGCTTCCTCTACGAGCATTTCGACGAGATCACCGAGATCATGAAGGCGTACGACATCGCCTATTCGCTGGGCGATGGCCTGCGCCCCGGATCGATCGCCGATGCCAATGACGAGGCGCAGTTCAGCGAGCTCTATACGCTGGGTGAACTCACCCACCGCGCGTGGAAATCCGACGTGCAGGTGATGATCGAAGGCCCCGGCCATGTGCCAATGCACAAGATTAAGGAGAACATGGAAAAGCAGCTCGAGGTGTGCGGCGAGGCGCCGTTCTACACCCTGGGCCCGCTCACCACCGACATCGCGCCGGGATATGACCACATCACCAGTGGCATCGGCGCGGCGCAGATCGGCTGGTACGGCACCGCGATGCTCTGCTACGTCACGCCCAAGGAGCATCTGGGCCTGCCCGATCGCGACGACGTCAAAGTCGGCGTGGTCACCTACAAGCTCGCCGCGCACGCCGCCGATCTCGCCAAGGGTCACCCGGCCGCGCAGGTCCGCGACGATGCACTGAGCAAGGCGCGCTTCGAATTCCGCTGGCGCGACCAGTTCCACCTCTCGCTCGATCCCGACACCGCCGAGCAGTATCACGATCAGACCTTGCCCGCAGAAGGTGCAAAGACCGCGCATTTCTGCAGCATGTGTGGGCCCAAGTTCTGCTCGATGCAGATCAGCCAGGAAGTCCGCGACTTCGCCACCAAGCAGAACCAGGGTGTAGAGGGCTTCATCGCCACCGGGCCGAGCGGGGCGGAGACGGCCGCGGCAAGCCGCGAGGCCGCGCTCAAGGGCATGGCCGAGATGAGCCAGCTGTACGAGGACATGGGCCGCGAGCTGTATCTGGGCGCAGGCGACCGCGAGCATGATTGAGCATGCCGACCCTGCTTCGGCGTGATGGTTTCCGGTTCTACTTTTTCAGCCACTAACCGAACGAGCCGCCCCATGTTCATGTCGACAAGGGTGCGGCCACCATCAAGCTGTGGCTGGACCCGGTTGCGGTCGCCCGGAGCCGGGGGTTCCGCGCGCACGAGATCGGTGGCATAATCGCCATGGTTGAGGAACATCGCGCGATGTTCCTGGAGAAATGGCATGAATATTTCGGCTAAAGTCACCGACGAGCGCGTGCTCGATGTGCGCTTTGACGAACACAGCCTGATCGTCGACCTGATGGACGGACGGACCATCTCCGCGCCGCTTGCGTGGTATCCTCGACTTTTGGGCGCAAGCGTTGAGCAGCGGGCCGCTTGGGAGACATGTGCCGGCGGTTATGGCATCCATTGGCCCGAACTGGACGAAGACCTGAGCACGGAGGGGCTGTTGCGCGGTGCGCCCGCAGCCGCCCCAGCTTGAATGGGCCGTAACGTCCCCGCAAATCCAGGATCGAACCGATGAGAGCCCTTATCTTGACCGCATCGATGGCGGTGCTGCTGCTGGCGGGCTGCGGGTCAGAGCCTGCAGCCGATCGCGCCGAGCCTGAAGCCGACGCGGTCGCGGCGGAGGGCCCGGCAGCTGCAGAACCAGCCGCCGCCCCATCCGCGCAGACGCTGACGCTCGAAGGCTATGGCGGGCTGACGATCGGCAAGCCGGTGCCTACAGGCTCGCCCTGGGCCGCGCGCGGCGCGCAGGCTTCCGAGGAGTGCCTGACGATCAGCGCGCCAGACTGGCCCGGCGCCTATGCCATCGTCGAGGAAAATGTCGTCCGCCGCATCACGGTGAGCGATGACTCCAAGGCTAAGCTGGTCGAGGGCATCGGCCCCGGATCGACCGAGGCGCAGGTCCGCGCAGCCTTCCCGTCATTCGTCGCGGAACCGCACAAATCTGTCGATGCGCCTGCCAAATACTTGACCCAGCCCGGCACCGACCCACGCCTGCGTTTCGAGATCGACGCCGAGGGCAAGGTCAGCCTGGTGCATGTGGGGATGATGCCAACGCTGGCGTATGTCGAGGGGTGTGCTTAGGAGGTGCTGGGTAGGGCAGAGTTTAGCTTATAGCGGCTTAAAGATCGTTTCGCCACTATTGCTGTACAGCCGTGACCAAAATTCAATTGCGTAACGATCTGTCATACCTGCTATGAAATCACATACTACTCGCGTTTGCGCTGCTTCATTTCCCTCTCCGGCTTTATAAAGCTCTTGAAAGTCAGCAGGTAGCAGCAAGCGACCTTTCGGACCCAATAAAGCCGAAAATATTTCCTTTACTATACTTTTACCGCGAAATTCCGAGACCGCTACCCTATTAGATCGAATAGTAGCTTGATAAGTAAAATGCTTGAGTGTCTCGATTTCCTTCAATGTTTTATATTCAATAAATACCCGACTTAGCTGAGGTACCTGTTCATCTATTTCTACCTGAACGCCACCAATAAATCGACCAACCGAATATGATGTAAAACTCGTACGCAAATTTCCGTCTTCCGCTATGGCGTCTAAATCTTGCTGATACGTTAAAGATGACAGAACCCTCTCGATTATGCTATCATCAGATCCAGGACTTAGGTCTTCTACCGGAAGAACAAATTCTCTAAATAAATCCAAAAACACCGCGATTACATCTTTACTAGAAAACTCTGAAGATCCAATTTCTTTTCCGACTTGGATAGCCACAATATCCAATACGTCGGTGTCAAATGTAAGTATTTTTGACGGACTCAGAAATCCAGCTTTAAATGTATCTTCTATATCGTAAGTAGAGTACGCAATGTCATCTGCAGCATCCATAATTTGGCATTCTATTGTCTTAAACTTCGTATTCGAGAAGTCAACTCCAGGACACACCGCGTTTTTTATATCGACAACAACAGGCCGATCACAAAAATAATAACCTTTTTTAACTTTGTCGTCCGCAGAGCGAGTTTCAGGTATCTCAGTGTCGTATTTCAATATGGAAGCAAGGGTCCGGTACGTGAGATTCAGCCCCGCCCGTCGCTCAATTTTGTTAAATACACCGTCACGATAGCGTTTTTTTTCGAGCTGTGAGACAATTCTAAGTGTTTGAGCATTCCCTTCAAATCCACCAAAGGGACGCATGCATTCATCAAGCGCTTCCTCGCCGTTATGACCAAATGGCGGATGACCGATGTCGTGCAGATGTGCAGCAGTAAAGCAGATACGAGGATTTATCGGATTCTGAGCCAAGAATGGGTCAATTCCATTCAACCTAAACGCTATTGACTCAGCAATCTGAGCCACCTCGAGCGAGTGAGTTAAGCGATTACGAAAAAAGTCAGACTCATGCCCCGGAAAAATCTGAGTTTTGCCCTGCTGCCGTCGAAACGACGGGCAGTGTATCACTCTGGCATAGTCCTTACGAAAAGGGTCCCGCCACGGTTCTTGACTATCATCCTCAGGAATGAATCGACATGCATCAGATGGTGTATAGAGCTTATTTGACATACACCATTGTATACGTTCTATCTTCCAGTGTTTCTAGTCTCTTCTGCACGAGATGCACTTGAAGGAGTGGTGCTACTCATAGAGCTAACTCGCTCGGAGACGACAACGCGCAGCAGATTAGTCTTAGCTCGTGATACTTCCCGAGCGCGATGGGCAATCTGTTGGGGGCTAGCCATAAACATCTCCTTCATTTGTTGCACTCCCAAATTTCGCCTCCTTTGTCCATCCGTCCTGCGATGGATCGTGGATTTTTCCAGAAGGAAGTTTCGAAAATCCATTGATGCAATACCAAGATCAGCGACCTCCGGCCACTGTATCTAAAGCAGCATCTGATGATGTAGGCACATAAGTTCTGAGCTAGCGGATGCTCAGCCTGGCACAGGCACTGCCAAACTGCTCCATTTCGGATGCACTAGCGCGCCTGACGCTCCACATGCCGCCGCCTCCGCCTTATGCTCACTCCCGCGACGCAATTCTTCAGCGAGAGCCGGGGGCGAAACAGTGAGGCGTGTCAAGACAGCTTTGGCGCTGGCGCTCTCCGCCGCTCTGGTCATGACCCCATCCGCCTGGACCATGGCACCCAAGGAGTCACAGGCCATGCCGATGGACTTTTCCCATGTCACCAGCCGCACCAAGGCTCAGGCTCTGGCAAGGCGCGGGGAGCTCACGAAGATCCTCTACTTTCCCAGACGGTTCGGTGGGGAGAACATCCCGGAGAACACTGGCTATGTCCCGCCGGGTACGCAGGTGGCGCTCGACTTTGCGTATGACCGGATCAGCGGACTGATCGACCTCAAGAGCATCAACCGCATGGTCGTGGAGCCCAAATATCGCGGCAAGAGCGTCGTGCCGACGGCCATCGTTTATATCTGCTCGGGCGAGGGCGAAGGGACGATCACGATGACCATCAATATCTGGTGAGGTGACATGGCCGCGTCCGCGCTCGGCAGATGCCTTAATAGAGTGGCGGATGAGCCAGAGAGGGGGTTGGGCTTGTGGTGGAAAATCAGGACAAACCCGCGAATCCGGCTGGCAAGATAATCCGCACGATCGATGCACGCATGCCGCCAACGCCGGACGATAACATAGGCGTTCGCTCAACCGATATCGGCAGCTTCCTGCCCGAGGCGACGTATCGCGCTGTGCCCATCGTGTGGTTCGTCAGCGCGATGATGGTCCAGTATTTCGCGCTGGCGTTCCTGCTGTCGCTGCCCCTGATCAGCGTCGCGACAGTCGCGCTTTCGACGGTGGTGAGCGTGCTGGTCCGCTACTGGACATTCCGGCGCGGCATGGCGTGCGCGTCGCGCGCATGGAAGATCGCGACCGATGGCTTCTTGCTGCTCAACTGGGGCTGGCTATCGGGAATCGCGATTGGACGATAGGTGCTGCGGATCACAGGGTGCGAAGCCCCCCTCACCCCACCACGAAGTCCCCCTCGTCCTCGCCATCCCAATACGCTACCCGCGTCGCGCGGACGTGGAGCATGACGAGGCCTTCGGTGTCGATGCCCTGTTCGAACCAGCGCTCCAGATCTTTGCTCCAGTGCTTGGCGAACTGCGCCTTGTCGCGGACGATGTCGGCGGTGCCCTCGACCGCGATGAAGATGCCGGGCTTGCCGAACAGGGAGGTATTGCCCTGCAGCGACAGGCCAACCTTGGGGTCGCGCTTGATGTCGTCGACCATGCGGCAATCTTCCCAGGTGAAGTAATAGCTGTCGCCGTCGTAATCGACCTCGCGGTTGTTGCTCATCGGCCGCCCGCCGATCGCGCCGCCTTCGGCATGGGTGTTGAGCATCGCGAAATCGATGTCCCGCATGGCCTTGGCGATGTGGGCAAGCTGCTGGGCGTGGGTGGTATCGGGCATGGGAGCGTCTCCTGGCGGGTGTGCCAAGGATGCGCGCGACCTGGCGGAAGGTTCCGCGGCGGCTGTCAGCGAACCGGTTTGACCCGCCAGCGGGATCAGGCCAGCTCGATCTGCCGGGGCTCACTCGTCTGGGCCCGGGGCGCAGTGGTCGGAGCGGTTGATTCTGTTGCGCTGGTTGCGGGAATGTCGCTGCCGCGCACGCGCACCGCGCGCCGCATTGCCAGCGCCACCAGCGCGATCAGCAGCAGCAGCGGGGGCGCCATCAGCGAGAGCGGGTCACGGCCGACGCCGGCGATCTCGGGCTCCTGCGCAAAGGCGGTGAACAGGCCATAGCCGGTGCCAACCCAGCACAAGGCGAGCAGCGCGAACTGTTCGATCGGGCGGGTGCGTTCGAGCAGCCCGGGCAGGACGAAGGCAAGCCCCACGCCCAGGATGCACAGGTCGTAATCATAATTGTACGGGCTGACGAACAGCGATGCGGCACATGCGCTCGCGGCGAGCAGCTGCGGCGGCAGCTTGCGCCACCAGCCATAGAACAGCAGAGCGATCACTCCGACGGCGCACACCGCGTGCACCGCAAACGCCATGTCCGAAGGCAGCCCCGCGCTGCGTGCGGTGGCGTAGATCGATGTCATGCGGAAAAGTGGGTATTTGCCCTGCGCCAGATAGGCGCTCGATTCGCGCACGCCATCAAGGAACGCGGGCCAGATCGACAGACCGAAGACGAAGGTGGGCAGCGCCAGCGCGGCGATGACGATCCCGGCGGCGATGAACATCGCCTGCCAGCGGCGCTCGACCAGCGCGAGCAGCGAGATCGCCGCGGCCAGATGCGGCTTGATCACCATCAGCCCCAGGGGAATGCCCGCCCTGGAGCTGCGCTGCTGCAGCGCGAGCAGGAAGGTGCCAATCAGGGCGCCGGTGAGAAATCCGTTCTGTCCGGTCATCACGGTGAGCAGGATCACCGGCAGGATCGCGACGATCACGCCGGGCAGATGGTCGCCCGCAATCCGCCTGAGCACGGTGATGTAGAAGGCCAAAGTCAGCCCCACGAACAGGCCATAGGCCCATCCCAGCGGCAGCGCGGCCAGCGCGGTGACGAACAGGGTGAACGGCGGCGGATAGGTCCACGGCATGAACACCTTGACCCCAGTGAAGTCCTTTTGCGCGACCTCCATCTTCGCCATGTTGTAGCTGTCGTTGGCGCGGCCTTCCTGGCCGAGCTTGCCCGCGACATAAAAGGCGTGGAAATCGACAACGGTCTTGTCGCTGCCCGGCGGAACCGGGGTCTGATAGGATATCGCCGCGAAGGTCAGCAGCATGGCGGCAACGGTCAGCGCGGCCTTGAGCAGCAGACGGCTGGTCGCGATCGGGTGAAGATAGGCCTGGGTCATGGATCGGTCGGACGCGGCGGGCCTCAGGCCGGCGGAGCGGCGGCCACGGCATAGGGCGTGGCGCCCGCAGCCTTGGTGTTGAACACGAAGCGGCGGTCGAGCTGATACTTGACGAAATAGCCGATGCCGAGCCCCAGCAGCGCGCCTGCGACGCGCGCGTCGTGGGTGTGCCAGGTGAACCAGAACAAGGTCTCGGTGCCCCAGAAGATCAGCGTCGTGACCACGCCCATCAGCGTGTAGAGCGAGAATTTCTGCGCATGGGCGGCAACACCGCGGCTGTGATCGGCAAAGATCCAGCGCTTGTCGAGCAGGTACTTGACCACCAGCCCGACCCCGGTCCCGGCGGCGAGCGCGAGGTAGTAAACCAGCGCCTGGTCGTCAAAGGCGAGGATCGCCGATTGCGTGCCCAGATTGGCCGTGGTGGCAAGGATGGCGAAGGCACCATAATGCAGCGCGAGGGTCAGGTTGCTCACAGCGCACCCCTTTCAAAGGCCAGTGCGTGCGGCTGAACCCCAGGATTTCGCTCGGCAGCTGGCATCGAACACCCCATCTTCGCCCCCGTCGCGACATGCAGACAGGGGGCCCTGGAGCGACGATAGGATCGGCTGGCTTAGATTTCGTTAACGCAACGCGAATGGCAGGAGATGATGGTGCCGGCTGTGGCCGATAGCCTGATGCCTAGAGATAATATTTGATCTTCACCCGCTGGCTGGTGCCTGCGCCCTGGGCCACGAAGACCACCTGCGAAAAGCGCGGCGGGCCGAAGCTGAAGCTGGGGTTGCGCGAAAAGCCGATGCCTTCCTTGGGAATGCCGGCAAAGGTGTCGAGCTTGTTGTTGCCGTTCTCGTCATGCACGATGGCGAGCGCATACTGGCCTGCGGGCAGGTTGGAGAAGCGGGCGACGCCATCCCTGGCCCGCGCCGTCATCCGGCGCGCCGCAGGATCGTCCTCGCAATCGGGAAAGCTGCGTTCGTTGGCGGTCAGGCAAAGCTGGAGCAGTCCCTTGGACGAGCGCAGATGATCGACGGTGATGTCGATATCGCTCAGCGGAGCGGCCCCCGGCAGGACAGACAGCACGGCCAGGCCGAGCGCCAGAGTCTTGGGCAATGCCACCATATCAACTCCCAGAATGTGCAGAACGCGCAGCGTCGAGCGCCGCATTTGCCTGCCCCTTGTGCGATCCCGTTGCAGGGAACTCCCCCAGCCCCTTGTCCGTACCGCATAGCCTGTCCCAGAAACGGAAATAAAGCCCGTAATTGCAGGTGTAGCGCGCATGGTGGTGCTGATGGTGGCTGGCGGTTATCAGTCCCTTGCCTAACGGCCCGTGAACAAGCCAGCGCGGAAACAGCTCCCAGCCCATATGGTTGGTCACCCCCATCAGCGTCATGATACCCAGCACCAGCCCCAGCATCGCGGCATGGATGGGGATGACGAACACCAGCACGGGGATCACGATTGCCCCGGTCAGCGCCTCGATCGGGTGAAAGCTCATCGCCGCCCAGGCGGTGGGCGGGCGGCTGTCATGGTGCACCGCATGCGCGATGCGGAACCATCTGGGCTGGTGCATCCAGCGATGGGTCCAGTAAAACCATGTATCGTGCGCAAAAAGATAGGCGATCACCGAAACCGGCAGATACCACAAGGGATAGGCGCTCCAGTCGGTATAGACCTCAGTCCAACCATGGTTCTGCCAGCCCCAGGCGACCACGCCGGTAGGGATGCCATAGATCGCCGCGCTGTACAGCGACCAGCGGATTTCCCGGCCGATCTGCGGCTTCATGCCGTTGTACAGCCCCGGGCGGACCTTGTCGGTCAGCCACGCAAACATGCCGCTGGTCAGCAGATAGCGCACACCGACAATCAGCGTCATTGCCAGCGCCGACAGCGCTATGTGAGAGGAACCGAGCATCGTCACGCTGTAGCGTGGTTATGCTGCGCTGCAAAGCGGTCCCTGAACCCTTCCCCTGCGCCGCTGGCTGCGCTAGGGCGGGTGGGACATGAAATCTCCGCGCAATCTCTCCAGCAAGACTCTCAAATGCGATGTGGCGATCCTGGGCGGCGGGCTGGCCGGCGGGCTGATCGCGCTCGCGCTGCGCCGCAAGCGGCCCGAGCTCGACGTGCTGCTGATCGAGGAGAGCGCATCGCTGGGCGGCAACCATATCTGGTCGTTCTTCGGACCCGATGTCGCGGACAAGCATCGCTGGCTGGTCGCGCCCCTGGTCTGCCATGGCTGGCGCGGCTACGACGTCAAGTTTCCCGGGCACGAGCGCGCGCTCGAGGAAAGCTATTATTCGATCCTGTCCGACCGGTTCGACGAGTATCTGCGTGAGACGCTGCCCGCGCATCACATCGTCACCGGTACCCGCGCGCTGGCGGCCAGCCAGACCAATGTCGTGCTGGAAAACGGCGCACGGATCGAGGCCGGCGGCGTGATCGATGCGCGCGGCGGCGGCAATGTCCGCCATCTGCGCTGCGGCTGGCAGAAGTTCATGGGGCAGATGCTGCACCTGAGCGAACCGCACGGCCTCACCCGCCCGATCGTGATGGACGCGACGGTCGAGCAGATGGACGGCTATCGCTTCGTCTATTGCCTGCCGATCAGCCCGATGGAGATCTTCGTCGAGGACACCTATTACAGCGACACTTCGGACCTCGACACGCAGGCGCTGTCGGCGCGGATCAGCGCCTATGCCGATGCCAAGGGCTGGCAGATCGAACGCGTCAGCCGCACCGAGACCGGCGCGCTGCCGGTGGTCTATGGCGGCGATTTCGGCGGATACTGGCAATCGACCGGCGGCGATGTCGCCAAGGCAGGCACGCGCGCGGCGCTGTTCCACGGCCTCACCGGCTATTCGCTGCCCGATGCGGTGCGGCTGGCCGCGCACATTGCCGAGATGCCCGACCTGTCGGGCGCGGCGCTGGCCGAAATGAGCCGCAAGACCAGCCTCGACCATTGGCAGGCAGACGGCTTCTACCGGATGCTGACCAAGATGCTGTTCAAGGCGGCGGGCCCGGATGAGCGGTATCGCGTGCTCGAACGCTTCTACACCCTGCCCGATGCGCTGATCGCGCGGTTCTATTCGGGCAAGTCGACGCTGTTCGACAAGGTCCGCGTGTTGGCGGGGCGCCCGCCGATGCCGATCTGGCGCGCGATCCGGGGACTGTTCAGCTAACGCGAGCGGTCTGCCAGCCTTGCAAGCAGCTTGGTGTTGTAAGCCGTGGACTTGAGCCGACGACAATCCTTGAGGAACTCGGTATTTCCCGCCCGCGCGAACGCCTCAGCCTCTTTTTCCGACTTCGAATGTTCTAGCAGGAAGCTGCGAATTCTGGAGATCAGGTTGTCGGACGGAAGCCTTTTGTCCGTGATGGAAAACGGGGAAAATTCCTTTGGATACACGTTGTGCTTCCACAGGAAATCGCCCTCCGCGATGTCGTGTTGAAGAATTTCCAGGTTCATGTGCTTGCCGCGCGCGACGATCACGCCAGTATTGTAATCGATTCGATATTCGCCCCGCATCTGCCGGATGAAAATCCAGCAAAACGGCGTCATGGTCGCAAACGGACCAGCAATGATGTGCTCTGCGTCCAACTCGAAATAAGTCAGACCGACGTCAACTCCGGCAATCGCCTGACAAATTGATTTGCGATCTGATCTGGCTGACAGAGGCTTTCTCCTTGCGGCGGGTTAGATGAGGCGCGGAGCCTATCACCCTCGGCGCATGGCAGCCATGGGGTCGTTGCGTGGACAACAGCTTATTTCGCAACAGCGCGGCGAACGGACGGGCGGCTTGGCCCCGCGGCACCCTAAACGGGCCTCAGCGCGGCTACCCGATCGTCCCGATGACATCGCCGATCTTGTAGGCTTCGCCTTCCTCGCCGGTGACGCGCAGCACGCCCGATTCCTGCGCCTCGATCTCGGTGGTGCTCTTGTCGGTCTCGACGGTGTAGAGCACGTCGCCCTTTTCCACCGTCTCGCCGTCACCGAACATCCACTCGACCAGAGTGACCTCGGTGACGCTCATGCCCAATTTGGGGATGCGGATTTCGGCCGGCATCAGCGTTTCCATTCCATCGTCGTGCGGATTGCGCCTGCAATCTCGTCCTTGTTGGGGATCCAGGCCTGCTCAAGCACGCTCGCCATCGGCACCGCGGAGAACGCGCCGCCGATGCGCTGGACCGGGGCTTTCAACTCGTTGAACAGCGCCTCATGCAGCCGCGAGGCGATTTCCGCGCCGGTGCCATAAGCGCGCACCGCCTCGTGCAGCACGACCGCGCGGCCGGTCTTGCGCACCGATGCGGTGACGGTCGCCTCGTCATAGGGCGCGATGGTGCGTAGATCGATGACCTCGACCGACACGCCCTCTCCGTCCAGCGTTTCTGCCACTTCCAGCGCATCGAGCACGGTGCGGCCATAGGTGATCAACGTGACGTCAGTGCCTTCGCGTGCAATCGCCGCCTTGCCCAAAGGCACCCGGTAATCCACGCCCGGATCATCGGACTTGAGGCCGTAGCACAGGATGTTCTCGATAAAGATCACGGGATCGTTGCACTCGATCGCGCTGCGCATCAGCCCCTTGGCATCGGCGGCGTTCGAGGGAGTGACGATCTTCAGCCCCGGCACATGCGCGAACCACGCTTCGAGCATGTCCGAATGCTGGCCACCGAAACCGACACCGACGCCGGTGGTGGTGCGGATGACCATCGGCACGTTGGTCTGCCCACCCGACATGAAGCGCAGCTTGGCCGCGTGATTGACGATCTGGTCCATCGCCACGGTGACAAAGTTCATCAGCATGATCTCGGCGATCGGGCGCATGCCTGCCAATGCCGCGCCGACGCACGCGCCCATGATCGCCTGTTCGGAAATCGGCGTCGCGCGGATGCGGTGGTCGCCATATTTCTCGCTGAGCCCGGACGAGACCTTGAACACCCCGCCGCCCTGCTTGGCACCGACATCCTCGCCCAGCAGGATGACGCCCTCATCCGCGGCCATGGCCTCGTCGATCGCGGCGTTCAGGCCTTGCACGACGGTGATCTGCTTCACCTTGGCCTTCTTCTCCGACTTGGCGTCGAGCGTGGCTGCATCGCTCATGCCGCGATCTCCTCTTCGAATACATCCTTGCGGATTTCGTCGGCGTCCGGATAGGCGCTGGCGAACGCGAACTCGACCGCCGCTTCCAGCTCCGCCTCGAGCCCGGCGACGATCGCGTCGAGCTCGGTTTGCTGGAACTGGTGCTCAAGCATCAGCGCGTTCAACTTGGGCAGCGGGTCCTCGGCCTTCATCTCCTCGATATGCTCGGGCGGCATGTACGAGAAGTCGGCGCCGAAGAAGTGCCCCATCATCCGGTAGCACATCGCCTCGATCAGCGTCGGCCCTTCGCCTGCCCGCGCCCGGTCCACGGCCTCCTTGGCGACCTGATACATCGCGACCGCATCGTTGCCGTCGACCTTCACGCCCTTCATCCCGTACGCGGCGGCGCGGGTGACGATCGAGTCCACCTTGGTGTGATCGGCAAAGGCGGTGTGCTCGCCATAGCGGTTGTTCTGGCACAGGAAGATCACGGGCAGCTTGTAGAGCTGCGCCATGTTCATCGCCTCGTGGAACGCGCCTATATTGGTCGCGCCATCGCCGAAGCAGGTGACGGTGACCTTGCCGTCCTTGCGGTTCTGGCTCGACAGCGCGAGGCCGTTGGCGATAGGCAGCCCCGATCCGACCACGCCTGTCGTGACCATCACGCCGGTCGCGGGATGGGTGATGTGCATCGACCCGCCCTTGCCCTTGCAGGTGCCGGTGACGCGGCCAGCAATCTCGGCGATCAACAGGTCGAGCGGGACCCCCTTGGCGATCTGATCATGCTGGCCGCGATAGGTGGTGACGAGATAGTCGTCCTGATTGAGCGCGGCCATCATCGCCGACGTCACCAATTCCTGCCCGCGCATCGTGTAATAGATGGTGGCGAGCTTGCCGCTCATCAGCAGCGAGCGCATCTTCTCGTCGAAGCGCGCGACCCTCATCGTGCGGGTGTAGATATCGAGCAGTTTTTCGCGGTCGATGGTCATTACGCCACCCCCTTGTTGGCGTCGAGGCTGGCGGTGGCGCTGGGGCGGGCGGCGACCCGCTCCGACCAGGCCTTAAGGTTGGCGAGATCATCGGGCGTCGGCTGTCCGACCATCTTGCCGAACTCGGTGAGGCAATAGAGCAGGATATCCGCAAGCGTGAATCGGTCGCCCGCCAGCCAGGTCTTGTCGGCAAGCAGCGCGTCGAACGCGGCGAGCCCGTCGCGCGCGCAGGCCTTCAGGCCATCGGCGGCCTCGGGCAGGCAGCGCAACCGGTTCTGAAACATCGGCAAGCCCTCCGAGCCGCGGAACGCGGTGGTCATCGGGGCTACGACATCATAATCGAGCCTGCGCACCAGCATGTTGGTCACCGCGCGCTCTTCTGCGGTGGCGCCGATCAGCGGCGGGGTGGGGAATTTCTCCTCGATGTATGCGCAGATCGCGGTGCTTTCCGACAGATGGCCGCCATCGTCCATCTCCAGCAAAGGCAGCTGGCCGAACGGATTGAGCGCGGTGAATGCGGGCTGGCGGTTTTCGCCGGTCATGATGTCGACGAACGCACGGTCGATGGCCGCGCCCTTCTCTTCGAGGAACATCAGGACGACGCGCGGATTGGGGCCGATCGACTGGTAGAGTTTCATCTGCAAAGGCTCCGGATCAGAACTGGACGCGCTGGGTGAAGCCGCCATCGATGACGACATTCGCCCCGGTCATGTACGGGCATGCCGGGCTGGCGACGAAGACGATGGCCTTGGCCACCTCTTCGGGCTCGCCGAAACGCCCCATCGGCATCCTGGCCAGAGTGGCCTCGTACAGCGCAGGGACGACGCCCTTGATCATTTCCCAGTTGCCGCCGGGATATTCGACCGCGCCCGGGGTGATGCAGTTGACGCGAACGCCCTGCCCGGCCAGCGCCTGGCTGAGCTGCGATCCATAAGTGATCAGCGCGGCCTTCAGCGCATTGAAGGCCTGGGGCGCGATGAAGGTTTCCAGCGCGGCGGTGGACGACATGAAGATGACCGATCCGCAATCCGATTCGGTGAGCGCGGGGGTCAGCACCTCCATGCCATGCACCGCGTTCATGATGTCCATGTCAAGGCAGCGCTGCCAGTCTCCGGTCGCGCCCTGGCCCGACGCACTGGCAGTGTGGACGAAGATATCGCAGCCACCGAGGGTTTCCAGACAGCCGTTCAGCCAGGCCTTGTAGCCTTCCGGATCACCCGTGATGTCGATCGCGGTGCCGTGCACCTTGCCCGGGCCGCAGCCATCGATCTCCTTGACCGCAGCCTCGACCTTGGCCGGATCGCGCGAGAGGAAAGCGACATCGGCGCCTTCGCGCGCGAAGTGCCTGAGCGCAGCGAGGCCCAGCCCGTGCGCGCCGCCATTCATGATGACCTTCTTGCCTGCCAGACCCAGATCCATAACCGCTCTCCTGCTGCCTATCGCGCGTGATTTTATGGCCGCCACGCTAACGGAATCACCTTTCCCCCGTAACCAGCAAAAGTGACAGCAGACGCCGCGGGCAAAGCCGTTTCTCGCAAGGCTGACCGGGATCGAAAGCGGTCCCTGCCCGTATCTGCGGAATGCTGGACATGGTTACCGCGAGCCCATAACAGGGGGCAAAAGGGCCAACGGAGAAGGATCACATTTCATGACCTGGGTCATTCGTCTGCTCGTCGCCGCGATTTCGGCGCTGTTCCTCATCATCGGCGTGCGCGCGATGCTGGATCCACAGAGCATCATCACCCAGTTCGAGCTTGGCCGCCAAGGTGTGACCGGCACCAGCGCGATCCGCGCCGACATGGGCGGCTTTTTCGTCGGAACCGCCCTCGCTGCGCTGATCGGACTGTTTCCGGGCAAGCGGCAATGGCTGTTGGGCGCCGCCGGCATGGTCGCGCTGGCGTTCACCGGACGGGCGATCGGACTGCTCAGCGACGGGCTGACCGCCAACATCGCTCAATCGATGATCATCGAGGCGATCACGATCGCGCTGCTGGTCGCCGCCTTCGGCATTCTCAACCCGCGCCGCCGCGAAGCGCTGGCCGCAGAAAGGGCGGCCGAAGCCGAAACCCAGCGGCTCGCCACCGAGCAGGAACGCCTGGCTGCCGAACAGAACGACATGATGGCGCAAAACGATGGCCAGCAACAAAGGGACCGTGACTTGGCCCAGCCGATTGTCTAGGGCAGTATCCATTCGATTCTGTCGCCGTTCGGGGGTTTTGCGATCTTGTCTTCGACCCGCTTCCAGCAGCCCCCGGCCCGGACTGCCTGACCCATGGCACTTGATGGCCTGATCGTCACCTGTCCGCTGTCCGCCGATGCCGCGCTGCACTGGTGGCGTGCCGAAGACGGCCATATCGTCGCGCGCGGACAGGATTTCAGCCCGCCTTCCGCTGCTCCGGGGACCGACAGGGGCCTTACGCTGGCGCTGATCCCGGCCGCAGACACCGTGATCCGCATCCTCGACATGGGCGAGATGAGCGCGGCCCAGGCCGAGGCCGCCGCGCGCTACCGCGCCGCCGACCTTTCGATAGGCGGCGACCTGTTCGTCGGTGTCCGCGCGTTGGGCAACGGCGACGGCGGCATGCAGGTGCTGTGCGCGACCATCTCGCGCGCGCGTCTGGCCGATCATCTCGCCGAACTCGCGCTGCGCGGGCTCGACCCCGATGTGCTGGTGCCGATCGGGCTGCTGCTGCCTGCGACCGACGCGCCCGTCAGCGCCGTGTTCGGCGATCTCGGCGCGGAACGGCTCGGCGAGGTCGTGCTCCCCCCGGATGACGCACTGGGTGCATTGCTGCTGGGTGAAACACCCGCGCTGGCGCTCGACCAGGATGCGCGCGATGCCGCGATGCTGGCCGCGCTCGCCGATCCGCCGCTCAACCTGCGCCAGGGCGACTTTGCCCGCCGCACGCCGATGTTCGCGCTCGGCCCTGGCCAGGGCCGCACCCTGGCATGGCTGCTGGGCGCTCTGCTGCTGGTCAGCCTCGCCATTCCGCTGATCGAGATCGGCAAGAACTATCTGGGCGCGGACCTTGCCGAGCGCCGTGCGCTCGCCAGCGCGCAGCGGCTGGTGCCCGGCGCCACCGATGTCGCGCAGGCCGAACAGCAGCTCGACGGCAAGCTCGCCGCGCGCGGCGCGGGCAACGCCATCGCCACCGTCCCGCTCGCCGGATTGCTCTCCGCGATGCAGCCTTTAGCCGGCGTCACCATCCGTCAGGCCGATTACCGCCCCGGCGGCGTGATCGGCGCTATGATCGCCGCGCCTCGCGTCGAAGACCTCAATGCCGTGCTGATTGCGCTGCAGAACAACGGCTATACCGTCACCGCCGCCAACCGCAGCGATGCGACCGGGCAGGCCGTGGCCGACATCACGGTGCTGGCACCATGACCGAGGCAGCGAAAAACTGGTTCATCGCGCTGTCGCGGCGCGAGCAGATCATGGTGGGCCTCGCCGCGGTGCTGGCGCTCGCCGTGATCGGCTTTTACGGCATCTATCGGCCGCTCTACGATGTGGCGACCGATGCCCGGCGCAGCTTCTACGAGGCGACGATGCAGGCCGGGCGCATCGAGGCGAAGACACAGGCGCTCTCCATGCCCGCTGACACGCGCCCGGCAGAGGCGATCGCCGCGCTCAACCTGCTGCTCGCCAGTGAGGCCGCGGAACGCGGATTCACGCTCGATGCCAACACCGCGCAAGGGTCTGACCGCGCCGAGATCGCGATCGGATCGGCCCGGTCGACCGCGTTCCTCGGCTGGCTCGCCGATCTGGAGCGGCGCGGCGTTGTGCCCGAAACGCTGATCATCCGGCGGATGGACAACGGCACCGTCTCGGTCTCGGCGCGGCTGGCCAAGGTTGGCGGATGACCTGCGCATGACGGGGTTCACAGTGAAACGCGCAGGCCTAATCGCACTGGTGCTGCTGGCGGCGCTGCTGGTGCTGCTGCCGCTCAGGATCGTGTTCGACATGAGCGGGCTGGGCAGCAGGGGTGTCAGCGCGCGCAGCGTCGAGGGCAGCATATGGTCGGGAACCGTGCGCGATCTGCGAATCGGACGGCTGAGTCTGGGCGACATGGATGCATCGCTTTCCCCCCTGGCGCTGCTGGGCGGCGAGACGGTGCTGGCGATGGCTCGCGGGGGTGACACGCCGGGTCAGCCGCCGCTCGCCTTCGACCTGGCACGCAGCGGCGACAGTATCGCGATGCGTAACGCCAGCGGCGATATCGCCACGGCTGATCTGTTCGCCCCGCTGCCGCTGCGCAGCGTGACGCTGGATGGCGCGAACATCGCCTTTGCCGGGCGGACGTGCAGCGCGGCATCGGGTGCGGTCCGGGTCAATATCGAACAGAGCCTGTTCGGCATCTCGCTGCAGCGCGGGCTCAGCGGCACGCTGCGCTGCGATGGCGGCGACCTGCTGATCCCGCTCAAGGGCCAGTCGGGGCTCGAACAGATGGACATCCGCATCACCGGCCAGGGCCGCTACACCGCCGATTTCAAGCTCGGAGGCCTCGCCGGCGGTGCAGGCGCAGCGCTTTCGGCCCTCGGTTTCCGCCAGCAAGGCGATGCCATGGCGATCAGGATCAACGGACGGTTTTGAGCGTGGCGCTGTCTCAGGCACCAAGCAGTGCATCACTCTCTCCCCTCCCGCCTGCGGGAGGGGTGCCCGCAGGGCGGGGTGGGCGCAAGGCGCAGCCGAGCCAGTCACCGACGTTCTTCATGCCCACCCCGGTCCGGCTGTGCCGGACCTGCCCCTCCCGCAAGCGGGAGGGGAGAGGACTGAGCATCATCCGCAGACTATATCGAAGGAGCAGGCCATGACCCTTTCCCCCAACACCCCGGCGCTGATCGGCGTCGGCCAGACGGTGGATCACTGGGACGGCAGCGATCCCGCCGCCGCGCCCAGCCCGCAAGGCCTGATGCAGCGCGCGTGCGAAGCGGCGCTGGCCGATAGCGGTGCCGCCGACGCGGTCCGCGCGGCGATCGATGTCGTCGCGGTGGTTCGCCATTTCGCCGACAGCGCGCCCGGCATGGTGCCCGAAGGCACCGGCGGCTGCGACAAGCCGCCGCTGGGCCTCGCCCACCGGCTGGGCATCACCCCTGCACGCGCGATCTATTCTATCGTCGGCGGGCAGACTCCGCAGTCTTTGGTCAACGAGTTTGCCGCCGCGATCCATGCGGGCGAGGCGCGCTGCGTGCTGCTGTCGGGCTCCGAAGCGATTGCCGCCGCCAAGACCGCCGCGCGTGCGGGCGTGGCGATCGACTGGAACGAAAGCATCGCGGGTGAGATCGAGGATCGGGGGCTTGGCCCCATGCTGCTCGACCGGCACGAGCTGAAGAACGGCGTCGGCGCGCCGATCCTCACCTACCCGCTGTTCGAGCATGCGCTGCGCGCCCGGCTGGGCCGCAGCCGCGCCGAGCATGTCGCAGCGATGTCGTCCTTGTGGGCTGGTTTCAGCGAGATCGCCGCGGGCAACCCCTATGCGCAGTTTCCCAAGGCGATGAGCGCGCAGTATCTGGCGACGCCATCGGACAGCAACTACCCGGTCGCCGACCCCTATCTCAAATGGCACGTCGCGCAGGATGCGGTGAACCAGGGCGCGGCGCTGATCCTGACCAGCGTCGGCCAGGCCGAGGCGATGGGTGTACCGCGCGACCAGTGGGTCTTCCTCCACGGAAGCGGCGAGGCGATCGACAAGCCCGTCAGCCTGCGCCCCGATCTGTCGCGGTCGCGCGCGATCGAGGTGGCGCTGACAGGGGCGCTCGACAGTGCGGGCAAGACCGCGAGCGATATCGCGCATTACGATATCTACAGCTGCTTCCCCGTCGCGGTGCTGCTGGCGGCAGAGGCGCTTGGGCTCGATCCGGCCACCACTGCGCTGACCCTGACCGGCGGGCTGCCTTTTGCAGGCGGTGCGGGCAACAATTATTCGATGCATGCCATCGCCGCGATGGCGCAGACGCTGCGTTCCGACCCCGGCAGCTTCGGGCTGGTGCTGGCCAATGGCGGGTTCCTCTCCAAGGAGGCGGTGGGCATCTACAGCACCACCGCGCCCGAGAGCTGGGCACCGGTCGATCACGCGCCGATGCAGGCCGAAATCGATTCCGAGCCCGCCCCCACAAGGCTGGAGGAGGACGCGACCGGCACGATCGAAAGCTACACCGTGGGCTATGCAAAGGGCCGGCCCGCGCGTGCGGTGGTGGTCGCGCGCACTCCGCAGGGCCGGGTGATCGCCCGCCCTGCCGACGCCGACAAGGACGCGGCCTTCGCCGCGCTGACCGATCCTAAGCGCGATCCCATCGGGCGCACGGTGCACATCACGCATGCCGATGGCGTCAACGGCTTCACGGTCGCCCCGTGAGCCGGCCACAGCGCCCCGTTCGCGCCGATTATGCCGCGTTCACGACGATCAGCACCCGCTGGTCGGACAACGACATCTACGGGCACGTCAACAATTCGGTCTATTATTTCTGGTTCGACACCGCGGTGAACGAATATCTGATCCGTGCAGGCGCGCTGGATATCCATGCCGGAGACACCATCGGTCTGGTGGTCGAAACCGGCTGCGCCTATTTCGCGCCGACCGCGTTTCCGGACATCATCCATGCGGGCGTCCGGGTCGATCATGTCGGCACCAGCTCGGTGCGCTATGGGGTGGGGCTGTTCGCCAACGACGACGCACATGCTGCCGCCGCGGGACATTTCACCCATGTCTATGTCGGGCGCGAAAGCCGCCGCCCGGTGCCCCTGCCCGACGGTCTGCGGACGGCGCTGGAGGCCATCCGCAGATAGACGTCAGTAGCTGGAGTCAGCCGACGAACGCGCGCTCGAGCACATAGGTGCCGGGGTGCGAATGCGCGCCCTCGATAAAGCCCATGCTTTCGAGCAGCGCGCCGGTTTCCTTGATCATCGCCATGCTGCCGCACAGCATGACACGGTCGGTCTCGGGGTTCAGCGGATAGTCGCCGCACTCGATCCTGGTCGTGATCCGGCGATTCTCGCCGGTCCAGGTCGGGCACTTGGTCACCGCGCTGTCATAGATCAGCCGCGTCACCGCCTCTTCGCCGACCAGCGGATCGTGCTCCATCCGCCCTTCCAGCTCCCGGCGGTAGGCCAGATCCTGGATCTCGCGCACGGTGTGCTGAACCGTGATCTGCTCGAACCGCTCGTAGACCTCGGGATCGCGGATGATCGACATCCACGGCGCAAGACCGGTTCCGGTGCCGATCAGGTGCAGCCGCTTTCCGGGCAGCAGCGCATCGAGCGTCAGCGTTCCGGTGGGCTTGGCGCCCAGCAGGATCTCGTCGCCCGGCTTGATCTTGTAGAGGTGGCTGGTCAGCGGACCATCGGGCACGATGATGCTCAGGAACTCGAGCGTCTCGTCCCACACCGGAGAGACGATCGAATAAGCGCGCAGCAGCGGCTTGCCGTTGATCATCAGCCCCAACATCACGAACTGCCCGCTCACGAAGCGGAACGACGGGGGTCGTGCCACGGTGAAGGAGAACAGCCCGGTATTCCACTGGCGCGTCGTCAGAACCTCGACATTCGTAAAAGCCATTTTCGTCCAATCAATCAATCTGATCTGCCCGTTAGCAGCAATGGCCGCCAAGGGAGAGGAAGCATAATTTTGCACCGCCCAACGCCAGCTTGCGGCGCGACGGCATCCAACCCGGGGCTGGTTCTTGGCCAGAAGGAGGATCCTACCGGCTGGCGAAACTGGCGCGCCCTACAGGAGGGTGCGCCACACCATGCTCCTATAATATCCCTATGATATTGAAAGGAACAATTTTTCTTCCCGCACAGATGATCGGAACAGTGTTCCGATTTTCGGTGCCTAGTTGCTGCAACTGGTTGCATCGCTAGAGGACAAGGGGCATTGGCTTTCATGCCACCAACTTATGGGAGGTTGTTGTCACCGACAATTGCTTGATTTCTCGTCATGGGAGCAGATCAAGCTGTTTGACGGTATCAACATTCTAGCGAGTAGGCCGCCTGCGCTCGAAAGCTGATCGCTGTTCCTGCGTGAGAAGATCACACTTCGGAGCGTTCGCAAAACTCTCACGAAAAGCTTTGGCTTTCTCGGGTGGCAGTGGCGGTGGGGGAACGGCACGGATCATTTCTCGCATGCGCTCACGCCTTGGGTCCGCCGACTTTGGGCCGGGATTAGGAAATCCTGCCGCGACACAATCATCTTGCTCAATATCCCCAACATAGTCGCTTATCGTAAAACCCGTCACTGCCTCCTCAAAATCGGGATCACGAGCGGCTTCGATCAGGTCAGCTAGCGCACTCTCCCTCTTCTCGCTCCAAGGCACACACATGGCAGCGAGCGCTTTTTGGTAGAGGTTTCGGGAAGCAACGCAGTCGGCCTCCTTTTGGGAATCGCTGCAACTCGACAGAGTCGCCAAAAGCAACAGTGCGCTAACAATTCGCATAGCGCCGTATGCCACGTTCTCGTTGCAATTTCCATTCACGACGGGTCCTACTCGTGCCCACCATCCACAGGCTCGTAGCTGGCTCTTCCAACCGCATCATGCTGGCGTTCCGGCCTATGCCCGCTTTCCAAAGGGCTGGCGGTCGGGCCAACAGCGCCTGTTGGCTTCGTGCCATATGCCATGGGGCAGGAGATACATGACTGAAGCCACAATCCTTGGGTCGAGCTAAGTGTGACTCAAGCTTCTTTGGCAAGCGAAGCAGCTTCAGCTATTCCTTGCTCGCTTAATTCCCAAAGCCCTCGGGGAGAATCGCTACGAAGATACCCCTCTTTTTTAAGGTCGCTCCGTTCCCATGCGACAGCATTTTCCCATCGCCTCTCACCAGTCTGCATCATTATGAAATCCGCGTCTTTGAGCTTTTCCTGCACCTGTGGAAGGACCGCTTTTGTAACCTCCTGCTTACTCCCGCTTCCGCCTAGACGATGCAAGGCCATCAGAATCGGTCCCCGAAATTCCTTTTGAGGCAGTATTTGTTGCCCTTCGGCATCAGAAGGGCGCCCGACAACCGAACGCTTTGGCACATCCTTGGTCGAAACTCCCTCAAGTGCATCTAGCGCACGTCGAACAATGTCATCTGCTGTGTCCTCAAGGGGACGCGCAAGTCCCTTCATTCGATTCCACGTTGCGTCTGAAACACGAATCACTGGCATCATTGTGACCTCCATGAACTCTAGATCGCACTTAAGTGAGGTGTTACAAGGTTTCAGTCAACTTAAAGTTTCACCGCCGGGTTGGTAACCGCTCGCACCTTGGTTCAGGTCATCAAGGTTGGTTGGTCAACCACGTTTGCCAACCTATGCAGACCTGATTTTTGAGGCGGCAAGCCTCTCGTTTTTGCAATGGACCTCGAACAGACCTTCGGGCAATTTGCTGGGATGGATATTGAAAAAATCGCCAATTCGACGAACGCAATTATCGTTGGAGTTATTGCCGGGGGCACCGGCCTGATTGCCGTCGTCACCTATGTCGTGACGTTAGGCTTGAACGTATCGAGCCTTGAAAGACGTATAACTGCTCTTGAAGAACGAACATCCGTGGCGACCCCATCTCCTGACCCGGTAGCCGCAGCCTGTGCTGAGTTGGCAAAATCTCGAGCAGCGGCAGACCAGGATTTGCGCATGACCTCTGAAACCGAGAAAGCAATGATTGACCTTGGGTGTTTACAACGAAATTGATCGCCCAAAGGGTCCCGAGCTATCACCTACTAGCGGTTCTAGCGACCGGGCGGCAACATCTGTGAGTGCAAATGTGAGTTTGCATCTGAGTTATCCCTTGAACTCACACTGATCGCTCCTATGTTCGTCTCCTACGAAAAGGAGTTCGAATGCCAAACGATACCATTACCGACATGAAATCGGCTTTGCAGACTGCGTTCGCAGCCAATCAAAACCTAACTACCCCCATTGATCGCCAAATCCACGATCTGGTCATGCATGGCGCAGAAAACTGCGTGCTTGTAGCAATGACCAACATCGCAGCTACGGCGGTTGACCCAAGTGTTCTCCCCACCCTTTTGACGAGAAAGGCCGGCGGTCTCGACTTCCGCTCCCTGTACAAGAAGACTACCCGGCCAGTGCTCGTCGATGTGGCGTCGAGCATCAGCGTTTCCTGGTCACCGTCCTCTGACCCGTTCGTTTCAAATCCCTTTCGCGAAGACGAAATCAATCAGGGATGGGTTGATCGGCGCAACAACAAGCTCGCTGGTGCAGGCCATCTAAAGGAGATTCTCGAATTTGTGGGAGGCGATCAGGCGCAAGCTCAGTCTGTATTGCATGCCCTGGCCGCAAAGGTCATCGAGAAGCTCGGCATGTCGCAAGTCCACTACAATCTCCCGCCACGTCTGACGACCAGCTTTGTGGCATCACTGCTTACTCAGTGGTTGTCGGCGAGCAGCAGCAAGGGCGCTCGTTTGGAGCACGTGGCAATTGCTTTGCTCAGATTTGCGGGCCAGAACTTGGTCCGAGCGTGGGACGAAGTCGTCAGCCATCACGTGAATGACCCGAAGCCTTTTGATGCAATTTGCCTGCAGAGGGGCAAACCGACGGCGATTGCAGAATGTAAGGACCAAGTGATCACCGTAAGCCATATCAACCAGCTTGTAGCGGAGATGGGCGCTCAGGGTGCGGCGAAGGGATACCTGTTCACCCGCCAGAATTGGCTAGAGCAATCTAATATGGCAGAAATTTCGGCCGCAATCCAATCGAAGAGCGTTTTTGGCTATCGTGTTGATATTGTAGAAATTTCTGAAGCTATTCGGTCATGGCTCAGCATCATCGACCAAAGCGACGCAGAGTTGCCTGCTTTCATGTCAGTTCTAACGACCGAGATGGGCGTCAATGGCAATCTTGACGACCGCCGAGAACTGGCGTCGCTAATAGATAGCATGTTGGCCGTGGTTTAACTCGGCGAGATTATCCCGAGGCGAGCTTCAACAACGCTTTCGGCAGAACTGGTACAGCGCCTTCCTTGGCGCTTACCAGGATCTGGCGAACCGCATTAGCAACAACATAGGCCAGGCGGCACGGAACAGCATTACCTATCTGGCGATACATGGCACTCTGTCCACCGCTTAGTCGGTAAGTTGAAGGAAATGTCTGGATGGCAAGGCACTCGTCAACGGTCAGCCTGCGTAACCGGCTAGGTGCGTTCCCCGCTCTCGGTTTTCCCCCGCGCCAGACATGAGAATGGTAAGATTCGACAAAACTCTTTTCCCCGTCAAATATCTCAGCTTCATCGACTATCGGTGTCTTGTTGCCGCCCATGGATGCTGGCAACGTCGATGCGATACCTGTTGCAGACAGTGGCCTACCCGCCCCGTTGAACAGCATTCCCGCGTATGGAGAGCGACGCAAAACTGGGGCTTTGGCGAATGTGATTTTCGCCCGACAAACGCTAGGGTTTCCTTGCGAGCCCGCAGGTCCAAGTGATCGGATCACTTCTCCAATAGTTGGAGGGACAGCACACTCGGCTTGGATCAGTTGTTGCAATTGGGCTGCGATCTGAGCGCGAGAACCGTCGGCAAGGTCCTTGCGGATACCCACGATGAACATGCGCTCCCTTGCCTGAGGGACGCCAAAGTTTGCAGCGTTGAGGACGACAAGTGTAGCGTGATAGTGGTTGTTTGCACGGTTCATCAACTCTGCCCTGACTTCGCTCCAGCGCGAAAGGACCGCCAAGGATTTCACATTCTCGCAGATAAATGCTCGCGGTAAAATCGCGTCAACAGCGTCAAAGAATGAGAAAATGAGCGAACTCCGTGGGTCTGTAGGATCCATCTTTCCAGCTACAGAGAAGCCTTGGCAAGGTGGACCGCCGAAAAGGAGGTCAATGCCTTTGACGTGTTTCAGCAGTGGCAAGATTTCTACCACCGTTCCAGGCACAATGACGTCTCCATGGTTGAGGCGATAGGTATCGCATGCCACTGGATCAATGTCGTTAGCGAGCAAAACCTCAAATCCTGCATCCTGAACCCCGACGTCCATCCCGCCCGCCCCAGAGAACAATGAGACTGCCGAAAATTCGGTGGATTTCGGGCTGGACATGTGGTGCTCACTTTTTGGATTAACGTTTGAGGTGGGGTAGCCCACGAATCTTCATTCTGTCGAGTTCAATAAGCAATCGCTGGATAAAGCCGTCGAGCGTTACCGCGCATCTGAAAGCCGCAGAACACAGAATTGGTATGAAGCATGCCCCATCACAAACCCTCGATTGCTGGGGGATTTCATCGGCCACAACCTGGGGGCGAAAGCCAATGTCAGTTTTTGCCGATGCACGACGAGTTTTGCGTTTCCAGGCACATTAGAAACCGAAGGTGTCCTGGTAAGGCTTCCCCTCATTTCGCCTGTTGTTAATGCTTAGAGCGCATTGGATCGCCGGTTTGAAGTTCGAGAGATTCACCCTATCCAACGTGCTGGTGATGTCCTCGACGCGCCCATCTCGCAGGATGCTTTTTGCGATAATGCCGTCCCGGATCAACAGGCTCGCCCCAACATCCCAAGTCCGATGGCATTGAGCGGGGTCACCTTCGGCACACATGATAGCTAGCGGCTCCCGGCACGACGCTGCGGTGATGGTGTCAAGGGCGGCCACATATTCGGAGGCATCAAGCTGGAATTTCGTCCGCCCACCCAGCACGTGGCCGCACTGCCTATAGAAAATTCCGGCCTTGGATGCCCATGCCTCGATCTGGGGGGCATTGAACACTGCGTTTCGCGACCATGGCGAGGAACGTACATCTACAAGCTGGGTGATGTCGCGCTTTTCCAGTTCGTGCAGGAACTCGGGTAGCGACCTGTTCGAATATCCGATGGTATAAATCATCAATAACTCCAATGCTTTAGTTGCATTGAAGCCTAGCAATTAGTCGACTCTCTGGGCAGAAAAACCGGCCAAAAATACTCTGATTTCCGTTGGTTCTGATCAAATCAACGTCAGGCGGCTGGTGCTGCTAGCCATGCGATGGCTTTAGGGTCATCGAATGTTGAAGGTCCCTTACAAGAAGCCTTGGCGCCCGTGCTCAACGCAACCCTTTCAGACCTTCGGCTTCCAGGCAGTGCCGGAAAACTGCATCCTGATCTTCGTCATCGCGGTAGCCTTTGTATTTTTTCTGAAGCTCTTCCGTTGAGAGTTTTTCATCACCGTCTGCTTGCCCTTTGAACTCTCCAGTCTCAATCCGCGCCGCAAAAGCGATGACCGCGCCTTCCTCAGCCTCCAGCCCGCACGCCTTGGTGACTGCAACAGGGCGATATTCGAACCAATAGAACCAGCCCATTGCCAAGCATACGACGGTCGCAAGGACCACCCACCTAAACTCGATCTTTGGCACCATCGCCCCCATTATCCTGAGTGGTTCCCAGCACTTTCAATATCTCCGAGCGTAAGCTATTGAAACCCCGCTCCTGAACAAAGCAGGAGTGGGGCTTGGAAACCCCGGAATGGAACGCCCGGTCACGATTTCGTGGCCGGTTGGCTGTCGCGTATGTCCAAGGCTCTGCCCAAAGGCGGCAGCGCCTGTGAGTTCCTCCAGGTTTCCAACAACCGGCTCGTGTGCCGGTGCCCCGTGGGAAGCCATGGAGGGCGATATAACCGAAACACCCACCCGCGCCGCGTCGGAGCCGAGATCATTTGGGACGGCTGAGGTTGTCGCCAAGGTGACCGGTGCCGCCTTTGGAAAGCCCCTGATCAACAATGTCCTGCGGGGGCAGGTGGCAGAAGCAATTGTCGCCCTCGCATTGGAGCCAGAATGGAACTGGTGCAGCGCGGACTATGCGTCCTGGGATTTTGATCGGCCCGACGGCGTTCGGCTGGAGGTTAAGCAGTCCGCATACCGGCAAAGCTGGCATACCGGTGCTGGCGTGAAAGTCTCCCCTGGCTTCGACGTCAAAGCCCGGAAGCAACTTTGGGACGGCACGGCATATGTCAACAGCAACAGGCGGGCAGCGGATATCTATGTCCTCGCCTATCATGGCCGGAACGACGACAGCGCCGATCATCGCGACCCCCTTCAGTGGGAGTTTTTCGTGCTCCCATCTGCCGTGATTCCCCCAGTCGCTCGTATCGCGCTGGGTAGCGTTCGGCGGCTCGCGAACAGCATTTCCATTGCTGAGCTTTCGGAAAAAGTTCGCGAGATTGCTGATAAAACAACGCGATAGGGTGGCGGGATGCTCAGCGTCTGGAGTCAGCTTGCTTGCAACTGATTGCAAATGAGGCTGGTGATCGTGGGAGGCGTGACCCACACTGAGGCATGGCGTACGCTGCAGATTCACGCATATGGCATCTGCGCAAATCAAAGGGAGGGGCGATGTTTATTGCTGCTGTTGACGTTGGCAGTCCGCCCAAAATGGGGTGGGCTTCGAACCGGGGGCACCTCGGCTGCGCTGATCCTACGGCACTTGTTCATGCCATTGAAAATGAGTTTTCGAATGGTCGGCCAGTCGCGTTAGGGTTCGAAGCGCCCCTGTGGATTCCTAGGGGTCGGGAGTTTGTCCGGATGACGTCGAACCGAGGCGGAATTGAACAGACGATGCGGCGTCCTTGGTCGGCGGGCGCGGGGTGTGGTTCTCTGGCCGCCGGTGTCGCTAACATGGCATGGATTTTTGAGGCTCTTTACACCCTTTCTGGTGCAGTGAGGGCAACGACGCTTCCAACTCGACTGGAAGATGGCTCAGCGCAGTTGCTCATTTGGGAGTATCCATCCGGCGTGGGCCGCCTTGCGTGGATAGGTAGCGAGCGCTCTTAAGCGTGCTCTTAAGAGTGTTCTTT